>Ga0209415_10001000_pt1 | contig 53753 bp, 40 predicted proteins | sample PeaSoiSIISIP2007_FD_187696 | JGI IMG/M metagenome (GOLD analysis project Ga0209415, IMG submission 187696) | Peat soil microbial communities from Weissenstadt, Germany - SII-SIP-2007 (SPAdes) (version 2) | ecosystem: Environmental > Terrestrial > Soil > Wetlands > Peat | place: Germany... | reverse complement strand
TTCTGCCTGTTCGATTGCGACATCCCGGTGCAAGGGGCGGTCGCCATCGTGCTGACGACGGCGGACCGGGCGCGGGACCTGAAGCCTCGGCCGGCTTATTTGGCCGGGTACGGTCAGCGGCTGCATTTCGAGGTGGCGGGGCGGATTGGTAGCCTTTCGAGCTATATGGAGGGCGGGAGTTCATCGGCGAAATTGACGTGGGAGCGGTCGGGGTTTGGACCGAAGGATGTGGACGTGGCGCAGATCTACGACGGGTTCTCGGCGTCGGTGATCTACGGACTGGAGTCGTACGGGTTTTGTAAGGAAGGCGAGGCGCTGGATTTCATCCAGGACGGGCGGATCGAGCTGGATGGCGAGCTGCCGCTGAACACGTTTGGCGGCAGCCTGGGCACGGGGCGCATCCACGGGCTGTGGCACATCATCGAAGGGGCGCTGCAGGCGTCGGGCCGCGCCGGGTCACGGCAGGTGCCGGGAGCCAACGTATCGTTCGTTGGTGCCAGCGCCCCGATCGTGACGGGGACGACGTTTATCTTTGTGGGGGAGCCGTACTGAGCCGTGATCACCGGCACGAATTCACGGTCAGCCTAACGCCGCGTCCCAGCCTAGTATCGTGTCCTGATTTGGTCTGACACGTCTACCGAGCTTGTTCGCTTTGGCGTTATCGCGAAATGCTTTAATGGTGGGCAAGTCTTCCACCGACTGTGGAAGGTCTGCACCTGCCGCAGCAATTGCCGCCTCCATAAAATCTGCGGCATGTTTGCATGTTTCTGCCCACATCCGCGCCAGTAGAGAAGCATCTGAAGCGGTATATTTCCCACCATGGTCAGCCATGTCACCGACCAGCGCTCTAATGTCGCAATGCTTCCCTGAGAACTAGATCAAGCTGACAATTTCTCTTTCCGAGAGCTTCCCAATCTGGAGGGAAATTCGAGGTTGTCAGGGCCTTGGGTAGCATCTCCCTCCATGCGACCTTTTGCCATGACCAAAATTCAATGTGGCACTGGAACCCGATCATTCTGACTTCGGTGTAGATGGCCAGTCTGGTAGCGGCCAACTCGCTGCGCCTCCGATCCGTATCGGCCGTGGCTTGAGCCTTGATTGCGGTCAACACGCCGACATATGCACCGAGCGCTCCAGCGAGGCCACCAAGAACGCCGCCGAGTGCGGCAGCCACCTCTCCGGATGTAGACCCAAGCAAAGCGGCGCCAAGGCGCGACAACAGGACGGCAAAGGCCACCAAACAAAGACCAGCAAGGAGGTTCCAGCGGCTGTCAGGCAACGACGTGAACCAGAGCATCTTGGATCCGCGGTACTTTCCGAGACGCCGAAGGATTGACCAACGGGTTCACCGTGGGCCGCAGGCGGGCCGCGGCCTTAGCTGACAGGCAGGAGGCATAGCGATCGCACATTACTCACCCCGCACCCACCGCCTTCTTCTCGACCAGCCCGTCGATCTCCGCCTCCCGATACCCCACCTCGCGCAGCACCTCCCGCGTGTGCTCCCCCAGCCGGGGCGGCAGCCTATGCACCCCCGCCGGGCTGGCCGAGAAACGCGCCGGCGGTCGGGCCTGACGGATCTTTCCCTCACTCGGATGGTCCAACTCCGGGAACATCTCCACCGCCTTCAAATGCGGCTGTTCCATCACCTCGGCCAACTTCGCAAAACCCGTGTGCGGCACGTCGATCGACACCAGCAGTTCCTCCCATTCCGCCGTGGTCCTGCTCGGCGCGATGTCGCGCATGCGGTCATAGATCCGGTCGATATTCCGCGCCCGCGCCACCGGGTCACGCACCGCGAGCTCCTCGATGCATTCCGGCTGCCCCACGGCCTCGAAGAAGGCGCACCAATTGTCGCCGGAATAGGGCAACATGGTCAGCCAGCCGTCCTTGGTCCGCACCGGCCGCCGCGCCTTCATGCGCTTGTAGCCCGATGGCCCAATCGGAGGGACGAACGCCAACCCGCCGAACATCTCGATGCTGTTGAACGCCGCCAGCGTTTCCAGCATCGGGACCTCCACCAACTGGCCCTCTCCCGTGCGTACGCGGTGCAGCAGCGCAGCCGTTACGGCGGAGGTCAGCGCCATGCCGCAGATCTTGTCGCCGATCAGGCTTGGGACGAAGGCGGGAGCATCGTCCGTGCCCATGGCGGAAGCGAAGCCGGACGCCGCCTGGATAATTTCGTCGAACGCCGGTCTGGCGCGCCAGGGCCCGTCCTGGCCAAAGCCGGTGGCCACCGCATAGACGAGCTTCGGATTGAGCGCCTTGCAGGTCTCGTAGCTGAAACCCAGTCGCGTCAACCCGGCGGGCCGGATGTTGCTGACCAGTGCATCGACGGTTGGAATCAGCCGGCGCAGTACCGCCTTGCCGTCAGGATGCTTCAGGTCCACGGCAATGCTGCGTTTGTTGCGGTTCGCTGCCATGAACTGACCGCTCATGCCGCGGTTGCGGAACTGGCCGGAATTGCGCCAGGGATCGCCGGTCAGGCCCTCCACCTTGATGATCTCAGCGCCCCAGTCGCCAAGGGTTTGCGTGCCGAACGGCCCGAACAACACTGTGGTCAGATCGAGAATGCGGAAGCCTTTCAGCGGCCCGGTCGGTTCGGTCATCGCAGCTCAGTCCTTGGTCGGTGTTGTTCTATTTGCCCTGAAACCGCGCCGTGCGCTTCTCCAGCCGCGCCAGCATGCCTTCCCGCGCGTCATCGCTGCTGATCGCCGCCCGCACCAGATCATCGACATCGTCGTGCGGAATCCTGTCGCGGAATTCGAGTTGCCGCACCGTCAGCGCCTTCATGGCCTTGAGCGACAGAGGCGCGTTGGCGGCGAGCCGATCGATCACCTTCGCCGCCTCCATTTCAAGCTGATCCGCCGGCACGCAGCGCGCGATCAGACCGAGCATATGCAGCCGGGGCGCGGGCAGCGGATCGCCCAGCAACAGCATCTCCCGCGTCGTCACCGGCCCCAGCACTTCCATCAGCTTCTTGGCGAGGAACCAGTTCGGCGCGAGACCGACCTGGGCAAGCGACATGCCGAAGCGAGCCGTCTCGCTCGCGACGACCAGATCGCAGTGCAGCGCCAGTTCGTTGCCGCCGGCGATCGCGTCGCCCTGCACCACGGCGACCACCGGCAGCGGACATAGTTCGATGGCCCGCAGCATTTGCTCAATGCCGCTGGGCTCCCCAGTTCCGGCGGTTTGACGGCGCTCCGCCATGTCGATGCCGGAGCAAAACACGTCGCCCTTGCCGCGGATCACGACGACCCGGTCGTCGGGCGCGACCGGTGCGCGCAGCGCGTCAGTCAATTCGTGGCGCAGGTCTCGGTCCAACGCATTGCGCTTCTCTGGACGGTTCATCCAGACGGTTTTGACCGGACCGTGTTGTTCGATGATGATCTTGCTCATGGGACCTCCTCCGGTTCGACGCCGCTTGGGCTAACCTCAACGGAGGGGCGTATCGTGCGCAAGCCCCGCGGCCGCACAACACGACCGAGGCAATCATTGACTCGCCGGCCACTCTCCATCGTCATGGCGAGCGAAGGCCTGCCATCCACGCCCTTGCTGACGCACGCGAAGAAAGTCGTGGACGCCGGCCGGAGCCTGCCACCGGACTTGATCCGGTGGTCAGCATGACGAATGGACGAGGAAACGATGAGCGAACACACATTCCGCGCGGTGGTCTATCCGTTGCGCCTTCACTGCGGCCGGCAGGTCATCGAGCAAGGCCTGAAGGAGGCCGTCGATCGGGCAGGCGCGAAGCGGGCCTTCGTGGTGTGCTCTCGATCCGTCAACCGCAGGACCGATACCGTACGGCGCATCGCAGCGGTCCTCGGCGATCGTTATGCCGGTGTCTATGACGGCATCGAGAAGGATTCGACCTACGTTTCGGTGCGCGCGGCCAAGGAGGCGGCGACCGAGGCCGGAGCCGATCTGCTGATCGCGGTCGGCGGCGGCAGCGTCATGGTTGCGACGCGCGTGGTGGCGATCTTCATGGCAGAGCAGGGCGACCCGTTCCGGATCATGACGCAGTATCCGGAAGACAAGCCGGCCTATAGCCCTCGGCTCCTCGCGCCGAAGCCGCCGATCGTCAATATTCCGACCACGCCAACCAGCGCCATGAACCGGTCCGGCTCGGGCCTGAAGAACCCCGACCTGGACCATCGTATGGAGTATTTCGATCCCAAGACGCGCCCTCAGGCCATCTTCCTCGATGAGGATGCATTGCTCAGCGCGCCGCCGGACCTGATCCGCTCCACCGCGACGACGGTATTTGCCAGCAATGTCGTCGCCATGTCGCAAACCGACATCAATCCGTTGGCCGAGGCCAGCCGGAACCATGCTTTCCGGCTGGCCTATCGCGCCTATCAGGTTCTGGCCGACGAACTGGATAACCCGTCCCTGCGCATCGATCTCGCCATCGCGGCCTTGTTGCAGGACCGGGCCGAAGATGACGGGTTGCGCCGCTACCGGGGCGGCGCCTTCTCCGGCAACTACGCAGTCTCGACCGCGCTTCACGTGCGATATCCGCATGTCGGGCAGGGTGAGTCGACCTCGGTCGTCCATGCGACGAAGATAAGGCTCTCCGAAGCGATCGATGCGCAAGCGGCACGGCAGGTCGCCGAGGCCCTGGAGGTCTGGCGCGACGGGATGGATGCAGGACAGGCCGCGCTCGCCGTGGCCGACAAGCTCGAGAGCCTCTATGCGCGCGTCGGGGCGCCGACGCGATTGCGCCAGATCGATATCCCCCGGGATGACCTTCAGACCATCGCCAACGAGACAGTGAAGAACTTCAATTTCAATCCTGGCCTGCGCTCGGCGGAGGATCAGATCATGGACGCGCTTCGGCTGCTGGAGACCGCGTACTGAAAAGGCACCATACCAACAGTCCTTGCGATTGACGCTCCGGCAACGCCCACCTCGCCATGCCGACGAAAGTCGGCTCGTTGTTGTTGCCGTTGATCGAGATGGTTTCGGCGATCATGCCCTCCTACGCCATTGTCCTTTCCCTTACTGATACGAAACGTGGGAGACACTGCGGGTTACGCTATCCTGCGGCATTCGGGCCGCATCCGGTCTCAATGGAACATGCGTCCGGAGTCGATGACGACCGTCTGTCCGGTCATGGTTTCGGTGCGGCACATGGTGACCACCATATCGGCGCAGTCGTCCTTGTCGGCTGCCTTCCGTAGCAGCGAGGTGGCCGCGTTGCGTTCGATCACCTCGGGCCGGAGATTGGCTGTCGCGCGCGTGCCCTCCAGCAATCCCGGCGCCACGCAATTCACCAGCGTCTCGGGCGCCATCGCCACCGCCATGCAACGCGTGAGGTGGATGAGTCCCGCCTTCGACACCGCATAGGCGATGGACGAGCCCGTCGGCCCGAGCCCCGCCACGGACGCGATGTTGACGATGCGGCCCCGACCCTGCGCCTTCATGACGGGCGCCACCGCCTTGATCATGCGCATCGGCCCCGTCAGGTTGACGGCCATGATCTTGTCCCACACCTCGAGCGTCAGATTGTCGAGGTCGGCGAACGGGATCGACTTGTTATAGGCGGCGTCGTTGACAAGAATGTCCAGCCGGCCGAAGCGCCCGGTCACATCGCCGACCAGCGTGTCCACGGCCGCACCATCGGTGATGTCGCAGGCGAACGCGGCAGCGTTCACCTGATAACGCGATGTCAGCTCGCGGGCGACGCCCTCCGCCTGGTCGCGGCTCTGGGCATACATGACGGCAATATGCGCGCCCTCTTTCGCCAGCGCGTGACAGATGCGCTGCCCGAGCCCGCCGTTGCCGCCGGTGACCAGGGCGACCGCGCCATTGAGGTCCATGAGCTCTCTCCCGTCTGCGGTTGCAAGGTTGTCCTCGACGCCTCCCAGTTTGTGCGGGCAGTGTGCGGCCTTGGCCACGGGGCAGGCAAGCCATTGGCCGGGAACAGCAGGGTTTCCGCAGCCTTGATTTGGTGTCTGAAGGTCTGGAATTTCGGTCAAAGACTCATGTCGCGCAAGGTCCGCTCCGCGCCAGGAGGCGACATACACCCCCCACGACACCGGCCATTTTGGTATCACAATGGGAATGATGAGTTGTTCCGTTGACGCGAGACCGTGATACCATTGATTTCATTGGGCTTTTCAAAAAGAGGGGAGCCATTAGATACACCGCCTCTCTTTCTGGCGCACCTGTAACAGGTGCAAACGTTGCGTCTGTCTTGCAGGAGGGCCCAAAAAGTGAGATATTCATGACAGTTCGGTAGGCATCTGGGGGCGTCCCGAGTTCAACAAAATCGTGGTCAACCAGAGGAGACGACTATGAGCAAGAGTCATGTTGTTGCCTTAGCATGCGTTCTGACGCTTTTGGGCTCGGTGTGTGGTGCGGCGGCTGCGGAGTACAACTGTCCGGCGGCCAACGCTGTTAATTGCGTGCCGGCACAAACGACTATCGGCGCGTGGAAAAGCAACGGCGGTATGATGACTGGCAACACGTTCGCACCGAACAATACTTGTGCGAACGTGACGACGCTTCCAAATGGCAAGAAACGCTTGTTCTGTTGCTATGCACACTGTGGCGTCTTCTTGCAGGATGTTCAGGCCAATCAGTGCATCAAGACAAGCGAATCGCAATTCTCCTGCAATTAGCCACCCAGTACCCCGAGTCGTTCATTTTGCGGGGGCCGCAAGCTGCCAAACACCCCCCGTGGCCGCGGTCGTCGCCTTGCGACACCCACGCAGAATCGATGACGCGGGGTACTAGCAGTCTCGGCTTGAAGCGTAACGCTGTCGGGGTGTGCTGGGCCTCGACGCACCCCGAAGGCAAGAGCGTTAGCGCCTTATCGCGGCCGCGGTCGATTGCCGCTTTGCTTACGCAAGCTGGCTGGGACGTGATCCACGTGCCCGAAATCGGCATGAGCCGCTTTCGCGTCGGCGGACGGTTGTTAGGATACGGGAGGGAAAATGAGAGTCGGTATTCTGCAGTTCTTTGGGTGGCGCGACCGGTCCGTGCCGCTCAATTCGGTCTACGAAGCGGGGCTCGAGCGTTTTTCCATCATGGACGAGGCGGGCTATGACGCCGTCTGGCTCGCCGAGCATCACTTCTCAAGCTTCTCCGTCTGCCCGTCGGTGCACATGATGGGCACCATGGCCGCCGCACGCACCAAGCGGCTGCGGATCGGCATGGCTGTGTCGCTGGCCCCGTTCTACAATCCGCTGCGGCTCGCCGAGGAGGTGGCGCTGTTGGACGTCCTCTCGGGCGGCCGGGTCAACTGGGGGGCGGGGCGTGGCTTCGAACGAAGCGAGTTCGCCGCCTTCGGCATTCCGGGCGAGGAGAGTGCACCCCGCTTCCACGAGACGGTGGACATTGTCCTGAAGGCGTGGACGCACCAGCGGCTTTCGTATGAAGGCAGGTTCTACCGGTACGACGGCGTTGAGGTGCTGCCCAAACCGCTCCAGGCGCCGCACCCACCGGTGTGGATGGCGGCGTCATCCACGGCGGCCATCGACTGGGCGGCGAGCCAGGGCCACTCGATCCTGATGGACCCGCATTCGTCCCGCGCCGACCTTGTCCGGAAGCGCAGGCACTACGCGGCGAAGCTGATGGAGGCCGGTCATAGCGACGCCGGCCGGACCATCCCGATGGCACGGCTGGTCGCGGTCGATGAGACGGCGGAAAAAGCGCGCGCGGTGGCGAAGCGCGCGGCCGAATGGACCATCGCCTCCTATGTTGGCCCGAAGCACACCGGCAATGTGAGCCAGGAGGTATGGAATTTCGGCGGCAAGGATCCAATTGATTTCTATTTGGACGACGTGATGATCCACGGCACCGCGGAGAGCGTGGCGGAGCAGATCCAGTCGTTTGGCGAGGAGATCGGTATGAATTATCTGATGGCGGCGCCGCTCAGCGGGCGGTCGTTCCGGTTGTTGACTGACAAGGTGTTGCCGCGGATTGGGGGGTGAGTCGGGTCGGGTCCACACCTGCGCCGAACGATTGCGGTCCTGCTTTGCCGACCGGCGTTCCACAGATGTCAGGGCGCGCCATATGCACCCCGCCCGCTTTATCGGAGGGTCGTATGTCCGGTGATGCCTCGGCGGATGGTTTCGATTTAACGAACTTCAGAGAGGGCAGGTCGCAGGCCGGCTGTTTCTAGAAGACGCTCTGCGGCGCCCGGTCGACCTGGGCAAGATCGACAGCGTCCGCCCACAAGTGCGAGCGACGTTCGAGCGTGAAAGAGTGCCCGTCTTCTGATGGCGCGCGGCGACGAGGAATGGGTTGAGGACATTATCTCGGCCGTTGCGGACATCCGTGCCGATACGGCCGGCATGGACTTCGTGGCATTCTCCGCGAAGCCGGCGATTGTGAGATCGGTTAGCTATTCCAGCGCCGTCATTTGGTCCGGCGGTCGGACTTCAGACGATTTCGATCAGCGTTTCGCCGCGCGCCAATGCCGAGAGTATCTGCGGCAGCGCGGCCCCAAACCATGCGATCAACTCCGAGCGGCGCGTGTTGCGGAGCCTGATCCAAACCACGGCGGGACCCGTCCCGGCTAGGGCGTGGCGTTGCGCGAAATCCTCGTCCTTGGTGACGATCGCAGCATGTTCCCGCAGCGCCAGGTCCCAGATCGCTGCGTCGGACGCGGCCTGCATGCCACGGTCGCCGACATGCTCCGCCTCTTGCCCCGCCTCGATGAGCCAACGCGCCAGTGCGGGCGGCAACTGTGCGTCGATCAGGAACCGCATCAGGCGACGTGGAGCACCGGATGGTCACTTTGCCGCGCCGCATATTCGAGCGCAGCCGTGATATCTTCGGCTTCGAGCAGTGGGTAATCGTTGAGGATTTCCTCACGGCTGGCACCCGCGGCCAGCAAGTCGAGCACGTCTGTGACCCGGATGCGCAAACCGCGCAGGCAGGGCCGCCCGCCGCACAGGGCAGGATCGATAGTGACTCGGTGCAGTTCGCTCATGGCCTGTGTCCTGTGCCGGCAATCGCGGTCGGTGGATCATACCTCGCAACACGGGTATTTGCATGGGTCCGATATTTGGCCTTCCTGGTATGCCGCGATGTCACGGCGGATGCGTGGCGCCCACGCCCCCGCCATGTCACCCTCCCGCCCCATCACACGGGAGGAACCCGCATGCGCATCGTCGCCCTGGAAGAACACTACACCGTGCCCCGCATCGTCGCCGGCATCTCCCCCGACGCGATCGCCCGCCGAGGCTTCCCCGGCCCCGATTTCGTCTGGGCGCAGACCACCAAGCGCGCCGAACTCGCCGACCTCGGCGACGCCCGCCTTGCCGACATGGACGCCAGCGGCATCACTACCCAGGTGCTGTCGGTTGCCGGACCAGGCGCCGACCTCGTGCCGGGCCAGAAAGGCATCGACCTGGCGCGCGCCTACAACGACGCGCTGGCCGAAGCGTGCGCCCGCCACCCCACCCGCTACCGCGGCTTCGCCCACCTGCCCCTGCTCGAGCCCGGCGCCGCGGCCGACGAACTCCAACGCACGGTCAACGATTGCGGCTTCCACGGTGTGCTGGTGAACGGCGCCACGGACGGGCGCTTCCTCGACGACCCGATGTTCGAACCCGTCCTCGCGCAAGCCGAAAAGCTGGACCTGCCGATCTACCTCCACCCCGGCATCCCGACACAGGCCGTGCGCGCCGCCTACTACGACAACCTGCCGGGCAATTTCAGCTTCACCCTGGCGCTGTCCGCCTGGGGCTGGCACGCCGACACCGCGATCCACACGCTGCGTCTGGTGCTGTCAGGCGCGCTGGACCGCCACCCCGGGCTCAAGCTCGTCATCGGCCACATGGGCGAGGCGCTGCCGTTCATGTTGGACCGCATCGACGAAACCACCGCCGCCACGGCGAAGACGCACCTCCGGCGCTCGGTGCGGCAGACGATCCTCGACCATGTGTGGATCACGACCAGCGGATTCTTCACCATGGTCCCGTTCATGGCGGCGCTGATGTCGTTCGGGGTGGACCGCATCATGTTCTCAGTGGACTATCCATTCGCATCGAACGCCCGCGCTCGGGCGTTCCTGGACGCGCTGCCGGTTTCGCCGGCCGATCGCACGAAGATCGCCCATGGCAACGCGAACCGGTTGCTGCGGTTGCCAACCGACCATACGTGATAGGCTCTTCACATTCAGAGGGAGATCAAAACGATGACCGAGGCCAAGCTCGCCCCCAACCTTCCCGGTTGGATGCAGGACCATGCGAACCGCTACCTTTCCAGTGGCGGCACCGAAGGGCACATGTACAAAATGGCCCAGCCGGGCCGGCCGGAGATGACGGTACCGTCGTTGCTGTTGACGACGACCGGCAGGAAATCCGGAGAAAAGTACATATTCCCGCTATTTTATGGGAAAATCGGCGACAGCTATATCGTGGTCGCTTCGAAAGGCGGAGCGCCGCAGCACCCCGGCTGGTATCGTAACATCCTTGCCAATCCTGATGTCGAAGTTCAGGTCGGGACCGCGAAGATGAAGGCGCGGGCCAGGACTGCGGCTGGTGAGGAGCGCGCGCGTCTGTGGGAAAAGGCGCTGGAATTCTGGCCACCTTACGCTGACTACCAACGCAAGACGGAGCGCCAGATCCCCGTGGTTGTGTTGGATCCTGTCGGTTAGATGGCCGACTGATCCGTCAGCGTCCCACCGCCCGTAGGCCGGGGAGCACGCGCGGCCAGACGGGCTCCGGCGCATTTGCTGCCGGCAAGAGGAAAAAGCCGTGGATGACGGGCCGGAGCCTGCCGCCGGAGCGCTTGGACCCCGGGGCCCGCCATAACGACCCCGGCACGATCTTCCACGACTTGGCGCAGTTACTCCGCTGCGACTCCTAGCGAGCAGCCGCTTTGTCCATCGCCGCCAGGATGGCGGCAAACCGCTCTGCTGCCTCGGCGCGCATTTCCGGGTGGGTGAACGCGTAGAGTTCGTCCTCGCGGATCGCGCTAAGGACGCGCGCAGCGACATCAGACGGGTCGAGCCCGGACCGTGCCCGTTCGGCGAGCTGGGCGGCCAGCGCGCCCGCCCAGCTCGCCGGGTCCGGCGCCTGCGTCGGACCGTAGCGCTGCGGCCGATTGCGGCCACTCTCGCTGATGCGGGTGCGCACAAATCCGGGACAGACCACGGTCACGCCGATGCCAAGCGGCTTGAGCTGCATCGCCAGCCCCTCCGACATGGCGACCACCGCGAACTTGCTCGTTGCGTAAGGGCTGAACCCGAGCCCGCTCACCATCCCGGCCATCGACGCGGTGTTGACGATGTGGCCGCCTTCGCCGTGGGCGCGCATGTGCGGAAGGAACGTCCTGATGCCGTGCAGCACCCCCATCAGATTGACGTCGAGCACCCATCGCCAGGTGTCGAGTGAGATGTCGTCGATGCCGCTGCCGCCGCCGACGCCGGCATTGTTGCAAACCACATGGACATTGCCGAATGCCTCGTATGACGCCTCGGCCGCATGCTCTACGCTGACAGGATCGGTAACGTCACAGGCAACGCCGCGCACATCCGACGTTAAATCGTGCAGGCTGTTGACGGCGGCCACCAATGCGTCTGTCTCGATATCGGCGAGCATCACTTTCATGCCCGCCTCCGCAAACGCCTGGCCGAGCGCGAACCCGATGCCGCTCGCCCCGCCTGTCACGAATGCTGTGTTGCCGGCGAGCTCCCGCATAGTTCCCCTCCTGCCGCTCCTCGATGCGACGGGCTCGACCGCGAAGCCTGCAAGAGCCCTGCGACGTGGCACATCTTTGCCCCTGCGCGGACTCGTCGCCGTCCTTGCATCGAGGCGCCGCCATTGTTGGACGCCTGGCTTCCCCGGTCGAACGCCCCGTCTATCCCACTGCCATATCCAGCCAGCCTCTTGCATCGAACCGCGCCGCATCGCCGGCACGCAGCAGCACCGTCGTCGTGTCGGACTCGACGATCGCCGGGCCGGCGAGCGTCTGGTCGGCGCCCAGCGCGGCGAAATCGAATACCGGCAGTTCCGTCCAGCCGCCCAGCCAAGCCCGCCGCCGCCCCTTCGGAGACGCGGGCTCCGGTGCCGCAACGGTCGCACCGCCAGCAGCCGCCGGCAGCCGCCCAGTCACCGAGGCCCGCGCGTTCACCAGCACCACGTCCTGGTCAGGCGAGGCGTAGGTGTAAAGCGCCTCGTGGGCGCGGTGGAACGCCGCCTCGATGCGCCCGGCGAGGTCCTCCGGGGCCTCCCAGTCCAGCCCATCCAGCGCCACCGCGATCTCGAACACTTGCTCGCCATAACGCATGTCGGCGGAGCGCCGCACTGTCACCGCCCCATCAAACCAGGCGAGCCGCGCCCGTCCCTCGCGCTCCATGCCGGCGAACGCCTCGCGCAACGCCGCCACGTCGATGCCGTGGGTCTGCGACTGGCTGCGCATCAGCTCGATGCGGAGGTCGGTGTTCAGCATGCCCCAGGCCGAGAGCACCGACGCCGCGACCGGCACCACCACCCGCCCGATGCCAAGCTCCGCGGCCACGGCGCTGACGTGCAGCCCGGCCGCGCCGCCAAACGCCAGCAAGGTGTAGCCGCGCGGATCGACCCCGCGGCGTACGGTCGCGACGCGGACACCGTCCGCCATGCGGGTGTTCACCAGGCGATGGATGCCGAACGCTGCCGCGGACACCGACAGATGCAAGCCGTCAGCCACGCGTTGCACCGCGTCGGCCGCCGCCGCCACGTCCAGCCGCCGCCGCCCGGCAAGGAAATTTTCCGGATCGAGATAGCCCAGCACCAGGTTGGCGTCGGTCACCGTCGCTGCCGTGCCGCCCTGGCCGTAGCACGCGGGACCGGGGTTGGCGCCCGCGCTGTCCGGCCCAACGGCCAGCAGTCCCGCACGATCGATGCGACCGATCGATCCGCCGCCGGCGCCGAGCGTCACAATATCCAACCCTGGCAGCGCGATGCGCGCGTTGGCCACCGTCTTCCCGTCCGACAGCGTCGGTTCTCCCCCGCGTACCAGGGCGATGTCGGTCGAGGTACCCCCCATGTCGAACGCGATCAGGTCGCGCGCCACCCCCGCCCGAGCCAGCGCAACCGCCGCCGCGACACCCCCCGCCGGGCCGGACAGCGCGGTGCCGGCAGCGAGGCGGATCGCTTCCCCCACTGATGCCACACCGCCATGCGACAACATGACCAACAGCTCGCCTCCGTACCCGGCCTCGCCCAGCCGGACTTGCAGCCGGTCGAGATAGTTCTCGATCACCGGTCCGACCGCGGCATTCGCGACGGTGGTGGAGAAACGCTCGAACTCCTTGATCTGCGGCAGGACGTCGGACGACGCCGTCACGTAAGCCTGCTGCAGCCGCGCCCGCACCGCATCCGCCGCCGCCTGCTCATGCGCCGGATTGCGCCAGGCGTGCAGGAAACACACCGCGACCGCCTGCACGCCCTCGGCGGCAAGCTGCGCCACCGCCCGGTCGAGCGAGGCCGGGTCGAGCGCGTGTTCGGTCGAGCCGTCCGCGCGGATGCGTTCGTGGACCGGCAGGCGCAGCCGGCGCGGCACCAGCGGGTCGGGTGGCGCCATGCGCAGGTTGTAGCGGTCCGGCTTCAGGCCCTCGCGCATCTCGATGATGTCGCGATGGCCCTCGGTGGTGAGCATGCCGACGCGGGCGGCCTTGCCCTCCAGCAGCGCGTTGGTGGCGACGGTCGTGCCGTGCACGATGCGGGAGGTGGCCGACAGCAGACCGGCGGTGTCGAGGCCGACAGCCTGTGCGGCGAGGCCGAGGCCGTCGAGCACGCCATCCGACTGATCGCGTGGCGTAGACGCAGCCTTCGCCGTGATGGTGCGGCCGTCGGGCGAGGAGACGACGATGTCGGTGAACGTGCCGCCCACGTCAATGCCGATGGTGTAGGTCATCGCGCCAGGGTGAAACGGCGGCGGATGCGACACAAGCCGCTCCGTCCATCACCCCCCGCGCGTAATCCTCATCCCCGCGAAAGCGGGAACCCAAGTCGCGGCCTTGGTCCCCGTTTTCGCCGGGATGACCAATGCTTCGGGGGGATGACGGGCACTTCGCGCTTGCCCCCGAAATGGGACGGGCTCGAGGCTGGGTATGCCACCCCGGGAAGGCCGGTCTGCGCTAGTGCGCCTTGCATGCCCTGCCGATTGCCCGGATACCGGCGAACCAGCCGAATGAGGGCGACTGGACCGCCAAGCGTTGGTGGGAACGGGAGAAACAGATGGCGACCACAAACATAACGGGTGAGATTGCCGCCCGGCTCGACCGGCTGCCATCCTCCTGGTACGTCTGGCGAATGATTGTGCTGATCTCGCTTGGTGGGGTCTTCGAATTCTACGATCTGTTCTTCACCGGCTATGTCGCGCCCGGGATGATCAAGTCCGGGCTGTTTACGCCGGAGTCGCTCGGTCCGTTCGCCGCCCTCCAGACGATCGCGGTCGCCGGTTTCGGCACGTTCGTGTTCGCCACCTTTGCCGGACTCTGGGTGGGCGCGCTCTTCCTCGGCCAGATCGCCGACCGCATGGGCCGGCGTACCATCTTCGTCTGGTCGCTGGTCTGGTACATGGTTTGCTCTGCGATCATGGCCTTCCAGACTACCGGTTTTTCCCTCGTCATCTGGCGTTTCATCGCCGGCATCGGGCTTGGCATCGAGCTGGTCACCATCGATGCCTATATCGCCGAACTAATCCCGCGCCACGAGCGTGGCCGCGCCTTCTCCACCAACCAGGTCATCACCTATTGCGCGGTGCCGCTGGTCGCATTCCTGGCTTGGCAACTGGTGCCGCTCCAGCCGCTCGGCTTCGATGGCTGGCGCTGGGTCGTGCTGATCGGCTCGGTCGGTGCGGTCGTGGTGTTTGCGCTGCAGCTTGGCATCCCGGAAAGCCCGCGCTGGCTCGCCAAGCACGGCCGCAACGAGGAGGCCGAACGCGTGGTTGCGAAGATCGAGGCCGGTGTCGAGGCGGAACTCGGTCGCCCCCTGCCGCCGCCAGTGCCCGAGCCGCCCGAGGGCGAAAGCACGGGCTCACTTGCCGAGGCGTTCGAGCCGCCCTATCGCGCGCGCACCATCATGCTCTCGGTGTTCAATTTCGCGCAGACGATCGGCTTCTATGGGTTCGCCGCATGGGTCCCGACATTGCTCATCGCGCGCGGCATCCACGTAACGGCGAGCCTCGAATACGCCTTCATCATCGCCATCGCCAACCCGTTCGGGCCACTGCTCGGCACATTGTTCTCCGACAAAATCGAGCGCAAATGGCAGATCGTGGGTGGCGCGGCGGGCATGCTGATCTGCATGACGATCTTCGCCCAGCTCAACGACCCCACCGTGCTGATCGTGTTCGGCGTGCTGTTCACGCTGTGCGCCAACGTGATGTCGTATTCCTTCCACAACTACCAGGCGGAACTCTATCCGACCCGCATCCGCGCCCGGGCGATCGGCTTCGTCTATTCGTGGAGCCGGCTGTCCGCGGCCTTCGCCGGACTGGCCATCGGCTACCTGCTGCACGCCGGCGGAGTGCCGGCGGTAGCGGTCTTCATCGGCGTTGCCATGCTGGTGGTGATCGGCGTGATCGGGTTTTTCGGCCCGCCGACACGAGACCTCGCTTTGGAACAGATCGCACATTAGGGGAAGGTCAGGCACCATCGATTCGATTGGGCGACAGGCGCATCCGTTCGCATGTCAGGGTCGGCCCCCGGGTCCTGCGCCCGGGTCCAGGCTGCGGCCGGCGATCCATGACTTTGCTGTGCCGCTCAAGGCAAAGTCGTGGATCGCGAGTACGGGCCGAACGCGGCCGCGCCGGCGAGGTCAGGCCGTCACGTCGACCTTGCCATTGTCCGACCCCCTGGTTACGGCGGGCGGGGCCGCGGTTGCGGCAGAGCTGGCGGGTGCTCGCGGCAGCGTCACATGCAGGCGGAGTGTCTTCGCCTCAGCCAGAATCTGCCTGCCAAGCGAAGACAACGCCGCGGCGGCGACCCCGTGCGATTGGCCGTACTTGTACTTGGTCAACAATTGGTTCAGTGCGGCGTGCTGTTGTCCTTGCGGTGCGGCGGCGGATGCGGCGGAGGGTTGTGCCGCGTGCGGCGCCACTGCGGCACGGGCCGGCGCAGGAGCGGCAGCGGCAAGCGGCGAGATTGTCGGGATTTGATTGGCCGCCGAGGCGGCGCTGATTGCTAGGGCCATCACATGTCCGTTCGGCATGAGGTGAACATAACCGCCACTTTTTGCCGGGCATCGCCACTAAGGGCACGAAACGGGTAACAAATGGTAAATTTCGATCGGGTCCGCCGGTCAATTTTCCAGCCGGCGGCAATGCCAACCGCGCCGTGCACGCGAAGGTCATCCCGCCAGCCCCTCGGCCACATCCTTCTCCCGCGCCGCCGCGTTGCGTTCCCCCGGCGATCTCCCGCCACCGCCACCGCCCGACAGCACGTGGATGACGCTGCCCGACGGCACCACCACGGCGACCTCCTTGCTCTTCAACTTCCGTGGTGGAGCGCCCGGCGCGAGCAAGGTGTCCTGGTGCGGCGCGTCGTCGCGGCCATCCGGCGCGCCTGCACCCGGCGCAACGTCGGCAGGTCCATGTGGTCGTAATTGTTGTGTGTGACCACGAGCAGATCCACGCCGGGTGGCACCTCCAGCCTCTGTCCGGGCTGCCGTACGCAGCGCGGGCCGGCAAACGGCACGGGGCTGCAGCGCTGGGACCAGATCGGGTCGGTGAGCATGCAGGCGCCGCCGATCTGCAACAGGACTGTCGAGTGGCCGATAAAGATCGCCGAGATGCGATCGAGTGTGGCGCGGCCAGGCGTCGGCACGACCGGATCATCGACATGCCCTGGCCACGGCTCCATTCGGCGCGTGCGCCGACAGCAGCGGGTATCTTCGCGGCTCTTGGCCCGGGGGAGTACTGGTTTAAGAACCGCTGACCATCGAAGTGATCGCCTGGCGCCGGCTGCAAGGCCGAGTCCACTGTTCCATGCATCCGTCCAATCCCATCCTGCCCAGGTCCATCTTGCGCGGGCGCGCGCAACCAGGGATAGGCCAACATACCAAGCGCTGCGTTCTCGCGTTGGCTCGGCGCAACGACATGCGTCTGCGCCGAGGGAAGCTACGCGAGGCGTGCCCGCAGGATCAGCGCATCCCCCCCGTCGGCATAGTAGCGCGGCCGGCGGCCGGCCTCGACAAACCCGGCACGTTCATACAGTGCGCGCGCGGCGGTGTTGCCGATCGCGACCTCCAGCACCATGGTCCTCGCCCCTTGCTCGCGTGCCGCCGCCATCGCGCCGGCCAGTAACGCCCCCGCCACGCCCTGCCGGCGGACGGCCGGGGCGACCGCCAGGGTGAGCACTTCCGCTTCGTCTGCGGTCACCCGCGCCAGGATCATCCCGCCGCGCGGGTGCAGCATGCCGAACACGCCGGGCATGGCGAGCTGCAGCGCAATGGCGTCCTCGCCCCAAGCCTCGCGTGGCGGGAAGGCCTCGCCATGGATCGCCGCCAGGGGCGCGACATGCGCCATGGTGACACGCCGCAGCGCCGCGGTCATGCCACGGGCGCCGGGCGCAAACCGCCCTGCGGCAGCCGCGCCTCGGGCGGATCGACGTAGAGCGGCTGGGCCGGCCGCGGCGGCAGCGCGCCGGCCAAGCGGCGGGCGCCCACCATGGCGACGTGGCGCGCGGTCGGCAGTCTTGCGTCGGTCAGCATCACGTCGATGTCGCGCGCCGCCAGCCGGGCGGCAACCGCGACCGCTGCGTCACCGGCCACGGCGACCGGGCCGGCGGCGTGCGGCAACCTGTCCAGCGCGCAGGCCAGCACCGATCCGTTCTGCTCCAGGAACACGCGGCCCCGCCGGCTGTCGATCGCCGACCATAGCTGCCGCGCACCGAGATGCGGTAGCGCATCGGCCAGCGCCTCACCGACGGTCACGCCGACGATCGGCACGCCCGCCGCGAGCGCAATGCCGTGCGCCAGAGCCAGTGCCGCGCGTATCCCGGTGAAGCTGCCCGGGCCGACGGTTACCGCGATAAGGTTGAGGTCGGTCGCAGCAACCCCGGTCGCATCCAGCACTGAAGCGACCATCACCGGCAGAAGCGCGGCTTGGCCGCGGCCGGCTTCCTGCTGGCGGCTGGCTCGCACAACGCCGTCGGCCACCACGCCGGCAGAGCAGCGCGCCAATGCGGAATCGAGGGCGAGGATGAGCATTGTCCAGTCGTCAGTCGTCACTTGTCGGCCGTCAGGGAGGCGTGGCCGAATGCGCCTTCCGCGCATCTGACAACCGACAACCGAAAACTGACAACTGATTCACAGCATCACGCAGGCCTCGTCGAAGTCGAGGCGTGGCGAGCGCGCGAACACGCCCTCCCAATCGCCACGCCCGAGATTGACCAGGAAATTCGAGCGCCAGCCATGCTCCGCCAGAAATTCCTTATCCACCTTGTCGTTGTCGAAGCCCGACATCGCCCCGGTATCCAGCCCCATCGCCCGCGCCGCCATGATCAGCCAGGCGCCCTGCAGCGTGCCGTTGCGGAACGCGGTGGTCGCAGCCAGCGCGTCGTTGCTGGTGAACCACGACTGGGCGTCCGGATTGTGCGGAAACAGCTTCGGCAGCTTCTCGTGGAATTTCGGGTCGTAGGCGACGATGACGGTGACCGGTGCCGCCATCGTCTTCGCCAGGTTGCCCGACGACAGTGCCGGTGCGAGTCGTTCCTTGGCTTCCTTGGTCCGCAAAAACAGGAACCGCGCGGGCGAGCTGTTCGCCGAGGTCGGGCCGAATTTCAGAATCTCATACAGCTCGTGCAGTGTCTGGTCGGAGACCGGCTCGTCGGTGAACTTGTTGTGAGTACGCGCTTCGCGGAACAGCAGGTCGAGCCCTGCGTCGTCGATCGCCATCATGCACTCCCGGTCAGTCGTGGATGCTGCGGAGCAACATGAAAACCCCGCCCGCGTCAACCGCCCGCGATCAGAACTCCACCTGCTCCACCGCGACCACTTCCGGGACGTAGTGGCGCAACATGTTCTCGATGCCATGCTTCAGCGTGGCGCGCGAGGACGGGCAGCCGGAGCACGCGCCCTGCATGTGCAGGCGGACGACGCCGTCGCGATAGCCGCGGAATACGATGTCTCCGCCGTCGCCGGCCACCGCCGGGCGCACCCGCGTGTCCAGCAGCTCCTTGATCTGGTCAACGATCTCCTGGTCGGCAGGATCGACGTCCTCCTCGTCCGGCTCGTCCGCATCACCTTCGATGGTCGGCCGGCCGGCGACGAAGTGCTCCATGATCGAGGCCAGGATCTGCGGCTTCAGCGACGGCCAGTCGATCTCGTCGGTCTTGGTGACGGTGATGAAGTCGTTGCCGAGGAACACCCGGGCGACGCCTTCCAGTTCGAACAGCGCGGCGGCGAGCGGGCTGCGCGCGGCCGAGGCCGGCGCGGCGAAGTCGGCGGTGCCGGCCTCCATCACGTAGCGGCCGGGGAGGAATTTCAGGGTGGCCGGATTGGGCGTGCCTTCGGTCTCGATGAACATGGCTGGCTGCCTGACCTCACAAGCGGGGGACAAACCGGACCAACGCGGTCCGGACAGCGCCTACATCGGGCCATTCTGAGCGAATGGCAAGAGGGCGGGAGGCCGACGGCAGGGCGGAAAAGCGCTTCGTATACCGCCGGACCCGCCAATCGTGCACCGAACGTTAAGACACAAGTGTCCACTCTGTGCCCGCAGCGGCAATTCCGAGGGATCGATGAGCAAGGCCGACAGGAAAGGCTCCGCCAACCGCCAGAATGTCGTCATCAGGAAGGAGGAGGTGGTCGAGGACGCGGGTCATGGCGGCGCCTGGAAGGTCGCCTACGCCGATTTCGTCACCGCCATGATGGCATTTTTCCTGTTGATGTGGCTGTTGAACGCCACCACCGAGGACCAGCGCAAGGGTCTCGCCGACTATTTCAGCCCGAACAGCCTGCTCAGCCACGCGTCTTCCGGCACCGGCGACCCGTTCGGCGGACACACGGCCTTCGATCAGGGAGCGCTGGTGTCCGACCGCGGTGCCGTTCAGGCCGTCGTCGGCAAACGCCCGACGCCGCTCGATCCTTCTGACGCCGAGGCGCAGCCAGACGCGCCGATCCGGCCGGGGGCTGACGCCGACCAGGATCAGGGGGCGGACCAGCAAACCGCGCCGCCCCCACCTCCGCCGCCGCCAGTGACACCCACCCCGACACCGCTGCCGGCGTCCGCAGGCGCGCCGGCCCAGGCCAATCCCCAACTGCCGGCCGAGACGGCCCCACCCCGGCCGACACTTCCCACCGCGGCAGCGGTTGCGCAGCCACGCAACCCGACCAAGGCGGAATTGCACGATGCGCAGGAACGTCAGGAAAAGGCCGAATTCGCCCAGGCGGCGCAGCAGATCCGCGATGCCGTGCGCGGTGACTTGGCGCTCGCCGACCTGGCACGCCAGCTTGCCATCGACATCACCCCGGAGGGCCTGCGAATCCAGATCCTGGACGAGGAGCACCGGCCAATGTTCCCGTTGGGGTCGGCCGATCCGAACGACCGTGCGAAGTTGCTGCTGCAGAAGGTGACGCCGGTGCTGGCCAGGCTGCCGCAGGAAATTTCCATCGCCGGCTATACCGATGCGGCGCAATTTCCAGGGCCGGGCCGCACCAACTGGGAACTCTCCACCGAGCGCGCCAATGCGACCCGCCGGCTGTTGGTGGAAGGCGGACTGCCGGATAGCCGCATCCGCACCGTCACTGGCCATGCCGACCGCGATCCGCTGCTGCCCGCCGACCCGCTGGCGGCGGCCAACCGTCGCATCGCCATCGTCGTGCTGCGCGCCGCCCCCCCGGCCGCGCCGGCCGGGGGGGCAGGCGACGCGGCGGCGGCGTCCGAGACTGTGGCCGCGCCGGCACGATAGCCGCAAGCTATGCTGACAATCGGCGCCTTCGTTTTCCTGCTGGTCTGCGTGTTCGGCAGCTATCTCGTCTCGGGCGGGGCGATCGGGCCGCTGGAGGAAGCGCTGCCGTTCGAACTGTGGACCATCGGCGGCGCCGCGCTCGGCTCATTCATCATGAGCAACAGCATTCACGACGTGAAGCACGCGGTCGGCGGCTTCGGCAAGATCGTGAAGGGCGCCGCGTTCGGCAAGGCCGACTATATCGACCTGCTGTCGCTGCTGTATTTCCTGGTGCGGCTCGCCAGCACCAAGGGCAACATGGCGGTCGAGCCACATATCGAGAAGCCGCAGGAAAGCGCGGCGTTCCAGAAGTTTCCCCGCATTCTCGCTAACAAATTCGCCACGGCGACGATCTGCGACTATCTGCGCATGGTGGGGATGAACGCCGACGATCCCAACCAGATCGAAGACGTCATGGCGCGCGAGCTTAAGAAGACGCTGCACGAGGAACTGCACGGCGCGCACGCCTTGCAGACCATGTCGGACGGGTTGCCGGCGCTCGGCATCGTCGCCGCCGTGCTGGGCGTGATCAAGACAATGTCGCATATCGACCGCCCGCCGGCGATACTGGGGGCGATGATCGCCAGCGCGCTGACCGGCACGTTCCTCGGCGTGCTGCTGGCCTATGGCATGGTCGGGCCGTTCGCCGGCCGGCTGAAGGGCGTGGTGGAAGAGGAGGCGAAATTCTACGAGGTGATCCGCGCCGTGCTGGTAACGCATCTGCATGGCAACGCGCCGCAGGTCAGCGTGGAATCGGGGCGCAAGATGGTGCCCAACCAGCACATGCCGAGCTTCGAGGAACTGGAGACCGCGGTCAGCACGGTGCAAATCTGACCGTCTCGCGCACCTCTCCCGCCGCGGGCGGGAGAGGCGTCCCGCATCGGCCGGCTCAGTGCGCCACTTGTTTGCCTCTTTCGACACAAGCGCCGAATGATTGTCGAAGATGAGCTCGATAGCCGTATTGGCAGGGTAGGCGGCATCAAGCTTCTTGACGAAGCTGATGAACTGGCTTGAGCGATCGCGATTTTCGACGCCTGCGTGAACAGCCGGCTCGACGAGTTGCAGAGTGCGATCCTGCGGGTGAAGCTGACCCATCTCGATGCGCACAATGCGCGGCGCCAGGCGATCGCTGCCGCCGATGACGCGGCGTAGTCCGGCTCGTCGCTGCGCGCTCCGGCGCGCCGTGCCGATGGCGATCACGTGTTTCACCTCTATGTGGTGGGCGCACCGCAACGCGATGCGGTGCAGGCGCGCCCGCGCGCCTTGGGCGTGGCGACCGGCACTCACTATGCTACTCCGGTGCATCTGCAGCCTGTCTATCGCGGTCGGGTCGCGCTCGGCCCCTCCGGCTGCCGACAGTCCGAGGCCGCGTCGCGCGAGGTGTCCAGCGTGCCGCTCTATCCGGAACTGACCGACGCACAAGTCGAACAGGCCTGCGCGGCACTGCGCACGCTGTGATAACAATCGCCCCCGAGCCTGACGCACCAGTGCCGCCGCTTCGAGAGCATGACTTGGAAGGGGACTCCGGCGAGACAGCCTTTTGGGCGCTCGCCAGCAGTCACGTCGCGGCCTCCTCGACGCCACGAGGTTCGACGACGCGATTGCCGCGAAATACCAGCAGCGCCGTGGCCGCGGCCGCGATGAGCGCGAACAGGCAGGCGCTCAGGAAGATGTGCGTCGGTGGCAGGCCGAGCGACAACAGGTACCCGCCCAGCACCGGCGCGGCGATGCCGCCGAGCCGCCCGATGCCGAGCGCCCAGCCGAGGCCGCTGGTGCGCATGCGCGCCGGATAGAGCTTGCCGCAGGTCCCGTTGGCGCCGGTCTGGCTGCCAATGATCGTGGCCCCGGCCAGGAAGCTCATCAACAAGAGCACCGCATAGGGCAGCGCGACGAGCGCGATGACCGCGATGAACACGGCGCCGATGGCGTAGTGCACCGCCAATGTGCGCTCGGGCCCGATCCGGTCGATCGCCAGGCCGAGATACAGGACTGCGAAGATCGCACCCAAGTCCCTAAGGCTGGAGGCGAACACAGCCTGTGGCGGGCTATAGCCAATCATGTTCAGCACCGTCGGCATCCAATAGGCGAACAGGAACAGGTTCAACAGGCTGCAGAAGTAAACGATCCACAATAGAATGGTCTGCAAGGCGTAGCCCTGGCTGAACGGCAACCAGATCGGGTTGCCCTGAGCCAGGTCGACAGGATTGCTCTGCATCGGAGCGACGTCGAGGCGCTGGAGCAGGGCGACATGGCGCGCTGACGGGTTCTGCCTGGCAGCCAGAAAGCGCGGCGATTCCGGCAGCCACAGTGCCAGCACCGGCACCAGAACCAGCGGGAACACGCCACCCAGGACGAAGATCACCGGCCAGCCGAAATGCGAGAGCAGTGCTGCCACAATTTGGCCGCCGACGAAACCGCCTATGGGCGCGCCGGTGAACGTGGCCATGATCATCGTCGCGCGCAGGCGCTGCGGCGCGTAGTCGCCGGTCAACGCGGCCGCCCCGGCAAACCCACCGCCGATGCCGAGCCCGGTAAAGAAACGCCAGAGGCTCAGCATGCCGACCGAGCCGGCCGTGGCGCTGAGCAGCGAGGCGAGGCCGAAGATCGTGAGACTGGCGAGCAATAGCGGCCGGCGACCGACACGGTCCCCGATCGGCCCCGCGGACAGAGCGCCCACCAGGATGCCAATGCTCGACCACAGGAACGCGGTCGTGAACATCGGCGGCGGCAGGTGCCAGGCACGGATCAGCGACGGTACCGCCCAGGCGACCGAATTAATGTCGTAGCCGTCGCAGATCTGCACGAGCGTGCACAATGCGGCAACACGAAGCTGCAACCCACCGATCCGCTGGTTTTCGAGCGCGGCCTCGGTCGCCGACAACTGTACTTCCGCCATTCTTGGCCTCTTGACGTGGTCTCCCTTGCAAACCGTGTCGCATGCCCGGCGGCGCCGTGCAAGCCTCGGTGCGGCGCGAGCTTCACAGATCGACGGAATTGCACAAAGCGCTTTGCGACGCGACCCAATCCGGCCAGCTCGCATCACGCGCGTCCATCAGCACCGGTTCGGCCGGCCACCGCACGGCGAACGCGGGATCGTTCCACCGCACGCCGCGTGCCTTGCCCGGCACGTGCAGTGGGCTGATCTGGTACATGACGTCGGTGTCCGGCTGCAAAGTCAGGAAGCCGTGCGCGCAGCCTTCCGGCACGAACACCGCATTCATCGCTTCTGCATCGAGTTCCACAGCGATCCACTCCCGATAGCATGGACTGTCGCGGCGCAGGTCGATCACCACATCGTAAGCGCGCCCACGCACCGCGCGCACGAGCTTTGCCTCGTCATGCTGTGCCGGCTGGAAATGCATGCCGCGCAAGGTGTGGCAGGTCGGGTTGCGCGACAGACTCATCTGCCAGGCCTGGTAATCCGGGATGCCAGCTGCAGCGAACTCCTCCGGACAATAGATCCGCGCGAACAGCCCTCGCGCGTCGCAGTGCGGTTCCGCGTCGATCCGCAACACGCCGGGAAGCGTGGTCAGCAGGAAGTGCATGGACCTACACGACGCGGGCTTCCGGCACGGCGACCCATAGTCGCGTGCCGGCCGAGCGCAACGGCGCGAGTTCCGCCGCCACTTCTTCGGCAAGGTTCCACGGCAGGATGACCACGTCGTCCGGCCGCGCGGCGGCCAGCGCCTCCGGGGAGACCACCGGAATGTGGCTGCCCGGCAACAGCTTGCCCTGCTTGCCCGGATTGCGGTCGGCGACGCAGATCACGTCGCTGGCGGTGATGCCGCAGCTGTTGAGGAAGGTGTTGCCCTTGGCGGCGGCGCCATAGGCCGCGAGCCGACGGCCGCGCGCATGTTCCATGGCGACGAGTTCCCGGAAGCCGTGCTGGATGCGGGCCACCTTGGGTGCGAAGCTGTCATAGGTTTCGGGCCGGTGCAGGCCGGCCTCCGCTTCTTGCGCGCGCACCGCATCGAGGCCGGGCCGTGGTGCGTGGCTCGCATTGGCATGGCAGGCGAACACGCGCAGCGAGCCGCCATGCGTCGGCAGGCATTCCACGTCGAACACGCGCAGTCCGGCGTCGCGCAGCACATGCTCCACCACCAGCAGCGACAGGTAGGAAAAATGTTCGTGGTAGATCGTGTCGAATTGCACGAACCGCAATAGCGAGAGCAGGTGCGGGAATTCGAACGTGGCGACGCCTTCGGGGCGCAACATCGTGGCGAAGCCGGCGACAAAGCCCGGCAGGTCCGGCACATGCGCGAGCACGTTGTTGGCGGCGATCAGGTCGGCGCGGCCATAGCGCGACGCCAGTCCCGCCGCCGTGTCCGCGCCGAAGAACATTTGCTCGGTGCGCACACCGATCCGCTGCGCCGCCGCGGCGACGCCGGCCGCCGGCTCGATGCCCAGCACCGGGATGTCCATCGCGCGGAAATGCTGCAGCAGGTAGCCGTCATTCGAGGCTACTTCAGCGACCAGCGAGCTTGCATCGAGGTGGAAGCGCTCGATCATCGCCGCGGCGTAGCGCCGCGCGTGCGCCACCCAGCTTGCCGAGAACGACGAGAAATACGCGTAGTCGGCGGCGAAGATCGCCTCCGGTGGAACTGTTTCGCCCACCTGCACGAGCAAACATCGGTCGCAGACCAGGACTTGCAGGGGATAGGGGTGGTCGGCGCCGCGCGCGGCTTCATCCTGCGTCACGTAGCAATTGGCCAATGGAGTTGAACCGAGATCGATCAGGTTCCGCGTCAACGCGGCGCCGCACAGGCGGCAAACTTTGCTCACGACAGGGCCTCATAGCCGGTGATTTGTTGCAGCGTGACGGCACGCAGGTCGGCGTTCCGGGCCCAGGCGCGGTACCAGGCGGCGGTCTCCGCGATCATCCGTGGGCCGGGCAAGCGGTCGGTCCAGCCCAGGGTACGGCGGGCCGGTGTCGAATCGAGGGACAGCACGTGGGTCTCATGCACCTCGGGCAGCGGCACATAGGTCCAGGCATCCGGCGCGCCGAGCGCTTCGAGCATGGCGTTGGCGATTTCGCCGACCGTGGGGCCCGCATCGGTGCGCGGTCCGAAATTGAGCGCCAGCGGCGTTGTCGGATCGGTTGCGAGCGCCGCCGCATAGGTCAGGTAGCCGCTGAGGCAATCCAGCACGTGTTGCCAGGGCCGGCGGGCGTCGGGGCTGCACAGGGTCAGCTTCTGGCCCGACCGCGCCGCGTTCACCACGTCTGGTACCAACCGGCCGGGAGCAAAATCGCCGCCGCCGATGACGTTACCGGCCCGTGCCGTTGCCACGGCGACACCGTTTGGCGCCAGAAAGCTTTGTGCCAATGCGGCGGTCGCCAGTTCGCAGGCTGCCTTGGACGCGGCGTAGGGATCATCTCCGCCCAGTCGGTCGCCCTCCCGGCGTGCCTTGCCGTCCGGGATGTCGGCGTAAACCTTGTCGGTGGTGACCACCAGCACGGCTTTCAGTGTTGGTACGGCCCGAAGCGCATCCAGCAGATGGACGGTGCCTAACACGTTGATTGCGAAACTCTCGGCCGGATCGATCAGCGAACGTTGCACCGATGTTTGCGCGGTCAGGTGCAGCACCAGTTCGGGCTGCGCTTCGGCCACGGCGCCGGCGACAGCCGGGGCATCGCGCAAATCCACCACGTGCGTCTGCACCAGGTCGTCGAGGCGCAGCATGCGGAACAGGCCGCGTTCGGACGGCGCGTGGGAGATGCCGGTGACCTCGGCGCCAAGATGATGCAGCCAGAATGCCAGCCACGATCCCTTGAATCCGGTGTGCCCGGTCAGCAGCACCCGTCGCCCTCGCCAGAAGGCTGGATCAGGATTGGCTGTGGGCATGGCTAATCCGCCCAGACTTTCCAAGGTGCGTTGCCGGACGTCCACAACGCTTCCAGCGTGGTCTTGTCGCGCAGCGTGTCCATCGGCTGCCAGAATCCCGCATGGCGGAACGCGCGCAATTCGCCGTCATGCGCCAGGCTTTCCAGCGGCCCGGTCTCCCATGGCGTGGCGTCGCTCTCGATGCGGCGCAGCACGGTAGGGTGCAACACGAAGAAGCCGCCGTTGATCACCGCGTTGTCGCCGGGCGGCTTCTCGGTGAAGCTGTCCACCCGGTCTTGCTGCAGCATCAGCGCGCCATAGCGGCCGGGCGGCGTCACCGCGGTAATCGTGGCGAGCCGGCCGTGGCGGCGATGGAAATTCACCAGGCCCGTGATGTCGATGTCGGCGACGCCGTCGCCGTAGGTCATGCAGAAGCTATCATCCGGATCGAGATACCGCGCGACGCGCTTGAGTCGTCCGCCGGTCATTGTCGCGGGGCCGGTGTCCACCATCGTGATCCGCCAGGGTTCCGCGTAGTTCTGGTGGTAGGTGATCTGGCCCGACCGCGCATCGATGGTGACGTCGGAGGCGTACAGCATGTAGTTGGCGAAATACTCCTTGATCATGTGGCCTCGATAGCCGAGGCAGATGATGAACTCGGTGACGCCGTGCGCGGTGTAGATATTCATGATGTGCCACAGCAGCGGCTTGCCGCCGATCTCGATCATCGGCTTTGGACGCAGGTGCGATTCCTCGGAGATGCGAGTTCCGAGTCCGCCGGCGAGAATGACCGCTTTCATGCGACCCGCCGCAGGAACGCCTTCGGCCAATAGGTGACGCGCTGGCGCACCTTGCCTTCGTTGAACGGGAAAGCCGGTTCCTCCAGCACGAACTCGGCATGCCGCGCCAGGAACGCGTCCGCCGCACCGAGCGGATTGTTCCAACTCCAGTCCGGCGCCGAGCGCGGCGCGCCGGCGAGCTGCGCCATGATGCCGTCACACGCCACGATGTAGCTGCCGGGTGCGACCAGCGGCGAATACAGCTCGAGCTCGGATTCGACGTGGGCGCGGCTGTGGTTGGCGTCGAGTATGACCAGCGCACGTTCCCCTGGCGCCAGGGCGGCGTGCACCGCGGCAACCGTGGCGGACTCGGTGGAACCGCCTTCGATCAGCGAAATATAGTGCGCGAGCGGATGCGCCTCGATCGCCGCGCGGTTGTGCGGACGGATGTCGACATCGATACCGATCGCGCGGCCATGGTCCATGGCCGCGAACAAACTGGCGTAGAATATCAGCGAGCCGCCATGCGCCACGCCGGTCTCAACGATCACATCCGGACGCAGCCGCCAGATGATCTCCTGGATGCGGATCATGTCCTCGGGGAGCTGGATGACCGGGCGGCCCATCCAACTGAAGCCATAAACGTATTTCACGTCCCAGCCGCAGCGCAGCCACGCCGCCGACACCGCCTCGAACGCTTCCGGCGTGTCGAGGGCATGCTCTGTCCACGTGCCCTCGGGGTCGTGCAGAATTATTCGGCCGCGTCGCTCATCGATGGTGAGCATTGGACCTCCTGTCCATCTGCCGCCAGTGTCGCGAGGTCTGCTGAAAGATTGCTTAACGCGGCACCGAATTCGGCATTCAGGCGCGCGGTCTCGATCGGCGGGAAGCGCACGGTTGGGGCGCCCGGGGCGAAATCCACATGCCAACCGAAGCGGCGGCGCAGCACAACGGCAATGGCGGCGTGGCTGGTGTTGCTGCCGGCGGCGAGGTTGTAGAGCCGCTGGCGACCGTCCGTGGCGATCGCCGGCAGCAGGCGGGTGACCTGGTCGAGACTGACATAGTCCTTGGTGGACTTCGCCGACTGGCGGAATCGCACTGCGCCGGTGCTGCGGCCTTCACACATCAATTGGCCGAGAAACGTGTCGTTTGGCATGTCGCCGCCGTAAACATTGGACAGGCGGACGACGCGGACCGTCTGGCGCGGATCGGCGAGGCAGACGGCCTCGCCGGCGAGCTTGGTGAGGTTGTAAAGGTCGGACGGATCGGCGGGCGCACAGGCGAGCCGCGTGTCCTCGCGAGTCGCGGTGGCACGGCTATAGACGCGGGTAGAGGACAGGAACAGGAAGGAATCGAAGTGCAACCTCGCAAGGCAGCGCGCGGTAACGCCGACATGCGCCTCCGCCGTGTCGTGCGGACGGGTGCGAAAATCGCTGGTGAGGCCGATGCAGTCGATGACGTGGCCGGCGTTGCGGTGCGTCTCCAGCAGGGCAGGCAGGATGCCGCGGGTCACCGGACGGACCCGGTGACCGGCACGTACAAGCGCGGCAACCAGGGCGGCACCGACGAAGCCGGAGGCGCCGAGGATGGTGAAGTCAGTGGGGCAGGCAGAATTAGACACTTTCGCCCGTTGAGAGCTTGGGCCACGAAGCGGACGAGGGTCAGGGAGACGGGCCAACGACGCCACGACGTTGGACGGGCTCATCGAATCAACCCCGCCCCCAACCTTGGTCCAAACTCATAAGGGTAGGTGGACCACGTTTTCCTTCACGGCCCCGCCATCCCCGCACTTCCGCCGGCACGCCGAAGGCGATGCAGAACTCCGGCAGCGTGCCCCGCACCAGGGAGGCCGCGCCGATCACGCTGCCTCCCCCGACCTGCGCGCCATCCACCAGCACCGTGTTGGCGCCGATCCACACGTCGTCGCCGATGCAAATACCGCCACGGCTCGGCTGGAAACCTTGCTGTCGGATCGGCGTGGTCCGATCCGCGAATTCGTGGTTGGTTGGCGCGAAGGTGCAATTCGCCGCCACCAGCACGTTGCGGCCGACGCGAATGCCGTTGCCGGTGTACAGCACGCAGCCCGAGTTGATGACACTGCCGCGGCCGATCACCAGATCGCCGCTGCCGCCCGCCGGCTTGATCTTGACGAACGCGTCGATCACCACGTCATCCTCGATGACGATGCGGCTGCCGCGTTGCGAGTCCTCGATGTCGGCGAGGGCGGAGATGCGCGCGCTTGGGGCGATGCAGAGCATGCTAATCGGCCGCCAGTTCCAGCGCCGGCGCGGCGCACCAGGCATCCCACAACATCAGGCAGAGCTGTTCGACCCCGCGCGCCAGGCCGGCGGCGTCGAGCAGGGGCGAGGCCGCGAGACGCGGTCGTAGCGTGGGGCGCAGTAGTGCGAGAGCGTTGCGGTCGGATGCGGCCGCGACGGCGCGGGCGACATAGGCGTCGGGGTCGCCGGTGATCCAGTCGTCCAGTCCGGCGGCATGCAGGATCGACGCGCCGAAGCGTCCGACCGTTGGCCGGCCCGCCAGGGTAACCACTGGAACGCCTTGCCACAGCGCCTCGATCGTCGTGGTGCCGGCGTTATGCGGAAACGGGTCGAGTGCGATGTCGATCAGGCCATAGGCCTCCCAGGTGCGCGGCTGTGGCGCCGTGAAGATCAGCTCCAGCCGCTGCCGTGGCACGCCGTGCGCGGCGAAGCGTCCCACGAACAGTCCGCGGAACGCGGCCTCGACGAAGTTGTGGCTGTTCAGTACCAGGCGCGCGTCCGGCAGCGCGTTCAGGATGCACGACCAGGCGGCGATGACGCATTCGTTCAGCCGCTCCGGCCGGCCGAAATAGCCGAAGGTGACATGGCCGTTCGCAGCGGCCGGCGACGGCGCGACTGGCGGCATGTCGTCGGGCGGGCGGTAGGCCAGCGGGATGCGCGGCAGGCGGGCCAGGCGCTCGCTGAACAAGGCGTCGGCGCCGGGTGGGGCCAGCGCGCGGTCGGCGAGGAAGGCGTCCATCACCGCCATGCCGGAGGTGTAGCCGTGGCCAAGGATGTATTCGATCTGCACCGGCGCCGGCCGGCGCGCGAACACCAGCAGGCGGTTGGCCGCGGTGTGGCCGGCAAGGTCGATCAGCACGTCGATGCGATCCTGACGGATCATCGCCGCCATTTCGGCGTCGCTGCGTCCGCTAGTGGGGCGCCAATGGTCGGCGAGCTGCTTGAACCGATCTGTGGTGGCGTCCTCGTTCGCGGCTTCGGCGTAGCAGAACAGTTCGATCCGGTCGCGGTCATGCGCCGCCAGCAGCGGTTCGGCGAACAACGCCGCCGCGTGCTGGCGGAAATCGGGGGAGACATAGCCGAGCCGCAGCTTGCGCCCCGGTGTGCGATCCAGCGCGAATTGCGGATCGGCCGGTGCCAGGCGTCGCGCGTGTTGCGCGTCCCAGCGCTGATACTCGGCGAAGATCGCCTCGGGTGTCAGGTCATCGCGATAGTTCAGTGCGAACAGCAGATTGCCGTGGCCGGAGGCGTAGTCCGGCCGCAGCGCCAGCGCCTCGCGGTAGCAGTGTTCGGTCTCCGCATGCCGAGCCTGCATTTGCAGCGCAACCGCGAGGTTGGACAGGCAACGGTGTTTGTCTTTCAGCCGAGGCAGCGCCGCGCGGTGGTGTTGCTCTGCCTCGATCGGCCGGCCGCTTTGCGACAGCAGGGCGCCGAGCGTTTCGTGGACCTCGGGGTCATCCGGGGCGATTGCCAGTGCCTGCCGCAACTGCGTCTCGGCGCCAGCGACGTCCTGCCGGGCCAGCAGCGCGAGCGCCAGGCTGCGCCGCAGCCAGGCCTGGCCGGGTGCGCGCTCCACCGCCTGCAGCAGAACCGCCTCGGCCTCCCCGGTGCGGCCCTGGTCCATCAGCACGTTGGCAAGATTGCCGAGCGCCGGTACCAGGTCCGGATCGAGCGCCACGGCGCGCCGCAGCGTTCGCTCTGCCGCGGCCGGATCGCCTTGGGTGCGCTGCATGACGCCAAGGTCGCACAGGATGTCGGCCCGCTCTGGCGCACGCGACAGCAATGTGGCGGCCGTCGCGGCGTCGCCGGTGGCATAGGCAAAGGCACCGAGCACGTGCAGCGCCTCGGGCTGCGTCGGATCGCGCGCGATCAGCCGGTTGGCCAGTTCGCGTGCTGCATCGGCCTCGCCATTGGTATACAGCCGATGCAGGCGGGGCACCGCACCCTCACGCCATTCATCCCATAGGTCGCGATAGGCGCGCTCGGCGGCGCGGGCGAGGCCGGGAGCATCCAGCAGTGGCGAGGCTTCCATGCGCGCGCGCAGTTCCGCCCGCAACGCTGCCAGCGCGTCGAGGTCTGATGCTGCCGCAACCGCCCGTGCGACATAGGCATCGACGTCGCCGGTCACCCAGTCGTCGAGCCCGACGGCGTGCAGGATCGCGGCGCCGAACCGGCCGACGGTTGGTCGCCCTGCCAGGGTCAGCACGGGCACGCCCTGCCATAGCGCCTCGATCGTTGTCGTGCCGGCATTGTGCGGGAACGGATCCAGCGCGATGTCAATCGCGCCGTAGGCGGCCCAGGTGCGAGGCTGCGGCGTGGTGCAGATCAGCTCCAGCCGTTCCAGGCCGATGCCGTGGGCGGCGAACCGCGCCGCCCAGTCGGCGCGGCCGGCGGGCTCTGCGTACGGCGCGCTGTTCAGCACCAGCCGCGATCCAGGCACCGCCAGCAGGATGCGCGACCAGACGGCGACGACATCGTCGTTCAGCCGCACCGTGCGGCCGAAATAGCCGAAGGTGACATGGCCGGTGTCGCGTGCGGGCAGTTTCACCACCGGTGGCATCTCGGCTGGCGGCCGGTACGCCAGCGGGATCCGCGGCAATCGCAGCAATTGCTCACTGAACACGGACTCGGCGCCCGGCGGGGCGAGCATATCGTCGGCGAGGAACCCGTCGATGGCCGACAGGCCAGAGGTGCAGCCGTGGCCGATCATGTATTCGACTTGCACCGGTGCCGGCTTGCGCGCGAACACCAGCAGCCGGTTGCCGGCGGTATGGCCGGCGAGGTCCACCAGTACGTCAATGCCATCCTGGCGCACCATCTCGGCCAGTTCGGCATCGGTGCGGCCGACCGTCGAACGCCAATGATCCGCCAGGGCGCGGAAGCGCTGGGTCGTGGAGTCTTCAACCGGAACCTCGGCGTAGCAGAACAGCTCCACCTGGGCGTGGTCATGCGCGGCCAGCAGCGGTTCGGCGAACAAGGCGACCGCATGCGTGCGGAAATCCGGCGAGACGTAGCCCACGCGGAGCCGTCGTCCGGGCGTGCGGTCGAGCGCGAACTGCGGTGCCGCCGGCGCCAGCGGTCGCGCATGTCGGGCGTCCCACTGCTGGTATTCGGCGAAGATCGTCTCGGCTGGAAGATCGTCGCGGTAATTCAGACAGAACAGGATGTTGCTATGCGGCAGCGCGAAATCCGGCCGCAGCCGCAATGCCTCACGCAGTGCCGTCTCGGCTTCGCGCAGGCGGCTTTGGCGCATCAGGGCGCCGCCGAGATTGTTGAACGCGTTGGAGTTGCCTGGATCGCCGGCGATCGCCCGCCGCGCCGCTTGTTCTGCGTCGTTCGCGCGGCCGTTCAGCGACAGCACCCAGGCCAGGTTGGACCATGCATCGGGGAACTCCGGTGCGAGGCGCAGCGCCGCCTGATAGCAGCCGATGCTTTCGTCGTACCGGCCGGCATCGCGCAGGATGTTGCCCAGATTGTTGTGTGTCTCCACCCGGTCCGGCGCCAGTGCCAGCGCGGCGCGCGCCGCCGCTTCGGCGTCGCCCAGGCGCCCGAGCGTGCGCAGCACCGCCGCGTGGTTGGCGTATTGCTCCGGGTCGTTGGGGGCGGCGGCGATGGCGGCACGCAGATAGCGGTCGGCGTCGTCGAAGCGCGACTCGCGATGGGCGATCAGGCCGGCGACATGCGCCGCGGTAGCGGCGGCGGGATCGCCCGCCAGCATCCGTTCTGCGAGTTGTCGCGCGGCGGTGAGGTCTCCCGACGCGAACAGGCGGCGGAGTTCGTCGTCATCGGGATGCCCGCCGGTGGTCGCCGGTTCTGCCGTCCTGACGGGCGCCCGGGTCAAGCGTCCGGGGGCAGTTTCCGGCTTGCCGTCCGCGACTTTGCTGTCCGGAAGTGGGAAAGTCGCACATGCCGGGCCTGCGTCCGCCATGACGGTGGGGGCGGGGGCCACCTGCGGCGTGGCTCTACCGCGCCATGCATCCCACAACCCACGGAACGCTTGTTCGCAGCAGCGTGCCAAGCCATCCGCGTCCAGCAGGGGTGACGCTTCCAGCCGCGGGCGCAGGCCGGCGCGCAACGCGGCCAATGCCTCGAGGTCGGCAGCCGCGGCGACGGTGCGGGTGACATAGGCGTCCTGGCTTTCGGTCACCCAATCGTCGAGTCCCGCAGCATGCAGGATCGCGGCGCCGAAGCGGCCCACCGTCGGACGCCCGGCCAGAGTGACGACGGGGACGCCCTGCCACAGCGCCTCGATCGTCGTGGTGCCGGCGTTGTGCGGAAACGGGTCCAGTGCGACGTCGATCGCGCCGTAGGCGACCCAGGTGCAGGGCTGCGGAGTGGTGTAGGTCAGCTCCAGCCGGTCGCGGCCAATGTCGTGCGCGGTGAAGCGCTTGAGGAACAGTTGGCGGAAGGCGCGCTCCTGGAAGGATCGGTTGTTCAGCACCAGACGCGCGGTGGGGATCGCGTGCAGGATGCGCGACCAGGTGGCGATCACGCCGGCATTCAGCCGCTCGGGCCGGCCGAAATAGCCGAAGGTGAGATAGCGGTTGCTGACGGCGGGGAGCGGCGCCACCGGCGGCATCTCAGCCGGCGGCCGATACGCAAACGGCAGGCGCCGCAGGCGGATCACCTGTTCGCTGAACAGGGCCTCGGTTCCCGGCGGTGCCAGCGCGTCGTCGGCCAGGAAGGCGTCCATCGCCGATAAGCCGGAGGTGTAGCCGTGGCCGAGCAGGTAAGCGATCTGCACCGGGGCCGGTCGGCGTGCAAAGACCAGCAGCCGGTTGCCGGCCGAGTGACCGGCCATGTCGACCAGCACGTCGATCCGGTCGTGGCGGATCAGCGCTGCCAGGTCTTCGTCGCTGAGGCCGACCGTCGGGCGCCAGTGGTCGGCGAGGGCGCGGAAGCGGGCGGTGGTGGCGTCCTCTACCGGGACTTCGGCGTAGCAGAACAGCTCCATCATGCCGCGGTCGAAGGCTGATAGCAGCGGCTCGGCGAACAGGGCGACGGCGTGCTGGCGGAAGTCGGGGGAGACGAAGCCAACGCGCAAGCGCCGACCTTCGGTGCGGTCGAGCGTGAATGGTGTGTCCTGCGCCAGGCCGCGCGCGTGGCTGGCGTCCCAGTTGCGGTATTCGGCAAAAATCGCCTCGGCCGAGAGGTCATCGCGGTAATTCAGCGCAAACAGCAGGTTGCCGTGGCCTGAAGCGTAGTCGGGCCGCAGTGTCAGGGCGTGGCGGTAGCAGGTTTCGGTTTCCGCGTGGCGGCCCTGCATCTGCAAGGCCACCGCGAGATTGGTGATCCAGCGATGCTCGTTCGGCGCCAGCGCGATGGCGTCGCAGGTTGCCGCCTCGGCGGCGATGGGGCAGCCGGCGCGCAGATACACGGCGCCGAGATTGCCATGGGCGGAGGCGTGGGAGCGGTCGACGGCGAGCGCCTTCTGCAACGCTTTCTGCGCCGCGTCGTAACGTTCCAGGCCGAGCAAGGCGACTCCGAGGTTGGTCTGGGGTTCGACCCAGCGCGGCGCGTGCTGCGCGGCGGCGCGAAACGCCTCGGCGGCGTCTGCCAGCTTGCCGCGCCGCTGCAGCACGGTACCGAGTGCGTTGAGCGCCTCGGCGTAGTCGGGCCGCGCGAGCAATGCGGCACCATAGGCGGCTTCGGCCTCATCGAGGTGCCCGGTGTCGCATAGCAGGTTGCCGAGATTATAGGGCGCAGCGGCGAAATGCGGATCGATGGCGATGGCCCGGCGGTAGGCCGAAGCGGCTTCCGCGGGCTTGCCCAGGGCGCGCAGCAATGCGCCGAGGTTGGAATGGTCGGCGGCGTCGCGCACCACCGGCCATAGTCGCTTCAAGGCTTCGGCGGGCGTCATCTCGCCGCGTTGCCAGGCGGCGAGCGCCGCCATGGCATCGGCCCGGGCCACGCTTGTACTGTTTGGTTTCGCGGCCCGGGATGTCATGCGTCTCCGATCGCAGGCTAGACCTGAGCAAAGCTGTTGGCGTTGAAGGTCCAAGCCGTGGTGCCGTTGGTGGTGACCGTGCCGATCAACGTGCCGCCGCCGGCGAAGGACCCGTTGGCGCTATAGTACAGGCCACCGGTATCTTGTTCGTAAACGAAGGCACCGTTTCCGCCATTGGAGAGGGTGGTGGAGAGGCGTGCCGTGGCGTTGGCCACGTCGGCCAGGTCGACCCCGACGGTTAGCGCCGCGCCGCCGAGGTTGTAGGTGTTGCCGGACAGGATTGAGCTGCCGGTGGTGTCGAGATCGATCTTGTCGCCCTTCGCCGTGTTGAAGTTCATGACCGTGCTGTTGTTGCCGGTGCTGTCCTGGTCGAACACGAACTGGTCGGCCGCAGTATTGCCGGTGATGAAGTTCAGCCCGGCGCCGCCGATCACCATGCTGGAGGTGGAGCCGCTCAGCACGACGGTGTCGGCGCCGCTGCCGCCTTGCACGGTCGCGGTGTTGGCCACCGTGAGGCGGTTGGTGCCGCTGGCCAGCGTCAGCGTGTCCGCGCCAGAGCCGAGGCTGACCGAGGCGTTATTCACTGCCGTGCCGAATGTGATGGTGTCGGTGCCGGTGCCGCCAATCAGCGTGTTGACATTACTCACCGTGCCGACGTCGCCGCCGGCCGCCAGCGTCAGTTTGTTGCTGCCTCCGCCGAGATCGACCTTCATGGCGTCGGTCAGCGCGCTGCCGAGCGTGATGGTGTCGTTGCCGCTGCCGCCGACGATGGTCGTGGTGTTCGCCACCGTTGCAGTGTTGGTGAAGTTGCCGAAGGTCAGCGTGTCCGCCCCGGCGCCGAGGCTGATGCTGCCGCTCGCCGACGCGGTACCGAGCGTGATCGTGTCGGTGCCGGAGCCGCCGATCAGCGTGCCGATATTGCTGACCGTGCCGGTGTTGGTGCCGTTGGTCAGGGAGAGCGTGTTCGATCCAGCGCCCAGATCGACCGACATCCCGGTGGTGAGCGAGGTGCCCAGCGTGATGGCGTCGTTGCCGGTACCACCGACCAGTGTCTGCACGTTGGTGACCGTCGCGCTGTTGTTGGCCCGGTTGAGCGTCAGGCTGTTGGAGCCCGCGCCGAGATCGATGCTGGCGCCGGTGACACCGCTGCCGAGCGTGATGCTGTCGTTGCCGCTGCCACCGGTGAGGGTCCCGAAATTGGAGACGGTGCCCGTATTGGTGCCGTTGGCCAGCGTCAACGTGTCTGCTCCGGAGCCGAGGATGACGCTACCGCTGACCATGGCGGTGGCGAGGGTGATCGCATCCGGGCCGGTGCCGCCGATCAGGGTGTTGACGTTGCCCACTGTGCCGGTATTGGCGCCGTTGTCCAGGGTCAGCTTGTTGCTGCCGGCGCCGAGATCGACCGACATGCTGTCGGTCAGCAAGGTGGCGAGCGTGATGGTGTCGTTGCCGCTCCCGCCGACGATCGTGTCGGTATTCCCCACCGTGGCAGTGTTGGTGAAGTTGCCGAGGGTCAGCGTGTCGGCGCCGGCACCGAGGCTGATGCTGGCATTGGTCGCGGCCGTACCCAAGGTGATCGTATCGGTGCCGGCACCGCCCAGCAACGTGCCGATATTCTTTACCGTGCCGGTGTTGGTGCCGTTGCTCAGGGTCAGCGTGTTGGCGCCCCCGCCGAGATCGACCGCCATGCTTGTCGTGAGCCCGGTGCCCAGCGTGATGGCGTCAGTGCTGGATCCCCCGGTGATGGTCAAGGTATTGGCCACCGTGGCGCTGTTGCTGAAGTTGCCGAGGGTCAGCGTATCCGACCCGGAGCCAAGGCTGATGCTGGCGTTGACCGCCGCGGCGCCCAGCGTGATCGCATCGGTGCCGGTGCCGCCAACGATGGTCTTGACGTTGGCAACCGTGGCGGAGTCGCTGAAGTTGCCGAGCGTCAGCGTATCCGCGCCGGAGCCCAGGTTGACGCTGCCGCTGACCATGGCAGTGCCGAGGGTGACCGTATCGGAGCCGGTGCCGCCATTCAGCGTATTAATGTTGCTGACAGTGCCGGTGTTGGTGAAGTTACCAAGGGTCAGCGTGTTCCTTCCGGCGCCAAGATCGACCTGCATGGCATCGCTCAGCGCCGTGCCTAGCGTGATGGTGTCGTTGCCCGTCCCACCGGTGATCGTATTGGTATTGGACACCGTGGCGGTGTTGGTGAAGTTGCCGAAGTCGAGCGTGCTGTTGCCGCCAACCAGGTTGATGCTGCCATTCATGGCTGCGGATCCGAGCGTGACGGTATCGCCGCCGCCACCGCCGACGATCGAGGTTACGTTGGAAACGGTCAGCGTGTTGCCGCCGGCGGCGAGGGTCAGCCTGTCGGCCGCAGCGCCGAGACTGACGCTGGCGTTAGTCACGCCAGTGCCGAGTGTGACGAGGTCGACACCGGTGCCGCCGATCAGCGTGTCGACGTTGCTGACTGTGCCGGTACTGCCGACGTTTGCCAGGATCAGCTTGTTGGCGCCGCCTTCAAGGTCCACGTGCATGCTGGTGGTCAGCGCCGAGCCCAGCGTGATGGTGTCGTTGCCGGTACCGCCGGTGATGGTCTGGACATTGGAGACGGTGCCGGAGTTGGTGCCGTTGGCGAGGGTGAGCTTATCCGCGCCGCCGCCCAGATCGACGCTGGCATTGCTGATCGCGGTGGCGAGGGTGATCGTATCCGCGCCGGCGCCGCCGACCAGTGTGTTGATGTTGCTGACGGTACCGGTGTTGGTGAAGTTGCCAAGCGTCAGCTTGTTGCTGCCCGCACCGAGATCGACCGACATGCTATCGGACAACGCCGTGGTAAGCGACACGGTGTCGGTGCCGGTGCCGCCGGTGATCGTGTCGGTGTTCGCCACCGTTACCGTGTTGGTGAAGTTGCCTAGGGTCAGCGTGTCGGCGCCGACACCAAGGTTTACGCTGGCGCCGACCGCCGCCGTGCCGAGCGTGATCGTATCGATGCCGGTGCCGCCCAGCAGCGTGCCGATGTTCTTCACCGTGCCGGTGTCGGTGCTGTTGTCCAAAGTAAGCGTGTTGAGCCCGCCGCCGAGGTCGACCGACATGCTGACGGTGAGCGCGGAGGCGAGAGTGACATTGTCCGCGCCGGACCCGCCGGTGATGACCCCGGTGTTGGCGACCGTGGCGGTGTTGGTGAAGTTGCCGAAAGTCAGGGTATCCGACCCGGTGCCCAACTCGATGCTGGCATTGCTGACCGCGGCACCCAACATGATCGTGTCGCTGCCAGTACCACCCAGGATGGTCTTGACGTTCGAGATCGTGGCTGAGTTGGTGGTATTGGCAAGCGTCAGCGTGTCTGCTCCCGAGCCGAGGCTGACGCTGCCGTTGACCATGGCCGTGCCGAGAGTGATGGTGTCGGTGCCGGTGCCGCCGATCAGCGTGTCGATGTTGGTGACGGTGCCGGTATTGGCGCCGTTGGCCAGGGTCAGCTTGCTGCTGCCGCCCCCGAGATCGACGCTCGTGGAGTCGGTCAGCGCGGTGCCGAGCGTGACGTTATCGGCGCCGATGCCGCCGGTGATCGTGTCGGTATTGGACACCGTGACGGTGTTGCTGAAACCGCCGAGAATGAGCGTGCTGCCGCCGCCATTCAGGTCGATGCTGGCATTCACCTCGGCCGCCCCGAGTGTGACGGTGTCGCCGCCACCGCCGCCGATGATCGATCGCACATTGGCTATGGTCAGCGTGTTACCGCCGGCGGCGAGGGTCAGCGTGTCCGTTCCCGTGCCGAGACTGACGCTGGCGTTGGTCACCTCGGTGCCCAACGTGACGTTGTCGGTACCGGCGCCGCCGATCAGCGTGTTGACGTTGCTCACGGTCCCGGTGCCGCCGGTACTGGCCATGATGAGCTTGTTGATCCCGCCCTCGAGATCGACCGACATGCTTGTGGTAAGGGTGCTTGACAGAGTGACGGTATCGTTCGCCGACCCGCCGATGATGGTCTGAGTACCACCCACCGTTGCGGTGTTGGTGAAGTCGCCCAAGGTGAGCACGTCCGCGCCGCCGCCGAGGTTGATGCTGGCGTTGCTGGCGACCGTGCCGAGCGTGACCGTGTCGGCTCCGGTGCCGCCGATCAGCGTGTCGACATTGCTGACCGTGCCGGTATTGCCGAGGTTGCTGAGGGTCAGCTTGTTGACGCCGGCGCCCAGATCCACCTGCATGCTGTCGCTCAGCGCGCTGCCCAGGGTGATGGTGTCGTTGCCGGACCCGCCGGTGATGGTCTTGACGTTCGACACTGTCGCGGTGTTGGTGAGGTTGCTGAACGTCAGCGAGTCGCTGCCCGAGCCGAGGTTGATGCTTGCGTTGCTGGCCGCGGTGCCGAGCGTGATGGCGTCGTTGCCGGTGCCGCCGACCAATGTGTCGACATTGCCGATCGTTCCGGTGTTGCTGACGGTGGTTAGCGTGAGCGAGTTTTCGCCGCCGCCGAGGTCGAGCTGCATGGTGTCGGTCAGCGCGGTGCTCAAAGTGATGTTGTCGTTGCCTGACCCGCCGATGATGCTTTCCGTATCCCCTACCGTCACGGTGTTAGCGAAATTGCCCAAGGTCAGCGTATCGGCGCCGGAGCCGATATCGACGCTGGCGTTGCTGGCCGCGGCGCCGAACGTGATGCTGTCGTTGCCGGTCCCCCCCTGGATGGTCTGGACATCGGCGACGGTGAGAGTGTTGTTGCCGTCCGCCAGGGTCAGCGTGTCAGCACCGCCGCCGAGGTTGACGCTGGCATTGGTGACCATGGTGCCTAGCGTGACGGTGTCGGCGCTGGTGCCGCCGATCAGCGTGTTGACGTTGCTCACGGTGCCGGTATTGGCGACGTTGGCCAGAGTCAGCTTGTTGGCGCCGGCGCCCAGGTCCACCTGCATGGAATCGGTCAGCGCGGTGCCGAGCGTGATGGTGTCGTCGCCGGTCCCGCCGGTGACGGTCTCGGTGTTCGATACGGTAGCGAGGTTGGCAAAGTTGCCGAAGGTCAGCGTGTCGCTGCCGGCGCCGAGGTCGACGCTGGCATTGCTCGCGGCAGTACTGAGGGTCACCGTGTCGGCGCCGGTGCCGCCGATGACCGTCTTGACATTGGCTTCTGTCAGCGAGTTGCCGCCGGCGGCCAGGGTCAGCGTATCGCTGCCCGTGCCCAGGTTGACGCTGGCGTTGGTGACTGCGGTACCGAGCGTGATGTTGTCGGTGCCGGTGCCGCCGAGCAGCGTGTCGATGTTGCTGACCGTGCCGGTGTTTCCGGTATTGGCCAGGGTCAGGGTGTTGCTGCCGGCTCCGAGGTCCACCTGCATGCCGGTGGTCAGTCCGGTGCCCAAGGTGATGGCGTCGTTGCCGGTCCCGCCGGCGATGGTCATCGTGTTCGACACTGTCGCGGTATTGGTAAAGTTTCCGAGGGTCAGTGTGTCGTTGCCGGAACCCAGGCTGATGCTGGCGTTGCTGGCGGCGGTGCCGAGCGTGACGGTCTCTGCTCCAGTGCCGCCGATCAGTGTGTTAACATTGCTGACCGTGCCGGTGTTGGCGCCGGCCGCAAGGGTCAATTTGTTGGCGCCGGCGCCCAGGTCCACCTGCATGCTGTCGGTCAGCGCGGTGCCCAGGGTGATGGCGTCGTTGCCGGTCCCGCCGGCGATGGTCAGCGTGTTCGACACCGTGGCGGTGTTGGTGAAGTTGCCGAAGGTCAGCGTGTCGTTGCCGGCACCCAGGTTGATGCTGGCGTTGCTGGCGGCGGTGCCTAGCGTGACGGTGTCGACACCGGTGCCGCCGATCAGCGTGTCGATGTTGCTGACCGTGCCGGTATTGGCGGCGTTGTTCAGGGTGAGGGTGTTGGCGCCGCCGCCCAGGTCCACCTGCACGGAGTCGCTCAGCGCGCTACCCAAGGTGATGGTGTCGGCACCGGTTCCACCGGTGATGGTTTCGGCATTCGCCACCGTGGCGGTGTTGCTGAAGTTGCCGAGGGTCAACGTGTCGTTGCCGGCGGCGAGATCGATGCTGGCATTGCTGACCGCCGCACCGAGCGTAACGGTATCGGCGCCGGTGCCGCCGACGATGGTGTCCACGTTCGAGACAGTGAGGCTGTTGGTGCCATTGGCCAGGGTCAGCGTGTCACTGCCCGAGCCGAGGCTGACGCTGGCGTTGGTGACCGTGGCGCCGAACGTAACGGTATCGCTGCCGGTGCCGCCGATCAGCGTGTCGATATTGCTGACCGTGCCGGTGTTGGTGGCGTTGTTCAGGGTCAGGGTGTTGGCGCCGCCGCCCAGGTCCACCTGCACGCTGTCGCTCAGTGCGGTAGACAGGGTGATGGCGTCGTTGCCGGTGCCGCCGGTGATGGTTTCGGTATTCGCCACAGTGGCGGTGTTGGTGAAGTTGCCGAAGGTCAGCGTATCGTTGCCGGCGCCGAGATCGATGCTGGCATTGCTGGCCGTGGCACCCAGCGTGATCGTATCCGCGGCGGTGCCGCCGATCAGCGTGTCGATGTTGCTGACCGTGCCGGTGTTGGCGACGTTGTCCAGCGTGAGCGTGCTGGTGCTGGTGCCGAGATTCACCTGCATGCTGTCGCTTAGCGCGGTGCCCAGGGTGACGTTATCGGTGCCCGACCCGCCGGTGATGGTCTCGGTATTGGCGACCGTGAGAGTATTCGCGAAGTTGCCGAGCGTCAGCGTATCGCTGCCGGAGCCGAGATCGACGCTGACATTGCTGACCGGCGCGCCGAGCGTGACGGTATCGGCGCCGGTGCCGCCGACGATGGTATCCACATTGGCGACGGTGAGGCTGTTGGTGCCATTGGCCAGAGTCAGCGTGTCGCTGCCGGAGCCGAGGCTGACGCTGGCATTGGTGACCGCCGCGCCGAGCGTGATCGTGTCGGTGCCGGTGCCGCCGATCAGCGTGTTGATGTTGCTGACAGTGCCGGTGTTGGCGCCGTTTTCCAGGGTCAGTGTATTGGCGCCGGCACCCAGGTCCACCTGCACACTGTCGGTCAGTGCCGTGCTCAAAGTGACGGCGTCGTTGCCCGACCCGCCGGTAATGGTCGCGGTGTTTCCTACCGTGGCAGTGTTGGTGAAGTTGCCGAAGGTCAGCGTGTCGTTGCCGCCGCCGAGGTTGATGCTGGCGTTGCTCGCCGCGGCACCCAGGGTGATCGTATCGGCGCCGGTGCCGCCGACGATGGTATCGACGTTGGCGACCGTGACGGTGTTGGTGAAGTTGCCGAAGGTGAGCGTGTCGGCGCCGGAGCCGAGATTGATGCTGGCGCTGGCCGCCGCGGTGCCCAGGGTGACGGTGTCGGCGCCGGTGCCGCCGATCAGCGTGCCGATGTTGCTGACAGTGCCGGTGTTGCTGCCGTTGTCCAGGGTAAGCGTATTGTTGCCGCCGGCCAGATCGACCGACATGCTGTCGGTGAGCGCGGTCGTCAGGGTGATCGTATCGGCGCCGGCGCCGCCGGCCAGCGTCTGAACGTTGGCAACGGTCAGGACGTCGCCGCCGGCCGCCAGGGTCAGCTTGTCCGCCCCCCCGCCGAGATCGACGCTGGCGTTGGTAGTCGCGCTGCCCAGGGTAATGACGTCGGCACCGGTCCCGCCGATCAGCGTGTCGACGTTGCTGACCGTGCCGGTGTTGGGAACATTGCTCAAGGTGAGCGTGTTGGCTCCGGCGCCCAGGTCCACCTGCATGCTGTTGGTCAGCGCGCTGCCCAACGTGACGGTGTCGTTGCCTGACCCGCCGGTGATGGTCTTGACGTTCGCCACCGTTGCGGTGTTGGCGAAGTTGCCGAAGGTCAGCGTGTCGTTGCCGGAACCAAGATTGATACTGGCGTTGCTCGTCGCGGCACCCAGCGTGATGGTATCCGCGCCGGTGCCGCCGATCAGCGTGTCGACGTTGCTGACCGTGCCGGTGTTGGCGATGTTGTCCAGGGTGAGCGTGCTGTCACCGGTGCCTAGATCCACCTGAACGCTGTCGGTCAGCGCACTGGCCAGGGTGACATTATCGTTGCCCGACCCGCCTGTGATGGTCTCGGTGTTGGCGACGGTCAGGGTGTTGGTGTAGTTGCCAAGGTTCAGGGTGTCGTTGCCGGCACCGAGATCGATGCTGGTGTTGTTGGCAGCCGCACCCAGCGTGACAGTATCGGCGCCGGTGCCGCCCACGACGGTCGCGACATTGGCGACGGTGAGGCTGTTGGTGCCATTGGCCAGGGTCAGAGTGTCAGCGCCGCTGCCGAGACTGACGCTGGCGTCGGTGGCTGCGGTGCCCAGGGTGATCGTATCGGCGCCGATGCCGCCGAGCAACGTCCCGACGTTGCTGACCGTGCCAGTGTTGGCGCTGTTGTTCAAAGCGAGCGTGTTGTTGCCGGCGCCGAGATCCACCTGGATAGAGTTGGTCAGCGCGGTGCCCAAAGTGATGGCGTCGTTGCCCGTACCGCCGGTAATGGTCTCGGTGTTGGACACCGTGGCTGTGTTGGTGAAGGCGCCGAGGTTCAGCGTGTCGTTGCCGGCGCCGAGGTCGATACTGGCATTGTCCGCCGCGGCACCGAGGGTGATCGTGTCGACGCCGGTGCCGCCTATCAGCGTGCCGACGTCGCTGACCGTGCCGGTGTTGGCGAAGTTGCCCAGGGTGAGCGTGCTGTCGCCGGTGCCGAGGTTGATCGAGTTGCTGGCGGACAGCGCGGTGGACAGGGTGACGGCATCGTTGCCCGACCCGCCGGTGATCGTCTCGGTGTTGCCGACGGTAATGGTGTTGTTGAAATTGCCAAGGTTCAGGGTGTCGTTGCCGGCGCCGAGATCGACGCTGACGTTGTTGGCCGCCGTGCCAAGCGTAACCGTATCGGCGCCGGTGCCGCCGGTGATCGTCTGGACATCGGCGGCGGTGAGGCTGTTGGTGCCGTTGGCCAGGGTCAGCGTGTCCGCGGCGGCGCCGAGATCGACGCTGGCGTTGACGACCGCGGTGCCCAGCGTGATGGTATCGGCGCCGGTGCCGCCGATCAGCGTGCCGATATTGCTGACCGTGCCGGTGTTAGCGCCGTTGTTCAACGTAAGCGTGTTGGCGCCGGCGCCGAGATCGACCTGGATGGAGTTGGTCAGCGCGGTGCCCAACGTGACGTTGTCGTTGCCGGTGCCGCCGGTGATGGTCTCGGTATTCGCAACTGTGGCGGTGTTGGTGAAGTTGCCGAAGGTCAGGGTGTCGTTGCCGGCGCCGAGATCGATGCTGGCGTTGCTCGCGGCAGCCCCCAGCGTGATCGTGTCGGCGCCGGTGCCGCCGATCAGCGTCGCGACGTCGCTGACTGTGCCGGTGTTGGCGACGTTGGCCAGGGTGAGTGTGCTGTTGCCGGTGCCGAGATCGATCGCGTTGCTGGCGGACAGCGCGGAGGTCAGGGTGATGGCATCGGTGCCGGTGCCGCCGGTGATGGTCTCGGTGTTGGCGACGCTAAGCGTGTCATTGAAATTGCTGAGGTTCAGCGTGTCGCTGCCGGCACCGAGATCGACGCTGACGTTGCTGACCGCTCCCCCGAGCGTGACGGCATCGGCGCCGGTGCCGCCGACCAGCGTCTCGAAGTTGACGGCCGTCAGGCTGTTGGTGCCGTTGGCCAGGGTCAGCTCGTCTGCCCCGCCGCCGAGATCGACGCTGGCGTTGGCGACCGCGGCGCCGAACGTGATGACGTCGGCGCCGGTGCCGCCGATCAGGGTGTCGACATTGCTAACCGTGCCGGTGTTGCCGCCGTTTTCGAGGGCAAGCGTGTTGTTGCCGGTGCCGAGATCCACCTGCATGGAGTCGGTCAGCGCGCTGCCGAGCGTGACGTTATCGTCCCCGGTGCCGCCGGTGATGGTTTCGGTGTTGGCGACGGTGGCGGTGTTGCCCGAATCGCCCAGGGTTAGCGTGTCGTTGCCAGCGCCCAGGTCGACGCTGGCGTTCGTTAGGACCCCAGTGAAATCTATCGTGTCGCTGCCGGTTCCGGAGATGAGGGTGCCAACGGTGCTGAATGTAGCGCTATTATTGCCATTGCCGAGGGTGACGCTGTAGGACACGGGGGCAACTCCTGGTAGCAAGGAAACCAGGAATTGGCCGTTTTGCCCCTGCACCTGGCGGTCTGCGCGATCTTCGCGCTGCTCCTGCCTACGCCCTAATGGTAAACAAACAGTTCGCGCCGCGAGGGTGATCCAGGTTTTGTTCCCACGGGCGGAAGGGCGGACCGCGCTGCGCTTTTTCGCCCGACGGTTCAGCCAACGCGATGCCGCACCTCGCCGACCCGCATTTGCTGCGGCACCAGCGCCGGCGACCAGGTCACGGTGGCCTCCGGCAGGGAGATGCCGTGCGCCGCCAGAGTCGGCGCCAGCAGCATGGCGGGATTGGCGGAGGCCAGCTGGATCGCCTCGGCCGGCGTGGCGAGGCCCCAGGCAACCAGGTTGCGCACCGCCTGGTCGAGGCATAGCGCCGAACCGGCCAGCATGTCGCTGCCCGGCACGCGGACAGAGCCGTCGGCGGCATGTTCTATGGACATGCCGGCAAAGCGATATAGCCCTGGCTGCGTGGCGGCGGCGGCAGTGGCATCGGTCACCAGCACCGCGCGCGCCAGGCCCTTGGCGCGCAACAGCACCTTCAACGCGGCCGTAGGTATATGGATGCCGTCGGCGATGAAGCTGGCCGTGAGGCGGTCCTCGGCGAGCTGGGCGATCAGCGGATTGCGGAATTTCGGCATAGTGTGGGGCAGGGCGTTGCCGAGATGTGTGCTCAGCGTGGCGCCGGCCAGGGCGGCGTCGGTCACAGTGGCCTGGTCCGCGGCGCTGTGGCCGATCGCCACCAGCATTCCCCGCGCTCTCGCCCAGGCGATCAGCGCCATCCCGCCGGATTGCTCTGGGGCGAGGGTGAGCAACAAGATCGGCCGGGTGAGGGGGGCGGTGAGGCGCTGCAGCAGGGCGGGGTCGGGCGGCAACATGCCATTGGGCGGGTGGCAGCCGGCGAAGCCTGGTGCGGGGTTTAGGAACGGTCCTTCCAGGTGGAAGCCGGGCACCATCGATGGCCCCAGCCGACTGTTGGCGACGGCGCGGTCGAGCGCGGCGAGCCGCTCGGCCAACACAATTTCCGGGGCGGTGATCAACGTCGGCAGGCAGGTGGTGACGCCAGCGCACAGCATGGCGTGCAGCGCGTGGTCGAGCGCGGCGGCGTCGAGCGCCGCGTCGTTGAAGTCGACGCCGGCATAGCCGTTCACCTGCAGGTCGATCAGTCCTGGGGTGTGCATAAGCTGGCTCTGGCCGCCTGTCCCACAAGGGCCATTTGTGACGGCTCGCTCGCAAGCAGGAAAGCATGAACATATAGATAGCCGGCTGACGCGCGCCCCCCGGGCCGGCTTTCGCCCGAACACGCGCCGGGAACCGGGCCGGACGCCGGTTTGTTGCATTCGCTGGCGCTCCGTCGGCATTGTTGTGGTGCCTGCTGAGGAGGTATCCCCGTGCCAGCGCCGAAGCCGCAGCTCCCGTCCGCCATCTGGCTGATCTTTCTCGGATTGCTCGTGGTGACCCTGTTCGGCGTGTTCGGTGGCGGCGGCGGTGGCGGCGGTGGCGGTTCCGCCGTCATCCCGTACAGCCAGTTCCAGCAATACCTCGACGCCGGTAAGGTGAAGCAGGTCACCGTCTCCGGCGACGTCCTCTCCGGCACGCTGACCGAGAAGATGCCGGACGGCAACACGAAGTTCAGCACGGTGCAGGTGCCGCCCGACCTCGCCGGCGAACTGGCCAAGCACGGGGTGGAATTCAGCAGCGTGCCGTCGAGCAATGCGCTGACCACGCTGCTGTCCTGGATCATCCCGCCGCTGTTGTTCGTCGGCATCTGGCTGTGGGCGTCGCGGGCGATGATGGGCGGCGGCGGGCGCGGCGGCTTCGGGGGCGGGCTGGGCGGCGGGTTGTTCTCGGTCGGCCGCAGCCGCGCCAAGCTGATCACCGCCGAGACCGGCATCCAGACCACGTTCGACGACGTGGCCGGGGTGGACGAGGCGAAGGCCGAGCTGCACGAGATCGTCGATTTCCTAAAGCGGCCGGAGGAGTTCGGCCGGCTGGGCGCGCATATCCCGCGCGGCATCCTGCTGGTCGGCCCGCCGGGCACCGGCAAGACGCTGCTGGCGCGCGCGGTGGCGGGCGAGGCGGGGGTGGCGTTCTACTCCACCAACGGCGCCGAGTTCGTGGAGATGTTCGTGGGCGTCGGCGCCGCGCGGGTGCGCGACCTGTTCGAGCAAGCGCGCGGCTCGGCGCCGTGCATCATCTTCATCGACGAACTGGACGCGCTGGGCCGGGCGCGCGGCGCGTCGCCGATGACGGGGCAGGACGAGAAAGAGCAAACGCTCAATCAGTTGCTGGCGGAGATGGACGGGTTCGACCGCTCGGTGGCGATCGTCGTGCTGGCGGCGACTAACCGGCCGGAGATCCTCGACCCCGCGCTGCTGCGGGCGGGACGGTTCGACCGCCAAGTGCTGGTGGACCGGCCGGACAAGAAGGGCCGGGTGGAGATCCTGCGCATCCACCTGAAGCGGATGAAGCTGGCGCCGGACGTGAAGGTCGAGGACGTCGCGGCGCTGACGCCGGGCTTCACCGGGGCGGACCTGGCGAACCTGGCGAACGAGGCGGCGGTGGTGGCGACGCGGCGCGGCGGCGATTCGCTGGCGATGGACGATTTCACCCGCGCGATCGAGCGGATCGTCGCCGGTCTGGAGAAGAAATCCCGCGTGCTGATCCCGAAGGAGCGGCGCATCGTGGCCTATCACGAGATGGGGCACGCGCTGGTGGCGCTGGCGATTCCGGGCAGCGACCCGGTGCAGAAGGTTTCCATCATCCCGCGCGGCATCGGTGCGCTGGGCTACACGATGCAGCGGCCGGTGGACGACCGGTTCCTGATGAGCAGGCAGGAGCTGGAGGACAAGATGACAGTGCTGCTGGGCGGGCGCGCGGCGGAGATGATTTTGGGCGATGACATTTCCACCGGCGCGGCGGACGACCTGGCAAAGGCGACCGACATTGCGCGGGGGATCGTGATGCGGTTCGGCATGGACGAAAAGCTGGGGCCGGTGGCGTGGGATACCGACCAGGCATCGTTCCTGCAGGAACAGCCAGGGGTGTTCTGGCGGCAGCGGCGGTATTCCGACGAGACGGCGCACGAGATCGACCAGGCGGTGCGCGCGCATGTGGAGGCGGCGCGGGCGCGGGCGGTGGGGATATTGCGCGATAACCGCGACGCGCTGGACGAGGGGGCGGCGGCGCTGCTGGCGCATGAGACGCTGAGCGGGGATGAGCTGCCGAAGGTGAAGGCGGTGGCGGCGTGAGCAGCGGCGCCGAGGAACAGCGGGTGACGCGAAAGGCGATCTCCGATCTCCTGTTGCCCGGTGGCCAGCCAGTGGGCAATCGGGGTAGGCTCGACGTGATCCGGGAGCTGTCGGGAGCTCAGGAGGCGGCCGAGGTCTTGTTTGAGCAATTGAGGGAAGGCGGCACCGATGTCACCCCGCCCGGGCATCGCGGGAAACTCGTGCAAATGCCGGGCGGCGGCCATATAGGGTATCGGCCGACGTCAAGAAGTGGACCGCCAACCATCGACTTGAACATTGCCGGAGTCGCGATCCGCAAGCTGAAGTTTCGTAGGAACTGAGAGATGGATGTCGTCACCGTTCCCGAAGGCGTAATCGGACGCCTTCTCGCCGAGGCGCAGGATGACGAGGTGGGCTTGTGGGAGATCGTGCGCGAAGTGGAGGCACGGACTGGCCCCAGCGCATCCACAATGGAGGAAACGCTTGCGGTTGTCCGCGAACTCCTATCGCACGGGCTGCAGGCCGGCGATCCGCCGTATTCCGCCGGCGGGTATCGCGCCTGGGCAGATCAGGCACCGGACGCCGTGATCGATCGGATCAGGCGCGAATGGGTTGCGCTCGGGCGGACGCCGAACATCCCGGATATCGCGTGGTTCGGGCTGCGGGGCTGACTGGCGCGGCGCTGCCATTGTGCAAGACGCTCAGCGGCGAGGGGCTGCCGCGGGCGAGCGTGGAGCGGATTGTTTAGGCTTCATGTGGCTCGACGAATGCCGGCACGGGACAAGTGAGACGCGACACAGTGCCGACCGCGAGCGCACGGCACCTCGCTCGGTACTGCTGCCCCGGCGCGTTGTGTTGTTGTCGGTCCTCGCTCAAAGCATCCCGACCGTTGCGCCACATAAGCTGCTCGCCGCGACGGCGACTGCCTTGCCGACCGGCGCGGCAAACCGGCGCTTCGCGATATTCTATCAAGGCGGCCGGATCGGTACCCACATCGTGCGCAGCACGCCGGCCGGAGAGGGTGTCCGGGTCGATACCGAGGTCGACATGACCGTGAAGCTCTTGTTCTTCACCATGTTCTCGTACCGCCACCGCTCGCAGGAGACCTGGCAGGGTGGGCGCTTAATGGCACTGTCGAGCGTCACCACCGAAGATAAGGAGACCATGCGGGTTGACGGCGCTGCGACGCCAAGAGGCTTCCGGGTCGTCGGCAAGGACGGACCGTTCATCGCGTCGGCAGCAACGCTGACGTCCAACTGTCTGTGGAGCACGCTGGTCCTGCGGCAGGAGACGGTGATCGACGCACAATATGGCGGTGTCATCGGCCTCAGCGTGCACCGGCTCGCCGACGAACAGGTCGTGGTGGCTGGTCGTCCGGTTGCGGTGACGCCCTTCAGGCTGATCACCCCAGATCTGGCAGGCACGATGCGGTATGATGCTGCCGGCGCGTGGATGGGCGGCCAAGTGGAACGTCGCGGCTCGATCCTCCAATACCAGCTCGAGTCGTGACGCAACGCCGAAGGGGGAACAACGTGCTTTGGCGATCCGCATGGCTGCTGTTGTGCGCCGCCGTTGTCCTGGCCGGTGTGGCGGCGCCCGTCGCTGCCGCCGAGCAAGCCCCGTTCACCATAGCCACCGGAATCCCTGGCGGCGTCTCCCTTGCGGTCGGCAACGCCATCTGCCGGATGTTCAATCTGGCGGAGGAACGGCTCAGCAATCCCTGCCTGGCTGCGACCTCCGAAGGATCGGTCGAGAATGTCCGGCGCGTTCGCCGCGGCAACGTTGCGCTCGGCCTGGTGCAATCCGATGTCGCCTACGCCGCATATCGCGGGACAGGGGCGTTCGCGGCGGCAGGCCCCGATGCCAACCTGCGCGTGGTGCTCGCACTCCACACGGAGGCGCTTGCCGTCATCGTCCGTGCCGACGCTGGCATAAGGCGCTTCGACGATCTGCGGCACCGACGGATCAGTGTCGGCCGCGGCGCCGTATCGTACGCCGTCATTCGTGACGATCTCCTCGCCGCCTACGGCTGGACCGCAGCGGATTTCGCGCGTTCGCTGGAACTCGGGCCGGCAGAGCAGAATCGAGCGCTGTGCGACCGCCGGGTCGACGCCATCATGTTCGAGGCGGCGCAGCCGAACGGTTTCATCCAGGAAGTGACGATCGGCTGCCCCGCACGCCTGCTGCCGCTAACCGGTCCGGCCGTCGCCGCGCTGCTGGTTGCGCATCCGTATTACGTCGCGTCGCGCATCCCGGGCGGCATGTATGACGGCAATCCTGACGACGTCGCGACGTTCGGGACGCAGGCACTGCTGGTGGCGTCGGCCCGGCAGCCCGACTCACTGACTTATGCGGTGGTCAAGGCCGTGGTGGAGAACTTTGCCGATTTCCGGCGTTTGCATCCGGCGCTGTTCACGCTGACGCTCGGCGATCTGGTGCCGAACGGCGCGGTGGTTCCGCTGCATCCGGGGACGATACGATACTTCCGGGCGGCCGGCCTGCTGCCCGGGCCGGCCAGCCACAGACCGGACGTGAAGTAGCAGGCCTGCCCAGGTAGAACTGCGCGCCATCGAGCAACCATGGCACGATGAGGATGTTCAGTACGAGGCCGAGAACGCCGCCGGCGCCGCGCCCGCCGTAGCGATTCCGTTGCGATTATAGCAGCGGCCGTCGCCGCGGCTGGCGCTGCGCTCGGCAACGGCCCAGCGCCGCGCGTGGGTCCCTCTGTGAGCTGCCGAAACTTCTGTAACGAACGGGGGGTTATGTTGCGCGCGGATTCACACGCCTCGATGCCGCTACGCCGATCAGACCCGTGGCGAGGAGAAGCAGCGATGCGGGCTCCGGAACGGGCAACGTCACTGGGGGCCCCGGAGGAGTAGACGTCGAGCTGACGTCGCTGAAGCCGGTGCTGCCGAAGTCACTGCGGCCGGTACCGTAGTCGCCGCCGTTGGTGCAATCGTTTGAGATGGTATTGTGGTCCATCGTGACCGCGCCGGTCAGCGCGATGGCTCGACCGCACAGGATTGTTGCGCCGGTATTCAGGGTGATGCTCGCGTTGGCGAGGATGTTTCCGGCGAATGTCGTGTCCGTACCGAGGGTCGCGGAGCTGCCGACCTCCCAGTACACGCCGTCAGTTGAAGTCCCGCCTTCAACGTTGACTGTCGAATTGCTTGCAGTGGTGAGCGCGGTTCCGATCTGGAACACGAAGTCTTCATTGGTCGCACCGGCGAAGTCGAGGGTGAGCGTTCCCGTCAACTGAGCCGCCGCCGCAAAGAAATAAACCCCAGGACTCAGGGGGTCCAGGGCGGACGACACCGTACCCAGGTCCCGACCAGTCAAAGTGGCCGTGGCTGGTAGGCCCGCAAGAGTGGTGTACGCAGTGCGGGCATCGATCTGCGCCTGCTGCGCGACCGCATCAGTCGTATGTTCCGATCCCGTGAGCGTGATCGTCCCCGAACCAGTGATCGCGCTACCCGGGTAGACTCCCAGATCCCCCCGGATCGTGGTCGCGCCGGTATCGGTCACCGTGGAGGCGCCCAAAACCGCGAAGCTGCCCGCCGTACCCAGGTATGGGGTAGCCGATGCCGGGGAGGGACCGCACAGAAGTGCCCCAATCCCGACCACGCCGGCCAGTCTGGCACCGGGTCGGAAGAGCGTTGCCGCAAGGTAGCGATATCTCGAATTGAACATGTGTCTGGTCTCCCGGCAAGTCTTTGTATTGCGGTAGGTATGCAATTTGCATTCCACAAATCCAACCCTTTGATATTGCAGCGTTCTTGCTCGGAACGTCCGTTGCATTTGTCAAATAGTGTAAAATTTTCCGACAGGTACGCGGCGGTCAGAAAGCCGGAATTCGCGAAATTGTGCCCATGGTGTACCTTCATGCCTTACCCGGAAGGCATGTTCACTTGCGGGCCAGCCAGCAGCGAAGTCGGCACGGCAGATCGCTGAACCAGCTTTAATGGCCCCAATTGCCACGCTGTCCTTGGTCGTCGCGGGATTCGTGATGGTCGCGGTCGCCCCAGCCATGCTCATCGTGATCGCCGTAACCGCCGCCCGATTCGATGACGCAACCAGTGACCGTGAGCGAAAGCAGCCGTTGCAATGTGACCAGCGTCACTTTCATTTACTCCTCGTTCAGCCGCGGCGGCGACAATTTGAATGGCCTGCGGACAACGCATTGGATGTGGCTGTGCAGTGTTCTGCCTCGCCGGCCTTGCCAGCCGGCCACGACCGGCCGCCGATCACGGTCACGGCTACAGCTTGACCACGGTGACGTCCACGACGCAGTTGCGCGGTGCGGCGGAATCGAGCGGTTCGGTGCGTGCCGCAGCGTCGATCACGACAGCCGGGGTTGCCTTATGGCCACTGATCGATCGCTGGCCGGGTCAACCAAACGCGCCATTTGCCGTAGAACGGTGACGACCCGCAGAACGGTGAGCAACGAAACTTTCAGGGGCGAGGCGCGTCAGATTCCTCAGTCACGCGGCCAGCAACGATCTGCCAGGAAGCGCCCCCCAACCTGCTTGTGGCTCGCATCGTCACGGGTGGTGGAACTGCACGCCACCGACCAGCCACAGCACGAGGAGGATGATCAGCACGAGGCCGAGAACCCCACCGAGTCCCGATCCGCCATAGCGATTATAGCCGTAGTAGCCGCCCCCGCCGCCAAGCAGCAGGATCAGCAGGACGATGATGAGGATTGTGCCCACAGTGCACCTTCATGTCATAGCCGGGAGCCACGGTCACTG
>Ga0209415_10000999_pt1 | contig 53754 bp, 48 predicted proteins | sample PeaSoiSIISIP2007_FD_187696 | JGI IMG/M metagenome (GOLD analysis project Ga0209415, IMG submission 187696) | Peat soil microbial communities from Weissenstadt, Germany - SII-SIP-2007 (SPAdes) (version 2) | ecosystem: Environmental > Terrestrial > Soil > Wetlands > Peat | place: Germany... | reverse complement strand
CCGGCGCTGGCGAGGTACTCGTAGCGGTTGGCGACGAGGCTGAAGTTGAGGAAGGGGATCAGGTTCAGGAAGGGCGCCAGCGCGAGCGTGACCCAGGCCCAGCCGAAGGCCGCGGCTTTGTCCCGTCGCGCGAGCGCCGCGCCGGCGGCGAGCCAGGCGAGGACGCCGAGCGCCGCGAGGGCGCCCTCGACGCCGAGGCCGCGCACGGGAGAGAGTCCGTGCTCGATGCCGAGGTCGGCGGGGAAGGCGAGCTGGCCCAGATGCCACAGCAGGATCTTCGCGCTCGTCAGGATCGACGAGACGAGCCCGGCGCCGGCCAGGGGCCTGACGACGCGCGGCGCGAAGGCCGCGCGCGCGCCGACGTAGGCCGCGGCGGAGAGCGCCAGCGCGCCGAGGAAGACGCGGTCCTCGCGCAGGCCGCGCGCGCCGCGCCGCGCGAGCGCCGACGCCGCGGCGAGAGGAAGGAAGACGAGCCCGCTCTCCTTGCAGAGCGCCGCGAGGCCGAGCAGGAGCGCGCCCAGCGCCGCGCGCGCGTACGGGCGCGAGCGCGCCGCGCGCTCCTGGAGATCGATCAGCAGGAGGCCGAAGAAAGCGGCGCCGAGGTGCTTCTTGAACGTGCTGAGCGCGAGCGCCTCGACGTGGGCCGGGAAGACGCAGAACAGCGCAGCGCCCGCGAGCGCCAGCCGCTCGTCCGCCAGCCAGCGGCGCAGGAGCCGCCAGACCAGCGCGACGTTCGCCCAATGCAGGAGAAGGCTCGACAGCCGATAGGGCCACGGGCTCGCGCCGAAGGCGCGGAAGAGCGCCCAGTGGGCCAGCGCGACGAGCGGCTCGTACTCCCCCCCCGCGAACGTGCGCCCGAAGAACGCGCCCAGCCCCGGCCACGGACCCGTCACGCGCGGGTCGTTGAGGACGAAGCCCAGATCGTCGTAGACGAACGGCGCCCAGAGCAGGAAGGCGTGCGCGAGGACCGCCGCCGCGGCGACGATCAGCGCGAGCGCGGCGGCCGGAGGAAGCGCGCGCGCGCCGCGCGCGCGGAGCGCGCTCACGCGGCCCTCCCGCGAAGCGAAACGGGCCCCCGGCGATTCCGCCGGGAGCCCGTCACTTGATAACTTGCGCAGGGGGGGACTTGAACCCCCACGGGTTTCCCCATACGCCCCTCAAACGTACGCGTCTGCCAGTTCCGCCACCTGCGCGTGATCGATGCGGTTATTGTCCCGGCGCCTTCGGGGCCGCGGGCGCGGGCGCCGTCGGAGCGGACGCCGGCGCCGCGCTGGACGGAGTCTCGAGCGGAGCCGGCGGCTCGGAGAACTTCGACGTGACGCTCGAAAGGCCGGTGCGGCTCTGCAGGACCGTCATCAGAAGGGACGTGATCGCGAACGTGGCCGCGAGGCCCGCCGTGAACTTCTTCATGAAGCTCGAGCCGGTCGGGGTGTTGATCAGGGAGTCGCCCCCCCCGCCGAACATCTGCAGGCCCGCTCCGCGCCCGGTCTGGAGCAGGACGAACAGGATCATCGACAGGCACGCGGCGACGTGGATGAACATCACGAAGTGGTACATGGGATTTGGATTATAGCTTTTCCGGCGATCAGGAAGCCAGCGCGGCGAGGCCGGGGAGGACCTTGCCCTCGAGGAGCTCGAGGCTGGCGCCCCCGCCCGTCGAGCAGTGGCTCATCTTGTCGGCGAGCCCCGTCTTCGCGAGCACGGAGAGGCTGTCGCCGCCGCCGACGATCGTCGTCGCGCCGTTCTTCGTCGCCTCGGCCATCGCCTCGGCGACGGCGTTGCTGCCCTTCGCGAAGGCCTCCATCTCGAAGATGCCCATCGGGCCGTTCCAGAAGATCGTCTTGGACTTGCCGACGTGCTCGGTGAAGAACTCGATCGTGTGCGGGCCGATGTCGACGCCAATCAGGTCCGGCGGGATCGCCATCGCCTGCGTGACGGAGACGGCCGCGTCGGCCTTGATCTCGCGCACCGCGAGATGGTCGGCGGGCAGCAGGCACTCGACCTTCTTGTTGTAGGCCTTCTCGATGATCTTCTTGGCGCTCTCGATCTGGTCCTTCTCGAGCAGCGACTTGCCGATGCTGATCCCCTGAGCCGCGAGAAACGTGTAGGCCATGCCGCCGCCGATCAGCAGGGCGTCGACGCGGTCGAGCAGCTTGTCGAGCACGAGCAGCTTGTCGGACACCTTCGCCCCGCCGATGATCGCGAGGAACGGCCGCGTCGGGTTGTTGATCACGCGGTCGAGGAACTCGAGCTCGCGCTGGACGAGATAGCCGATCGCGCCGGGCAGGTATTTCGCGACCGCGGCCGTGGAGGCGTGCGCGCGGTGCAGGGCGCCGAACGCGTCCTGGATGAAGACGTCGCCGTGCTTGGCGAGAGCCTTCGCGAACGCGGGGTCGTTGGCCTCCTCCTCGGCGTGGAAGCGGAGGTTCTCGAGCAGGAGCACGTCGCCGCTCTTGAGCGCCGCGACGGCCTTGTCGGCCTCGGGGCCGACGCAGTCCGAGGCGAACGCGACCGGCTTCTTCAATAAGCGTCCCAGTTCCTCGGCGACCGGCTTCAGCGTGTACTTCGGGTCGACCTTGCCCTTGGGCCGGCCGAGATGCGCGATCAGCACTATCTTCGCGCCCCCGTCAACGAGCGCATAAAGCGTCTTCAATGTCTCCCGGATGCGCGCGTTGTCCTCGATCTTGCCGCCCTTCATCGGCACGTTGTAGTCGACGCGCACGAGCACGCGCTTGCCCTTGAACGTGAGGTCCTGCAGGCGCTTGAGCTTCAGGGCGGGCTTCTCGGTCATTTTTTCCTTAGTAGATGTTCTTGCCCATCGCGGAGCAGATCAGCTCCGCGGCGAGCACGGCCGTCGCGTTCTGCGTGTCCTCGAGCGGGTTGACCTCGACGAGGTCGAGGCCGACCATGCGCTCGGAGTCCGCGACGAGCTCCATGAACAGGTGGCTCTCGCGGTACGTGAGCCCGCCGCGCTTGATCGTGCCCGTTCCGGGCGCGTTGCCCGGGTCCACCGAGTCGATGTCGAAGCTCACGTGGAAGCCGGCGGTCCCGTCGCTGGCCATGTCGATGGCCTGCTCGGTCACGACGCCCATCCCGTAGCGGTCGATCTCCTGCATCGAGAAGACGCGGATGCCGGACTTGCGGATGTTGACGGCCTCGGCGCGGTCGACGTCGCGGATGCCGACGAGGACCACGTTGCGCGGGTCGATCTTCGGCGAAAATCCGCCGAGGCGCGCGAAGTCCTTGTGGCCCATGCCGAGGATGTGAGCGAGCGGCATCCCGTGCACGTTTCCCGTCGGCGAGGTCTCCGGCGTGTTCATGTCGGCGTGCGCGTCCACCCAGATCAGCCCGACCTTGCGCCCCTTGTCGCGCAGCGCGTGCGCGACGCCGGACACCGAGCCGACGGCGAGGCTGTGATCGCCGCCGAGCGTCAGCGGGACCGAGCCGTTGGCGACGGCCTCGTACGTGTGCTTCTCGAGCTCGGAGCACACCTTGAGGATCGCGCCCGCGTTCTTGAGCTTGCCGGTCGAAGACGGCGCGACCTTCGGGACGGGAAGGTCCCCGGCGTCGGCGACCTCGATGTCGAGGGACTCGAGGCCCTCGATCAGGTTCGCGCGGCGTATCGCCGCCGGGCCCCCCGACGCGCCCCGCTTCGAGGCGCCGTAATCGAGGGGCACGCCGATGATCGTCGCGTGTTTCTTCTTGCTGGCCAAGGCTTTACGCCGCGACGCCGACTTTCTTCGCGATGTGCGCGACGAGGTCGACCACGCGGTTCGAGTAGCCCCACTCGTTGTCGTACCAGCCGAACACCTTCACGAGCGTGCCGTCGACGACGTCGGTGAGCGTCGCGTCGAAGATCGAGCTGTGCGGGTTGCCCATCATGTCCTTCGAGACGAGCTGCTCGTCGCAGTACTGCAGGAAGCCCTTGAGCTTGCCGGACTCGGCGGCCTTCTTGAACGCCGCGTTGACCTCTTCCTTCGTGACCGACTTGTTGACCACGACGGTCAGGTCCACGATGGAGACGTCCTGCGTGGGGACGCGGATCGCGCAGCCGTTGAGCTTGCCCTTGAGCTTCGGGAGCACCAGGCCGATCGCCTTCGCAGCACCCGTGGACGACGGGATCATCGAGACGGCGGCCGCGCGCGCGCGGCGCAGGTCGGTGTGGCGCTGATCGAGCAGGTTCTGGTCGTTCGTGTACGCGTGCACCGTGGTCATCAGGCCGCACTTGATGCCGAACGCCTCGTCGAGCACCTTGCCCAGCGGCGCCAGCGCGTTCGTCGTGCACGACGCGTTCGAGATGACCGTGTGCTTGGCCGGGTCGTAGAGCTCGTCGTTGATGCCCATGCAGATGGTGATGTCCTCGCCCTTGGCGGGAGCGGAGATCACGACCTTCTTCGCGCCGCCGGCGAGGTGGCCCTTCGCCTTCTCGGCGTCGGTGAACAGGCCGGTGGACTCGATGACGATCTCGGCGCCGACCGAGCTCCAGGGCAGCTTGGCGGGATCGCGCTCCGCGAAGACCTTGATGAGCTTGCCGTCGATCTTGAGGTCGTTGCCGACCGCCTCGACGCTGCCGGGATAGACGCCGAAAGTGGAGTCGTACTTGAAGAGATGGGCGTTCATCTTCGCGTCCGTCAGATCGTTGATGGCCACGATCTGGACCGCGGGATTCTTGAGGCTCGCGCGCAGGACGAGGCGCCCGATGCGCCCGAAACCGTTGATGCCGACTTTGATCGCCATGATGGGTGTTCCTCCGATGCCGGCTTCAACCGCCGGCCGAAGGCTCATCCTAGCGTTTTTGGCGCGGGGTTTCCAGCCCCGGCCGCGTCAGCGGTTGAGCAGGACGACGTCGATGCGCTGCTCGGAGAATGCGACGCGCTCGGACTCCGTCGTCACGTAGCGCGGCGCGAGCATGAGCTCGCGCAGGAGGAACTTCTGGACGATCGCGGCCTGGGAATCGCCGAGCGGCTTCGTGTTGGCGAAGACGCGCACCGCGATCGGCAGGCCCGAGTAGCGGCGCTTGATCAGGTCCGCCGCCGAGCGCATGAGGTCGGTCCCGCCCGGCTGCTGGAGATCGGACGAGTTCTTCGACGGGCCGAAGAGCGTGACGGTGTCGAGCGTCAGGTGCAGGCCCGAGTCCTCCTGATGGACGACGCCCTTGAGCAGGACCGGCGCTCCGACGCGCGTGCGCTGCGAGCCGTCCGGCCCCGTGAAGCGGTAGACCGGCGAGTAGGGGCGTCCGGCCTCCGGCCACTCGTTGTGGATGTTCTGGCCGTTCCAGACGAGCTCGACGGGCGGGCTGCCGGGACCCTCGAAGTGCTGGAACGGCCGGCCGTCCTGGTCGGCGATCGTCAGGCTCCAGCCCCACTTGCGCGCCTGGCGGTCCTCGAGCTTCTGGCCGAGGGACTCCTCGAGCTGGGCGCGCACGAGGAACGCGTAGCCGACGCGGTCGCTGAACGTCGCGCGCCAGGGCTCGATCGCGCGGTCGTTCATCAGGAAATCCGGATGCGTGCGGCGCCACGAGACCGTCAGCGGCGAGACCGCGAGAAGGAGGTCCTGGTCCGGGGCGAGGTCCTGGCGGATCGTCTCGAACGGGTCGACCTCGAGCCGCAGCGGCGGCTTCGTGTCCGAGAGCTTGTTGCCCTCCCCCTTCACGACGATCTCGGTCGGCGCCTGGCCCGAGGCGGGAGCGCTCGACACCGCGGCTTCCTGCGCCGCGGCGGAGACCGCCAGGATCAGAACGCCGAGCAAGTTGATCATTGTCACTCCAGCACGAACCTGAAGGTGATGACGCCCCACTGCACGCCCGCGCCGGGCATCGGCTCGAAGCGCCAGGACTTCAGCGAGTCGAGCGCGAGCTGGTCGAAGCGCGTGTAGCTCGACGAGCTCACGATCCGCATGCCCGGCATCACGGCGCCCGACTCGTCGACGGTGAAGCGGATCCCGACGTCGGCCTCGAGGATGCCCTGGTTCTTGGCCCAGTCCGGGAAGGAGGGCACCGCGAAGGAGACGATCCGCCGGTCCTTGAGCGGTCCCTCGATCTCGACGCCCTTCTTCGGCGCCTCGGCGGCGGCCTCGAGCGGCTTGGGCTTCGCCTTCGGCGGCGGGGCCTCGGCGGGCTCGGCGATCTTGAGCGCGGGAGCCGCGGCCGGATGGTCCTCGAGCAGAGGCCGCTCGGGCAGGACCGACGAGAGCCCGTGCCTCTCGGAGCCGGTCGCCGCGGGCGCCGCGTCCTCGAGCGCCCGCGCGGCGGCGAGCGCCTGACGGCGCGAAGGCGCCGGGGCCGCCGCGTCGAGACCGACCTGCGAGACCGCCTCGCGCCGCCGGTCGTCGAGCGCCAGCGCCTCGGGCAGGTTCTTCACGCGCCGCTGGCCCACGTCCTCGAGAGCGGGCATCGCGGCGAGCGTCGAGGCCGCGCGCTGGCGCGTCTGGATCGCGGCGTCCAGGCGCGCCGCGTCGTTGGCGCGATGGGCGTTGAGGTCCAGCGCGTCCAGCTTCGCCATGCGGTCCTTGTGCGCGTCGTCCTGGAGCTTCGGCTCGTTGAGCGCGGCGTGGTGCTGAGGCAGGGCCGCCTGGAGCTCGGCCGGGGCCGCGGCGCGCGGGACCGTGGGCAGGGCCAGCTTGAGGAAGTCGAGCGTCGACAGCGGCGGCGGCTTCACGGCGACCGCCGCCTGGGACTTCGGGGTCTGCACGAGCAGGTCGACGCCCTCGACGACCTTGCCGGCCTCGTGCGGCGCCGCGCGCATCAGGAACATCGCCGCCGCGAGCGCGCCGCCGTGGAAGCCGACCGAGACGATGACCGAGGCCGGAAGACGCTGGCTCATTTCGCCTGCTCCGTCGCGATCGTCATCGAGCGCGCGCCCGCGTCCTTCGCCCGTCCCATGACGTCCGTCAGCGGGCCGTACTCGGCGTCCTTGTCGACGCGCAGGATCACGAGCTTCGAGTCGCTCAGCGAGAGCTTCTCCTTGAGCTTCGCGACCATCGCGGCGGGCGACGTGAACTTCTCGTAGTCGACCGCGTACTCCCCGTCCTTCGACAGAGTGAGCGTGATCTTGTCCTTCTCCTCGCCCTCGCGCGTGTGCGCGGACGGCAGCTCCACCTTGATCGCGGGCTCCGAGAACATCGGCGCGGTGACCATGAAGATGATGACGAGCACCAGGCACACGTCGACGAGCGGCGTGATGTTGATGTCGACGATCGGCTCTTCGTCTTCGAGGCTTCCGCCGGCCATCAGCTCCCTCCCGCCTTCATCAGCGCGAGCTTCAGCGCGCCGGCCTGCTTCGACGCGTCGAGGACCTGCACGACGAGGCCCACCTTGTTGTGCGCCTCCGCGTTGACGACGACCATCTTGTCCTTGCTGCGCGACAGCGCGTTGACGAGCGTGCCGCGGAAGGTGAGGCCGTCGGTCTTGCGCCCGTTGACCGAGATCGTCCCGTCGAGCGAGATCTTGATCGTCACGTTCTCGCTGACGGAGGACTTGCCCTCGGCGGTCGACGGGCGCGACTCGAGGACCTTGATGCCGAGCGTCACGGCCATCGGCGCGACGGCCATGAAGATGATGACGAGCACGAGGCAGACGTCGACCAGCGGCGTGACGTTGATCGCCGTGATCGGCTCTTCGGTCTTTCCCGCGCCCGCCATGGCTCCTCCGCTCGTCCTCTCCCGCTTATTCCGCCTCGAGCAGCACGACGAGGCGCGTGCTCGCGACTTCCATCTCGACCGTCTGCTTCTTGAGGCGGCCCATGAAGTAGTTGTAAAGGATCGCGGCCGGGATCGCGACGAGGAGTCCCGCCGCGGTCGACACGAGCGCCTCGGCGATGCCCTGCGCGACGACCGTGGGGCCGCCGGTGCCGGAGGCCGCGAGGTCGCGGAAGGCCTTGATGATGCCGACGACGGTGCCGAACAGGCCGATGAACGGCGAGATGTTGCCGAGGGTGCCGAGGATCGGGAGGAAGCGCTCGAGCTTCATGCGCTCCTCCTTCAGCTTCGTGACCATCAGCTCCTCGAGGTCCTGGCGCGAGCGCGTCGCGTTCGCGAGCCCGTAGCCGACGACCTGCGCGACGGCCGACGGGTGCTTCTGGCACCAGACCGCGGCCTGATCGGTCTTGCCGCCCTCGATGAGCTTGCGCACCGCGGCGAGGATCTCCTCGGCCGTCGAGTGCACGCTGCGGAAATACCACAGCCGTTCGAGCGCGAAAGTGATGGACAGGACGGACAGGAACAGCATGATGACCAAGGTGAAGCTTTGGCGGAACAGCTGAAGTATCGCGATGTCTCCCATGCTTTCTCTCCCCGTGCGGCTCTATTGTCCCGAATCCATCCCCGGCAGCGCCGGCTCGGCGCTCTTCTTCTTTTTGGAAGGCTTCGGCTTGTCCGTCGGCGCGTCCACGTCTCCGGAATCGGACGGCATCACCATCGTCCCGCCGTTGTCCGGCGGCGCCTCGGCCTCCGGCGCCGGCTTCTCGAGCGCCTTCGGCTTCGCGTCGCCCGCGAGCTTCTTGAGCGCCGCCGCGCGCGCGGCCGCGGCCTTCGCCGTCGCGCCCGGAGCGATCCGAGACAGCTCGAAGTAGACGTCGGCCGCGCTCGCGTTGTCGCCGCCCTTCTCGTACGCCTCGCCGAGCTTGATCAGGGCCTGGAGCCGGTAGGGCGACTTCAGCGGCTGGCTCGCGCGCATCTTCTCCCAGACCGCGAGCGCCTCGTCGGGCCGGCCCTGATCGACGCGAACCTCGCTCTCGCGGTAGTACGTCTCCATCGCGTCGGCCTTCGGCTGGGACCGGATCTGGGCCAGCGTCGCGATCGCCCCGTCGAAGTCCTTGCGGTCCTTCTGGATCTGGTACTCCTCCCAGAGCGCGTCCTGCGCCTGGGAGTCGCCGGGCTTCGCGGACGCGAAGTATTTCTGGTACGCGTACTGCGCGAGGTCGAGCTTGCCGAGCTTCTTGTAGCACAGCGCCTGGTTGAAGAGCGCGGCGCCGGAGAAGTCCGAGCTCGGATACTCGTCGAGCAGGCGCGTGTAGACGCGCGCGGCGTCGTCGTACTTCTCGGACGCGTAGTAGGCGCCCGCGAGGTGGAAGATCGCGATCGGGAAGTCGTCGTTCTTGTCGAAGTTGTTGAGCAGGCGCTCGTAGGCCTGGACCGCGTTCTGGTAGCTCTTGAGCTGGAGGTCGCTCTCGCCGAGGAGGAACTGGGCCTTCGGGAGCTCGACGTGGTTGGTGAACTCGACGCTGAACTTCTCGAAGGCGGCCGCGGCGGCCGCGTAGTCCTTCGACTCGAAGGCCCGGCGCGCGAGCCGGAACTCGGCCTCCCCGCTGAGGGGCGTGCCCGGCACCGAGGCCGAGATCGCCGTCAGCGTCGCCTTGTAGTCGATCGCGCGCGAGCGGTCGAAGACGCCCTCGAGCACGTCGAGCGCGTCGTTGGACTCCGGCGCCGCCGGGAACGCCGCCGCGAGCGACTCGACCTCGCGCACGGCGCCCGCGTCGTCCTTCAGGTTGAAGGACGCCTGGGCCAGGCGCAGGCGCGCGAGCGGGGCGGCGTCCGCCTTCGGGTCCGAGTCGAGGATCGCGCGGTAGGCCGCGATCGCGTCGCGGTACTTCTGCGCGCGATACAAGGTGTCCGCGACCTGGACCCGCGCTTGAGCGACCTCCTTCGCGTTCGGGTAGACCGCGATGAGCTTCTGCCACAGGTCGATCGCCTGCGAGTAGTAGCGCTGGTGGTACGAGGACATCGCCGCACGGTACAGCGCGGAGGGCGCGTCGGCCGACTTCGGGTTGTCGTTCACGAACTTCGAGTACAGCGCGAACGCGTCCTCGTAGTTCTTCTGGTTGTACATCGAGTCGGCGATGCCGAGCTCGTTGCCGCCGGAGAAGGTGAAGGTCGAGGTCGCGGCCGCGAGCATCTCGCGCAGGCGCGTGCGCGACTCGAGCGCGTCGGCGTCCTCGCCCTTGTAGGTGTGCACCCAGGCGATGCCGTCCTGCGCGTAGAGCGCCGAGGGGTCGTCCGGGTAGACCTTGAGGATCATCTCGTAGATCACGCGCGCCTCGTCGACCTGGTTCAGCGCGAGGTAGGCCTCGGCCGCGTACAGGTAGCTGAGGCTGCGCCACTTCGAGCGCGACGGCGGCAGGTGCCGGAAGATGAACTGGTACGAGGTCAGGATCGACTGGTAGGCCTTCTGATCGTACTGGCTCTTCAGGATCGAGAACAGGGCCTGCTCGGCGATCTCGGAGGAGGGCCCGAGGTCGATGATGCGCTGGAACGAGGCCGTCGCCTCGGAGTAGCGCTTCAGCGAGAGCTGGGAGTTGGCCATGATCAGGTACACGCCCTTGGCCAGCGGGTGGTTCGGGAACTGCGCGACGAAGTTCGAAGCCGTCTGCGCGGCCTGAGCGAAGTCGCCGACCTGATTCTGGCACCAGGCGAGCTTGAAGTACGCGAGCGGCGCGATCTTGACCGCGTCGGGGTACTGCGTGATGACCTTGGTGAAGGCGAACAGCGCCTCGCGCGGCTCGCCCGAGGTCAGGTACGTCTCCGCGATGAAGAACTGGGCGAGCGGCGCGAAGAAGTCCTTCGGGTACTTCTCGACGACGGCGGAGAAGTTGTTGCGCGCGTCGACGTACTCCTTCTTCTGGAAGAACGAGGAGCCGGTCCGGAACAGCGCGGACACGCGCAGCGGGCTCGACGGGTACATCTCGAGGAACTTCTGGTACTTCGCGATCGCGCCGTTGTAGTCCTGGGCGAGGAAGAAGCTGTCGCCGATGAAGAACTGCGCCTCCTCCTTGAGCTCCGAGTCCGGATAGTCGCGGATCAGGTTCTCGAACGCGGCGGCCGCGAGGTAGGCGCGCTTCGACAGCAGGTAGGTCTTGCCGAGGTAGTACTGCGCCTCGGCCGTCTTCACGTCCTTGAACGCGCGCTCGGCGTTCGCGTAGTCGCCCTTGTGCAGGTCGACGACGCCCTGCGCGTAGAGGACCGACGGCTCCTTGAGGAACGTCGGGTAGGTCTCGCCGAGCAGGAACAGGTTCGACTCGGCCTGGGTGAACTGCTCGAGCGCGAGATCGGCGTAGACGATGCCCATCAGCGCCTCGGGGTTGATGTAGGACTTCGGGTAGTCCTTGTCGACGGACGAGAACGCCTCGATCGCCTTGTCCCAGTCCTGCTCGTCGTACGCGATCTCGCCGAGCCGGTACTGCGCCGACGCGCCGAGGCCGGCCTTCTTGTCGGCGAGCGCGGCGTCGAACGCGCGCCGCGCGTCCTCGAGGGCCTTCGTCGCGGCCGGATTGCGCGTGGGGAGCATCCGCTCGGAGTCGTCCTTCTTCGACGCCGCCTCGGCCTTGAGGATCGCCTGCGCGCGCTGCATCTGCGCCTCGCCGATCATGAACTCGGCGTCGGCCCGCCGCGGGCTCTTCGAAAAGCCCGAGACGAAGTTCTCGAAGGCCGTGATCACCGCGAGACGGTCGCGCCCGCCGGTCGCGAACTGCTGCGCCGCGCCGTTGAAGGCCTCGTCCTCCGCGTGCACGTCGAAGCCCGGGCCGTCGCTGCCCCAGGCGAACGCGAGGGCGGGCGCGGCGAGCAGCAGGGCGGCGACGGCGCAGGCGCGGAGTCGCGTCATTTTCCCTCCCAGGCGGAGGCGGTCGCCTTCGCGGAAGATTCCTCGGTCAGGCGGCGGACGAGCTCGTCGGACTTGACGCCGTCGAACTGCTTGCCGTCGCGGCGGCGCACGGCGAGCGTGCCGGCCTCGACGTCCTTGGGCCCGAGCACGACCATGTACGGGACTTTCTCGAGCGTCGCCTCGCGGATCTTGTGGCCGATCTTCTCGGGACGCGCGTCGAGCTCGACGCGCAGGCCCGCGGCCTCGAGCTTCTTCAGCAGCTCCTCGGCCGGCGGAATCTGCGCGTCGGTGAGCGTGAGGATCTTGACCTGGACGGGGCTCAGCCACAGCGGGAAGGCTCCCGCGTAGTGCTCGACGAGGATGCCGAAGAAGCGCTCGATCGAGCCGTAGAGCGCGCGGTGCACCATGAGCGGCCGGTGGCGCGCGCCGTCGGCGCCGACGAACTCGAGGTCGAACTTCTTGGGCAGGTTGAAGTCGAACTGCACGGTCGAGAGCTGCCAGGGCCGGCCGATCGCGTCGATGAGCTTCATGTCGATCTTCGGGCCGTAGAAAGCCGCCTCGCCCTTGCACAGCTTGTACGGGATCTTGCGCCGGGTCAGGACGGTCTCGAGCGCCTGGGTCGCGCGCTCCCATTCGGCGGCTTCGCCGCTGTACTCCGCGGACTTCTCCGGGTCCCAGGTCGAGACCTCCATCGCGTACTTGTCGAAGCCGTAGGTCTTGAAGACCTCCAGCGCGAAGTCGACGCAGCCCTCGACCTCCGACACGATCTGATCCGGAGTGCAGAAGATGTGCGCGTCGTCCTGCGTGAAGCCGCGCACGCGCATGAGGCCGTGCAGGACGCCCGAGCGCTCGTAGCGGTACACGGTGCCGAGCTCCGAGAACCGCAGCGGCAGCTCCTTGTAGCTGCGCAGCGCGCTCTTGTAGATCAGGATGTGGAACGGGCAGTTCATCGGCTTGAGCTGGTAGTCGGCCTTCTCCACCTCGATCTCGCCGAACATGTTCTGCTTGTAGAAGCTCGTGTGGCCCGAGGTGTGCCAGAGGTCGATGTTGGCGATGTGCGGCGTGTAGACCATCTGGTAGCCGCGCTTGAGCGCCTCCGCGCGCAGCCAGTCCTCCATGATCAGGCGCACGCGCCCGCCTCGCGGGTGCCAGAAAATCAGCCCAGGGCCCGCGAGGTCTTGTATGCTGAAGAGGCCGAGCGCGGGGCCGAGCTTGCGGTGGTCGCGCTTCTTCGCCTCCTCGAGCTGCTTGAGGTGCGCGGTCAGCTGGTCCTTCGTCGGCCACGCCGTCGCGTAGAGGCGCTGGAGCATCGGGTTCTTCTCGTCGCCGCGCCAATAGGCGCCGGCGACGGACAAAAGCTTGAAGTGGCGGATCGCCTTGGTGCTGGGCGTGTGGCCGCCGCGGCAGAGGTCGGTGAAGGTGCCGTGCGTGTAGTGCGTCAGCCTCTGACCCTTGAAGCCCTCGAGAAGTTCCAGCTTGTAGGTCTCGCCGCGCGCGGTCCAGTACTTCTTGGATTCCTCGTAGGAGACTTCCTGGCCCTTGAACTCGTGGTTGCCCTCGGCGATCTGGAGCATCCGCTTCTCGATCTTCGGGAAGTCCTCCTCGGTGAAGCGGTGCGCGGAGTCGAAGTCGTAGTAGAAGCCGTTCTCGATCGCCGGGCCGATCGTGATCTTCGTGCCCGGGAACAGCTCCTGGACCGCCTGCGCCATCACGTGCGCGCACGAGTGCCGGAGGGCGTCGAGCCCCTCCTGCGAGTTCGGGTCGGCGGCGTGCACGATGTCGGTCGCGGGCATTAGCGGCGCTTCCTCGAAGTGTGCAAAAAAATGGTGCCCAGTATAGGATTTGAACCTATGACCTTTCCCATGTCAAGGGAACGCGCTACCACTGCGCCAACTGGGCACGAAAGAACGTCGTCGCGGATTGATCTTATCATGTGATGAAGCGTTCGATCAACTGAGCGTAGCATTCCTCTGTTACGACTGCATGACGCTCAATAATGGTCGACGGGCGCGAGATTGCCGCGGCCGTCCAGGGCGAAGGTGTTGTACTGCCAGCCGCCGGCTCCGTCGCGGCGGACCGTCGTGACCGTGAGGTAGTCGCCGGACGCGGTCTCGACCAGCGCGAAGGCGTAGTCCGGCGCCGTCGGGTCGTCGCGGTAGCTCCACAGGAGGGAGCCGCGGCGGTCGACCTTCCAGACGGTCGCCGCGTAGACGCCTTTCTGCGTCGTCGTGCCCAGCACGAACGTGTCGCTGTTCGCGTCGACGACGAGCGTGCGCGCGTGGCACTCCTCGCCGACGAGCAGGTCCGTCGTCCAGAGCAGGCCCCCGCTCCCGTTCCAGCGCGTGAGGAAGCAGCCCTGCTGCATGTCGCCGACGACCATGACCGTTCCTCCGGTCGTGACCGCGCCCTCGACGGGCGTCTCGCCGCGGCCGCTGCCCCAGCGCTGCTCCCAGAGCAGGCCCCCGTCGAGCCCGAGCCGGCGCACGATCACGCGGCCGTTGACCGAGTTCGCGTCGGCGGTCACGGCGAAGGCCGCCGCGCCGAGCGCCACGGCGAAGGCCGGAGTCGAGGCGGGCGTCGGCGCGGACGCGAGGGCCGGAGAGGCCGCGGCCAGCAGGCACAGCGCGAGCGCTTTCACGCCGCTATATTAACAGGTCCGAAGCGCGCGCGCCAGGCCGCCTCTCGCCGCGGGCTCACGGCTTGCGGCGGTAGAGCTCGAGCGGGCGCCGCGCCGGAGCGAAGTCGCGGAAGAGCGGATCGGGATTGTTCTGCCAGAGCAGGCGCGGCGCCTCGACCGGCGCGGCTTCGTAGCGGCCGCCGCGCGCCAGGTCGCCGACGCGCTGGGCGTCGGCCGGGGTCAGCCCGATCCAGGGCGACGGCAGGATCCAGTCCGGCTCGACGGACCGCAGCTCGCCGGGATAGACGGGACGCAGGCCCGTCGCGAACATCAGCGAGAGCTCGTCCGCGTCGGAGAAGAACGTCGCGCCTCCGCCGGACTTCATCGCGGCGGCCGCGGCCTCGACGTAGCCCTCCGGGCCGCGCGTGAGCTCGCGCGCGTAGAGGAACAGGTCGGAGCGCAGGCCGAGGTCGCGCAGGCGCTGGCGCGCCATCCCCGACACCGTGATCGCCGGGGCGTCGGGCGCGGCGAAGAGCAGGGCCGCCTTGAGCGGGGCCACGTAGAACGCGTTCGAGGCCGCGGCCAGGGCGACGAGGCCCGCGACCGCGCGCGCGCGGCCGCGGCCGAGCTCGGACAGCGAGCGCGCGACCAGGTACGCGCAGGCCGGAAGCACGCCCGCGAGATACCGCCCGTAGGGCTCGGCGGCCGAGAAGGAGAGGATCGCGAGCGTCGCCGCGATCAGCAGGAGGCAGGCGCGGCGCAGGTTCAGCACGCCGTAGGGCGCCGGCTCGCGCGCGGCCGCGGCGGCAAGGGCGAGCCAGACGGCGACGGCGCAGACGCGCGAGAGCGACCCCTCGGCGACGAGGCCGCACAGCAGGGCGAAGCCCGCGAGGCGCGGGGCCCAGCGCCTCGCGCCCGCGGCGGCGGCGAGCGCGAGCGGGACCGCGAAGGCCGCGAGCCACAAGAGGAACGTCTTCAGGAAATCCAGGGACTCGGCGAAGCCGTAGGCGTGGTTTCCGGGACGGTCCCAGACGCGGAAATAAGCGGCGGCCGGCGCGGCGAGGGCGAGCGTCAGCGCCGCCGCGATCCAGAAGCGCCGCGCGCGCAGGCACTCGTCGAAGCGGAGCGCCGCGTCGAGCGCGAGCGCGAGCGCGGCCGCGGCGAAGAACGCGAACGAGGCGTGCAGGAGAAAATTCAAGGAGAGCGCGAGGGCGAGCGCGCTCCAGCGGCGCTTGGCGAGCAGGCGCCGCCACGCGGCGAAAGCGAGCGCGGTCCCGAGCGCGACGAGCGCGTAGTACCGCGACTGGCGCGCGAAGAGCAGGTAGGCCGGCGACAGCGCGAGCAGGGCGAGCGCGGCCTCGGGCGCCCAGGCCCGCCGGTCCATCAGCTCGTCCTTCTCGCCGTCGCGGAAGATCCGCCACCACAGCCACAGCGCGAGCAGCCCCGCGAGCGCGAACGGCAGGCGCGCGGCGAACGGCGTCGGCCCGAGGACGGCGAAGGAGGCCGCGCACAGGTAGGCCGGCAGCCAGGTGTTCCACGTCCACACGCCCGCGGAGTTGCCTTCGTGCTCGGCCAGCGAGGGTTGTGCCGTGACGAGGACCCCGCGCAGGGTCGTGCGCGGGACGCCGGATTCGAGGATGGACTCCGCGCGCAAGGCGGTCTCCGCCTCGTCCTGCCACAGCGCGGGCCGGCCGAGGTTCCAGAGGATCAGCGCGGCGGCCGCGGCGATCAGCGCGGCGACCGGCGCGGCCGGGGCGCGGCGCTTCTTCAACGCTGCGGGCCGAAGGCCTTGCGCGGCCAGCGCGCCGTGATCGTCGAGCGCATGCCGCCGCGCGGAGTGAACGTGCCGACGACCTCGAGCCAGACCGGCTTCGTCGCGCGCGCCACGTCGTCGGCGATCCGGTTGACCGCGTTCTCGTAGAAGATGCCCATGTTCCGATAGCCGAGCATGTAGTACTTGAAGCTCTTGAGCTCGAGGCAGAGCCTGTTCGGCAGATAGCGCACGGTGATCGCGCCGAAGTCCGGGAGCTTCGTCTTCGGGCACACCGAGGTGAACTCGGGGACCTCGATCTTGATCTCGTAGCCCCGGTACTGGTTCGGCCAGGTCTCGATCGGCGGCAGAGGCGCGTCGGCTCCGGACAGGGCGAGATCCGGCTTGTAGCCGTAGATCCCGAACGACGCGGCGGTCTTCCTAGACATCCTTCCTCCTCAGACGCAATGAATTGAGCGCGACGGAGATCGAACTGAGCGCCATCGCCGCGCCCGCGTACTCCGGGCGCAGGAGCAGCCCCCACCTCGGGTAGAGCGCGCCGGCGGCGACGGGAATCAGCGCGAGGTTGTAGACGAACGCCCAGGTCAGGTTCTGGCGGATCACGGCGCGGATGCGCTGGCTGAGCACGATCGACTTCGCGAGAGCGGTCAGGTCGGGGTTCATCAGCGCGAGGTCGGCCGACTCGATCGCGACGTCGGTCCCGGTCGCGAGCGCGACGCCGATGTCCGCGTGGGAGAGCGCGGGCGCGTCGTTGAAGCCCTCGCCGACCATCGCGACGCGCTTGCCCTCGCGCTGGAAGCGGCGCACGATGTCGGCCTTCTCCTCCGGCCGGATCTCGGCGAACACGGTCCCGATGCCGACCTGCTCGGCGACGCGGTAGGCCGCGGCGTTGCGGTCGCCGGAGACCAGGTAGACCTCGAGGCCCATCGCCTTCAGCGCGCTGACGGCGGCGGCGGCCGACGGCCGCAGGGCGTCCTCCATGCGGAAGGCGCCGAGCACGTCGGCGTCGACGGCCACGACCAGGAGCGAGCCCGCCTCCGAGAAGCGCGTCGCGTCGTCGGACGGGATCGCGACGCCCTCCTCGCGCAGCCACGGCAGGCTGCCCGCGCGCACGACGCGCCCGCGCGAGCGCACGAGCACGCCGCGGCCGGGCAGGGCTTCGAACGAGTCGACCGGCGCGGCCGTCACGCGCCGCTCGCGCGCGCGCGCGCGGATCGCCTCCGCGAACGGGTGCTCGGAGCGCTCCTCGCAGGAGAGGGCCCAGCCGAGCATCTCGTCCTCGGTCCCGCGCAGGACGATCGCGCCCGCCACCTCGGGCTTGCCGAGCGTCAGCGTGCCGGTCTTGTCGAAGAGCACGACGTCGAGCTTGCCGAACTCCTCCAGGATCTCCGCATTGCGGATGAACACGCCCATCTCGGCCGCGCGTCCCATGCCCGCGATGATCGCCAGCGGCGTCGCCAGCCCGAGCGCGCACGGGCACGCGCAGGCGAGGACCGAGACGAAGCACGTGAGCGCCATCAGGTAGTTCGGCTCCGCGCCGCCGCGCAGCCACGCGACGGCGACGAGGACGGCCGTCGCGAGCACGCCGGGCACGAACCACGCCGCGACCTTGTCGACGGTGCGCTGGATGCGCGGCTTCGTGGCCTGGCTCTCGCGCACGGCCTCGACGATGCGCGACAGCGCCGACTCGCGCCCCGGACGCGTCACGCGCAGCTCGAGAGCCCCGTTCTTGTTCAGCGTGCCGCCCCAGACGCGCGTGCCGGGAGCCTTCTCGACGGGCAGGCTCTCGCCGGTCAGCAGGGACTCGTCGACGGTCGAGCGGCCGGAGACGACCTCGGCGTCGGTGCCGATCTGCTCGCCCGGGCGCACGCGCGCGACGTCTCCGACGAGCACTTCGTCCAATGGGACCGAGACCTCGGCGCCGTCGCGCACGAGCCGCGCGGTCTTCGGCGCCAGGCGCATGAGCTTGACGACCGCCTCGTTGGTCTTGCCGAGGGTCAGCGACTCGAGGTAGCGCCCGAACGTCACGAAGATCACGAGGCCGCTCACCGCCTCCCACTGGGTCTGGCGCGCGGCCTGCGGCAGGGCCTCGGGGAAGAAGACGACGTAGGCGCTGTAGAAGAACGCGGCCCACGTGGAGAGCGAGACGAGCGAGTCCATGTCCGCGCGCCGGCGGCGCCAGGCGCGCGCGAGCCCCTCGTGGAAATGGCGCCCGCCCCAGAGCTGCACGGGCAGCGCGAGCAGCAGCGCGCTGTACGGCGACAGCCCGAGCTTCCCGGCGAGCAGGAGCGGGACCGAGAAGACGACGGCCGCCTCCAGGTGGGTCAGCAGGCGGCGCTGCTCCTCCTGACGAGAGAGCAGGCTGATCGCCTCGGCCTGCACGCGGCTGTCGCTCTCGCCGAGGACGTCGTAGCCGGCGCTCTCGATCGCGCGGCGCAGGTGCTTGACCTCGAGCCGCCCGGGGACCGGGACGAACGAGACGGCGACGGTGCGCGACGGGAGGTCGACGCTCACGGCCTCGACGCCGCGCAGGGCCTTGAGCGCGCCGTCGACCTTGTCCACGCACGCCGCGCAGTGCATGCCGCGCACGGGAAGGACCACGCGGCGCGCGGCTCGCGACGGCGTCTTCGCGCTCACTGCTGGTTCCTCTGCCAGTCGCCGAACGCGTCGGCGAGCGTGCGCCACTGGCCCGGGAACGACGAGAGCACGGCCTGGTCGAAGTTCTGTCCGTCGCGGATGCCCGCGAGGAAGTTCGAGAAGTTGATCGGGCCGCCGCGCTCGATGAGCCAGCGCACGAGCCCGTTGGCCTCGGCGAACCAGAGCGCCGTGTCGTAGCCGCGATCGTCGGCCGGAGCCATGTTCTCGAGCTGGTCGAGAGGGATCGGCGTGGAGGCGAGCATCGGCCGGAACGAGTCGTAGGCGCGGCGGCCGGCGGTCTTGAACTCCTCGTACGTCGCGAGCCCCTCGAGGACCCAGCGCTGCTGGTCGCTCATGCGCCCGCCGAGGAACTCGAGCAGGACCGCCTGCGTCGTCAGGTGCGACAGGTACGACGGAGTCCGCTCGGAGGAGTAGGTGTAGATCGTCGCGTCGACGACGACGCCGATCGACCAGTCCGGCTGGCCGGTCTTCTTGCGGTACTCGTCTTGGGAGCCGTAGACCAAGACCTTGTACGGGGTCTTCGGCATGAAGGTCACGAGGCCGACGTCCTGCGCGAGCTGGGCGTAGCCGCGCTCGGCCGCGTCGGACAAGGGCTGGGCCTCGACGCCGTACGCGCTGAGCTTGAAATGCTGGCTCGCGATCTCGGTGCCGCCGTCGGCAAGGCCCGGGTAGACGCCGCTCAGCGGCGGCCCCGCGTACGAGCCGCGATCGTCGTCGTTCGGCGCGTCGGGGTACGGGACGCACGCGCCGAGCGCCGCCGCGGCGAGGAGGGCGAGCGCCGTCCGTCGAGAGCTCATGCGGCCATTCTATTAAATTGGTACGATGCCTTCATGAGCGCGGGCGAAGTCCTGACCGTTTCCGTCGATGCGATGGCGCCGGCCGGCGACGGGCTCGCGAAGGCCGAGGGCTCGGCGCGCGTGGTGTTCGTCCCGGGCGCGGCGCCCGGCGACCGTCTCGAAGTCGAACTGTCGGAGACGAAGGCCAGCTTCGCGCGCGCGCGCATCAAGCGCGTGCTCTCCGCCGGCCCCGACCGCATCGACCCGCCGTGCCCGCACCACGCGGCGCCCTCGCGATCCGGCCTCGCCTGCGGCGGCTGCGGCTGGCAGCACCTCGACTATCGCGCCCAGCTGACGCAGAAGCGCGCGATCGTCGTCGACTGCCTGAAGCGCATCGGCAAGTTCGAGGACGCCGAGGCGCTGACCGGCGCGACGAAAGCCGCGCCGAAGCCCTTCGGCTACCGCAACAAGGTGCAGATTCCGTTCGGCCCCGGGCCGAGCGGCCCGGTCATGGGCTTCTTCGCCGCCGGCTCGCGCGAGATCGTCGACATGCGCGAGTGCCCGATCCAGCCCGACCTCTCGGTGCGCATCGCCCTGACGGTCAAGAAGCTCGCGCTCGCGCGCGGCTGGAGCTTCTACGACGGGCGCACCGGACGCGGCTGGCTGCGCCATCTCTACCTGCGCACGAACGCCGAGAGCCAGGCCCTCGTCGCGCTGGTCGTCACTCGCTCCGAGTTCCCGGACCGCGAGACCTTCGCCGCCGAGCTCCACGCCGCGCACCCGGAGATCATCGGCATCCATTTGAACGTGCAGCCCGAGCGCACCTCGGTCGTGCTCGGGCCGGAGTGGCGCCGGGTCTGGGGCGAGCGCGAGATCGAGGAGACGCTCGGACGCTTCCGCTTCACGGTCTCCCCGGGGGCGTTCCTGCAGGTGAACACTCCGGCCGCCGAGATCCTCTACGACGAGGCGAAGGCCGCGGTGCGCGAGGGCGGGCGCAAGTTCGCGATGGGCCTGGACCTCTACTGCGGCGTGGGCACGCTGACGCTGTGGCTGGCCGACAGCTTCCCGAAGATCCTCGGCGTCGAGGAGAACCGCGACGCGGTCAAGGACGGCTACCGCAACGCCGAGCGCAACGGCGTCAAGAACGCGCGCTTCCGCGCGGGCCGCGCGGAGGCGGTTCTGCCCAAAATCGCAAAAGAATTGACGAACGACTGCGCGGCAGTGGTCGATCCGCCGAGAATAGGACTTTCACAGCCGGTACGGCGATTCTTGACGGATAAACGACTACGTCGACTTGTCTACGTCTCCTGCGACTCCGCGACCTTCGCGCGCGACGCGGGCTACCTCACGCACTCGGGCTACCGCCTGCGCCGCGTCTCGCCCGTCGACTTGTTCCCGCAGACGCCGCACGTCGAGCTCGTCGCTCTCCTTGATAGGTCTTAAGACCTATTGCCGCCTGGGCCGGGAGGGGGGCTTGCAGGAATCGCCTTCAGGGGTTATTCTTCTTATACTCTAGATCCCGGTACAGAGGCCCCATGAAAAACCCCCTCCCTCTGCTGGTCGCCGTCTGCGCGCTCGCCGCGCCCGTCTTCGCCGATTCCCCGCAGCCGGCAAACCCCTCTGATCTGAGCGTCGTCGCTTACGGCAGCGACGCCCAGGCCGCGGTGCGCGCCCTCTGCCCCAGCGGCGCGCTCGTCGTCAAGAAGAGCGAGAATCCCCAGCACGGCCCCGCCAGGGGGCCGGGCTTCTCGGTTCCGTACCCGCTTTATTGCGCGCAGCCCCCGGCCGCTGGACAGAGCTCCGTCTCGATCGTCCGGATCACCGCCGCGGATCCCAACGCGATCGCCAGAGATCCGGCCATTTTCTACATCACCGTCGCGAACGTGACGGCCGACTTTCATTACACCTACACCTATCATCTGAAGATCGGCGCGGCCTCGTACGCCGTCTCCGCGCTCCAACCGGCGACGACCGCCAATCTGCCCGCCGCCGCGGCTCCGGCCGCGGCGCAGCCGGCGCCGACCAACGGCGGACCGGCCGCGGGCTATCTGGTCGTCATCGCCGATCCCAACGACTCGGGCGGCGCCCCCGCGACCACCGGCGTGATCAAGGCCGCGTGCCCGGACGGAACTCTCGTCATCTCGGCCGCGGACGACGCGAACATCCTCCGGTTGAACATGAATGTTTGGCACATCGGAGACGTGTCCAAGGCCGCCACGCCTCATTGCGGCAACTCCGCGCCGAGCGGCGTGGCGCTCACTCCGACGGTCGGACCCTCGACCGTGGCTCTCATTCACGGAGCGGGCATAAACCAGTACATGCTGAACATCGGCGCGCACGGCAACAAGGTCGCGGTGCGGCCCGCGACGGCCAGCGACTTCAAGCCGGCGCCGGGTCCGGCGAACCCGAGTCACCCTCCGACGCCCCGTCCCGTCCCGCCGGGCCACGTCGGGCCGATCAAGCTCACTCCGCACGAGAAGAACTGGCTCGATTTCGATCAATACCAGGACTATAAAAAGCGGCACGCCGCGGCGAAAGGCGCGACGGAGCTCGCGGCGCTGTTCAACGAGTTCCGCGGCAAGATCCAGCTGAACCTGCCGCCGCTCAAGGTCGACGACTACAAGTCGAAAGTCGCCGCGCTCACGCCCTCCACGACCGCGCAGTTCGACGCGGAGGTCCACAAATACAAATACGCGGACACGGACATCGCCCTCTCGGCCTCCGATCTCGCGAAGCTGACCGCGCAGCAGCAGACAGACTACAAGACGGAGCTCGCCGCCGACGCGACCCAGGTCACGGACGCCGAGGCCAAGCTCCCGGCGAATCAGCGCGACTCGGCGCATGTCGTCCCTTACCGCATCAACATCCTGAAGTTCCGGACGACGACCAAATACCGCGCCCTGCTCGGCGGCGGCGGCACGACGCCCGCCAACCCGGACGGCTGGACCCACGGCCTCGATAACGGCCTCGCCGTCGCGCCGTATCTCGGGCCGGATCTTTGGGCCAAATACCAGGCCGCGCTGGCCGCCATCGACGCCGACAAGACGAAGTATCCCGACGCCGCCACGCGCAACAAGGCCAAGGACGACGTCGTGACCACCTACCTCGGCTATCTCGTGAGCAAGTTCCAGGCCGATCCGACGACGTTCACGCAGGACAAGGTCAAGAGCGTCCTCGCCACTCTTCTCGACGTGAACCAGACGGACAAATGGCAGAAGAAGCAGCTCTGCGATCCCAGCCGCTGGAAGCAGGCCGCGCCCACGGCCGCGGCTCCCGTCAGGCGGGACGCGGTGACGCAGGCCGACGCGCAGGTCACCATGGACTCCGGCAACCGGACCGCGACGGGAAGCACCATCGCGACCCAGATCGCCACGACGCATCAGGTCGCGGCCACGGACGTCCACGCGCCGGCGACGACCGTCGCCGCTCCTCCTCCGCCGACTCAGGTCGCCGGGCCGACGGATCCGGTGCCGGGCTCGTGGCCCCCGATCGTGCCTCCGATCGATCCGGCGAAGAGCCCGGTCGCTCTGGCGTGCGTGCCGGACAGCTCCGTCTCGAACCCGCCGGGTGCGCCGCCCTCGACGGTGCCGCCTCCTCAGCAGACGACGGCGACGACGAACCAGGCCACGACGGGAGACACGCCCCCCAAAACGGGCGACACGAGCGCCCAGATCATGTCGCACGTGCGCTCCGGCATCGGCGGGGCGCTCATCGGAATCGTCTTCGGGACCTTCTTCGGGCCCGTCGGAGTGCTCATCGGCGCCGCGATCGGGTTCGGGATCGGCTACGCCGGGGACAAGTACCTGGGCAGCTGACGCGCGTCAGGCTTTCTTCGGCTCTTCGCGCAGGCCCCAGGCCAGCATCAGCGCGCCGGTCGTGATGCACGAGTCGGCGACGTTGAAGACCGGCCAGTGGTGCACGAAGATGAAGTCCACCACGAAGCGGTACGCGACGCGGTCGTAGAGGTTGCCGAGCGCGCCGGCGAGCACGAGCGTCCCCCCCGCCTGGAGCCAGACGTCCTCCTTGGGCCAGCGCCGCATGAGGCGCACGAGCGCGACCGTGAGGCCGGCCGACACGACGATGAAGACCGCGTTGGCCCAGCGCCCCAGCCCCCCGCCGAGGCTGAACGCCGCGCCGGTGTTCTCCGCGTAGATCAGGTCGAGGCCGGGCAGGACGGAGATCGGGCTCCGGCGGCTCAGCACGCCGAGCGCCCAGAGCTTCGTCGCGCGGTCGAGCGCGAGGATCGCTAAGACAGCTGCCGGGCGCAGCGCGCGCATAGCTCCGGGAAGGCTTTGTCCGAGCCGAGGTCCGTCTGCCAGCGCCAGCAGCGCGGGCATTTCTTGCCCGAAGCGGCCTGGACCTGAACGGCCAAAATATTTTCCTGTCCAGGGATGTTGGAGCCTCGCATCACTTCCACTTCGGAAACGATGAAGAGCTCCTCCAAATTCACTCCCTCGAACGCGGGCACGAGGTCTTTGTGCACGAGAACCTTCGCCTGCAGCGAAGCTCCCACCTCTTTCTTGATCCGCGCCTTTTCGATGAATTCCAGGACCATCCCGCGCGTCTTCATCAGCACCGCCCACTTCTTCGCGAGCGCGTCGCCCGTCCAGAACTTGTCCGGCGCGGGCAGATCCCAAAGGAAGACGCTGGCGGCGGGCTTGCTCGCCCAGAAAGACCACGCTTCTTCCGCGGTGAACGCCAAGATCGGAGAGAAGAGCGCGCAAAGACGCTTGAACACTTGGTCCATGACGGTCTGCGCGGCCCGTCGTTCCGGCGCGTCCGCGCGGAACGTGTACATCCGGTCCTTGGTGACGTCGAGGTAGAACGCGGACAGGTCGGACGCGCAGAATTCGACTAGGCGGCGCGCGGCGTCGCGGTAGCGGTACTCGCGGTAGTCCTCGAGCGTCTTCGCCTGAAGCTCGGCGAGCCGGTGCAGGAGGAAGCGCTCCATCTCCGGCAGCGCGTCGAACGCGACGGCATTCTCCGGCGAGAAGTCGGCGAGGTTGCCGAGCAAGTAGCGCAGAGTGTTGCGCACGCGTCGGTAGGATTCGCCCGGGCCCTCGAGGATCTTGTCCGAGATGCGCGTGTCCTCGTTCACGTCCGCGAGCGCGACCCACAGGCGCAGGACGTCGGCGCCCCATTTCTCGATCACCTTCTGCGGCGCGACCACGTTGCCGGCGGACTTGTGCATCGCGCGGCCTTTCTCGTCGAGGACGAAGCCGTGCGTGAGCACGGCCTTGAACGGGGCCTTGCCGCGCAGGGCCGTCGACATCACCAGCGAGCTCTGGAACCAGCCGCGGTGCTGGTCGGAGCCCTCGAGGTACAGGTCCGCGACCGCGTCCGGCCCCAGCACGCCGAGCCAGGAGACGCCGGAGTCGAGCCAGACGTCCAGGATGTCGGTCTCGCGGCGGAAGCCGTCGGCGAGCTCCGGATGCTTCGGCAGGAAGGGCCAATCCTTGGGCGTCAGCGGCTCGCCCCAGCGCTCGAACCAAAAGTCGATGCCGTCGGCTTCCGCCTTCTTCTCGATCGCAGCGAAGATCGCGTCGTCGAGCACCGGCGCGCCGCTCTTCGCCGAGTAGAGCACGGGCACCGGCGCGCCCCAGACGCGCTGGCGCGACAGGCACCAGTCGGGGCGATTGGAGACCATCGCCGCGATGCGGTTGCGGCTCTCGGCCGGAATCCAGCGCGTCTTGTCGATCTGCTCGAGCAGGCGCCCGCGCAGCTCGTCGCTCAGGCGCAGGAACCACTGCTCGGTCGTGCGGAACACGACCGGGTTCTTGCAGCGCCAGCAGTGCGGGTACGAGTGCGTGATGTCCTTCTGCGCGAGGAGCCAGCCGCGTTCGGCCAGGTCCGCGACGATCGCGGGATTGCCTTCCTTGAAAATCTGCAGGCCCTTCCACTTCGGCGCCTTGTCCGTGAAGCGGCCGGACGCGTCGACGGGGTTCAGAATCTCGAGGTCGTAGCGCTTGCCGGTGTTGAAGTCGTCCTCTCCGTGGCCCGGCGCGGTGTGGACGACGCCGGTGCCGTCCTCCGCCGTCACGTACTCGGCCAGAACCGAGACTCCGGTCTCGCCCGGCTTGGTCTCGTAGGGCAGCGCGTAGCGCAGGGCCAGCGCCGTGATCTTCTCGCCCGGCCACGAGCGCAGGACCTTCGCGTCCGCCGCGCCGATCTCCTTCATCACGGACTCGACGCGCGCGCGCGCGAGGATCAAGCGCCGCTTTTTTCCGGCGACCGACGCCTCGGCCTCGACGTACTCGAGCGAGGGATGGAACGCCGCCGCGCGGTTGGCGGGCAAGGTCCACGGCGTCGTCGTCCAGACGACGATCTCCGCGCCCGCGAGCTCGCCTTCGACGACGGGCAGCGCGACGTAGACCGACGGCGAGACCTTGTCCTTGTACTCGACCTCGGCCTCCGCGAGCGCGGTCTCGCAGGTCACACACCAGAGCACCGGCTTGAGGCCCCGGTAGACGTGCCCATGCTTGACGAGGCCGCGGAACGCGCTCAGGATCGCGGACTCGTAGCGCCTCGACATGGTCGTGTACGGCGCGTCCCAGTCGCCGAAGACGCCGAGGCGCTTGAAGTCCTCGCGCTGCTTGTCGATGAACCCGGACGCGAACGCGGCGGCTTCGCGCCGGAACTTCGGGACGTCGGTCACGCCGCGCTTGCTGAGCTTGAGCTCCTTGAGCAGGGCGGTCTCGATCGGCAGCCCGTGGCAGTCCCAGCCCGGCACGTACGGCGTCGCGTTCCCCAGCAGGGCGCGCGCCTTGACCGTCATGTCCTTCAAAATCTTGTTCTGCGCGTGCCCGATGTGGATGACGCCGTTGGCGTAGGGCGGTCCGTCGTGGAGCACGAACTCCGGGCGGCCTTTCTGGCGCTCGCGCATCTTTTCCCAAAGACGCGCGTCGGCCCAGGCCTTTTGGAGCTCCGGCTCGCGCTTGGCCAGGTCTCCCTTCATCGGGAAGTCCGTTTTCGGCAGGCGGACTGTCGCCGACCAGTCGGTGCGCGTCTCGGACATGAACGAATCCTATCAATTTTGGTACGATCCGGCCCATGACGACCTTCATCGCCGTCTGCATGGGCCTCATCGTCCTCGAGCTCGCGGTCATGATCGCGGTCTTCAGCGTCGCGATGCTGAAGGTCCGCGACGCGGCCCAGGCCGTCGAGGTCGCCTCCTATCGCGTCGATCAGGAAGTGCTCTCGGTCGGGCAGACCCTGCGCTCCGGCTGGGGCTCCGCGCTCAAGACGGCGCTCTCCGCCGCGCTGATCTTCTTCCGCGACTAACAGCCATGAGCCCGCTCAAGTTCTTCCGCCGCTGGCTCAACGACCCCGCGTTCGCGCGCAAGAAGGAGTTCCTGCACTCGCTCGAGCTCTTCAAGGACCTGAACCGCGGCGAGATCGGCGACCTGATCCACGCCCTCCACTCGCGGACCTACCGCGCCGGCGAGGTCGTCTTCGTCGAGGGCGACATCGGGCGCGCTCTGTTCATCCTGGAGTCGGGCGCCGTCGAGCTCACGCGCCGCGGCCCCGACGGCAAGCCGAAGCACCTGCACGGCCTCAAGCCGGGCGAGTTCTTCGGGGAGATGGCCCTGCTCGAGTCCCTGCCGCGGACCGCGACCGCGACGGCCACCGAGACCTCGCGCCTGCACCTCCTCTACCGCACGAAGCTCGACGCCCTCCTGGACTCGCACCCGCGCATCGGCGTCACGATCATGGGCTACCTCGCGCGCCTGCTGTCCTCGCGCCTGCGCCGCTCCACCCAGGCCGCGGTCGCGACCCGCGATGACTGAGCGCCGCGCGCCGTCGCTGACCGCGCTGATCGTCGCCGGCGCCGCGGTCTACGCGGCCTACAGCGTGCGCGAGGGCCTCACTCCGTTCGTCCTCGCCGCGGCGTTCGCCTACATCCTGAACCCCGCCGTCCTCTTCTTCGAGGCCAAGGGCTACCGCCGCGGCCCCGTCGTCGCGGCCGGCTACGCCTTCGCCCTCGTCCTCGTGGGCGCGGCCTACTTCGTGATCAAGCCGATCATCGTCTCGGAGTCCGCGCACCTGATCGCGAACGCGCCGAAGTATTTCGCGATCATCCAGAAGGCCGCCTCCGTCGGCGAGGCGACGCTGATCCAGCGCCTCCCGGTGCCCGAGAAGGTCTCGGTCAAGGCCTTCGACTCCCTGATCGGCACCGTGCTCGAGAAGCTGCAGGACGTGCCTTCCAGCGTGCTGCTCGTGCTCCCGCTGCTCGCGCACGCGCTCCTGGTGCCGTTCATCGGCTTCTTCTTCCTGCTCGACGGCGTCGACGGCTACGAGGAGCTGATCCAGCGCATCCCGAGCCGCTACGTCGAGCAGGCGATCCACCTGACCGCCCAGATCGACACCGCGCTCGGCAACTACCTGCGCGGCCTCATCATCGTCGCGATCGCCATCGGCACCGCGACGTTCGTCGGGCTCGCGATCATGGGCGTGGACAACGCGGTCGCGATCTCGCTCCTCTGCGGCGTCAGCTCGCTCGTGCCGTACATGGGCGTCGTGGTCGGCATGATCGTCGGCGGCGGGATGGCGTGGATCCAGTTCGGCTCGTTCATGGCGGCCGCGAAGGTCATCGCCCTTTTCTTCATGATCCGCATCGGCGACGAGATCTTTCTCCAGCCGATCATCGCGCGGACCTCGGTGCACCTGCACCCGATGGTGAACCTGCTCGCGCTGATCGTCGGCGGCGAGATGTTCGGCTTCCTCGGCCTCCTCTTCGCGATCCCCGCGACCTGCGTGATCAAGGCGCTGATCTCGGTGACCTGGTCCTGGTACGCGAGCGAGAGCGGGCTCGAAGCCGAATACTCGATCGACGAGGCCGCGATCCCCTACACCTAGGTGGCCGGCCCCCTGCTGCGCCTCAAGGTCCACGCCTCCGCGCGCGAGGACCGCCTCGAGCGCCGCGCGGAAGCCGCTTACGAGGCCTGGGTCCGCGCGCCCGCCGAGCGCGGGCTCGCGAACGCCGCGGCGCTCGCCCTGCTCTCGCGCGAGCTCGGCTGCCCGGCGAAGGCTCTCCGCCTCGTCAAGGGCTCGACGTCCCCCTCGAAGATCGTCGAGCGCCTGGGACGGTGACGCCGCCGGACTAGCGGCCTTCGAGGCCGACGGGAAGGCCCAGGGTGTTTTTCGGGCGCCACTTCCGCCACGCGTCCTCGAACGCGGCGAGGTCGGCGTAGCCGTAGACCTCGCGCAGGGCGGTCTCCGTGTCCTCGCCGTCGCGGACCTTCCCGCAGAAGACGGCGAAGCTGCCCTCGATGTGGCCGCGCTTGATGAACCACACGACGCTCTGGGCCTGCAGGTACCAAGCGCCCACCCAATCCGCGGGCGCGTCGGCTCCCGGGCGCGTCTTCAAGAACGCCTCCAGAGGCAGCGCCGAGCCGAGCACGGGCCCCTTGGAGCGCGGATCGGGCCGGGACACGGCCTCGTTCTGGAGCATGCACGCCAGCCCCTCGTCGAGCCAGGCCGGCGGCGAGGATTTCTTCTCGTCGAAATACGCGTGGAAGTACAGATGCGTGAGCTCGTGAGCGACGACGGTCCCGTCCACCGGCTCGAAGATGACGACGGCCTTCTCGGTCTCGGAGACGTGCAGGAGCCCCCCGGACCACGGGGGCGGATTGAAGCGGCCGCGATGGTAGCTGTCGGAGTCCTTGTAGATGTAGATGTGCGTCTTCTCGGTCGCCATCCAAGGGGACAGGCTCCAGAGATTGTCGTGCAGAGCCTCGTAGATCTGATCGATCCGGTTGTAGTCTCCGAGCGCGGCCCCGAGTTTTTCGTGATGGATGACGAAGTGCATCGTCGCGTTCACGGGCCAGCCCGCCTCGGCCTGCGCGCGGGCTTGCGCGGCCTGGAAAAAAAGAGCGAGCGCGACCGGAACGGAACGGATGACCGCCGTCCACGCGTCGGCGCGCCGCCGCTCCATGGCTGAAGTGTAGCCGGTTCCCCGCCGGAGTCAACCCCCCGGCGCCGAAAAAACTCGGCCCGTTCCGCTCCCCGATCTCTCGGGGGCGCGGAACGGGCCGTCGGCGCCGACGACGGCGCGCTTAGAAGCCGACTTCGAACTGCAGGGTCGTGCGGTTGCCGCGGACGGGCAGCGTCCCCGTGCTCGGCGCCGACAAAGTGCCGCCCTGGTCGCCGCGCTTGGTGTCGACCGAGTATTCGATCAAGCCCTTCAAGTTCGGCGCGAAATAATGCGCGAGCTGCGCCGTGACGTAGTTGAACTGCTGGCTCCCGTTGAAGGTCGTGTACCAGTTCTCCCGGACCAGCGGGACCAGGAACGGGTAGCCGGCGCCGCGCTTGTAGTAGTACGCGAGCTCGGCGTAAGCCGCGCGGTTCGTGTCGTTGACGTTCGCGACGCTGTCGCGATCGTGGCTGTAGAGGAACGCCCCGCGCGCGGCCAGGTCGCCGACCTCGTAGAGCGCGTCGACGCCGCCGCGGTAGAAGAGCTGCTGCTCGTCGCCCAAGGGAGGACCGGCGACGCCCAAGTTGCCGCCGATGCCGCCGGGACCGCCGACCCCGATCGCGAGCCGCTCGTGGCCGTACGACCCGAAGGCGCCGATCATCTGCCCTTTGCCGCTGTCGAGGGCGAGACGCGCGTTGCCGTTGGTCGGCGAGGTCAGCTGGCTGCCGCCGTCGCTGTCCTTCGTGGCGCCGGCCGCGTAGTAGAGGAAGGAATCGCCGCGCAGGTCGACCTGGCCGTTGAGGATGAGGGACTGCTGCATGGTCAGCATCGTGTTGCCGCTGATGGAGCCTTGATCCGACATCAGCTGGTCCGTGGCGCGGTTGGCGATCGTCGGCGACTCGTTGGAGACGATGGTCTGGTACGGATCGTCGGCGAAGAAGTTGCGGCGCGCCGCGATGACGTTCAGGAACCCGAACGGATGATAGCCGACCCGGATGTCGCCCATCGACGGGGTGAAGCCTCCGGCCTGGTTGGCGTCGACCTCACCGAAGTAGGAGATGTGCCGGGCCGCGTCGCCGCCCGCGATGAAGGCGTCCACGTCGTTCAGGGGCTGGAACTGGAACCCGTTCGGGTTCGGGCTGGCCGTCCCGCCCATCTGCGCGCCCTGGTTCGAGATGTTCCCTTTGCCGTCGTCGATCGGCCGCGAGCGGACGATGACCGCCCAGGGCACGATGGTCTCCATCGCGAGCTCGCTGTCCTGGCTCTTGAGCACGCCCTCGCTGCCGCCGGGCTCGCGCACGAAGCCGTTCATCTTGAACTGGCGGCCGTAGGCGTTGAGCACGGGGAAGCCGGAGTGGCACTGCGAGCAGGACATCTTGTACTTGCGCGCGAACGCCGGGAGGGCCTCCGCCTGCTCCCCGCCGTCGGGGCGGACCGGGCAGAGGTGCTTGAGGCGGCCGACCAGCGGCGGCGCGATCCAAGCGGCGGCCAAGGCGGCGGCGATCAGCGCGCCGCGGGCGACCTTATGGCTTCGAACGGTCATCGATGTTCTCCTTCGGCGCTCGATCTCAGCGTCCGTCCGCGAGCGTCCGTGGCGCGACTTTCGTCAACGACAATGCCTACGCAACGTTAGTGCCTGAGACAGTCATATCATAATCCTCCGTCCTCGCGCGCGTTTTGATAGGCTGGTCGCAGGCCTGCTCCCATGCCCCCTCTCCTCGACGACGTGAAGTACCTGCTGAGCGAAACCGCTCCCGACAAGCTCGCCGCGTGCGCGGCGGAAGTGACGTTCGTCGGGCGCTCGAACGTGGGCAAGAGCACGCTCCTCAACGCGGTCTGCCGGAAGGACCTGGCCCGCGTGTCCGGGACTCCGGGCCGCACACGCGCGATCAACGTCTTCGCGGCCGCGCCGGGCCGCTGGCTCGTCGACCTGCCCGGCTACGGCTACGCGAAGGGCGGCCAGGCGGAGCGCGAGGGCTGGGGCCCGATGATCGAGGGCTATCTGACGCGCCGCCCGGCCCTGAGGCAGGTGTTCGTCCTCGTCGACGCGAAGGTGGGGCCGACGAAGCTCGACGTGGAGATGCTCCGCTGGCTTCAGTCGCAGGGCCTGCCGTGGCGCGTCGTCGCGACGAAGGCGGACCAAGTGAAGCCCTCGGGCGCCGCCGCGCGGCGGCGCGACGCGGCTTCGGCGCTCGGCATCCTTCCCGAGAACCTCGCTTGGGTCAGCGCGGCCGAGAACTACGGGATCAAGGAGCTGCGCGCCGAAGTCGAGGCCCTGCTGCAGGCCGGCGCGGTCTAGGCCTCGACCCTTCGGGCTCGGCACAGATGCGCGGAGGAAAGGCGCATAGCATCTAGCGCCGCGCCTCGAGTTCTTCCCAGCGCGCGAAGAGCGCCGTCGCCGCCGCGCGGGCGGCCTCGAGCTTCTCGTGACGGCGGCGCAGCTCCTCGGCGTCGGCGGAAACCGCCGGGTCCTCGAGCGCGCGGGCGGCGGCGGCGGCTTTCTCCTCCGCCGCGCGGATGTCGGCCTCGATGCGGCGCAGCTCCTTGGCTTCCGCGGCGGAAAGCCCGGGCGCGGCGGCGGGCGCGGGCTCGGGTTCGAGCGGCTCTTCCTCTTGCGCCGCCTTCCACGCCTCCCACTGGGAGAGCTCGGCGTAGAAGCGCGCGCCGCCGCGGCCGTCGAGCGCGAGGATCTCGCGGCTCACGCGGTCCAGCAGGTAGCGGTCGTGCGTCACGAGCACGAGCGCGCCCGGGAACTCCTGCATGCTGTTTTCCAGCACCTCGAGCGACTGGAGGTCCAGGTCGTTGGTGGGCTCGTCGAGGAGCAGGAGGTCCGCGCTCTGGAGCATGAGCCGCGCGATCAAGACGCGCGACTGCTCGCCGCCGGAGAGCAGGCGCAGCGGCATGTCCATCTGCTCCTTGCGGAACAGGAAGCGCTCGGCCCAGCCGTACACGTGGATGCGGCTTCCTTTATATTCGACGTGCTCGCCGATGGGACACAGCGCCTTGCGCAGCGGCTGTCCCATGTCCAGCTGCTCGCGGTGCTGATCGAAGGTCACGACCTTGAGCCGGTCGGCCTGCTTGATCTCGCCCTTGTCCGGCGCGAGCGTTCCCGCCAGGAGCTTCAGCAGGGTGCTCTTCCCGCTTCCGTTCTCGCCGAGAAGCCCGAGCTTGTCGCCGGGCCCGAGCATGAGATCGAGCGGGCCGAACAGCCGGCGTCCGCCCAGGCTTTTCTCGATCTTGATCGCGCGCACCAAGCTCTGGCTCTTGCGCTCGCTGCCGATGAAGTCGATGTCCGCGCCGCGGCCCTGCGTGTTTCGGAACTTGAGCTCGGCGAGCTCGCCGATCATCTCCCCCGCGCGGTCGATGCGCGCCTGCTGCTTCGTCGTGCGCGCCTTGGGCCCCTTGCGCAGCCATTCGATCTCGCCGCGCACGGTGTTGCGCAGCTTGTCCTCGCGCGTCTCCTGCTGGTCGAACAAGGCCTCGCGCTTCTCGAGGAAATCGGCGTAGTGGCCCGCGCTGCTGAAGTGTCCGTCCTTGTAGCGCTTGTTGAGCTCGATGATGCGGTTGCAGGATCTCTGCAGGAACCGGCGGTCGTGCGTGACGACGAGGAACGGAAAGCGCACGTCCGCGAGAAAGCGCTCCAGCCACAGCACGCCCTCGAGGTCGAGGTGGTTGGTCGGCTCGTCGAGCAGGAGCAGGTCCGGCTCGCGCGCGACCTGCGCGAGGATGGCCAGGCGCTTGCGCCAGCCGCCGGACAGCGCCGCGACTTTCTGGCCGCGGTCGCGGAAGCCCGCCTGCGCGAGGCCCGCCTCGACGCGCATGTCGACCTCGTAGTCCTCGAGACCGAGCCCGTCCAGGGCGCGCGCGGTCTCCTCGGCGACGGTCGGCGCGCCGTCCGCGTCCTCGAAGCGGTCCTGCTGGGCGAGGGTGCCGACGCGCAGTCCGCGCCTCAGCGAGAGCTCGCCGTCGTCCGGGGTCTCGAGCCCGGCCAGGATCCTCAGCAGAGTCGACTTGCCCGCGCCGTTGGGGCCGATCATCCCGGCGCGCTCGCCCTCGAACAGGCCGAACGAGAGGTCCTCGAAGAGCGGACGCACGCCGAAGCTCTTGGACAGATGCTGGCAGCTGAGAAGGATGGCCAACGCTACTTGAACAGCTTGCGGAACGACGCCGGCTCGATCGGCTTCATCTCCTTGTCGCCGGCGGAGCGGACGGAGAGGTGGACCTCGCCCTGCGCGAGGCTCAGCGCCGCGTACTGCGCCTCGATCGGCAAGACCAGAATCTCGACGGCGCCGATGAGCTCGAGCCGGTCCGGCCGCCGCACGTCGACGACGAGCACGTTCTGCAGGACCGTCGCGGCGACCTTCTCCTTGGCTCCGCCCTCGCCCGGCGTCTCGTACTCGACGACGATGTCGACGCGGTCCCCCTTCTTGACGAAGGCGAGCTGCGTCCCGGGCAGCGGGATCGCGATCCCGCGGTAGCCGGGGGCGAGCGGCGCGAAGACCAGAGGCTCCTCCGTCCGCGCCGCGCCCGCCGCGAGCGCGGCCAGCACCGCCGCCGTCAAGAGTCCGCTTCGCATGTCGCTCTTCCTCTCTATCGCGGCGCCGGCTTCGGCGCCGCGGGCCCCTGGCCCACGAACGGCGTCAGCAGCGCGCGCAGGTCTTCCGGGATGCGCGTCATGCGCCAGAGGTCGTTGACGACCGCGTGGCGCGAGTAGCCGCGCGCGCAGACGCGGCCGCCGAGGTCCTTGTCGATCACGTCGCACTCGAAGCTGATGCTCGCCTTCCCCATCTCCGTGATCCAGGTGCGCACGGTGAGCACGTCGTCGTAGCGGCTCGGCGCGAGGTACTGCACGCGCGCCTCGACGCCCGGCAGGAACATCTTGCGCTGGATCTCCAGGTCGCGGTAGCGCACGCCGAGCGCGCGCAGGAGCTCCGTGCGGCCCTGCTCGAAGAACTTCAGATAGTTCGCGTAGTAGATGATGCCGAGCTTGTCGGTGTCCGCGTAGGCGACGCGGACCTGGAACTCGTGGAACCTCGCCTTCGGCGCGGGCGACGGCGCGGGCGCGCTCGCGGGCGCCGCGGCGGGAGCGCGCGCGGGCGCGGCGGCCGGCGCGGGCGACGCCGCGGCCGTCGGAGCGCGGCGGTCCTCGCCGAGGACCTGGTTCACGATCGAGAGGATGCCCGAGAAGCCGACGGGCTTCTTGAGGAAGTACGTCTTCGAGCCCGGGTTGATCTTGCTGCGCAGCTCCTCGAGCGTCAGGCCCGTCGAGAACACCACCGGGATGGCCTCCGTGTCCGGCGCCGCGCGGAGGCGGTCGTACACCGAGCCGCCGCTGCCGCCCGGCATGTTGAAGTCCAGGATGATGAGGTCGGGCCGCGTCTGGTGCGCCATCAGCAGGCCCTGCGTCCCGTCGAAAGCGACGGCGACGCGGTAGCCCGCCGACTCGAGCCCGTCCTTGAGCGGCGCGACGAGGGTCTGATCGTCGTCGACGATGAGGATCGTCCGGAACACGGCGGCAGACTAGCACTTGCGCGGCGCGCGCGTCCAGCGCGCCCCGGCTCGACGGGAGCTGGACGAATGTTAACCGATCTTTAATATTTGTGATTTTGTGCTAGAATCGAACGACAGAACGCACAGTCATCCCCGGTCCCGAAAGGGACGATACGGAGGTCTACAAAGAAATGTCCATCGGTAAGACTTCAGTGCTGGCGGCCGCGGCGATCGCGGCGGCCTTCGCCGCGAAAGCGGCTCTCGCTCAGTCCGCGCCGTCCCCGGAAACGACCGTCCCGGCCGTCGTCAAGACGGTCGCGACCCAGGTCGCCGGCGAAAAGACGCTCGAGGTCAACGACGCGGCCCAGTTCAAGGCCGATCAGGCCAGCTTCGAGGAGCAGCAGCACGGTCGCGGTCCCGGCGGTCATCCCGGCGGTCATCCCGGTCCGCGCCCCGGTCCCCGTCCCGGACCGCGTCCCGGTCCGCGTCCCGGCCACGACGGTCATCACGGCGGCGATTGGGGCCGCTGGCACGGCCACCCCGGCTGGGGCTACGGTCATCCGCGCGGCCGCGACTGGGCTTGGCGCGATGGGCGCTGGCTCTGGTGGGGCTGGGGCGTTTGGGGCATCGGTCACGGCGTCTGCGACGGCTGGTACGCCAACGAGTACCGCTCCTGCGCGAACCAGGCTTGGGCGGACAACAACGCCTGCGTCAACGAGTGCGCCGGCGCGGGCGACTGCGTCGCGGCGTGCAACGACGAGACGCGCAACGCGATCAACTCCTGCGAGTGGTCGTACCGCAACGTCTGGAACTGCGGCTTCCCCGCGGTCTGGCCGCCGGTCGGAGTCATCATCCGCATTCCGTAACCGGGACTCTTCGCAAGCCCCCGCGCGGGAAACCGCGCGGGGGCTTCTTTTTTGGGCCGAGGCCGCGGAAATGGTAGAATCGATTTCGTCGGACGCTCGGGCCGGCGTGGCGGAACTGGCAGACGCAAGCGACTCAAAATCGCTCGAGGGCAACCTCTTGTGGGTTCGATTCCCACCGCCGGTACGTTTTTTCCCGGGAGACGCGCGGCGCGTCAGCGCACCAGCGCGGACGCCTTGACGAACTCGACGCCCTCCTTCGCGTAGCGCGGCATCTCCTCCTTCAGGCAGTCGAGCGTGCCGTGGAAGTAGTGGTGGCCGATCACGAGGACCTCCCCCTTCTTGCGCGCGTGCGCGATCGCCTGCGCGAGCATCTTCTGGCAGAAGGGCTTGGTGTGGACCTGCGCGGTGTCGAGGAAGATGTAGTTCGACGCCGTGGGGACGCCGGCGGCCTTCGCCTCGTCTCCCGCGACGCTCTTCGGCGAGACCTTCGAGTCGACGAAGTACAGCCCCTTCGGCTTGTAGAGCTTCATGAACGCGCGCATCAGCGGGCGGTTCTTCGTCGCCTTGTCGGAGCGGTGGTTGTTGAGGCCGACGGCGCCGGGGACCTGCGCGATCATGCGCTCGAGCAGCTTCGACGCCTTCTCGACGTCGGCGGGCGTCGCCTCCTCCGCGTTCAAGTCGAACTTCTGATAGGGATCGAACGGGTAGTGCATGATCACCTCCTTGCCCGCCTCCCGCGCGCGCTTCGCCGTGGAGGTCGTGATCGGATAGTCGGGCATGACCGCGAAGGTCAGCGGCTCGTCGAAGGTCATCCACTCCTCGTCCTTCGGGTTCTTCGGATAGGTGAGGGCGAAGTCGTCGATGACGACGGCGACCTTCGGGCCCGCGAAGGCGGGCGCTCCGAGCAGGACGAGCGCTGCGATCATCTTATTCCTCATGGTTCTCCAAGGCGCGGCGTCCGAGAGTCCACGGCACGAGCAGCGCCGCGGCGTTCAGCAGCGCCCAGCCGACGGCCGCGAGGGTCGCGGCGTCCGAGTTCCAGGCTTTCGGGTTCCCGAACCTCTCCTGGAAGTGCATCTGCATCGGGACCGCGAGCACGGCGATGGTCGCGCCGATGTAGAACAGGCACGCGGCCATGTACACGAAGCCTCCCAAGGACGACTCGACCTGGTGGATGTTCTCCACGCGGAAGCGCGGGAACAGCGCGCCGAAGCCGACGCCCATCGCGCAGATCGTCAGCGCGACGACGAGCAGGGCCCCGAGCGACAGCACGGCCGTGAAGCGGTCCGCGTCGAGGAGCAGGTTCGTCGAGAGGCCCAGCGCGAGCGCGACGCAGAGCATCGGGCCGAGCGAGAAGACGAACTTCTCGCGCATGATCTGCTCGACGCTCAGCGGCGCCGCCTGGAGCGCCCACCACGAGCGGCCCTCGAGGCTGATCGACGGGAACGTGAAGCGCAGCCCCAGCGAGGCGATCACGAAGCCGGCCGTGCCGACGTTGAGGAAGGAGATCAGGCTGCGCAGGTCGGCCGAGTCCAGCGGCAGGCGGCGGATGCTGAAGAGGTAGACGAAGACGAGGCCGACGATGAGCAGGATCTGCGACCAGTGCTTGACGTCGCGCAGGAACGTCGTGCGCTCCTTCCACAGAAGCGCCGCGGCCGGTCCCCGGCCGAACAGCCTCTGCTCGAGCAGAGGCCGGAACAAATGACGCCGCCGGCTCAGCGCGCCTTCCTGGGCGCCGCTGTAGCCGGCGAAGTACGTGGCGCCGGCGAGCCAGACGAGCGCGGCGTAGACGCAGCCCGCCGCGATCCAGAGATAGCCCAGATCGCGCCCGAAGTCGAGCCAGCGCCCGTCGGCCGCGGCCTGGAGTCCCCGCGCCGCCCACCACGACGGCAGATACGGCGCGGTCGGCGCCTGCAGGAAGTTCAGATACTCGGCGACGACTTTCAGCGCGTCGGGACGGATCAGGCGCTCGGGCTGGGCGAAGCGCACGAGGCCGTAGGCCACGGTCAGCGAGAGGCTCGAGAGGACCCAGACGACGTCGCGCGTGCGCGAGGACGGGAACATATAAAGGAGGATCAAAGTGAACGCGATGCCGAAGGACGCCGCGAGCAGGAGGAACGGCGGCAGCAGCGCCGCGAATGCCAGCAGGAATCCGGCGCCGAGGTGCAGGACGCGCGCGACCGCGAGCACGTAGGGCGCGAGCACGAGCGCGATCATCCAGGAGGCGAAGAACGCGCTCTCGAGCGACTTGTCGAGGAAGATCACGCGCAGGCTCAACGGCGCCTTCATCAGGAACTTGAGGTCGAACGAGTAGTAGAGCGTGGTCAGCGAGGTCAGCAGGCTCGACACCATGACCATCGAGAGCGTCATCAGGAACATCATCGCCGTCAGCTTCCAGAGCAGGAGGCGCCCGATGAGCTCGACGCCGGCGAGATAAGCGAGCAGGCGATGAAAGCCGTGATGGAGGCCGAACAGGAGGCCGAAGCCCGCCGCGGCGAACGCCGCGTTGCGCGCGCGCTCGTAGCCGGTCAGGCGCGCGACCGCGTTGCGCGCGCTGCGCGCGCGGCGGCGCAGCAGGAGGTCGAGCATCAGAGGTAGCGCAGCAGCGTCGAGTACTCGGCGCCGCCGGTCAGGCTCAAGAATATCCCTTCGAGGTCGAGCCCTTTCTGGGCCGCCTGGGCCGAGAGCTGCTCGAGGGTGCCGCAGGCGATCATGCGCCCGTCGATCATGATCCCGATGCGGTCGCAGAGCTTCTCCGCGATCTCGAGCACGTGCGTGCACATGAAGATCGTCGTGCCGCGCTCGGCGAGCTTGAGGAAGATGTCCTTGGCGAGCCGCGCGCTCTTCGGGTCGAGGCCGACCATCGGCTCGTCGAGGACGAGCACCTTCGGGTCGTGCAGGAGTATCCCGGCGAGCACCAGCTTCTGGCGCATGCCGTGCGAGTAGCTCTCCAGCAGCTCGCCGCCCCAGGGCGCGAGCTCGAACATCTCGAGGAGCTCGGGCACGCGCCTCTCCATGTCCTCGAGCGGCGCGCCGTAGAGCTCGCCGACGAAGCGCAGGTACTCGATCCCCGTGAGCTTCGGGTAGACGAAGGGCTCGTCGGGCACCAGGCCCATCGCGCGCTTGGCCTCGATCGTCTGCGTCGCGACGTCGAAGCCCGCGACGCGCACGCGCCCCGCCGTCGGCTTGAGCAGGCCCGTGATGAGCTTGACCGTCGTCGTCTTGCCCGCGCCGTTGGGGCCGAGAAAGCCGAAGATCTCCCCGCGCGCGACCGAGAGGTCCAGCCCGGCGACGGCGGTGTGCGCGCCGAAGCGCTTGACCAGCCCCTCGATCTCGATCAAGCGGCTACGCGAGAGCGGCGCGTCGGGACTTCAGCAGCTCCTCGGCGCGGGGAACGCTCATGCGGTCGACGAGGTCGTGGAAGCGCTCGTCGATGCGGTCGCGGTCGAGGTCCTCGATGTTCTTCGTGGAGAAGTCCTCGACGTTGAAGGAGGCCATGACCGTGCCGTAGGCCATCGCGCGCTTGAGGTGGTCGACGTCGTCGTAGACGCCGCACGAGGCGAGGTAGCCGAGGAAGCCGCCCGCGAAGGTGTCGCCGGCGCCCGTCGGGTCCTTGATCGCGGGAAGCGGGTAGGGCGGGAAGATGTAGAAGCGCGAGCCGACCTTCATCAGCGCGCCGTGCTCGCCCTTCTTGATCACGACGATCGAGGGGCCCCACGACGCGATGACCTCGGCGGCCTGCAGGGGGTTCGGGCGCTCGGCGAGCTCCTCGGCCTCCTCCTCGTTGGCGAAGAAGACGTCGACCTTCGACAGCAGCTCCTTGAGCGCGGCGCGCTTGGAGCCGATCCAGAAGTTCATCGTGTCGCAGGCGACCAGCGCCGGGGACTTCATCTGCGCGAGCACCTCGGACTGCAGCTCCGGGTCGATGTTCGCGAGGAAGACGACGGGCGCGGCGCGGTGCGCGTCGTCGAGGCGCGGGCGGAAGTCCTTGAACACGTTGAGGTGCGTGGCCAGGGTCTTGGCCGCCGCGGCGTCCTTGCCGTATTTCCCCGACCAGCGGAAGGTCTTGCCTTTCGCCGTCTTGAGCCCCGAGCAGTCGACGCCGCGCTCGCCCAGCAAAGTCCGGTGCGCGGCGGGAAAATCCTCGCCGACCACGGCGACGAGCTGGACCGGGGCGAAGTAGCGCGCCGCGAGCGAGAAATAGGTCGCCGAGCCGCCGAGGCCGTCGCGGATCGAGCCCGCGGGGGTCTTGACCGTGTCGAGCGCGACGGAACCGACGACGAGGATGCTGTTCACAAAAGAGGTCTCCTGTCCCGCGCGCCGCCCTAGGCGCCGGCTTCGACTTTTCCGAGCAGGTTCTGGATCTCGACGGTGGCCTGCATCTGCTGCAGGCAGCGGTTGAGCAGGGCGAGCGCGCGCTGCTGCTCGAGCTGATAGAGGAATTCGCCCTTCTCCTTGTCGAAATTCTTGAGCGAGCCCTTGTTCGCGGCCGCGTACGTCTCGCGCAGCTCCGCGGGCGCGATCTTCGACGCCCGCAGGAAGAGGTCCTTGAGCTTGCCCGCCTTCAGGCTCTTGCGCCGCTCCTCCTCGAACTCCTGCGGCGTCATGTGGAAGCGCTCGTGGATCGTCATGATGTAGACGTCCTGGTCGAACTGGCCCGAGCGGCGGAACGCCGGGACGCTGCGGATGTCGCGCGCGAGCTCCTCGTCGGTGACGGCGATCCCGAGCTCGTCGGCCTTCAGCGCGAGCATCTCGTCGACCATCATGCTTTGGAGTATCTCGCTCTTGAGCTGCGTCTCCTGCTCGGGGGTGAGCTCCTTGCCCCGCTGGCGCGCCTGCTCCTCGTAGAGCTGGACCTGGTTCAGCAGCGTCGCGTAGGTGATCTTCGTGGCGCCGACGCGGGCGACGATGCCCTGGAGGTCCCGGCGCTCGAACCAGTAGCCGCCGAAGCCGACGAACATGCCCCCGAAGAAGATCGTGAGCGTCGCGGCAAAGATGCTTTTTTGGTGGCGGCGCAGGAATGAGATCATCGGCTCCTCAGGAGACGGCGTCGGCGGGACGCTCGGGCTCGGCGTCGACCTTCGCCCGGCGGCGGCGCGGCTTGTCGGAGCCGTCGCCCATCGCGCAGCCGCCGTCGAAGAACGCCCCGTCCTCGACGCGCAGGCGCGGCGTGCGGACGTCGCCGGACACGCGGGCGGTCGCGAACAGCTCGACGGAGCGGGAGGCGACGACGTTGCCGACGACCTCGCCGGCGACGACGAGCGACTCGGCCGCGACGTCGCCGAGGATGCGCCCCTTCTCGCCGACCTCGACGTCGACGGCGTCGGTGATGTCGCCCTCGAAGGTGCCCTCGACGCGCAGCGAGCCCTTCGCCGACAGCGAGCCGTGGAAAAAAGCCTCCTCGGCGATCAGCGTCATGCCCTCGCGGGCGTCCCCGGACTTCCCTCCGAACATCAGCTGCCCGTCCTTGGAGAGCGGCGCGCGTCGCCGAGATATTCGCCGGGCCCGACCTTGAGGAACTCCATCGGGTTGACCGGGCGGCCCTGGCGGCGGACCTCGTAGTGGACGTGGGCGCCGGTCGAGCGGCCGGTCGTCCCCATGTACGCGATGACCTGGCCCTTGACCACGCGCTCGCCGACCTTCACGAGCGACTTCGAGGTGTGGCCGTAGACGGTCTGCAGGCCGTAGCCGTGGTCGATGACGACGAGATTGCCGTACCCGTGCGACCAGCCCGAGACGAGCACCGTGCCGTCGGCCGTCGCGTAGATCAGAGTGTCGGGGTGGTTGGCGATGTCGATGCCGGGGTGGAACTCGCCGGACTCCTCGTCGCGCTGCATCGGCGAGAGGCGGTAGCCGAACGGCGAGGTGATGTGCCCCTCGGTCGGCCAGATGCTCGGCGTCGCGTTGCGCAGGCTCTTCTGGTTGCCGATGTACCAGGCGATCTCCTGGAAGCTCGCCAGGCGGCTCTGCGCGTCGGCGCGGATGCGCGCGATCTCGCGGTGCCAGTCGGCCTGGCGGATCGCGTCGGCGCGCCCCGTCGCGAGCAGGCGGTCGAGCGAGAGGCGGTCGGCGAGCGTGGGCCCCCCGACGCCGGTCGCGGCGGACACCGCGTCTCCGTCGCGCGCCATCGTCAGGAGCCCGCGCAGCTGGCGGTCGGTCGAGCCGGCCTGCTCGAGGGCGACGCGCGCGCGCTCCATCTCCTGCGCCAGACGCGTCATCTTCACGAGCATCACGCGGTTGTCGGCCTTCGTGATCCAGTAGTCGACGTGGCGGCCCGCGATGAAGCCGGACCAGATCGTCAGGCCGGTCCAGAGGCCGACCATAAAGAGGAAAAAGCCGGTCGAGACCTCCCAGCGCCACGGCCGCAGCCGGGTCTGGGGGATCACGAGAACCGTCACCCGGCGCGAGAGGGCGCCGGAGATCCTTTCGTGCAGTTTCACGCCGACGATGTTATAACAGACTCCCGCCGAACTGTCAATGAAAGAAATGGCCAAATTTTGCCTCGTCCCCGACGAGCGCGACCCCTTGACGCGCGCCCGCGCCCGCCCTACACTGGAGGGGATGCGGCACCCCCCTCCCCTCGCCGCCCTCCTCCTCCTTTCGGCACTTTCGGGTCCGGCCGGCGCGCAGGTCAACGCCGACGCCGCCTCCGCCGCGAACGCCGGCCAGAGCGGCGTCGCCGGCGCGGGCGCGGTTTCCGCCGCGGGCGTCTCGGCCCTGCCCTCCGCGGCGCGCACGCCCTCCCTCTCGCTGACCGGGCCCTCCGCCGCGCTGTCCGCGCCGCTCGCTCCCGCCGCCAAGAGCGCGGCCCTGCCGGCCTCCGCGATCGCGGCGGCGCGCGCCGCTCCGGCCGCCGCCGCCGCGCCGGAAAGATTTCCCGACGCCGCGGCCGCGCCGCCCGCCGCGCCGTCCTCTCCCGACGCCGCGCGCGCGCAGGCGGCGGCCGCGCCGGTCCGCACCGGGGCCCTCGCCGCGCTCGAGCGCCTCGGCGTTCCCGACGGGCTCGCCGGCCGGCTCCAGGTCTTCCTGCTGTCCCGCCAGCCCGACGGCCGGAGCCTCGGCCGCTCCGAGGCGATCGCGGACATCTCCGCGCGCGCGATCGACGGCGCGGACGTTCCCGACGCGCGCAAGGTCCTGCTGATCCTGACCGCGGCGCTGATGAACGTGGATCCCGACCGCGCGCCCGGCGCGCCGCCGCGCGCGGCCGCGACGGCCGATTATCTGGCCGCGGACCGCGACGCCGCCGCCCTGATCGCCGACTTCGGCGCGCGCTACGGCTTCACGGCCGCCCAGGTCCGCGCCCTGGTCCTCGCGACGGACTTCGACGCCGACCCCGCGGCGCTGAAGGCCAAGCGCGAGGCCGCCGCGAAGGCGCTGCAGGAGGCCTTCCCCGGAGAGGACTTCGGCGCGCGCTGGGGCGAGAGCCTGGCCCTCTTCGCCGCGCGCGACAAGCCCGAGATCTGGGCCGCGCCCGCAGCGCCCGCGCCGGCGCGCGCGCCGCCCGTCTCCGCGGAGGTCGCGGCCGCGCGGGCCTACGTCGACTCGATCGCGTCCGGCTTCAAGCTCGACGACAAGAGGTACGACGCCCTGCTCGGCCTGTTCTTCGAGGAGAACGGGATCGCGCCCGGCTCGCGCGTCGCACTGTCGGTGCGGCAGGCCCTCGTCCCGGGCCGCGTCGCCGCCGAGGGCAAGCTCGTCGCGGGCCTGGACCCGGCGCTGTCTGCGCACCGCGCCGAGCTGGTGAGGATCGCCGCCGAGCGCGGGACGACCCCGGCCGCGATCCAGGCGGTCCTCGTCCGCCGCGGATTGCTCGGAACGTTCGTCGGGCTCAAGGCGAGCTTTTCCGGCCAGGTCGAGCGCGCCCTCTTCCGCGACGAGCTCGAGCGCGCGGTCGCGCGCTATCCCGAGACCGCGGCGGGCGACCTCATGAAGCAGGTCGCCGACGCGATGGCCACGCCGTCCGGGAAATCCGTCGAGGAGGTCGCGCGCGACGGCGTCTTCGTCTACGCCGACTTCTACGGCTCCGGCGCGGCGAAGACCATGGTCAGCCGCGATCCCGACGTGCGCTCCTACCAGATCGCCTTCTACGTGACGCGCCGCGGCGGCCGCTGGAAGATCGACGGCTACCGGCAGAACCGGCGCACCGGCCGCAGCGACGCCTCCTTCGAGGCGAGCCTCAAGCAATGGCTCGTCGCCGGCGGCGTCCCCGCGCAGGACCTCGAGTAGTCCGTCAGCGGGTCGGCAGGTTCACGCGCACGCCCACGCCGCCGACGACGTCGACGTGGCCGCCCTGCGTGAAGCGGAACAGCGGCCCGATCTCGGCGAAGAACTCGATCGGATGCCCTTCGGGACGGTACGAGGCGCCCACGATGGCCCTCACGCCGAAGCGCGGGTCGGTCCCGAAGTCGAGCTGGGGTCCGGCGCCCGCGTACGCGCCGAGCTTGCCGGGCTTCGGCTGAGGCAGCAGCGACCAGTCGTGCCAGAGCGCGTCGGCCCAGATCGCGGTGCGGTTCGCGGCGCTCGCGAAGCCGGCGCCGCCGTCGACCGCGAAGGTCTGATTGAGCCAGAGCTTGGCCGTGCCTCCGATCGGATCGCCGAGGACGATGCCGAGGCCGAGCTCCTGGTCGCCGCTTTTCGCGGACGACGCGGCCGGGGCGTCGGCCGGAGCGGCGGCCGCGGCGCCGGCGAGGACAACGAGAGCGGCTCCCGTCGCAATGAGCTTCTTCATGTCGATCTCCTTATAAAAACGGATGACGATATTTAACCACAGAGACACAGAGAGACGAAACATCGGAATTTTTCTGCCGCCGTTCTCCGTGCCTCTGTGCCTCTGTGATTTAATTTTTCGTGCGAAGGCGCGTCAACGAAATAAACCGGATCCGCCGCGCGCGGTGGAAGCGCGGCTGTGGCGGCGCATGTTCGTCGCGCGCGCGTCGGGGTAGAGGCGGCGCAGGCGCGGACGCGCGTCGGACGACGGCGGCTTCGGCGCCGCTCCCGACGCGGCGGGCCGGATATCGATTCTCATGACTGACTCCTCCGTGCCGGCGGACCGGCGCGGCCAGTGTAGCGCCGCGGCGTCAAGACCCGCGCAGGAAGCGGTCAAATCCTCGTCAAATCGCCGCCGCGCGCGGCGAGCCGCCGCCAAATTCGCTAACATGAGGTCCGTGAACCGTCTCCGACGCGCCGCCGCGCCGGCCGCGCTGGCCGCGCTCCTCTGCTCGTGCGCGGCCGATCGGACCTGGCGGATGCAGACCGAGGTCGGCCAGCGCGCGCTGCGGCGCGGGCGTCTCGGCGAGGCCGAGAGCGCGCTCAAGCCGGCGCTGGCGAGCGCCGAGGTCTTCGGCCCCGCCGACGTGCGCCTGGCGATCGCGCTCGACGCGATGGCGGACCTGCGCGCGGCTCAAGGACGGCCGTCCGACGCCGAGGCCTTCGGGCGGCGCGCGCTGGCGATCTGGGAGCGCGCGGCCGGGCCGGAGGCGCCCGCGACGACGGCCGCGCTCGTCGGACTGGCCGAGGCCTGCGCGGCGCAGGGCAAGACGGCCGAGGCCGAGAAGCTCCTGACGCGGGCGCTCGCGGCGGCGCAGAAGGTCCCCGCGCGCGCGGCCGAGGCCGCGGCCCGGCTCGGCGATCTCGCGGCGCTCGAAAGGAGCCTCGGGCGCGACGACCGCGCCGAGGACGATGAGCGGCGCGCGCTCGAGATCGTGGAGGCCGCCTACGGCCCCGAGAGCCTCGCGGCCGCCGACCGCCTCGCCGCGCTCGCGCTCTCCGCGCACTCGCGCGGGCGCTTCGCGGAGGCCGAGCCGCTCTACCGCCGCGCGCTGGCGATCAAGGAGAAGCGGCTCGGCTCCTCGAGCGAGGAGGTCCGCCAGGCCCTCGACGACCTCGCCCTGTTCTACGAGGCCGCGGGCCAGGACGCCGAGGCCGAGAAGACCTACCGCCGCGCCGTCGACATCGGCGATCGCGCGCGCGCGGCCGGAGGGCCGCGCCAAGCCGCGACGCTGAACCACTACGCGCATCTCCTGCGCCGGCTGCGCCGCGAAAGAGAGGCGGCGGCTCTGGAAGCCCGCGCCCGGTCCGCCGGCGCCGCGCCGGAGACGGCCGCGCCGTGAAGTCCCCGGACTTCCGCTCCCAGGTCGCCGCGGTCGCGGGCCTGATCGCGCTCTACGCGGCCGGCGCGGGGACCGCGCTGGCCCTCGAGGCCCGCGCTCACGCGCGGCTCGAGCGGCAGCTCCACGAGAGCCTCGCCGTGCTGTCGAGCCTGCCGCGCCTGCGCGACCGCCTGCGCCGCATCGAGCACGCGACCGACCAGTACCTCGCGACCGGTCAGCGCTCCTGGCTCGACCAGCGCGAGCAGTCTCTGGCCGACCTGCGCGGCGCCGCGCGCGAGCTCGCGGACGCCGCCGGCGACGAGGACGGCCCCGCGCTCGACGCGATGGACCGCGACGTGACGGCCTATCTCGCCGAGTCGAGCCAGTGGGCCGAGCGCCGCCGCCGCGGCCGCCTGTCTCCCGCCGAGGAGGCGCGCGCGCAGAAGCTCGGCCGGCTCCTCGAGTCCGCCGCGGAGCCGCTCGCCGCGCTCGGCGAGACGAACGCGGACGAGCTGCGCGCGCGCCGCGCCGAGCTCGAGCGCGCCTCGCGGCTCACGGCTCTGGCCGTCGTCCTGGCCGGCGCGGCCGCGGCGATCTTCGTCGCATTGTTCCTCTCGCGCTACATGACCGGCCCGGTGTCCGAGCTGCGCGCGCGCGCGAAGGCCTGGACTCTCGGGCGCGCCTGGGACGACACGCGGCCCGCCGCGAGCCCCGAGGTCGCCGACCTCTACGACGCGATGCGCGACATGGCGGCCCGGCTCAACGCGCAGTTCGCGCGCGAGGCCGAGCTCGGCCGCCTCAAGGGCAGCCTCGTGTCGATGGCGAGCCACGAGTTCAACAACGCCCTCAGCGTGCTCGGCGGCGCCGCGACCTTGCTCAAGATGGCGGAGGAGCCCGCGCCTCAGGGCCGGCGCGCCGAGTACTACGGGGTCATCGAGTCGAACCTGCGCGCGCTCGGCCTGGCGACGAGCAGCCTGCTCGACCTCGGACGCCTGGAGGACGGGCGCTTCGCGGTGCGGCCGCGCCGCGCCGACCTCGCGCGCGTGCTCGGCGACGCGGCGAAGGCCCTGGGTCCGCTCGTCGAGCGCAAGCGCCTCGACTTCGCGCTCGAGCTTCCCTCCGATTGCCCCGCCGCGCTCGCCGATCCCGACGGTCTTCTCATGGTCGCGACGAACCTGATCGGCAACGCCGTCAAGTACACGCCCGCGGAGCGCCGCGTGCGCGCGGGCGTGGAGCCGCTGGCCGACGGGCGGCTGCGGGTCTTTTTCGCCGACGAGGGGATCGGCGTGGCGCCCGAGGACCGCGAGAGCATCCTGCGCGGCCACCGCACGAAGGAAGGCCGCCGCGCCGCGGCCGGCTTCGGCGTGGGGCTGACGCTGGTCAAGCGCGTGCTGGACGCGCACCAGACCGCGCTCGAGATCGACGGCGCGCCGGGGAAGGGCTCGCGCTTCTCGTTCGTCCTGCCGCGCTGGACCGAGCCGACCGACGGCGACCTGTTCGCCTAGAACGGCGACGAAGTTTAACCACAGAGACACCGAGACACGGAGCAAAGGCGAAGAAAAAGTTTGCCGTTTCCGAAAAATCCGTTCTCTGTGCCTTTGTGTCTCTGCGGTTCGCCGTCGATATTCGGCCCGACTCGGCGCTAGGCTTCGAAGCGGTAGCCGAGCCCGGCGACCGCGACGATGCGCGCGCCGAGCTTCGCGCCGAGCTTCTTGCGCAGGGTCGAGACGTGCACGCCGACCGTGTGCGGGTCCGAGTAGTCGACGGGATCGTAGCCCCAGACGGTCTCGAGCAGGACCGCGTGCGAGAGGACGCGGCCGGGGCGGCGCAAAAAGGTCGTCAAGAGGTCGAACTCCTTGCGCGTGAGCGCGACGCGGCGGCCCGAGACGGTCGCGGTGCGCGCGGCCACGTCGAGCTCGAGGCCCTCGCTCTTCAGCGTCTCGCCGAGCTCCTCGGGCGCGGCGAAGCGCCGCAGCACCGCGCCGACCTTCGCGCGCAGCAGCGGCGGCGGCACGGGCTTGGGCAGGTAGTCGTCGGCGCCGCGCTCGAGGCCGTCGGCCTGCTCGTCGGGGTCCGTGCGCACGCCCGACATCAGGATCACCGGCACGCGCGCGGTCGCCTTCGCCGCGCGCAGGCGCGCGAGCAGGGAGAGCCCGTCCTCGCCCGGCATCATCACGTCGGAGAGCACGAGGTCGGGCGGCGACTCCAGGGCGGCCTCGAGCGCTTCGCGCGCGGTCGCGGCGCGCCTCACCGAGTAGCCCTCGGCCTCGAGCAGGTCGCCGTAGACGCGGCGGTTGTCCTCCTCGTCGTCGACGATCAGGATGCGGCAGCGCGGCGCCATGGAGCGATTATGCCATTTTCCCCGGGGCCGTCTCTTCCGCTATAATCGCCGCATGAGCGCCAACGACTGCCTCTGCGGCTCCGGCAAGCCCTTCGCCTCCTGCTGCGAGCCCTTCCTCTCCGGCCGGGCGACCGCGCCGACCGCCGAGGCCCTGATGCGCGCGCGCTACACGAGCTACGCGACCGGCCGCATCGACTTCATCGAGAAGACCCACGCGCCGGAGAGCCGCGCGGACTTCGACCGCAAGGCCTCGGAGAAATGGGCGAAGGAGTCGCAGTGGAAGGGGCTGTCGATCGTCGCGACGAAGGACGGCGGCCCGAGCGACGCGCAGGGCGTCGTCAACTTCGTCGCGCGCTTCACGACCGGCGGCAAGGACTACGAGCACCGCGAGATCGCGACGTTCCGCCAGGAGAAGGGCGTCTGGTGGTTCGTCGACGGCAGGACCCCGAAGCCGGAGACCTTCACAAAGTCGGGTCCCGAGATCGGGCGCAACGACCCCTGCTCCTGCGGCTCCGGGAAAAAATTCAAGAAGTGCCACGGCAAGTAGGGCCGCGCCCCGCTCGCCGTCACTCGCCGCGCCAATTGTAGCCCGCCGCGGCCCCGAGCGCCGCCGTCACCGCCGCGGCGAGGACGGACTGCCCGGCGATCGCCGCCGTGAGCTTCGCCGCCGTCAGAGCCTGGTCCGTCGCGTCCGGCGGCACGTTCGAGCGCAGCCACCACACGAACGCCGCGGCGCCGATGAACGCCGGCATCAGCGCCTTGCCCATGTCGAGCGGCGAGCGCACGACCTTGAAGCCCGTGATGAAGCCCGCGACCGCGCCCGCCATGTAGAGCCCGATCAGCGGGATGCTGAAGGCGAGCAGGAGATAGGCGCTCAGCGACCAGACGTACGGCATGAGGCCCGGTCCCGGCTCGCTCGGCGGGCTCGGCTCGCTCGGTTCGACGGGTTTGGCGGGCTCGGCGGACTCGGCCATCCGCCTAGTGTAGCCGCGGCGCGGAAATAATCAACCCCCGCGGACCGTCCGGGGAGGCCGCCGCGCGAAAAAGCTATAATGCCCGCGCGAACGCCATGAAAACCAGCTCCGAACTGCGCTCATCCTATCTCGATTTCTTCGTGCGCAACGGGCACGCGCTGAAGGCGTCGACGCCGATCGTGCCGCACGGCGACGCGACGCTGATGTTCAACTCGGCGGGCATGGTGCCGTTCAAGCCGTACTACCTCGGGCTCAAGACCGATCTCTCGCGCGCGACGTCGTGCCAGAAGTGCTTCCGCACGACGGACATCGAGCGCGTGGGCACGACTCTGCGCCACCTGACGTTCTTCGAGATGCTCGGCAACTTCTCGTTCGGCGACTATTTCAAGAAGGAGACGGTGGCCTGGGCCTGGGAGTATCTCACGAAGGACGCGGGCCTCGACCCGAAGCGCCTCTACCCGACGGTGTACGAGCAGGACGACGAGGCGGTCGAGCTCTGGAAGAAGGTCGGCGCGCCGAATCCGGCCAAGAAGCTCGGCGAGGACACCAACTTCTGGAACATGGGCCCGACGGGTCCGTGCGGACCGTGCTCCGAGATCTACTACGACCTCGGCCCCGAGTTCGCCTCGGGCAAGGACGACGTGGTCGGCGGCGACGGCGACCGCTACATCGAGATCTGGAACCTCGTCTTCACCGGCTTCGACCGCCAGCCCGACGGCTCGCTGAAGAAGCTCGCGCGGCCGTGCATCGACACCGGCATGGGCCTCGAGCGCCTGGCCTTCTGCGCGCAGGGCAAGCCGTCGCCGTTCGCGACCGACCTGTTTTGGCCGATCGTCGAGAAGGCCGCGAAGCTCCTGCGCGCGGACCCGCTCGCGCCGCGCCACCAGCTCGCCTACCGCGTGATCGCCGACCACGCGCGCGCGGCGACCATGCTGCTGAGCGAGGGCCTGATCCCGTCGAACGTGGAGCGCGGCTACGTCTTGCGCCGCCTGATCCGCCGCGCGGCGCGCTACGGCCAGCTCATGGGCCACGACCGTCCGTTCCTCCACGAGCTCGTGCCGGCCGCGATCGAGATATTCGCGCCCGGCTACCCGGAGCTCCGCGAGGCGACCGCGCAGGTGCAGAGCGCGATGCGCGCCGAGGAGTCGCAGTTCCTCGAGACGCTCCACGCGGGCGAGGCCGAGCTCAACAAGATGCTCGAGAAGGCGGGCAAGACGCTGTCCGGCGACCTGGCCTTCCGGCTCTACGAGACGTTCGGCTTCCCGTTCGAGCTCACGAAGGAGATCTGCGCGCCGCGCGGCGTCGCGGTCGACGCCGCCGGCTTCAAGCTCGCGCAGGAGAAGGCCGCGGACATCGCGCGCGCGTCGTGGCGCGGCACCGGCGAGAAAAACCTCGCGGCCCTCGTCGCGCAGGCGCCGAGCACGAACTTCCTCGGCTACGAGGTGCTGGAGACCAGCGCGAGGGTCCTCGCCGCCGCGCCCGGCCTCGTCGTGCTCGACAGGACCCCCTTCTACGCGGAGGGCGGCGGCCAGGTCGGCGACACGGGCGACCTCGTCTCGAAGGACGGGCGCAGCGCGCTCGCGCGCGTCGTCGACGTGCAGAAGCAGGGCGGCGTGTTCGTGCACGTGCTCGAGGGCGGCGCGACGCTTCCCGTCGGGACCGAGGTGCTCGCGCGCGTCGACGCCGAGCGCCGCGCGCGCATCATCCCGCACCACACCGCCACGCACCTGATGAACGAGGCCCTGCGGCGCGTGCTCGGCCCGCACGTGCGGCAGGCGGGCTCGTACGTGGGCCCCGACAAGCTGCGCTTCGACTTCACGCACCCGAAGGCGCTGACGCGCGACGAGATCGCGCGCGTGGAGGCCATCGTCAACGACGAGATCCGCGCCGCGCATCCCGTGCGCCCTCAATGCCACCCCGTCTCCAGGGTCGCGGAGTTCGGCGCGACGACGCTCCTCGGCGAGGACTACGGCGAGAACCCTCGCTTCCTGCTGATCGGCGCGAAAGGCTGGGACGATCCGAAGGACCGCTTCAGCCTCGAGCTCTGCGGCGGCACGCACGTCTCCAACACGGCCGACATCCTCGCGTTCGAGATCGTGCGCGAGGCCTCCGCGTCGGCCGGCGTGCGCCGCATCGAGGCGCTCGCGGGGCGCGCGGTCGAGGAGCGCAGGGCCGCGCTCAAGGACGCCGAGCGGCGCGAGCGCGGCGAGGCCGACGCGCGGCGCCGCGAGCTCGTAGCGCAGATCGAGGCCCTCGGCGGCAAGCCGGGCAGCCCCGACAACGTCAAGCAGCTCGAAGGCCAGCTCGCCGCGCTCAAGGCGAGCCGCCTCGCGGCCCAGGCCGAGACCGGCCGGAAAATCCTCGAGGTCAAGGGCGTGAAGTTCTGCGCCCAGCGCCTCGACGGCGCCGATCCCAAGTCGCTGCGCGGCCTGTCCGACAAGATCAAGGCGGAGGTCGGCTCGGGGCTCGTCTTCCTCGCCGCGCCCGGAGGCGGCAAGCTGAGCTTCGTGCTCGCCGCCACGCCGGACCTCGCCGCGCGCGGCGTCGACGCCGCGCGCATCGCGAAGGCCTTCGCCTCGGCGCACGGAGGCTCGGCGGGCGGCCGCGCGGACTTCGCGCAGGGCGGCGCCGCCGACGACGACTGGGACAAGACGGTCGCCAGCCTGGCCGCGCTGATCGGCTGACGCGCTAGACGCTATAACGCTCTCCGCAGTCGCGTCTGTGCCGAGCCCGAAGGGTCGAGGCCTAGCGGAAGTTGTTCAGCGAGTCGTTCGACGTGTTCGCCACGCGCGTCACGTGATCGCCGATTCCCGGGCGCGGCATCGCGTCCGCGCCGGCGGCGTGGTACGCGGACTCGGGAACGGTCGGCGTCGCGGCGGCGCGGACGGACGCACCGGCGGGCGACGCGGCGCGCGCGGCGCCCGCCGCGCCGGCGACGGACTCCTCGCCGTTGCCGTAGACCGAGAACGTGCGCAGCTGGCCCGAGATGTGCGGGCGCCAGTCCTTCCCCGCGGACTTGTCGGTCGGAGCGTCGGTCATCGCGGCCTTCGGCCGCGAGGGGTTCTCGACCAGGACCATCGTCTGCTGCTCGGGCGCCTGCGGGACCATCAGCATGCGATCCTCGGCCTTGCGCTGCTCGTCGATCGTGCGCGCCGGAAGGATGTAGCCCTTGACCGGAGCGGATTCGACCTCGGTCGCCGTCTCTTCCAGGATGATCTGCCGCAGTCCCGCGTAGAGAGAGCCGCCTCCCGTCAGATCGACGAAGAAGAGGACGTAGACGATGCCGCCGCCGAGCGCCCAGCCGCAGACGATCTCGATGATTTTGGAAAGTCCGCCGCTCTGGTTTCCATGGGCCTTCATGCTCTGAGTATAAGCCCGGGGCCTGCCGCGCGCAAGGGGGCAAAACCGATTTTTTACCGGATTTATCGACTTTTTTCTTTACCCCACTTTTACCAAAACTAGGCCCTCCGGCCCCTGGCGCGGACGCGCCCGGAGGCGGCACACTTCCCTCATGAGGCGCTTTCGTCTCCTGCTGTGCGTTTTTTTTCTCGCGTCTGCCGCGCGCGCCGCGGAGATCGCCTCGTTCGAGCTCTACGCCGCGGCCTCGCGCGGCTGGACCGGAGCCATCGGCGCCGCGCTCGTGCGCCCGCCCGCGGCGCAGCCGCTCTCGTCGACACTGACCGCGCTGGCCGCGCCCAGCCTCGCGCCCGCGCGCGCTTTCGCGCCGGTCGCCGTGCATCTCGAGACCTCTCTCGCGCTCAAGCCGGAAGCCTTCGCGGCGCTTCCTCCGGCCGACCAGCGCGCGGCGCTCGAGCTCGCGGTCGACGCGGCCCGCGCGGATCTCCAGCAGAAGGTCTACGAGCTCGACGCGCGCTCGCACGCGCTGTCGGCGCCGGACCGCGCGCTGGACAAGGACGGCCAAACCGAGCTCTACGCCAACGTCACGCAGCTCAATGAGATGCGCGCGCACTACGGCGCCTACCTGGACCAGGGCGCGCGCGACGCGGTCGAGGCCGCCTACTCGCGCTCGTTCCTCCGCGCCGCGCAGCTGCGCAACCAGATCATCGGCCTCAACGCGGGCCGCGTCGCCGTCGATCTCTCCGGCGCCGGCCGCGACGCGCCGCCCCTGCCCGCGGGCGCCGCGGCCGCGCCGGCGCTCACGCCCGAGAACCTGCCGGGAGTCTCCGCGGGCGCCGTCAAGCTCTACGAGCGCATGAACGCGACGACCGCGGGCTGGGGCGCCGACGACGTCGACTCGCTGCTCACCGGCTACGGCTTCGCGCGCCGCGACGGCAAGCACCGCAACTACAGCCATCCCGATTTCCCCGATCTCGCGGACAGCTTCTCGCACCAGCGCGTGCTGAAGGACGTGTACGTGAAGTCGGCGGTTCGCTTGGTCCGCGAGCTCGCGCGCCGGCGCGCCTCGGCCGCGGCCGCCGCGGCCGCTCCCGCGGCCGCGCCGACGGTCGTGACCCTCGACGACCTCAAGATCCTCGTCGCCGACTCGCGGCCGAAAAAGACCAGGGCCGCCCCGGAGGCCGCGGGCGAGTCCCGCGCGCCGGCGAGCGCGGCCCCCGCTCCGATCGCCGCCGCGCGCGCGCGGGCCGCCGCCGAGATCGCGCCGCGCGCCGCGACGCCGGCGGCCGAGGACTCCTCTGCGCCGGCCG
>Ga0209415_10000998_pt1 | contig 53761 bp, 46 predicted proteins | sample PeaSoiSIISIP2007_FD_187696 | JGI IMG/M metagenome (GOLD analysis project Ga0209415, IMG submission 187696) | Peat soil microbial communities from Weissenstadt, Germany - SII-SIP-2007 (SPAdes) (version 2) | ecosystem: Environmental > Terrestrial > Soil > Wetlands > Peat | place: Germany... | reverse complement strand
GTGATTTACGAATTCGGTGAGGAAAGGAGGTCGCGGAGAATCGCCAGAGCCATTGTCCGGTCGCGGCCGATACGAACTACCGCACAACTTGCGGATGTCATATCAGCCGCGGCCCGGCCAATGAAACACGAGCGCATTCATCCGGCGACCAGAACTTTCCAAGCAGTCCGAATCTTCGTAAACCATGAACTGGACGATCTGCGGGCGCTGCTGGAAGCGGCCCCGCAGGTGCTTAAACCGGGCGGACGGGTGGTGATCATCAGCTTTCACTCGCTGGAGGACCGCATCGTAAAAGATGCCCTCCGCGAGGGAGCGAAGAAGGGTCACTACCAGATTCTGACGAAAAAGCCGGTGACGCCCGGAGCGGAGGAGATTGATCGCAACCCGCGGTCGCGCAGCGCAAAATTGCGCGCGGCGGAACGGATTTAGTAGCGCCGGTCTCTGGCCGGCTCGATAAGCGGTCGAAGACGACCGACCGGGCGGCTGGCGAGGACGCCAGCGCTACAAACAGGTTTCCGGAACGGCATCGCCTCTCACACAAGGGCGAAACACAATCTCCACCTTCTCTCACGATGCCGTTCCGGAGAGGTTCTAAGCGGTAGGTAGAAACGAGGAAACGATGTACACAGGAACATTGATTGAAGACTTGATGAAAACGGTTGAGCACAATGAAAAGCGATCCCTGCAGGTGGGCTCGCAGGACGAGAAACTGGCGCACTTCTACACGGTTTCGCAGTTCGAACTTACGCAATTCGAGTCTACGCTGGGCGGAGCCGCATAAATGGCTGCCGCCGCCACGATAATCCAAGGCGGGCGCCGCAGCCGTCGCAACCCGTGCTGGAGCGGCACACCGGAAATCTACTTTGCCAAGCCGATCGACAACTCGCGCCTGGTCAAGGTCGAAGATCCCCGGCGCAGCCACGAGATGAAACAGTTCGGGATTGCCCTGGGCTGCCTTTTCCTGCTGGTGATGACGTATGCCTGGCAGCACTTCCGAGCCATCGAGTACGGCTACAAAATCGAGTTGCTGAAGGGGCAGCGCAACGCCTTAGTGGAACTAAACCGGGACCTGCACCTGGAGGAAGCGTCGCTGCGCTCTCCTGATCGGATTGACCGGCTGGCGCGGCAGTACGGAATGCAGCCGCCCCAGGCGGGCCAGGTCATCCGCATGGACTCGGCCACGCAGGACGCGAACACGCCCGTCATGGCCAGCGCCGTCCCGGTGTCGGTAGTTTCGGTGCCCTAAGCGAACTGCAGCTAAGCCACGGATTTACACCGATGAACACGGATCTGAACACAGGCAAGAAGAATTATCCGTCAGAATCCGAGTAAATCTGCAGCCAGGTTTTTGGCGGTCTCCGTACTTTGGGGGCCGCCATGTTTGTCTGGAATCCGCCGATGACCGCCACCACACCTCGCAATCGCACCGACACCCGACTCTACCTGTTAGGCGCCCTCCTCGTGCTTTGGTGTGGGGGCATCTGTGCCCGCCTTGTCTACCTGCAAATTTTCCGTTATGGCAGCTTTGAGCGGCGAGCGCAACGCCAGCAACAGCGCACGGTAGATGTCGCGGCCAAGCGGGGAATCATCTACGATCGCACCGGCCGCGAGTTGGCGATGTCCATTTCCGTGGAGTCCGCCTTTGCTGTGCCGACGGAGATTCCCGACCTTGCCGGAACCATCTCTCTAATCTCACGAATCACCAAATCGGACCCTCGCGAGACCCTGGCCAGATGCAAAGCCGCCAAAACTTTCTGCTGGGTGGCGCGCAAGGCAGACGCCGAGATTGCCGACCGCATTCGTAATCTGAATCTGCGCGGCATTTATTTTCAAAAGGAATCCAAGCGTTTCTACCCCAATCGCGAACTGGCAGCCCAAATCCTCGGCTACGTCGGCATGGATGATGAGGGCCTCAGCGGCATCGAGCGCGCATACGACGAGAAGGTACGCGGAGAACCCGGACAGATGCTGATCTCCGTCGACGCGCGTAAGCAATGGTTCGGCAGCGTGGAGAAGCAGCCGAAGCAGGGTACAAACGTGGTGCTGACCATCGATCAGCAAATCCAGTACATTGCCGAGCGCGAGCTGCAAACGGCGATGGAGCAGACCCATGCAGAAACCGGGACCATCATCGTAGAAAACCCGCACACCGGTGAGATCTTGGCATTGGCAAACCGGCCTACATTCAACCCGAATCTGGCGCGCGAAATTACCTCCGACAGATTGAAAGATCATGCCGTCAGCGACGTTTACGAGCCCGGCTCGACGTTCAAACTTGTAACCATCTCCGCCGCGTTGGATCAGAAGCTGACCCAGCCGGACGAAAAATTTGACTGCCAGATGGGCTCGATCGTTATCAATGGGCGTCGCATCCACGACTGGCACCCTTTCGGCGTCATGCCGGTCTCTGACATCCTGGCGCACTCCAGCGACGTGGGCGCCATTAAGATCGCACTGCGCCTCGGGGATGAACGCCTCTACCAGTACATCAAGGCTTACGGCTTCGGGCAGCAAACCGGAATTGAGCTGCCGGGCGAGACGCGTGGCTTGACCAAGCCGCTGAAGCGTTGGTCGAAAGTCTCCATCGGCGCTATTTCCATGGGACAGGAAATCGGGGTCTCGCCCCTGCAGCTCGCTGCTATGGTCTCGACGATCGCCAATGACGGCGTATGGGTTGCCTCTCGGATTGTGGCCGCCACAACCGAACCGCAAAGCGCGCCGCAGACGATCGCCTTTCACCCGGTGCAGGACCGTAGGGTGATCTCACCTCTGACCGCGGCAGAGATGAAGCAGATGATGCAGGGGGTAGTGCTCCGCGGTACAGGGCGTAAGGCAATCCTCGTGGGCTACAGCTCTGCGGGCAAAACCGGAACCGCACAGAAAGTAGATCCGGCGACGCACACTTATTCCCGCACAAAATACATCGCATCCTTCGCGGGATTTGCACCTGTAAATACTCCGGCGATCACAGTTGCGGTGATTCTGGATTCACCGCTCGGCGGGCACCACGGCGGGCAGGTCGCCGCACCAGTGTTTCAGCGGGTCGCGCAGCAAGTATTGGAATACCTGCACACCCCGCACGATGTCGAGCTGCCTCTGAACCGGCAACTGCTGATGGCTTCGCAGCCAGTAAAGGATCAGGATCTGGCGGAGGGATCCCCGGATCACTTGGGAGAGCCGGTTGATGTCGCGGAAGCTCCAAGTATCGATTCTGCGCCGCTGCCAAGCCTTGCCAATGGATCGTCGCAAGGGGTCGTCGGCGTCGTAGTCCCCGCGGCACTTCGCCAGCGTGAAACTGCGTCGGCAACGGGCCCAGAGACAGCGCAATCTTCGCCGGTGGCAGTTACCAATTCGCAGAGCCCATTGGCAAAGGCTTCCGATCGTCAGCCAGCCAGCGGCACCGTCGTGCTCGACGTCGAACAAGGCGGAATCGCCGTGCCGTCATTCGCTGGCAAGAGCGTGCGGGCCGCCATCGAAATGGCGGAGGAGAGCGGGTTGGATCTGGATGCGGTGGGTAGCGGTTTGGCTCGCGAGCAATCACCCGCACCGGGTTCGCATGTGGCTGCCGGATCCCGCGTGACCATAAGGTTCGGACGGTGAGAAGGTTGCGCCCCGTGTTCTCCGTGTCCTCTGTGGTTGATTTGAAACGGTCGGCGAAATAACCACTGAGGACACAGAGTCATAAGTCGCGTTTGCATGTTTCCCCTTTGCCGTGCCATATAATTCACTGCAATGACCTTCCAACAGCTTCTCTATGGGGCGGAAATCCTGTCTCAGAGCGGAAATCCCAGCGTTAGTGGTTTGGAGTATGACTCGCGGAAGGTTAAGCCGGGAGATGTCTTCGTCGCCACGAAGGGCGAGGCCAGCGATGGCAACAAATTCATAGATCAAGCGATCGCTGCTGGGGCGGTAGCTGTCGTTTCCGATTCGGCAGCCGAGAAGCCGCGTCAAGGAGTGGCGTGGGCGCAAGTGCCGCACGGACGCCGCGCCCTCGCCCGGCTGAGCGCTAATTTTTACAAGCGGCCCGGTGAACGGCTTGCGGTTACTGGCATCACCGGCACGAACGGGAAGAGCACAACCGCGTTCCTGGTGGAAGCGATCTTCACCGCAGCCAATCGCAAGAGCGCGTTGATCGGTACGATCGAGTATCACGTGGCCGGAAAGGTCCTGGCTGCGCCTCACACAACCCCCGAATCGCTTGATCTGAATCGAATCCTGAACCAAGCCCTCGGGGACGGCGCAACCGAAGCCGTAATGGAAGTCTCCTCCCACGCCCTCGCCCAGCAGCGCGTGTACGGCATTCCTTTCGATGTCGCGGTGTTCACCAACTTGACTCGCGATCATCTCGACTATCATCACACAATGGAAGAGTACTTTGCCGCAAAGCGAGTGCTGTTCGAGGGCTGCGGCACGGATCCACCTCGCACGGCGGTGATCAACGCCGACGATGAGTACGGTCAGAAGTTAGGGCGAGCCAGCCGGCATCACGGCTCTCAAGTTCTGACCTATGGTCTGACCCAGGCGGATTTCCACGCTGACAAAGTGGACATCGCACCGCGGGGAACGCGCTTTGATCTCGTCATGCCGGAAGGAGTCATTCCACTCTTTTCTCCCCTTATCGGCAAAGTAAATGTCTACAACATTCTGGCTGCGGCAGGTGCGGCCTATGCGCGGGGCTGCAAGCCCGACGTGATTGCCCGGGGGGTTGAGCGGCTAAGCCGCGTACCCGGCCGTTTCGAGCGCGTGGACTGCCGACAGCCATTTACCGTCGTAGTGGATTACGCCCATACGGACGACGCTCTCCGCAATTTAACTGCGTTAGCTCGAGAATTCGTGCAGCGAGCCGGGCACAAGGGACGCGTGATCGCAGTGTTCGGCTGCGGCGGCGACCGTGACCGCGCCAAGCGCCCGCTGATGGGCGAAGCCGCTGGGCGGGGAAGCGATTTCGTGGTGCTGACTTCGGACAATCCGCGCAGCGAGGATCCCCTGGCTATTATTAACGATGCCATGGTTGGCCTGCAGCGCTCCGGTGCGAGATACAAAGTGGAACCGGACCGCAGAGCTGCCATCGCTCTGGCCGTCCATGAGGCCGGGCCGGGCGACATCGTCCTCATTGCAGGCAAGGGCCATGAAAAACTACAGGTCACGCGCGAGGGATCCATTCCGTTCGACGATGTGGATGTAGCCCAGCAGGTCTTGCGGGATGCGGGATACAGTTGGGAACCTGTGAACGCTGCTGCGGGAAAGGATTGATGAAACTGCCGCTCAGTCGAGTTGCCGAGTTTCTTTCCGCCACCGGCGAGTTTGACCACAAAGCCGTGGCCCAGGGATATTCCATCGACTCCCGCACCATCCTCCCCGGGCAGCTATTCTTCGCGGTCAAGGGAGAGCGGATGGATGGGCACGATTTTGCGGGGCAAGCGCTGGAAAAAGGCGCAGTGGCCGCAGTGATCCGCAAAGACCAACTCACCCGTTTTCCAGTGAAGTCGCGCCTCATGGCGGTGGACGACACCCTGTCTGCATTACAAACCTTGGGAACTGCGGTCCGGCGCTTGTGGGGAAAACCGCTGGTCGGCGTGACGGGATCCACGGGAAAGACCACCACCAAGGAAGCCATCGCCCACGTACTTTCCCAGCGTTTTCGTGTTCTGAAGTCAGAAGGGAACTTCAATAATCATTTCGGGCTGCCCCTGATGCTGCTGAAGCTCGAGCCGGACCACGACATTGCTGTTATCGAGATGGGGATGTCGCGCTCGGGGGAAATCGCTGCTCTGGCCAAAATTGCGCAGCCGGAAATTGGTGTGGTCACCAACGTGGCTCCGGTGCATCTGGAATTTTTCAAGTCCGTGGGCGAGATCGCGCGCGCGAAGTACGAGTTGGTGGAGTCCTTGCCGGCCGGGGGCACGGCGGTGCTCAATGCCGACGATGAGTACGTTTCTCAGTTTGGCCGGGATTTTCACGGGAAGGTCGTCATGTTCGGCCTGCGACCGCCCGCCGATGTGCGCGCCGAAGATATCGAGCAACTCGGCGCAGCGGGTTCAAGCTTCAACCTGGTGGTGGAGAGCTGCCGGGCGAAAGCTACCTTGCCGCTGGTAGGCGCTCACAATATCTACAATGCGTTGGCTGCCGTCGCTGTGGGGTTGGAACGCGGGCTATGTCTTTCGGAAGCTGTCGCCGCGCTGGCCTCACTTACACCGGCGGACAAACGTGGGCAGGTTGTTCGAGTGGGTAACATCACGGTCATCAACGATTGCTACAATTCCAATCCGAAAGCCCTTGATGCCATGGTGGACACATTAGCGGCGATGCCCGCGTCGCGCCGTATCGTGGTCGCGGGTGAGATGCTGGAGTTAGGGCCGTCTGGCGAAGAACTGCATCGCCGCTCCGGCCAGCACATGGCGGAACGTAACATCGATGTGCTGCTGGGAGTGCGCGGCCTTGCGCGGCCGATGGTCGAAGCTGCGTGCCAGGCGGGAATGCGGGCAGAGTTCGTCACTACTCCCGAAGAGGCGGGCGAATGGCTGGCGCGCCAAACCCGCGAAGGTGACGTCGTGCTCCTGAAGGCATCGCGTGGCGTGAAACTGGAGAGAGCCTTGGAGAAGTGGCAGCAAGATGCATCGGTCGTACGCAGCTAATTGGATGACGCGAATGACTGACGACCAAGGGCCAAGGACCAACGACTAAAACGGAGGCGGATTGCTTTATTGGCTGCTTTACCTGAAGCTGTTCCATTACTTCCCGCCGTTTCGCATCTTCCGTTACCTCACTTTTCGGACTGCGTTTGCCAGCCTGACCGCGCTGTTCACGGGCTTGATCGTTGGTCCATTGGTCATCAACCGTTTGCGCGATTTCCAGATCGGGCAGTACATCCGCGAAGAAGGCCCCAAGGACCATCAGAAGAAAGCGGGAACTCCCACGATGGGCGGCCTTCTGATTGCTATTTCCATCGTGATTCCCACCCTGCTGTGGGCCGACCTCACCAACCGGTTCGTGTGGATTGCGGTGCTGGCTACCTCCGCCTTTGCGGCCATTGGCTTCACCGACGACTACATAAAAGTAGTGCACCGCAGGAATCTGGGGTTGACTGGCAAAGCCAAGCTGGGCTTTCAAATTGTCACCAGTGTCCTCATCGCGGTCGCTTTGATCGCAATGCAGACACGAGGACTCTATTCAACCAGGTTGCTGGTTCCATTTTTCAAGCAGTTCCGGCCGGACCTGGTGATCGGGAGCCTGGAGCACAATCCTCATTTGTGGCCCTTGGCTTTTCTGCCGTTCATCGGCTTTGTGGTGGTGGTGATCGTAGGATCGAGTAACGCAGTCAATCTGACGGACGGTCTGGACGGCCTGGCCATCGGCTGCACCGTCATCGCCGCGGGCGCGTTGGCGGTGCTCACCTACGTCAGCGGTCATGCCACCTTCGCTTCCTACCTGGAATTGCAGCGCATGCCGCAAGTGGGTGAGTTGACCATTTTTTGCGGTGCCATGGTAGGAGCGGCGATCGGTTTTCTATGGTACAACGCGCATCCGGCAGAAGTTTTCATGGGAGATGTCGGCTCCCTCGCCCTCGGCGGCGCGATCGGCACGGTTGCAGTGATGATCAAGCAGGAACTGCTGCTACCATTTATCGGTGGCGTGTTCGTGATCGAGGCAGTATCCGTGATTCTGCAGGTGGCATCGTACAAACTTCGCAAAAAGCGAATCTTCAAGATGGCGCCAATTCACCATCATTTTGAATTGTTGGGGTGGTCGGAGTCGAAGATCATCGTGCGCTTCTGGATTGCATCGCTGGTGTTCGCGTTATTCGCGCTGACGACATTGAAATTAAGGTAATTTCACCACAGAGACACAGAGGCACAGAGAAAACCAAGTGAGCATAACTTCACGGCGAGATCATAATAGGTCGCCGGAGAAAGCCTTCGGAGCCAACCGACGATTTCAGTTCCTCTCGGTGTCTCTGTGGCTCTGTGGTGAGATCGGAAACTCGTGGACGTAAACAACAAACGCGTTCTGGTCGTGGGCCTCGGCAAGTCGGGCGTGGCCTCGGCGCTATTTTTGAAATCCAAGGGCGCGTGGGTAACGGTTTCGGACGCCAAGCCGCCAGACGAACTGAAAGACGAGATTCCCGTTCTCCTCGACCAAGGCATTGTGGTGGAGACGGGCGGCCACGGTGAGCGCACTTTCCGTGGTCAGGACTTGATCGTGGTGAGCCCTGGCGTGCCGCTCGATGCGCCGCTATTGGCGCAGGCGCGTGCGCTGGGCGAAAACGTAATCGGCGAAATCGAGCTGGCCGCACAGTTTTTCCCCGGACGCATCGTCGCCATCACGGGTTCGAATGGTAAGACCACTACCACTACCTTGGCGGGCCAGATCGTCGCGGCGGGTGGATATCGCACTGCGGTTGGTGGGAATATTGGTACTCCTGCCATCTCGTTGGTGGAAGGTGCGACGCCCGACACCATCGCCGTGCTGGAAGTTTCCAGTTTCCAGCTTGAAACCATCCAGACTTTCCGCCCGCACATTGCCGTGGTCCTCAATGTCACTCCGGATCACCTCGACCGCCATCGCACTTTCACCGCTTACACCGACGCCAAAGCGCGCATCTTTGAGAATCAGCAATCCAGCGATTTCGCCGTCCTCAACGCAGACGATCCCACCTCCGTTCAACTTGCCGGTCGCACTCGGGCGCCAGTCTTCTGGTTCAGTAGGAAGAAAGAGACGAAACAGGGCGCCTACGTTCACGATGGCCGGATTTTGTTTCGCACCACCGCGGGACAGCAGGAAATCATGCTGGTTTCGGAGGTCCCGCTCAAAGGCGCGCATAACATCGAAAACGCCCTCGCCGCAATCTGCGTGGGTGCTCTCTTTCGCTGTGAGCCTCAACGAATTCGCAAAGCAGTTTGCGACTTTAAGGCGGTGGAGCACCGGCTGGAGCACGTAGCCACCATCGGCGGAGTCGAGTATTACAACGATTCCAAGGCCACCAACGTTGACGCCACCATCAAGGCGCTGGAATCTTTTCCGGCAAACATTCACCTGATTCTGGGCGGCAAGGACAAAGGCAGTGACTACACCGTGCTGAATGATTTGCTCCGCCAGCGCGTCAAGCGCGTGTACACCATTGGTGCGGCGGCCGCGAAGATTGAATCGCAGATCGTTTCTTCACAAAGCGGAGGCCCTGAGCTAGTTCACGCCGAAACCTTGGAGAACGCAATCAAGCGTGCCGCCGAGGCGGCCGAATCCGGAGATATCGTGCTGCTCGCCCCCGCCTGCGCCAGCTTTGACCAGTTCCGCAACTACGAGCACCGGGGAAAAGTGTTCAAACAGGTGGTAAGCGCACTCGCGCATCAGGCAACCGCTGGCCGATGACTTGCCGGGGATTGACAGAAAAGCACAAGAACCTCGCGAGTGAACATCCGGAGGTAACACTCGATCCCTGGCAAGGGTGATATGAATGGTTGTCTCCGCGTCCTCTGTGTCCTCTCTGGTGAAAAGGCCTTAACCCATGGCGAAGCGCGTCAGTGTCGATCGCTGGCTGTTCACCGTTACCTTGCTCCTGATCTTCGTGGGACTGGTCATGGTGTTCAGCGCCTCGGCGGTCATGGCCAAGGAGCGCTACGGGTCCGGTTACTTTTTTCTGCTGCGGCAACTGGGCTGGGCAACCTGCGGGATTTTGGTCATGGTGCTCGCCATGAAGGTCGACTACCGCCGCTATAAGCATCCGGCAGTGGTGTTCTCCTTACTGGGCCTGACCACTCTGATGTTGATCTCGGTCTTCTTTCTCGACCGCGCCCACCATACCCATCGTTGGATTCACTGGGGCCCGTTATCCTTCCAGCCTTCCGAGATGGCGAAACCGGCGCTCATTCTGTTCCTGGCATTTTTTCTGGAAAACCGTACCAAGTCCATGACGGATTGGCGAAATACCATTTTGCCTGCCGTGGTTCCCACACTGGTTTTCGTCGCTCTCATCGTTTTCCAGCCCGATCTGGGAACGGCTGTTGCCTGCGCCACCATCACGGCCTGCGTAATGTTCGCCGCCGGGCTCGATTTGCGCTATTTGGGTTACGCCCTGGTTGCTTCGTCGGTGCCGCTGTATTTTCTCATCTTTCACGTCGCTTATCGCCGCGACCGCATCCTGGCGTTCCTGGATCCCTATGCCGACCCCCAAGGCCGCGGTTTTCACATCATTCAGTCGCTGATCGCGGTGAGCACTGGCGGCATTACCGGCGTCGGGCTGATGGAAGGGAAGCAGAAACTTTTTTATTTGCCCGAGCCGCATACCGATTTCATCTTCGCCGTGACCGCGGAGGAATTGGGCTTGGTGGGCTCGCTGGTGATCGTGTTGCTATTCGCCATCTTCCTGTGGCGCGGCATGCGCACCGCCCTGCGCACCCAGGATATGTTCGGACGTTTCCTCGCCGTGGGAATCACCAGCATGATCGTTGTGCAAGCCTTCATCAACATCAGCGTGGTGCTGGGAATGATGCCGACCAAAGGAATCCCGCTGCCCTTGGTCTCCTATGGCGGTTCTTCTCTGTTTATGACCCTGTCTTGCGTCGGCGTCTTGCTGAATATCTCCAAACAAGCAGAGTAATCCAGCAGGATTCACGTAGGAACAGCCCGGGGGCGGCTGTCCCCACGTGGCCCATGCTAGGCCGAATAACTTCGCAGGGCGGCACTCAAAGGTCAACGGTGCCGACGCCGCGCCGCTAGAATCCGGTTTATAGTCACTTCATGCGGGCCATTCTGGCGGGAGGCGGGACCGGCGGACACGTGATCCCTGCGCTCGCCATCGCTCAGCAACTCCAGAAGCAGTATGCCGCCGAGGTGTTGTTCATCGGCACCGCTCGCGGAATCGAAAATCGGCTGGTCCCAGCGGCGGGATTTCCTCTGCGCCTGGTCGAGGTTGGCGCGCTGAAAAACGTGAGCCTGGCGACGCGGCTGAGGACGTTCTTCGATTTGCCGCGAGCCGTATGGGACTCGCGCCGAATCCTTACCGACTTTCGCCCTGACGTTGTCATCGGCGTCGGTGGATATGCCTCCGGCCCAGCCATGTTGGCTGCGATTCTGCGGAGAGTCCCGACTCTGGTGTTTGAGCCGAATTTCGTCCCTGGCTTCGCCAACTGCGTAATTGCGCCCCTGGTCTCAGCGGCGGCGGTGCACTTCGCCGAAACCGGACGCTACTTCCGGCGCTGCGAGGTGACCGGAGTTCCTGTCCGAGAAGCATTTTTTGAAATCGGCAACGCGACCGCGGGCAGCGGCCCGACACTGCTGATTTTTGGCGGAAGCCAGGGAGCGCATGCGATCAACCTGGTGGTGATGGAGTCGGCGGCGGAACTGCTGGCGCATGTTCCCGGACTCCGCATCGTCCATCAAACCGGCGAACATGACTATAATGACGCGCAGGCGGCATATGCCAGCTTGGGCAGTTCGGTGGAAGTCTATCGCTTCATTGACGACATGCCCGGATTGTTCGCGCGGGCAAGTTTGCTCGTCTGCCGCTCCGGGGCCAGCACGGTGGCGGAGGTGACAGCGGCAGGAAAACCAGCGATTTTCGTACCTTTTCCGCGGGCCGCCGACAATCATCAAAAGCGCAACGCCGAAGCTTTGGAGCGAGCAGGGGCGGCTTTGATGCTGGAGGAGTCTGAGCTCAGCCGCGAAAGCCTGGTGCAGGCCGTCAGTTCACTGTTGAGCGACAGCTCGCAGCTAAGAAAAATGGGTGAAGCCGCGCGCCAGCTGGCGCATCCGAATGCCGCCCGCGACATCGCAGCTATGGCCGCGCGACTAGCGGGTGTGAAAACCTAGCCACCGATTTGCGCGGATCTTCACGGGTTTTCTTTTTCGCTTAATCTGTGTGCATCCGTGTAATCCGTGGCTCAAGAGTTGACTTAAATGTTTGCCAAAATTCAACGCATCCATTTCGTGGGAATCGGCGGCATCGGCATGAGTGGTATCGCCGAGGTGCTCGTCAACCTCGGCTACAAAGTGTCCGGCTCTGATCTCAAGCGCTCGGCCATCACCGAGCGTCTTGCCGGTTTGGGCGCAATCGTGTTCGAAGGACACCGCGCCGAAAACATCTCCGGCACCGAGGTCGTGGTGGCCAGCTCCGCCATCGCGCCCGACAACCCCGAACTCACTGCAGCGCATCTCCATCACATCCCAGTAATCCAGCGCGCCGAGATGCTCGCCGAGCTGATGCGTCTGAAGTACGGCATAGCCATTGCTGGAATGCACGGCAAGACAACTACCACATCAATGGTCGCGGCGGTGTTAGCGGCCGGGGAACTCGATCCCACCGTAGTGGTCGGGGGTCGGGTGGACGCGATGGGCTCCAATGCCCGGCTCGGAAAGTCGCACTATCTGGTCGCAGAAGCCGACGAAAGCGACCGGTCATTCCTGAAACTTTCGCCTATCCTGGCCGTGATCACCAATATTGACCGTGAGCACATGGATTGCTATCGCAACATGCGCGACGTGAAACGAGCGTTTCTGGACTTCATGGATCGTGTGCCCTTCTACGGGATGGTGGTGACCTGCAACGATGACCCGATGCTGCGCCGCCTGCTGCCACAGATTCGCCGCCGCACTGTCACTTACGGAACACGGCGCGGTTCAGATTTCCATATCAAGTTGGAGACGCCCTTAGTTTCAAAAGAGTCGGCTCTGACCAAGCCGGTTCTAACTGAGGGAGGCCAGCCCATTAGCCGTTTCCGCGTGGCCTTCAAAGGCCAAGACCTCGGTGAATTCTGTCTCCACGTGCCCGGCGTGCACAACGTCCTCAATGCCACGGCAGCCATCGCGGTAGGAGTGGGATTGGATATTAAAGTTGAGCAGATTCATTCGGCGCTCGAGAATTTCCGCGGTGTGGACCGTCGTTTCCAGCTGCGCGGCTCAGCTGCCGGCGTGAGCGTAATTGACGATTACGGCCACCATCCCACTGAGATTCGCGCCACCCTCGCCGCCGCCCGGCAGTGCGGATTTCGAAAGATCCACGTCGTCTTCCAGCCGCATCGTTACACCCGCACGCGTGACCTCATGGATGAATTTGCCACCGCCTTCCACGATGCGGATACGCTGTGCCTCCTGGACATCTATGCCGCCAGCGAACCGCCGATCGAGGGCGTTACCGGAGAGGCGTTAGCCCGGTACATTGCACAGGCCGGTGCACACGAGGCTCAGTATGTCGCCTCTTTTGCCGAGGCCGCCAGCGCTGTTGCCGCATGGGCGCAAGACGGAGACATGATTCTGACGCTCGGCGCAGGAAATGTCTCGCAACTCGGGCCGGTGATTCTGGAAAGGCTCCAAGCCAGAGAGCCGACTTCCGCCGACATCAAGAAATCCCTGGTTAGCGCGTCCCCAGAATAAGGCAAGTATCTTCTTGCTCTTGCCAGCGTGGGCATTTGATCTCATGTCTATCGAAACCAAGATCGAGCTATTGCCCCTCGCCCTTGTCGATTTTGCTTGCCACCTTGACCCCGCTCAACCCGCTGACGTACTTGGCAATACCGCGGTAGAGCGACTCGGAAATGCGCTGGCGGTATTCGGAAGTGCGCAGGCGGCGCTCGTCGCTGGGATTGCTGACGAAGGAGATTTCCGCCAGAATCGAAGGCATATTTGCACCGATCAGCACAATGAACGGCGCCTTCTTCACACCCCGGTCGCGGAGGCCCGGGCTTTTGGCAGCCAGACCGCTGTGCAGGGAGCTCTCGACGTCGGTGGCGAACTCGCGTGACTCTTCAATCTTTTCCTTCAGCGCGATCTTCTTCACCAGGTCCTGCAGTTGATGAATCGACTCTTCCGAAACCGCGTTTTCGCGAGCGGCTACCTCGAGCGCATCCGGGGATGAAGTAAAGTTCAGATAATAGGTCTCCACCCCCCGGGCGTCGGGATCGTGGCTGGAGTTCGCATGCACGGAAACGAACAAATCGGCGCCCTCCTGATTCGCGATGGAGGTGCGGGTTTCAAGCGGAATAAAAGTATCGTCCTTGCGCGTGTAAACCACTTCCGCTCCTAGCCGGGTTTGGAGCAGCTTACCCAACCGCCGGCTGACATCGAGCACCAGATCCTTCTCTTCGAGACCGTTGGGGCCGATAGTGCCGGTATCGTGCCCGCCGTGGCCGGGATCAATCACGATCTTCCCGATCTTCAGACCCAGCGCCCGAATCAAGGAACGATCGCCACTTGCCGTCGGCTGAGCTTCCCGGACGTCGACATCCCCAGCGGAGGGTCTTCGTTTGCTCCGGGCGGTGCTGCTCTCGACATGCCGGGCTGTGGCCAGCGTGCTTGGAGTCTTGCTGGGCGGCGTAATCTCCGGCGAATCCAGCTTGGCGACCGTATCCTTCACCGTCCCATTTTTCACCGCCGTATCGTTGTCGTCCCCGTCGTCTACCTCTACGATCGTCTTCTTCAGGCCGTTGCTGCCGATCACCGTGGTCCGACCGCCTCCGCTCCTGGTTTCTGCCTTGGCCTCTACGACCGCTGCTTCGTCTTCTGTAGCGGCGTTCAGCACTGAGGTGTCTGCCGCAACCTTCTCAGGAACCGGCTTGTTGTGAACATCCTTGTTGTGAACATCAATGATCAGCCGGGGTGGATTCGTCACCAAAGATGCGCTGAAGTCGGTGAACTCATCGGTTTCTAACACCACCCGCGTCCGTCCTGGGTTGAACTGCGAGATACGAATCCGCTTCAGGAATCCATCATCCACGTCGAAGGTTTTGCTGACGAGCTGCCGATCGAGTTTCGTATCCAGAAGGTCGAAGAAGACGCGATCAGGGTGATCGATGCGTTGCGAGTCGTACTTGACGGTCTGGTCAAGATCAATTGCCACCCGCGTGTACTCTGGCGTCGACCAGTGGCGGATTCCGGTGACCCGCGCCAGCTTCTCGTTCTTCCGTTCATTCTCCTCTGTGCGAGATTCCTCGACTGGGGTGTCTTTGGCAGAATCATCATCGAGGGCATGCGCGTCGGATGCATCGGGTACCTCTGCAACCTTGTCTTTGCGGCCTGGATCTTTGGGCCTTATACCGGATTCCAGACCGGGTAATGGGCCGGATCTCAGGCCGGCCTGTTGCACCGGTTCTGCGAGTGCCTTCCGCGCCTCCTCAGCCAGCGGATTCCGCGGATAGAGCCGCAAGAATTCCTTGAACACCATATCCGCCTGGGTCTGGTCGTGGAGGTCCTGTTGGTAAATCTCGCCCATGCGAAACAGGGCGTCAAAGCGCGCCTTGCTTCCGGGGTATTGGCGGCGCAGAAATTCGTATTGATGGATGGCCGCGCGCAGGAGGCCGTCGTCATCGAAGCGCCGCCCCATCTCTTCCAGCAGTTGTCCGACAGCCACCACGCTGGGATCGGCCTTCGCCGCGGCCGGCGCTCCGAAGTAAACGCGGCGATAGGCATCGAGCACGCGCTGATAGTCGTGACGAGTGCGCTCCACGGCCGGCCGCTGCTCCAGCGCCCCTTGCATGCGCTGTGCCGCCTCAAACTGCGAATCGGCCCAGCTTCCAGACTTGTGCACGCGGGCTGGGGCCGACAGTCCCGAGAGCAGCAGTACGGCTACAGCCACAGTCCGGGGAAGGCCGCATCGGCTTCGATGTAAGATCTTCAATTTGCTGGCCGTAATCGCTGTCGTTCAAACGCTGTTGCTTCTAAGATGCGCACCGCATCAGTCGGTGTTGCTGATGTAAAGCACGCCTCTCGCATCCCGTTGCACATGAATCGGTTCGCGCGCCGGGCCTCCCAGGATGTGGGAGCCGGAATCCGATCCGCCATAGTACAGTTGCGTGATGCGCTTCACGTACAGGCGAGTCTCGGCAAACCGTGGCACTCCGGCGCTGCGCGCGACTGCTCCCGGGCCCGCGTTGTAGGCCGCCAGAGTCAGCTTGACGTCGCCGCCGTAGCTCTCCATGAGCTGCTTTAGATGACGAACCCCGGCATCCACATTTTGTTCCGGGTCAAAAGGATTCGCCACCCTCAACTGCCGAGCCGTCTGCGGCATCAGTTGCATGAGCCCCATGGCTCCCTTGCGGGAAACTGCATTGGGATTGAAGTTCGATTCCACTTTGATCACCGCGCGCACCAGGCTGGGATCCACATTGTGCCGGGCCGCTGCCTGCTCAATGGCAGCATCGATCTCCTGCTGCGTGAATGCCTTGCCCCGAACAAAGTTCGGCGCCGCCATACCCGAGCTTTCAGTCGGTTCCTGGCTCAGATAATGGCTCACCTCCTCCGCCGCCGAGCGCGCTGCCCGGACGTTGGCCGAAGGCACCGGCTTCCACCGGTGTTGGGTGACGCTCCAGAACACCAGCGGACTCTGCCGGACTGGAGCTTCGGACCGCTTCGTCACCGCAGCCGGGGGCGCTTCGTTGACGTAGATCGTTCGGCCGGAGTCGTCGATGGTAGTGGTGATCACGGGATTCGAACTGTCAGAACCGGCTTCTGCCTGCACGTATGGCGCTGTGAGTGAAAGGAAGGTCGCGATTACGGGTGTGGCCATCAGGGCGAGTTGCAGGTGCTTTCGCATAGCCGGATATTCACCTTCGACGCAGAGATACCTCTGCGCCTGCCTACCCGGAAACCTGACGGAGAATCCTTACCAGAGTAGGTCGATTATAGGCTGGCCGGGGAGGGTGGGCAATCTGCCAAAAGGGTATAGAACCACCGAAGGTAATCCAAGTATATTACTGACACTAAAGATGTTAGCCGCTTAGTAACTTCGAGGACTTTGGCCTGGGGCGATCCCTTCTCTGTTTCAAGGCGACAGCTTTGCGAACGAGCAGGAAGAGCATCGCATAGAAAACAAGGTCGATCAGCAACGCTGGCCAGAACATCCATCCAAAATGCTCGAAGGCAATCCCATCGAAACCCAACAGCGAGAATACGTAGTTCATCACCAGGAATCCGGGCCAAAGCAACATAGCCACGTACTTGATGTAAGTGGCCACGGCCAAGAGTCCAGCCGCAACCACGATGACCGCGCCGATCGTCAGGACTTGAACTATGCGTTTCGTGGTTGGACCTCGCCGTTCATGGTAGGCCGAGTTTGGCAGGCCGCAAAGTTACGATCGTCTCGACGTGAACCACTTCTCCGAGCGGGAGGGTGTAGCCCGACCGCAGCGAAGCTCCTCCGCGACTGTGTTACGCTGCCCCTTGATCCCATGAGCGAACTGGAACCTCCTCAGCGCCAGACGCCCGACTCCCTGATGCTCTACGGCTTCTGGTATCGCGCCTTGCCGAGCGAACGGATCACCCGCAATCGGCTGCATAAGGCCATGCTGCTGGAAACCCCTCTTGTTCTCGGCCGCGACCGCCAGGGTGCGCCCTTCGCATTGCGCGATGCCTGTCCTCACCGCGGCATGCCGCTCTCTTATGGGATGTTCGACGGGCAGCAAATCGAGTGCAGTTATCACGGCTGGAGATTCGACGCCCACAGCGGCCAGTGCCAGCTCATTCCGTCACTGACTCCCGATCAAGACCTCAAAATCGACCGCATCTACGCCGGCAGCTACACCTGCGAAGAGCGTGATAATTACATTTGGGTGTTCATGCCCGAACTATCTCCGTCGGGCGCGGGATTCACCAAAGCGGCCGAGCCGCCGATCCCGGCGCCACGTGTGCCCACGTTCGGAGGCAACTACAAGATTGCCCATCTGACCGCCGATCTGCCCTGCAGCGTGGATCACGGCATCATCGGCCTGATGGACCCGGCGCACGGCCCGTTCGTGCACCAGGCATGGTGGTGGCGCAGCCGCCATAGCATTCACGAAAAACAGAAGCAGTTCGAGCCCATCCCGATGGGCTTCCGCATGAGCGCGCACACGCCCAGCTCCAATAGCGCGCCTTACAAATTATTGCGTCTCTACGCCGACGCCGACTCGATTACCACAACGATTGATTTTGTTCTGCCCAACCAGCGTTCCGAAACCATCCAGGCGGGAAGGTATTGGTTCGCCAGCCTGACCACGGTGACGCCCATCACCCGCGCTCATTGCCGTATTGACGTGGTCGCCTGCTGGAACATCTTCCGCTGGGTGCCATTTGGGCCTTCACTTTTGAAATTTGTTTTTGCGAAATTCGTCGAGCAAGATCGCCAGACTATGGAGGATCAGTCGGAAGGCCTGAAGCATAATCCGCACCTGATGCTGATTGACGATGCCGACCGGCCGGCGAAGTGGTATTTCCAGCTCAAGGCGGCGTATCTGGAATCAAAACGGACGGGCGAAGAGATGCAGCATCCGATGCCGGGCCAAGTCACATTGAAGTGGAGAAGTTAGGAAAGAGTAGCTAGTAGCGAGGGAATGAGCTTGATGCCACGCGGCACATCTCTTGGCCACTAGTCCTAGCTACCAGCTACCAGCTTCTAGCTACTACTCTTCCTCCACCAGCCAGTCCATCGCTTCTTCGCGGGTCTTGAAAGCCGGAAACTCGCGCTGGGAGAAGCTCTTGAAATTCTCGTAGAGCACCTTGGGCAACTGTTCCGTTCCCACCCACGCCGAGCGCTTGACGTAAGGACGGTCGAAGACCAGCGCCTCCTTGATGCGTATGGCCACGGCTTTGTCCACCTGTGCACCGGTGAAGTCGGCGAGGGTAAGCACGGAATCGCGGGGCTGCTCGGCGATTTGCTCCTGCACTTCGGCCACGACCGCCAGTATCTGCGCCGGCGTGCAGCCGCTGAAATCAATCAGCAGGATCTGCTTGCCTCGATGAGTGACGAACCGTATGCGATCTTCCATGGACAATTCCGCATGCGCAGTCAACTGGGAACTGGGAACCGAAAACTAGGAACTGGGTCTTAACTCCCCAAGAGCGATTCCACGACTTGGTAAGCTCCATCCAGAGCCTCGTCCAGCGCGCCAGGATCTTTGCCGCCGGCTTCGGCCAGGTCGGGACGCCCGCCGCCTTTGCCCCCGACCTTTTCCGCTACCTTGCCGATGACCTTGCCCGCTTGAATGCGGCCTGTGAGGTCTTTAGTCACGCCCACAATGAGCGACACGTTGCCATTGCTGGTCGAGCCCAGCACGACCACGCCCGAGCCCAGCTTGTCGCGAAGCTGATCGACCAGAGTGCGCATCTGGGCGCGTTCGAGATTGTCCACGCGATGGGCGAGCACCTTGATGCCGCGAATGTCTTTGATTTTCTCGCCGATGTTCTCCGTGCTCGACGAAGCCGATTTCATGCGCGCCTGGTCGAGTTCGCGAGCCAACCGCTTGATTTCCGCGTCTTTCTTTTCGAGCTCAAGCTTCAGCGCTTCCGCAGGAGACACCGGAGCCTCGTCGATTCTGGGTGCCCCATCCCTTCGCGTTCTTTGCGAAAGGATGGGCTTGGAAAGGGTGGGAGAAACGACGCTCGACACGTAGCTCTCCAACTCGTGGTCTTTCCTGAAGTGCTGTAGCGATCCCTCTCCGGTCACCGCTTCCACGCGCCGCACGCCCGACGACACACTGCCTTCTTTCAGAATCTTGATCAATCCAATCTCGCCGGTTTGTGCCGTATGCGTCCCGCCGCAGAGTTCGGTGGAGAAGTCGCCAATCCTGATGACGCGAACTTTATCGCCATATTTCTCGCCGAACAGCGCCATGGCGTGATACTCGTTCACCGCAAGATCAATCGGCACGTTCTCGATGACTTCGACTTTCTGATTGCGCAGAACTTCCTTGTTGATCAGGTCTTCGATGTCCTGCAACTCTTCGTCTTCGACCGCGGTGAAGTGCGAGAAGTCAAAGCGCAAATGATTGGGCGCGACCAGCGATCCCGCCTGCTTCACATGCTTGCCCAGAACTTCGCGCAGCCCGGCATGAAGCAGATGCGTAGCCGTGTGATTGCGCATGGTGGATTGGCGAATGTCGGTATTGACCACGGCATCGACTCTGTCGCCCAAGCGGATCGGTTGTTTGACAAAGACTACGTGCGCGCGCACCCCCTGCACTGGGTAGTAGCAGCCGGTCACCTCGGCGACGACGGTATTGTGATCCTCGCTGTAGAACCATCCCCGATCGCCCACTTGCCCGCCTGACTCAGCATAAAAAGGAGTGTGGTCAAGAATCACCTCGCCAACATCCCCAACATTAAGTTGCCCGACGCTACCCACATCGCCAATGTTCCCAGGTCTAACAAAGCCCCTCGCCTGCCCCCTCAGCAGAGCCAGCACTTCGCAGTTGTCGGAGCGCGTCTGGCGGTAGCCTGCGAACTCAGACTTCGGAAGCTGCTGGTAAGCAGGATTAGCAGTCTGTTTGGCCGCACCTTTCCAGGAAGCGCGAGCACGAGCCTGCTCCGCCTTGAGGGCGGTTTCGAAACCCTCAGCGTCGAAGCCAAAGCCCATATCGCGGCAGGACTCCTCAATGAAGTCCTTTGGGAGACCGTAGGTCTCATACAGCTTGAATGCCACATCCCCTGGAAATACCACAGACTGACCAGCCGCCTTCAGGATCGCGGTCTGGCGACGAATCCCGGACAATGGCTCCTGGTGGGGTGCCCCAAGGACGGCAGTATCGTGGCCCAACGTGAGATTGACTTCCGCTGCCTTCACGTCATCCTGGCGTTGGAGAATTATTCGACCGAATTGCTCCTCCATTTCTTTCCACCCGCGTTCCACGGTGTGAGCGAACCTTTTTTCTTCTTCGAGGATTGTTTTCGCGACACGGTCCTGGGTCTCTATGAGCTCAGGATATGCGTCCTTCATTTCATCTCGCACAGCCTGCGCCATTTTAAACATGAAGGGCTGCGACACAGCGAGCAATCGACCGTGCCGGATAGCTCTGCGTAAAATCTTGCGCAGCACGTACCCGCGACGCTCATTCGACGGGATCACGCCATCGGAAATGAGGAAGGTAGCTGCTCTAGAGTGATCGGCGATAATCCTCAGCGATGCGTCTGCCTTGAAATCTGCCCCATAATGGGTCTTGGTAAGCTCACTCGCCCGGTGCAGCAACGGTTTAAACAAATCGGTCTCGTAATTCGAAATCTTCCCCTGCAGAACCGCCGCCAGCCGCTCCAATCCGGCACCCGTGTCAATCGACGGCTTGGGTAATTCCCGGAGCCTGTATTCAATCGGCTGATAGTCATCGCCGGTGGCCAGGTGCTTGACCTGTAGCGTTGTGATCTCGCGGTCGAACTGCATGAACACCAGATTCCAAATCTCGACATAGCGCCCGCAATCGCATCCAAACGCGCAATCCGTGTGTCCCTGATCGGAGGCGGCCGGGCCCATGTCGTAGTGAATCTCGCTGCAGGGACCGCACGGACCGGTGTCGCCCATCTGCCAGAAATTGTCTTTCAGGCCGAACTCAAAGATTCGATCTTTGGCCACGCCCTGCCCAACCCACAGGTCGTAGGCCTCGACATCGCGCGACATTCCGCCTTCGCCGTTAAAGACGGTCACATACAGCTTGTCCTTCGCGATCCCGAACCACTCGGGCGAAGTGATCAGTTCCCACGCGTAGGCAATCGCGTCTTTCTTGAAGTAATCGCCAAAAGAAAAATTCCCCAGCATCTCGAAAAAGGTGTGATGGCGGTTGGTGAACCCGACATTCTCCAGATCGTTGTGCTTGCCGCCGGCCCGCACGCATTTTTGCGAAGAAGTCGCCCGCGTGTAATCGCGCTTTTCCAGGCCGAGGAAAACGTCTTTGAACTGGTTCATCCCTGCGTTGGTAAACAGCAGCGTGGGGTCGTTGGCCGGAACGAGCGACGACGAATGCACCTCGCGGTGCCCCTTCTGGACAAAGTAGTCCAGAAACTTGCGCCGAATTTCAGAACCAGTCATCGAAGTTTAATTCTAAATGAAAACCGCGGAGGACACTGAGGACACAGATGGCCTTCACATCTCTTTCTCTCGGGCGATTGGGCCTTCACTTGATCGGAATCAGGGGCCGGAACAGGTTGTTACGGCCCCAGCGATAGATCCGGAAATCTCGATCCACGGTGAGAATATCGCCGGTGCCGAATTCGTTGGCCAGGTGAATGAGGCACGCATCAGCCACGTCAATGCCGCGATGGCGATACTTGCCGAGAATCCGGCTCACGGGGCGGGCTGAGTCGAAAAGAGCCAGAGGAATGAGAAAGCCCCTCGAGGCCACGTTTTGCAGGACAGCGTGGGCAGCGCCTTCGACCTTTCGCAACAAATAGCAACTCTCTGCAATCACCGCTTCGCAGGTGACAAGCGGCGCTGCCACCTTGGCCATCGCCTCGGCGCAAGGCCGGTGGAAGGAGTCCGTGGGATCGAGCAAAGCCACAATCGCGCCGGTATCCAACAGAATCGGCTTCACCGCCCAAAGTCCTTGAGATGTGTCTTATTTGAGGCCAAGTCGCCAACGCCAGACGGAAACCTGCCCTGGCCAATGATCGTGCGGCGGCCTTTGGTAGCATGGCACGAAGCCAGGAGGCGCAGGCCTTCGCGCACTACCTTGGAAGGTGTCCAGCCAGTTCTCTTCATCAGGCGATGCAGGATTTCTTCCGATTCTTGATCCAGTCGCGCTTGAATGGTTGACGCCATTCCTCATTGTAACACATGCTGATGATTGTATTACGAAATCTCCAGAGCCGCGTCCTCCGCGTACTCGGCGGTTTTCATTGCGTCTCTTCTTCCAGCGCGCTCAGGGTCTCGTCGTCCACATCCCACTTTTTCAGAATCGCGAAGATGGTTTTCGCAGCAAACCCCGCGCGCATCAGCTGCCGAAAAATTCGTGCGGCCTGCTTTTGATCCTTCGGTTTCACCAGGCGCTTGCGGCGCAAGTATAGCCGCGCCTGCTGCTCGTCACTCACCTCGTCATAAACCGCGCCCACCGCCTTTTCGATGACCTCGCCATGCACGCCTTTCGCCTTCAGATCGGTAATCACGCGCCTGCGGCCGAATTTCTCGTTGTCACGGCGAAAGGAAGAATATGCCGCGGCGTACCGGGAGTCGTTGAGATAACCCTGATCTTTGAGCCGCCGAATCACAAGCTCCACCAGCGTCTGCCCATACTCAGTTTCGGCCTCCACCCGAGGCCGCAGCAGGCGCTTCAGTTCCGCCACGGAACGCATGCGCCGGGCCAGCGCGCCCACGGCATATTGGTAGAGTTCATCTTCGGAATCGGTCTTCCTCGGCCGAGGGAAAGCCATGATTAGTAAAACCTTACCGCACCTCGCGGAGTTTTTGGGAAAAACTCATTGCTGAATCCATGCATATTTCACAACTTTTTACGTTCCTAGCGGTGACAGTGGGAACTTTTCCGCGTCTATTTCCGTAGTTAAGTAAGAGAGCGAGGAACGCAGTCATGCTGACCATCGATGTAGAAAGAACCGGCGATATAGCAGTGGTTAGATGCAGCGGGCGAATCGTGCGCGGCGCCGAGGTGCGCACGCTGCGCAATGCGGTCGTCTCGGAAAACGACACCCGCATTGTGGTGCTTGATTTATCGGATGTGGAAACGCTTGATGCCGGTGGCCTGACGGCGCTGCTTTCCTTGCATCAATGGGCTCGCAGTCGCGGCGTCCAACTCAAGCTGGTGAATCCGTCGCACTTCGTGCATGAAATTCTGACCCGTACAAAACTGGATTGCGTGTTCGACATCTCCACCTTCGATCACGCGCTTTTCATTCTCAGTTCGCCTCACTGTCTGCACGCGAAATACGCGGCCAGCTGCTGACCGCGGGTTTTCCTCCACCGATGGGCCAGAGGCTTGCCGTTTTGGCTGGCGGCAACTCTGGCCCTCCTCCGAAAGAAAAAAGGGCGCGCTTTTGGCGCGCCCGCAGTGTTCAGGAGGAGAAAACTCAGCGGCCGCCGTAGCCGGCCGATTGCATAGCGTTCTTCGAGATGTCGCTGGTGGAAGAAATGCCCTGCATGCGCAGCTTGAAATCGTCGGCGTTGGAGGCATTTTCCAGAGCGGTTTCGTAATTGACCAGCCCGGCCTGAAACAAATCCCACAAAGACTGATCGAAGGTCTGCATGCCGTACTGCGAAGTTCCGGCGGAGATGGCGTCGCGGACGGAGCGTGTCTTTTCCGGCACCAGGATACATTCCCGGATGTATGCGGTATTGATCATGACTTCGACCGCGGGCACGCGGCCCTCGCCATCGCACCGTTTCACCAGTCGTTGGCTGATCACTGCCCGCAGCACGGCGGCAAGTTGCAGACGAATCTGCTTCTGCTCCGGCGGCGGAAAGACGGCGATAATGCGGTTGATGGTTTCCACCGCATCCAGCGTGTGTAAGGTTGAGAACACCATGTGCCCGGTCTCGGCAGCGTGCAGCGCCGTGCCGATGGTTTCCACGTCGCGCATTTCGCCGACCAGAATGACGTCGGGATCCTGGCGAAGCGAGGCTCGCAGCGCGGCCGAAAAATTAGGCGTGTCCACTTCCACCTCGCGCTGGTTGACGTAGCCTTTCTTGTCGCGGTGCAGGAATTCGATGGGGTCTTCGATCGTAATGATGTGTTCGGCGCGGGTGGAATTGATGCGGTCCACCATAGCCGCCAGGGTCGTAGACTTACCGGAACCGGTGACGCCGGTGACCAGAATCAATCCGCGGGGCATGTCGCAGACTTGCTCCACGATCTTGGGCAAATAGAGTTCATCGAGCGCCCGAATCTTGGTAGGAATTACGCGCAGCACCAATCCCACGTTGCCGCGCTGCTGGAACACGTTCACACGGAAGCGGCCCAGTCCGGCCACTCCGTAGGCCATATCGATTTCCGTGGTCTCTTTGAATTTCTGCTTCTGCCGCGCCGACATCATGCTGAACGCCATGGTCAGCATGTCCTCCGCACTGATGCGCGGCTGATCGGTCAGCGGAATCAATTCGCCATCGATGCGCAGGTGAGGATAATTTCCAACCTTCAGGTGCAAGTCGGAGGCGCGCCGCTCCATGGCGATGCGAAGCAGATCATCAATATTCATTCGAGGAGATCCTTGGGAACCAATCCGTATCATGAACCCAAATGTCATCCGGCCCAAGATGACCTAAGTAATAGCGGATTGTGCATCTGGGCCCTTTTCGGAGGCGACGATTCAAGGTAGCCCACTACCACTCCGAAGTTAGCTTGACTTAGTCTATGGACTTAGTCCATACTCGATGCTGTGGAAGTCAATATTCACGAGGCCAAAACCCACCTCTCGCGTCTCCTGCAACGTGTGGCGGCGGGAGAGGAGATCACGATTGCACGCGCGGGCAAACCCATCGCCAAGCTGATCGCGGTTGTCGAAAAACCGGCGGTCCGTCCCTTGGGATTTGCCAAGGGCCAGGTGTGGGTCGCCGATGACTTCGATGCTCCTCTGCCCGATGATCTACTCAAGGAATTTTACGGCGGAGAGTTGCCCAAACTTGAGCAGCGCAAGCGCAAATGAAGTATCTGCTGGATACCAATATCTGGTTATGGAGCATTGATTCTGTCGGCAGAATCAACCAGACCGGTCTCGATATCCTGAGGAACGGCAACGAGGAAATTTACTTTTCCGCAGCGGCCGTCTGGGAGATCAGCATCAAAGCGGGCCTGGGAAGATTGCACCTGCCTTCGCCTCCCGCAGAGTGCGTGCCCACATTCACGGCCAGGCAAGGTCTGCGTCCGCTTGCCATCACGCAATTCCACGCAGTCAGGGTCTATGATCTCCCTCCGCATCATCGAGACCCGTTCGACCGCTTAATGATCGCGCAGGCGATTGCGGAAGAAATGGTGATCCTCACATCCGATCGTGTGTTTGAGAAATATCCGGTTGATGTGTTGTGGTGTGAAAGGTAAATGCTGCGGAAGGTAAATGCTGTCGAAGACACGGCGATGCTGCAAAATAATAACGGGGCGCGAATGCACGCGCCCCGGATAACCGTCTGGAGCCGAAACCACCCTACACGCTGACCGGTTGCTTGCTGCTCACCGGCACCGGCGTCAGCCAGCCAAACCGATCGGGCTTCTCGCCGTGAACGATGCCATAAAACTCCTTCTGGATCGCCTTAGTCAACGGTCCGGTGACGCCTTTGCCCACGCTGATCTTATCCACCGACCGGATCGGTGTAATCTCCGCCGCCGTTCCGGTAAAGAAGGCTTCATCCGCGATGTAAAGCAGTTCGCGCGGGATCCCCTGCTCTACGACTGGGATCTCCAGCTCGCGAGCAATGCGCAGAACCGAATCCCGCGTAATTCCCGGCAGCACCGAGTTGCCCAGAGGCGCGGTTTGCAGCGTCCCATTGCGAACAACGAACACATTCTCACCCGAGCCTTCGCTGACGTACCCGTTACTGTCGAGCGCGATCCCTTCGACGTAGCCGTTGATGATGGCTTCCATCTTGATCAGTTGCGAGTTCATGTAGTTCGCCCCCGACTTAGCCATGGCGGGAAGCGTGTTGGGCGCAATGCGTGTCCAGGAAGAAACGCAAACGTCCACACCCTGCTCGGCATCGGTGCCCAGGTACTTGCCCCAGGGATAGTTGCAGAGATAGACCTCGGTCGGCGAATTGAAGGGATTGACCCCCGCCTCGCCATAACCGCGCAGCACGATCGGCCGAAGGTAACAGGGCCAAACTCCATTGCTCTTCACTAATTCGATCATGCCGGAGATCAGTTCTTCGCGAGTGTAGTCCACATCGATGCGGTAAATCTTGGACGAATCCAGCAGGCGCTGCGTGTGTTCCTGAACCCGAAAAATAGCCGGTCCCGTGGGCAGCGCGTAGCAGCGGATGCCCTCAAATACCGACGAGCCATAATTCACCACGTGCGACATGACGTGGATTTGCGCGTCATCCCAGTTCACCAATCTACCGTTGTGCCAGATTTTTTCTGTCTTCTGAATCGCCATGCGCACTCCTCAATTTAAAAGATTCACTCGTACGGCTGAGGGAGCAATTTGTTTTGATGCCAAATTCTCGCCGTGGGTGGATCCGCCTGTTGGCGACAGGCAGCACGGTACCCGAGGGGACAGGTCGCGCCAAACAAAAACCGAGGAGATTATACCCGAGGTTGGACCAAATTCAGGATGAATTCTGCAACTCACCCGGGCAGATGCCCAAATTCAGCCGGGAAGCTGACAAAACCGGTCCCAACAGTAGGTTGATGCTACTTCCCCCGCCGGCTTGTAAGCGCGGCCGATCCCGAGCACCTGGGAAGCCGCGCTAATCAACCGAAGGCGAGCCTGGCGCAAAGTTTTACATATTGACCGGCTGCAGCGCGCAAGGCCATAATCACAAACCAAGATACCTTGCCCCAGGCATCTGCCACGCCGGATGCTCCCCGAAAGGAGACAGGAAAATGACTTCGCAGAAATCAGAACCCCCAGCCACACGAACCCGCAGGACCACGCCCCTGGGTGCGAGGCTGGAGAAGAAGCTGGCGATGTACGCTGCTGCCGCTGCTGGTGCCACGGGGGCCCTGGTATCGGCCGCGCCAGCGCAAGCTAAAGTTCTTTACACGCCGGTCCACGTGGTGCTCACTACCTCATCGAACTCGTCCTGCTGCACGTACAAGGTCGATCTCAACCATGATGGCGTGAACGACTTCTCGTTGGCGGCACGATCCGCACCCTTCCAGAGCGGCAATTCCGCGTACCTTGCCTGCCATCCGTTGACAGTATCCAATATGGTCTGGGGCCGTGACTTCCGTTCGGCGCTGCGGCGGGGCACGAAGATCGGTCCGAACGGGCTCTTTAACAGTAAGTTCCCGGTCATGGGATCGGTTTCGTATGTAAGTAGCCCCCCTCCTGGCTTCAACGGTTATTGGGTGAACAGCGGCAAGGGTGTTAGGGATCGTTACCTCGGGCTCAAGTTTGTCATCAAGGGCAAGGTTCACTACGGGTGGGCCCGCCTCAACGTCAAAGTTAAGGGCTACGGTATTGTGGGCATCACCGCCACCCTCACCGGCTACGCCTATGAGACTGTGCCCAATAAACCAATCATCGCGGGAAAGACAAAAGGGGCGGACGTCGTCCTAGAGCCCGCCACACTTGGCCATCTGGCGGCGGGTGCGGCGAGTATCCCCAGTTGGCGGACCTCCCCTCCCCGTCACGTTAGTGTGGCCCCGCAATTTCCAGGCATAAGTTAACAAATGTCATCCTGAGGAGGGAAACGTTCGCTCCTGCGAACGTTTCCGACGAAGGATCTATGCATTTACAGAAATCAAATACATAGATCCTTCGGTTGTCTTCGGTTTGCTTCGCAAACCGAAAAACCGCCCTCAGGATGACAATTCCTAAACGGTCAGGATCACATTCTAAAAATATGACAGGAATTTACTGGACAAGACACTGAACACTGACTGTCGTCACTATCTGGCGTTGTCCGACGACTCCGCCGGCCCCACCGTCAGCCCCGCCTGCACTACGCCCGGCAGTTCATCCCCTCGAAAATACTGCCCTTTGGCGGCTCGCATCTCGGGCATGGCGGCGTAGGGCTTGCTGTAATCGTTGTTGGCGTTCCAGAACAAGAATCCGATCCCGCCCTTGTTCTTCGCGGTCAACACCTGGGTTTCAATGTACTTCGGAGAATAGGTTTTGGTGCGCCAGTGGAAAGCCTGCAGCCACGGCCGAATCACCACGCCACTGCCCTTCGTGATCAACTGAAAGCGGTCCATGGACTCGCCAATAAAATGCTCGGGCGCGTCACCGGGGTGCGCGATCCCGTCCATGCCGAAGAAGTGCGAAGGATAAATCATCGGCGAGAGCACGTCGCAATACTGGGCCATCTTAACGATGTCCTGCCCGGTGTGCGCCAGGTCCACCGGACGCTGCCACGCCATCACGCCGAATACGTCCAGCGAAAACAACACGCCGGTGGGGTGCAATTCCGCGTAGGCATGTTTCAGGAAGTCGGCGATCACGTCCGAGCGATGCCAATCGGGATGCTGGGTCTGGAACACGAAGCTGGCATCTTTCTGATCGCCCTCGGCCGGAAAGCGGACGTAATCAAACTGGATCTCGTCCGCGCCGGACTGGGCGGCTTTCTTGGCCAGCGCAATGTCATATTCCTGTACTTTAGGTTGCGAGGGATCGGTCCAGACCAGCTTGCCGTTTTCGCGCCAGGGATTGCCAGTGCGCCGGGACTTCACTGCCAGCTCGGGATGCGCCACCACCAGCCGTTCGTCGCGGAAGATGGCAATTCGCGCGATGGCGTGCATGCCCTGCGAGTGCAGAAAATGGGCAAACTTGGGCAGATCGTGTATGGCGATGTGATGCCCGCCCGCCAGCGGGTGATCGAACGGAATGTTGATGCTTCCGTCGCTATCCTTCACGTCGAAAACCACGGCATTTCCGCCCAATTCCCGCCAGCGGCGAATAATGCGCAGCCCGTGATCGCTGCCCGCCATCAGACCGGTCAAATAAACTGCCCGCACCTCAAAATCGCGCGGTACGGGGATGGTTTTCTCTACGATCGGCGTATCCAGGATGCCCGGCACCACCACCGTCTGCCCCGCCTTCAGGTATGTGCCTTGCAGGTCTCCGTTGACTTTACGAATGGCCTCTGCCAGTTCGCTCGAGGTCAGATAGGAAGTCTGGGAAACATAGTGATGAGCGACTGAGGAAATCGTGTCCCCGCGCCTGGCAAAATACATCGTGCTGCCGGGCGGAGCCACCTTCGTGATTTCCACCGAGACTCCTGCCGACGCCGGCTTGCCGGGGACGTCAGCGGAGGCCGAAGTCAACCGCAATGCTTGGCCGGATTGAGCTTCCGCCGCAGGCGGTAGCCGGAATGCCAAATGCCAGGAAATGATCCCGAAGCATAGACACGCCACAACTGTTAGCAGGGTGGAACCAAGCCTTCGCAAGTTTTTTCTCCCAGGGGGAATGCGTTAGAAGGATGCTAAAGGGGGCCGATTTTCGCTGCCAGTTACGTCCGGCCAGTGCCACAGGAGAGCGTCGCGTCCGCGCCTGAGAGTTCCACAAAACTTCCTGCGTGCGCAAATTATTTCCCTTTACATGATTTCCCCCTGTCACGTAAGTGCCTCCCACGACAGGTGATACGCATCTAAGTCTTACAGAAATGGAGTGATGCGCAGTCGGAAGGGGATGGCTAATCATTTGCAGTAAGCCATAGCGATTCAAGGGGTGAGGAGGTGACAAAATTTGTCGCTTCCTGAAAACAGCAAAAATGACGGACTCTCCCAAGGACCATTGCAGGCTCAGGAAAGGACAATGAGGGCTCCGACCCTATGAAAAACGTGCTTAGCACCGCGCTCGATCCCACTCGCCGCAGCAACGATGCCAGAGACTTCGAAGGCGCCTTGCGCCGCAAGATCGTCGGCCAGGACGCCGCTGTCGAAAAGGTCGTCGAAATCTACCAGATGTTCCTGGCCGGGTTGAACCCTCCCGGACGTCCGGTGGGCAATCTGCTCTTTCTGGGCCCCACCGGATCGGGGAAAACCCGTGTCGTCGAGGCCATGTCTGAGGCTCTGTTCGGCGACGCTCGCGCCTGCATCAAGATCGATTGCGCCGAGTTCCAGCACTCCCACGAGATCGCCAAACTGATCGGTTCGCCGCCCGGATATCTGGGCCACCGCGAGACTCATCCCCTGCTCACGCAGGAAGCTCTTAACCAGTGGCACACCGACAAGCTCAAGCTGTCGATCCTGCTCTTCGACGAAATCGAGAAGGCGTCCGACGCGCTCTGGCAGTTGCTGCTGGGCATCCTTGACAAAGCTACGCTAACCCTGGGCGACAACCGCCGGGTTGATCTTTCCCAGTGCATCATCATCATGACCTCAAACCTGGGAGCCAGCGAGATGAGCACCCTGGTCGAAGGCGGTCTGGGATTCGCCGCGCGCAAAGCGAACCAGGTGGATGCCAGTCTGGACGACAAAATCGATCGCACCGCCGTCGACGCCGCCCGGCGCAAGTTCACGCCGGAGTTCATGAACCGCATCGACAAGGTCGTCGTGTTCAAGACTCTGCGCTCCGAGCATCTGCAACAGATCCTGGAAATTGAGCTGGGCATGGTGCAGCAACGCGTTTTGATGGCTGCGGCCGCGAACCAGTTCGTGTTCAACTGCACGTCCAAGGTGAAGAGCTTCTTACTGGACGAGGGTACGGACCCGAAGTATGGGGCCCGACATCTGAAGCGCGCCATTGAGCGTCATCTCGTGTTCCCCTTGGCCAATCTGGTGGCCACGGGCCAGGTCAAGCTGGGCGATTTCATTCGCGTGGATATCTGCCCGGAAGGCCGTCTTACCTTTGTGAAGGAAGCGGAAGGCGCCATGGTTCCCACGCTGATGGAACGCTACGGCACCGCGGCAGGAACACCGGCCATGGCAGCACGCTCCGCCAAAGTCATCGCCAACCGGCGCGAGTTCGGCGCCAGCCCCATGGGCGAGATCAAATAAAGAGTTTTCCCTGTGTGTTGCTCCGAGGCGCCGAGAACCTGCGGCGCCTTTTTTCTGTATGTACTGACTCTCGCCTAGTGTGGCGTCCGTTAAGTTAGTGTCATATTTCTGGACTGTCATCCTGACCGGCCTTCAGGCCGGGAAGGATCTATGTATTTTCCCAATTCGGGAATCTCGCATATAGCTGCAGGATAACTTTAAGCACAGCGGCCCTCTGGCGGGCTCCTGTATGCCCGGCACGACCCAAACGTCGTCCGAGCATCCGATCGTCGCTCTACGGGCCTCCTAGCGCCAATAAATGGCATTCTACGCGATGGTCAGACTGCCGTTTTGCCCCTCTGATGTAGGTTAAACGAAGATTCAACAACTTAGCTTGGAGTGAATCATATTGAGACCGCCAGGGATGCTCATCTTGATGGTGAGTCGAGCTGCGGGTGCACCCTGTTTCGCGTAGTTTGCGAAAAGGGTGGGTCGGTGAAAATCATCGGCGTGGACACAGCAGTCGTAACCGCCCATTACCTCTTCCTCGCGAACGCTCTCGCCTGGGCCAGTTCCGGACGATCCGAATGCGTCCCGTTGTCGCAATTTTTCAGCAACTGCGCGTAGTAGGTGGACGCTTTCTCGGGTTGATGCGTCAATTCGGCTGCCCGGCCCGCACCATACAGACCGTTGAACCGGTTAGGATCAACCTGCATAGAGTTTTCGTACTCGGTCAGAGCTTCTTGCGGACGACCCATTTCCAGCAGCATGTCTGCCAGCATCTCACGCGCGGGCAGTTCGACCTCGCCTTTGCCCTCGACATCCTGTTTGTCGGCGACCGCACGCAGCAGCCGCACGGCTTCGTCGTTTCTACCTTCGGCAAATGCCAGCCAGGCGTGCGCTTCGTCGCGCTTGGTGGTCATGTAGTCGGCCCGAAATGCGTGCGGACCGCGCTTGGTCTCCTCCAGCATTGCATCGTAGTCATTGACCGCAGCCCGCGCCGCGGCCGCATCATGCAAGTGTCCCGCAGCCACGGCATGTGCCCAATATGTGATGGCCTGGTTGTACGGCTCGGCCTTCGCGTCGGGCTGGAGCGCTTCCGCGTCTTTCCAATGCCGCATCTCCAAGTCATACATCGCAGGCGAATGGGCACGCGTGCGATTGAGATAATCCACCAGGTTCTTGTCCACCTGATCGTAGTCAATCGCAGCCTGCTGGCGCACCATTTCTTCAGCTTTCTTGTCTTCGCCAATCTGCAGGTATACGTACTCCAGAAACTCCATTGCATGCACCTGATTTTCTGCGCCCACAGGCATGCCTGCGGGATGGCGAGCGGCCTCGAGCGATGCCAGGTTCGACTGAATGTCCTCCTGCCACAAGCCGAGCCGGGCGAAGATGTGCGACGGCATGTGCAGCGCATGCGGCGCGGCGGGCGCGATCTGCGCATAGCGGCGGGCGGCTTCCAGGCCTAGCGGCGCCAGTTGCGGGGAGTCGGCGGCGTGGATCAGGTAGTGCGCCACTCCTGGATGGTCGGGATTCTCACGAAACACCTGGTTGAGGATGGCGATCGCCTTCTGCGGATTGATGAGCGGGTGTTCCGCATCCGGACCCCACGTCAGCAGCGACATGCCATAAAACACCGCCGCCTCGTGGTCTTCGGGATACTGCCTGTACACCTTCTCCATCGCTTCGGAGAATTCGCGGTTGCGGGTTTGGTAATCGCGGGTGGATTTATTTCGATTGTCGTCACTTTGTTGATCTTCGCGATAGAAAACCGCGAGGGCATCAATGTAGTCGCGTTCGCGCTGAGTTTTCGCGTGCAGGGCTTGCGCCTTCTGAACTAGCTCCCAGCCTTGCTTCATATCGGAATCGGAAGGCCGGTAGGCCAGCGGACGATACAATCCCATCGCCTCGGCCCAATACGCCATCGCGCACGTGGGGTCTTTCGCGGCGGCCTCGGCGAATTGTTTCTCCGCTTGATCAAACAAGAACGAATGTTGCAGAGCGAGTCCATGTTCGATGGCTTGCTGCGTCGCGCTGGAGCAGGAAATCGGGAACGAAACCGTTCCCAGCTTCGCGCTGGGATCGGGATGGGGATGAGCTTGACCGGCCAGAGCGCAGGCCGCGCACAGAACCGCAGCCATGCTGAACCAGAGGAGCGGTTTTTTCATTGGGGGCGTGCTCGCTGGTTAATTCTACTCGTGTCATCCTGAGCGAAGCCGTCGTGCGCGGAGCGCGCGGCGGCACAGTCGAAGGACCCCTATCACGCTGTCAGTGGCCGCGCTGCCTCAGGGAATTCTCAGAGACAATGGGCTCCAGAAAAACTGCAGATTCCTCGTCGCTGCGCTCCTCGGAATGACAATACATGAAGTCTTCCGCCGTCAGAGGTCGGAAGATGACTCGGGACAACTAGTTGGAGGTTTCGACCGGATGCACCGTCGCGCTCGTCGCCGGCAAGGCTGGGCGGTCGGTGAAGAAGCTGTGATCGTAGAGGTTGCGATACATGCGGCCGGCAATTTCTGCGGCCTTGGGACCGAAGGTGGGACGGCCGCCTTCCAGGAAGACGACGACTACAATGTGTCCGACGTCGGTTTTCGCGTAGGAAGCAAACCATCCGAAACGGGTGCCCGCGTGAGAGCAGGTTCCGGTCTTGCCCAGAACTTCCTCTTCGTTAAAGTTCACGCGCAGGCTGCGCGCGGTTCCGTAAGATACCGCTCCGGCCATGCCGTCGGAGATTTCCGGAATCAGGGGCGCGATATCCAAACGCCGCTTCACAATGGGCTGAAAGTTGGTGACTTCTTCCGGAGTGGTAGGATGCTGCAGATAATAAAGCGTGCCGCCATTGGCGATCGCGGAAACCATGGCGCCAAGCTGCAACGGCGTCATCGAAACACCTTCGCCGAAGGAGCACATCTTGCCCACACCGCCCAGCTTCGTAGGAATGACTTCGTTGGGGTAAATGCCGAGTTGCTCGCCGGGAATGCTGTAACCGGCCAGCTCGCCCAGTCCATATTGATGGGCGTAGTAGCTGACTTTCTCAAAACCTAACTCGCGGCCCAGGGCTTCGAAATAAGCGTTGTTGGAGTGGGCCAGCGCCATAGTCAGGTTCATGTGGTAACGGCCGCCGAGGCGGACTTCGGTTTCTTTGGTGATGAGGCCTTCGCTCAACCCGGCCAGCGCCACGGACAGCTTGATGGTCGAGCAGGGCTGGGCGCCGCTGGAAAGCGCCAGCTTCTGGTTCAGCATGGCAAGAATGCGTCCGCTGGTAGGCTCGATGGCAACCACGGTGCCGTTCATGTCGCCCAGGGCGTCAATGGCGGCCTGGCGCACGACCGAATCTTCGCCGCTGGTCACGTCGCCTTCCGTGATGTCCGAAGCAAACGAACTTGTATAAAAGCGCTCGTAGTAGTGATGCCTGCGGTGCAAACTGGTGCGGCGGGTCCCGGAGCGTACGGCACGGCTGTGCGCCAGCCGATGCATGCGCTTGCGGGTGTGCTGGCTTTCGCTGATCTTTTGTGTTTTGGATTTGGTTAGCGAACGGGAGTTGACCGTAGCCGCCATGCCAGCTGCGCTGAGCAGCAAAGTGATGAAAGCGACAACTAGATAATTGAGCGCAAACCTTTTCCCCGATATCACTTCGCTGTCCCTATCCCCAGAATTCACCCCTACTACAGAGCAAGGAGCATGCCAACGGTCGCCGCCATCGGCCAAGTCCCGCAACTCTCCGATAATATGCGACTTAGCCGCAGTGCGCAATGAAAAAGTAATTCTCCGGGAAACTTGTCCCACCTGATCTAACCCGCTGTGAGCACAAGAGTTGCTGGCATTTTGCGGGAGGGCATCCACCTTTGGTAACCGCGGGCTGGGTTACTGGAATGATACTCCTCAAAAGCGGAAAGGATTTTCCCATGCTGCGCAAATCGGTAATCTTCGTGCGCGTTTATCCTCATTGCCGGATTTCAGCACTCCGCGGCAACAATCTCGTCGAATTGAGGATGAATGTCATCTCCGAGCTAACGTGAATGAAAGCTGCCAGCAGCGGATTGAGAAAGCCAAAAGCCGCCATGCCTACGCCTATGCTGTCCACGACCAAAGTACCTACGAAGTTCTGCATGATGATGCCGCGACAGCGGCGAGCGATCCGCAACGTTTCGACCAGTTTGGAGAGATCGCTTCCGATCAAGATGACATCGGCGCTCTCCCTGGCAACGTCTGTGCCTGAACCCATCGCGATTCCGACATTTGCCTCGACCAGGGCTGGAGCATCGTTAACGCCGTCCCCGACCATGGCAACCTTGCGATTCTTTCCGCGAAGCTCGCTGACCCATTTGGCTTTCTGATCAGGCAAAAGTTCTCCGACTGCCTCGTCCACACCGAGATCTCGCCCCACCGATGTGGTCACGGCTTGCGTATCTCCGCTGAGCAGAATCGTTTTCAGGCCCATCTCTCGCATGGCGGCGACCGCAGCCTTGGCTTCAGGACGCAGAACGTCAGCGATGCGGATGCTGCCAAGCATTTTCCCACCGCGAGCAACGTAAACTTCCGAGACTCCACCTGCACCATTACCGTTGACAGGCGAAATTCCTTCCACACCGCGATCCATCAGCAGCGCCCGGCTGCCGACAAGAATCTCCTCGCCACGATAGGTCACTCGGACTCCTCTTCCAGGCGTATAGGAGAATTCATCCGGTTCGGCGACAGGCACGGCGAGTTGGGCAGCCCGCGCAAGGATGGCCTTGGCGAGGGGATGTTCGGACTTGCGCTCGGCAATGCTGGCAGCGGCAATGATTTCCTGCGGTGCGAAGCCATTGCTTGAGACGACCTCCCGAATCTGAGGAGTTCCGAAGGTCAAAGTGCCAGTCTTATCCAATAGCACCGTGTCCACAGCGGCCAACGCTTCCAGATAAAGACCGCCTTTAATGATTGCCCCGTGACGTGCGGCGCGGCCGATGGCGCCAAGAACCGCGAGAGGAGTTCCCGCGGCTATACCGCATGCCCCAGCAACGATTACGACTGAAATCGTTGATCTCACGTTGTGAGTAACGATGAAGGTGAGAACGGCGGCCCCCAAGGCGAAATACACAAGGTAACCAGCCAGGCGATCCGCCGTTTTCTGAATGGGAGCGCGCGATTTCTCTGCCCGCTCAACCGCTTCGATAATCCTTCCGAAAGTCGTATCGCGGCCCAATTTCTGCGCCTCGACTTCCAAGGCTCCCGATTGATTGATGGTTCCCGCGTAAACCGCATCTCCCGGCGATTTCTCAACCGGCATGGCTTCGCCTGTGATGGCTGCCTGCTCCACAAAAGAGCGCCCGCTGAGCACGCGGCCATCCACGGGGATACGTCCACCCGGCTTCACGACGACCGTGTCACCAAGTTGAAGATTTGCGGCGGGTATTTCAGCCACCTCGTTATTACGCCGGACCGAAACAGTTCGGGGCAAGAAATCAATCAGATTCTGGATGGCACGCCGGCCGCGCCCTACCGTGAGCCCTTCCAGAACCTCGGCGGCAAGCACGAAAGCCGTGATGACGAGAGCAGTAAAGAATTCACCGATAGCCAGGGCCGAAAGCAGGGCGATGGTCATCGAGAGTTCCATCGTCATCTTTCGTTCGACGATGTTTTCGAAGGCCTCCTTAAAAATGGGATAGCCGCCGATCAGCGCGGCCGCTATGCCAATGACACTGAGGCGGGAAAACGGCTCCCACACGCGAAACCAAACTGCGGCCGCAGCCAGAGCCACGAACGCAATGCGGGCGAGTTCAAACCATTCCAACCTGTGCTCATGTTCGGAGCCGTGGTCCGGCTCTTTGCTCGGAGATAGAGGGGAAGTCGGAGCATTGTTTCTCTCAAGCACCTGGGTAGCGCTCATACTTTTTCCCTTTCCTGCCAACTGCAGCTGGTTACTTCAGGTAAGACTTGACCATGTCGATTACTTCATCCGCCGCCGTCACTTGCTGTGAAGTGGCCTTGTGCTTTCCGTTCAGCACGTGGCTGCGGATGTGACCTTCCAGAAGCTCGGCCATCAGACTGTTCATCGCCCCTCTGGCGGCGCTCATGACTTGCAAGATTTCAGAACAATCGCGCTCCTCGGTAAGGGCTCGCACCAGAGCTTCAACCTGCCCCTGAATGCGCTTGGCCCGTAGAATCAGATTTTGTTTGTCCTTGACGGTGTGGCTCATTGTTCAATGTCTATTTTCCTACTATACCATACCCGGTATGGTATATGGAAATTTGTCGCCACTTGGCCAAATCTGAAATGCGCGTTAATCTTGCCGGCATGACCTCGATGAAATGCAGCTTCGTGCTTCTCGGCTTGTCAATCTTCTCTTCTATCGCGTGGGCGGGCGGTCATCCAGCTCTGCATCCACAAAACGTTTCGACATTTTCCATCGTGGCCCGCGATCCGGCAACCGGGCAGATGGGAATCGCCGTGGCCTCGCGATATTTCTCCGTGGGATCGGTTGTGCCCTGGGCGGAAGCCGATGTGGGGGCGGTGGCGACGCAAGCCGACGTCAACGTGGGATACGGCCCCAAGGCGCTCGAGCTCTTGCGCCAGGGATTGACCGCGCAGCAGGTCGCAGATCGTTTGCTGGCAGAAGATACTTTTTCGGATAAAGACGGCCGGCAGTTTGCCCTCGTGGACAGCAAAGGCAATGTGCTAACTCACACCGGACCGAAGGCGCCGTATTGGGCGGGAGGCCAGAAAGGCACGACGTGGGCAGCGCAGGGAAACATCCTGGTTGGACCGCAGGTTCCGGAGGCGATGGGAAAGGCATTCGAGGCTACCGCTGGCGAGCTGGCGGAAAAACTCTACGCCGCTTTGAAAGCAGGCGACGCCGCGGGAGGGGACAAGCGCGGCCGCCAGTCGGCCTCGATGTTGATCGTTTGCAAGGGCTGCGGGCGGAATATGAATAATGATCGTTACTTGTATATCAACGTGGACGACAATTCCGATCCGTTTGCGGAGTTGCGGCGACTGCTGGACTTGAATCTCACCTACAACTACCAGGATCAGGCGGACAATTTGCTCATGAAAGGGAATCTGACTGAGGCCCGCGCCGCGGGCGAGAAAGCTGTCCATTACGCGCCAGAGAATAACGACGGCCACATGGAGTTAGCTTTCATTGACTACGCAGCGGGAGACAAGCCGGCGGCCCTGCGGGAGTTTGCGCTGGCCGCCAAAGATAATCCCAAGTTCAAGCAGCAGTGGGATGCGGAGATGCCCTACTTTCCCCAAGCCAAGCAGTTGGCGGCAGACCAGGAGTTCCTCGCTCAATTGTTTCCGGGGAAGTGACTTAAGGGTGACACGGCGGACAAGGTCGGGCCCGGGTCAAGATTTCAACATGGTTGTTTCGTTGAACTGGCACCTGTTGGAACGAAAGCATTTGGAGCTGGGCAAGATGCAAGAACTTTCACATTGACAGGGGGTTTGGCCGGTGGGAAGCTTGCGGCGTCTAAAAAATGCGCCGTCCTCCGTTCTGGGAAGCGGCGCTGCGGCTGGGTAAAGGCATCCGACCCATAGGAGTACCACTCATGACCCCGCAAAAATCTCAAAACAACAATTTCCTCAAACCGCGGTCTGTGACCCGGCTCAGCGAAGAACTGGACAAGCGTCTCCTGGCTTACGTGGCGGCGGCGAGTGCTGCCGGTGTAGGAATGCTGGCCTTGGCACAGCCGGCTGAAGCAAAAATCATCTACACACCCGCCCACAAAATAGTTCGGACCAATCACGCAGTGCCCATTGATCTCAATCACGAAGGAATTCACGATTTCGACGTCTTCAACCTGACTCACAACAGCACAACCCCTTTTGGAACCTACCTGGCGGCCGAGCCGCTACAGTCAGGCAACCAAATCTGGGTGCAACGGACGAACCGAGGGTTTTCGAATTACGCCGCCGCGTTACCCGCGGGAGTTAGTGTCGGTCCAAGCGTAAAGCATTTTGCCGCAGGACGGAACGAAATGGCTTTTCGTAGTTCGGGAATCGGTACACACAGCGGCGGCCCGTGGAAGAACGCCAAGAATCGCTATCTCGGACTGAAATTTCTTATCAAGGGAAAACTCCACTATGGGTGGGCACGGCTCAACGTTAGCATTGCGAACCGAGAGGTAAATGCCACCCTTACCGGCTATGCCTATGAGACGGTAGTCGACAAGCCGATCATCACTGGCAAGACGAGGGGCGAACCCACCCTAGGTATGCTGGCGCAAGGAAGGTAGCGGATCAATCCCGCGAAGCGCTCAGAGCCGCTTCGCACGGACGCTCACTATAGGAGGGATGATGCTTAGAACTGGCAGCGGACCGAACGGCGCGCGAATTTCGATTTCGCGAGTAGCCATCGTTGCGTGGACGCTGGCGGCTGCGCTTTTCCCCGCATTGGTTGCGCCACAGTGGGCACAGGCGGAAACTTTCAAAGTGCTCTACGCTTTTCAAGGCGGGCCAAATGATGGAGCAACTCCCGCCGGGAAGGTGATTCTGGATGCATCCGGCAACCTCTATGGGATGACCCAGTACGGCGGCGCTCGCACTCTGGGATGGGGCACGGTCTTCAAGCTGGATACGGCGGGCAAAGAAACCGTGCTGTATTCGTTCACCGGTGGAGCAGATGGCGGATACGCGTACGGAGGACTGATCCAGGATGCCGCGGGGAATCTGTATGGCAGCACCTCCGAAGGAGGTAACGGCAGTTGCGGTGGGGATGGCTGCGGAGTCGTATTTGAGTTGGACACGACGGGGAAAGAGACAGTGCTCTATCAGTTCAGCGGCGGCTCCGACGGCGGCGACCCGAATGGGGACTTGGTCATGGACAAGGCAGGCAATCTATATGGCACTGCGTATTGGGGCCCCTACGGATACGGCGGCGCAGTGTTCAAGGTGGACCGCAAAGGCAACGAAACCGTACTCCACGAGTTTAACGGCTTGCCCGACGGAGAGTTCCCAGTTGCGGGAGTGTTTCGGGACAATCAGGGCAATCTTTTTGGTACTACCGACGCAGGTGGCGGTGGACCGTGCTTTGGAGGATGTGGCACGGTGTTCAAGGTGAGCAAAACCGGCAAGGAGACCATCCTCTACCGTTTTTTAGAATCGCCTGACGGGGCGTTCCCGTATGCGGGCTTGATTCCGGGTACGACGGGAAACTTCTACGGCACAACCTACAGTGGGGGAGATCCGGCCTGCGACCAGGGATGCGGCACGGTATTCGAGGTGAGCGCGGCTGGCAGGGAGAAGATTCTGCACCGCTTCCACGAAAACGAAGGTGGCAACCCTTTGGGCGGGCTGGTTCGGGACGCTGCTGGGAATCTTTATGGCACCACGCTGGGCGGCAACTATGGTAGGGTATTCAAGCTGGACCCGCAGGGCAAGGAGACAGTGCTGCACAGTTTCAAAGGCGGCACCGACGGTTGTGCGCCTCTCGCCAGTCTGACGTTAGACTCCGCAGGCAATCTGTATGGCACCGCAAGCGGCTGCGGAGCCTACGGAAACGGAGCGGTGTTCAAAATCGCACTTTAGTCGAAAGGACCTGCGCAGCGCGAAATGGGATAACCCTTGTGTTCTCGATGTGTTTGTGTCTCTCTGATAAATCCTTCAACTTCCATTCACATAGTTTCATTCCGCTTGCGAAGGAATGCCGGAACGTCGAGATCGGCCTGCTCGAAGTTGGCGATCATGGCGTTGCGCATGGCGTCGAGGCCGCTGCTCTCGGTTGAAACCACGGCCACGGGCGCGTTGGGCGACTCCATCACCATGGGCGGAGGCGGCGGCTCGGGATCAAACTCGGGTTCGGGTTGCGGTTCTGGAAAATCATCAACCCTCCGGGAAACCACGAAGCTGGGCTGCTGTTCCTGACGGCGGCGACGAACATCGGATTCCTTGAAGCCGGTGGCGATAACGGTGATTTTCACCGCGTCTTTCATCTTCTCATCGAGCACGGCGCCGAAAATAATGTTGGCATCCTCGTGGGCAGCGCTCTGGATAATGGTGCAGGCCTCCTGCACCTCAGCCAGTTTGAGCGAGGCGGAGCCGGTGATGTTGATAAGAATGCCGCGAGCGCCGTCTATGGCTCCGGCTTCGAGCAGCGGAGAAGCGATTGCTTTCTGGGCGGCCTCGGTGGTACGGCGGGCGCCGTTCGCCGTGGCTGTGCCCATGACCGCGTAACCCATGCCCGCCATGATCGCTTTTACGTCGGCGAAGTCGCGGTTGATGATCCCGGGAATAGTAATAATGTCCGAGATGCCCTGTACACCTTGCCGCAGAATGTCATCAGCGACACGGAACGATTCAAAGAATCCTGCATCCTGCGCGACCGCCAGCAGTTTTTCGTTGGGAATCACGATGGTAGTGTCGACGGATTCCATCAGTTCCGCGATACCCCGCTCCGCCTGCGACATGCGGCGCTTGCCTTCAAAGGCGAAGGGCTTGGTCACGACCGCGACGGTAAGGGCGCCCATCTCGGTGGCCAGCGAGGCGATGATCGGAGCGGCCCCGGTTCCGGTACCGCCGCCCATGCCGGTGGTGACGAATACCATGTCCGCGCCTTCCAGCGCTTCGATGATTTTGTCGGAATCTTCGAGCGCGGCCTTGCGTCCGACTTCGGGATTGGCGCCGGCCCCCAGGCCATTGGTAAGTTTCACGCCCAGTTGGATCTTCATGGGCGCACGCGACATGCGCAGAGCCTGGAGATCCGTGTTGGCGACAATGAATTCGATGCCCTCCATGCCGGCATCGATCATGCGATTCACGGCGTTGCCGCCGCCTCCACCCACACCGATGACCTTGATTCGGGCGTCATTGCGGGCCTCTTCGTTGAAGCTGATGCGAATGTCGTTGTCCTTTTTCATGTAGACACCTCGGTTTTGATGAACAAGCACTTAGCACTCAGCACTTAGCATTCAGCCTCGGTGATGAGTTGCCGACTCCCGCAAAACCATCTCTTTGGCCAACAGGCTAGTTGCCAAGTGCTGGCTGCTGCCCTATGCTCCCTTCTTGGCAAACAGACCCATCAAGCGCGAACTCCAACGCGTGTCCTGCAAGCCGCGGGCGATGCGCGCCCGGTGTCCGTAGAAAATCATTCCCAGGACGGTCGCATACTCTGGTTCAGCCAGCGTTGAGGGCATTCTCGCCAGCGGCGTCGGCCAGGACAGGCGCAGCGGACGCCGCAAAACGGATTCGGCAATGTCCAGGATTCCTGCCAGGCGCGAGGTGCCTCCGCTGAGCACGATGCCCCCCACACAGACTTCAAGCATGCCGCTATGGCGCAGGTTATCGCGCAGCATCTCAAACAGTTCGCGGGCGCGAGGCTCCAGGATTTCCCCCACCATGCGCTGCGAAATCAAACGCGACGGCCGGTCGCCCACCGAGGGGACTTCGACCTCGTTCCCCTCAGGAATCAACGTCACAATTACATTGCCGTAGAGTTTCTTGATCTTCTCCGCTTCGGCGATAGGAGTGCAGAGGCCGACGGACAGGTCACTGGTAAAATGATCGCCGCCGATGGGAATCACCGCGGTGTGAATCACGGCGCCTTCCTGGAAGACGATCAGGCTGGTCGAACCCGCGCCCATATCCACCAGGCACACGCCCAGTTCGCGTTCATCGGCGCGCAGCACGGAATCGGCACAAGCCAGCGGCTCAAATACGGTGTCGTCCACATGCACGCCGGCGCGGTTCACGGCCGTAACCACGTTTTGCGTGGCGCTGGAAGCGGCCGTGACCATATGAACCCGCACTTCGAGGCGCATGGCCATCATCCCCAGGGGATCGTGCACGCCGCTTTGATCGTCGAGGATGAACTCCTGCGGCAGCAGGTGGAGGATCTCGCGATCGGCAGGAAGTGGAATGGCGCGAGCTTTGTCCACCGCCGAGCGAATTTCGTCGCGGGCGATTTCGCGCGCGCGTGTGCCCAAACTGAGTCCGCCATGACTGTTCATGCCACGCACATGGGAGCCGGCCACGCCGAGCAGGGCATGCTCGATCGGAGCGCCGGAAACATCCTCCGCCTGTTCGACCGCTGTCTGGATGGAAGCTACGGCTTTGTCTAAATCAACGATCACGCCCTTGCGCGAGCCTCGCGATTCAGTCACCCCGTGCCCTCGATACCGCAAGGCGCTGTCGGTGATTTCCGCCACCAGCACGCAGGTCTTGGCGCTGCCTACATCGATTGCCGTCAGAAGATTTTGATACTGGTTCGCCATGCCCTATGGATGTTCCTCTCCCTTGGCAATCGCCGGACTCGGTTTGTTCCCAGGTTTCACCGCGATGGTTCCCGTCGCCGGGGACACCGGCGGACTTGTTTTCGCGGCCCTGGCTTGAGCGGCGGGGGGAACCGCCTGGGCAACGCTCTTGTTCGCCGGTGCAGGCCTTGGTTTCGCTTGGACTTTCGCCGCTACTTTGCGATGCCTTGCTCGGAAACCTTTCTTCCTGGCTGCAACCGCTGGCGGTAATGCTCCGGTAGCGGGTGAGATCGCGGTCTGCGGCTTGAGGGCCGTGACTTGGTGGCTGATCAATGCTGCCGGCTTCATGCCTGCCGCCACGGCCGCTTTGGCCGTCGCGAACGAAAGCGGCGGTTGCTTGGCGGTTCCCTGCAAATCGGGATTGACGACGATTTGCCGGTCGTAGCGCAAGTCCACGGATTCCAGCTTGTTGAATTGCTGGCGCCACTCCTGCACATGAGCCACGTAGATCTCATAGCGCTCGAGATAGTTGGAAGACCCCAGGTGCACCAGCACTTCGCCCTCGGGGCTGTCGGCCAGGACTTTCACATCGTCAGGATCGGACAGATCCACCTCGCTGAGATCCTGCGAATAGTGGGCCCCGCCCGAATCCAGTTGACTGGTCACGTCGTTGTAGATCTTCATTCGCGCGGCGCGAGTGGAGTACGGCTCACCCAGGTTCATTCCCAGAATCACCGGGAACGAGTATTTTTTCTTGCCTGAGACTGGCAGATCCATGAGTGTGCCTGCGGCATCAACCAGGAAGATCTTGGAACCGACCCGGGCAAAGGCGACCGGCGTGCGTTCCTGGATTTCAATCTTCACACGGTTGGGAACAAAGCGCATGACGCTGGCAGACTCGACCCATGGAATCTGCTGCAGTTGCTTTTGCCGCTGGGCCAGGGGCACGAAGAAGATGTTGCGGCCGATATCTCCGCCCATCACTTCCATCACTTGCGCGCGGGTAACGTTGCCCAAGCCGGTCATCTCGATGTCGTCGCTGGATTCGACCCGGAAACGCCAGGAGCGTTCGCCGTAGTGGTAAAGGGCGGCGATAGCCATTCCGCAAAGCAAGACGCCGGCTGCCGTTAGGACGGTCCAGGTCAGGCGGGTAGCGGTTCTTCTCGGAAGCGAGCCGCGGCGGACGGAGATGCGCTTTTGCGCGCGCAGGAAGGGCGGTTCCGGTTCCACGTCCAAATCGAGCAAGCGCCCATCATCGAGCGCATCGTCGGGCGCTCCGCGCACAGCTTCGCCGGCGGACGGGTACAACTCCTCCTGCAAGATGGTGGAACTGCCTTTTCGCGCCATCAACCCAGGTCAGTTGTCGTCGGGAATCGCGGAGCGAGAACCACTATAAATGCTTTTGGCGAATTGAGATAGATAAAAGCTTGGTGCCTTTTGCACAGAAGGGCGGCCCGTCTTCCGCATCCAGCGAGCGGATAGAGAACTTGGACCCTGATTGACACGCGACTCGGGGATGACGACAATGGTGCCGCCCGCCTGAGGAGGACTTCATGCAACGCCCCCGGATACCCTCTCGAATTTCCGAATCACTGCATCAGCGGCTCAACTCGTATGCGCTCGCGGCGAGTGCGGCCAGACTGGACATTCGCTCGTTGAACTGTGTAACCGCAATTAGCGCGGCTGGGGTAGGACTGCTGGCTTTCGCCGTCCCCGCTGAGGCGAAGATTGTGTACACGCACGCGCATCAAATCGTCTCTCCGGATAATCCGGCCAACCTCATTCTCAACGCCAGTGGCGCCACCGATTTCAGGATCTATGCATCTCCATATCACACCACCAACGGCCAGGGATCAGGATTGTGGGTGGTTGATCTAGCCCGTGGCAATGGAGTCGAGGGACAGCGGGGTGGACACTCCTATGCGTATGCGCTACGAGCGGGGAACCGGATCGGCAGCGGGAAACCATTCTCCGGCCTTTGGATGGCGCATCGGTGGTGTTTCTCCAGCAGGAAGAGCTGCAGCTTCTTTGGTCCGTGGGCGAATGACGGTAAGGGCGTCAAGAACCGCTATCTCGGGCTCAGGTTTGTGACCCAGGGAAAGACGCACTACGGCTGGGCGCGACTGACCGTGCCGCCTGGGTCGGCCGCTGGAACGCTAACCGGCTATGCCTACGAAACCATTCCCAACAAGTCGATCATCGCGGGCAAGACCCACGGAAACGATGTCATCACGCTCGAACCCGCCAGTCTCGGTCATCTGGCGCGAGGGGCATCTGCGATTTCAGCGTGGCGACTGAAGGAATCGCGGTAGGACCTGCGCGATACGGTTGGGGAACGTGCGTGTGCGTTTGGTCACAGACAAGCTCCCAGCAAGAAGTCTAAAGTGTAATCGCGCTTTTGGAGGGGGATTTTATATGAAACGCTCTCCCGGTCCCCGTAAGACAGCTCACCTTTCCGATTCAGTTCACCGGCATCTCAACATGTACGCGCTCGCAGCCAGTGCGGCAGGCGTGGGCATGTTAGCTTTGGGGCAGTCTGCCGAGGCTAGGGTTGTGTACACCAAGACCCACCGCGTTCTTGGACACGGGCAGCTAACGAGTGGGCTCGATCTCAGCCACGATGGGGTAGCAGATTTCTTGCTGATCCATACCTCCTTGTTTTCGAGCGGTTCGAGCTATGCCGGAGTGTTTGTTTCTCCGGAACCGCGCTCCCAGTCGAACGGAGTTTGGGGATCGGTAAAATCGTCTGACTTCTACGCTTCTGCGCTCCTGGTCGCTACCCCAATCGGGCCTTCTCCATGCTTCTTACACAGAGAGCTTGTAATGGCGGAGAAGGGCTGGAACGCCGGTTGGGGTTACCTGGGCCGCTGGGCCAATAATGGCCAAGGCGTGAGAAACCGCTATCTCGGGTTGAAATTTATGATCCGGGGAAAGATCCACTATGGTTGGGCTCGGCTCAACGTGACCCTTGGCCATAACACCGACGTAGTCACAGCCACGCTGACCGGCTATGCCTACGAAACGATTCCCAATAAGGCCATCATCGCAGGTAAGACCCACGGAAAGGATGTCATCACGCTCGAACCCGCCAGTCTCGGTCATCTCGCGCGAGGAGCGTCGGCGATTTCCGCGTGGCGCAAGGCGGGAGGCAACTGATGAAACGCAAGCGTGGGAGTTTATCTTCGTCATTGGAACACAGGCTCAACTCGTACACGCTCGCGGCAAGCACGGCGGGAGTGTGTGCTCGACTGCACATTTGTTTCTGAGCCCCGTCAGGATCACCAGAGGCTGAGGTCGACAATTTAAGGAGGAAGTCGTGAAACACAGAACAGCCGTCAATTTGCCAGACTCAATTCATCACCAAGTTAATATGTACGCACTTGCTGCAACCGCGGCAGGGGTTGGGATCCTAGCTCTGACACAGCCGTTAGAGGCAAAGATTGTATACACCAAGGCCAATCAGTCAATACCTCCTAACACCCACTACAACCTTGATCTCAATAACGACGGAATTACCGATTTCACGATTTATAATTTCGTTAGCTTTACCAGCGTCAACAGTCAGGTTGGAGGCCTGTCCATTGCTAATGGGAGCGGCAATGCAGTCATGGGCTACTCCAAGAAAGGATACGTGAGTCCCTTTGCTTCCGCCCTCCCCTCTGGCATTAAGATCCGAGCGAACAGGAAGTTTAAGGCCGAGCCTGGGTTGGAAATGGTCCGAAGTGGCGTGTCTGTCATGTCGGGGAGCTTTATTGGAGGCAAGTGGTACAACGTAAACAATCGCTATCTGGGCCTTAGATTTGTCATCTCGGGAAAAACGCACTACGGCTGGGCTCGACTGAACGTAAGCTGTGCAAACTATCAATGCACTGGTCTTTTGACCGGCTACGCTTACGAGACCGTCCCGAATAAGCCGATCATCACAGGCAAGACCAAGGGACCGGATGTCGTCATGCTTCCAGCCAGCCTGGGTCATCTCGCGCGAGGGGCGTCGGCGCTTCCGACTTGGCGGAAGCAGTCTGCGGAAGTTACTCACTAAACGGAGGATGGCTTGAAGCAACGGTCGGGCGAGAGAAGGACGCAGCAACTTTCCGAATCACTGCATCGCCAGCTCAACTCGTATGCGCTGGCGGCCAGTGCGGCGGGAGTGAGTCTGCTGGCCTTGGCGCGTCCGGCCCAGGCGGAAATTGTCTACACTCCGGTGGACGTGATTATCCGGCCGCACCACCATTACCATCTCTGTCTAAACCATGACCAGACTGACTTCACGTTGGCGAATTTCAGCTCAGGATCTGGGGAATGGCGGGCCTCTGTTTTTGAGAAGGCCGCGCCCGGCAATGGCGCAATGGGATATATCTCCAATGTGCGAACGCAGGCATGGGTGGTTGCCTCAGCGCTTCGCCCTGGATCGTCTATCGGACCCCTTGGGCACTTTAAGTTGGGAAAGGCGAAACTTATTTATGCGTGGTCCAATAGCGGCTGCTCCGGCTCCGCCTTTGGCCCCTGGTATGGGGGCCAGAACCGTTACCTTGGTCTAAAGTTTCAGATCCAAGGTAAGACCCACTATGGATGGGCCCGTCTCAGTATCCAGTATCCGGACTATAGGACGATCACGGCCACCCTGATCGGCTACGCCTACGAAACTATTCCCAACAAGGCCATCATTGCAGGCAAAACTCACGGGAAGGACGTCATCATCGTGGAACCCGCCAGCTTAGGTCATCTGGCGCGAGGGGCGTCTGCGGTTTCCGCGTGGCGTAGAACAAAGTCGGCCGCAGCGGCCCATTAGGCCTGGGCAGTTCCGGTCTTGGCAACTGGCGGGTGCGCAAGGCTCGGCCTCCCGGGTTCTCCGTTCTTCCAGGTCTGGTCCCTCACCTCGGCGGGCGGCCGATTCCTGAGCGCGGTCAGACCAGGGCTCGCTTCCGTGATCTCCAAGAGCAAAAAGGCTTCGAGACGGGAAATCTGATGTAGAATGGTGCGCCGAATTTTGAACCAGGGAAATCGGTTCACACAGAGGAGGTTCGACATGCCTAGGAGACTTGCATTATCGGTTGGTTTCGCAGCAGCGATTTTGTTTGCGGTTCAGCTAGCCGCCAGGGAGGCCTCTCCGCCAAAGGGAACGGAGATAAAGTCTACCGGCAGCAGCGTCACGATAGCCAATCCCTCACCCAAGACGGTATACCTGCTGTTCCTGAAGTCCTGGGGGACGACCAGTGTTTGGGAAGATCTGAAAACGAACTGGAACAAGTACGGGAAAATTCCCCTCTCCATTGATGATTCGACGTACATCGACAGCGACTTCACTTACCAGGATCTGGTTAACTCAAAGGCTAACGTACTGGTCATCAGCAACCCATCAGGAAACTTCCGCAGCTATTCGTCGGCGGAGGCCGCCGCGGTGGCGAAGTATGCCAAAAAGGGGCATTCAGTCATCGGTACCTACTTGGTGTTCCAGTATTCTTCAACCGACAACCGTGCCCTGGCGCCGATCTTTGGATTGGATCCCACGCTAACGTACAGCTACACGAGCATCGATAACGTGTTCGACAAGACAAAATCGCCCAAGTGTTTGTTCAACCGGATCTCGGGGAAATCGTGGACATCCGGTGGTTATCCTGAGTCGCAAGTGCCCTCGAGCGGAAGCTGGACGGGCAATCTAAAACATGCCACGGCGGTGGCCGAATCCGACAGCTATGTGGGCGTGATCAGCACCTACGCGACCAAGAAATATACCGGGGTATTTATCTCCAACTTTCCTGAATACAACGGAGGCACGGACGACGAGCAATTGCTGTATAACGCCTCCACCTGCTACGTCAAATAGGAAAGAGTCCTCCGCGTGCTGCAGGGAATGAAGAGTCAGAGAATCCGGAAGATTCACAGGGTCGGATTAGACCGGACGGGTTGACGCTAGCACAACCCCGGAGACTGCTGGGTGCATTGGCGACGCGCGCCGGTGCACCCATTTTTTGGCACCAACTTCGCCGCTGGTGGCAGCTGCAGAGCGGTTTGGCAGCTAAGACACCATGGGGACGATGGTAGGAGAGCACTAGTGGTCTAGCACGGACTTATTCCCTCAAGCGCGGGGATGTTGTTATCGGCTTCTCCTGCCGAGCCCAGAATGGGATTAGGCTGTACTTCTGGTTCAAAGAAAAGTGTCGAACCCGGCTTCCAGTCGGCGTTTCGAGGTATAATCCCTTGCCTGCTGTTCCACGGAAGAAGTCCTGGTTTCCCAAGGAGTGGTGCCACATGCGCGGGAGAGTCACGCTCTCTGTCTGTCTCGCACTGAGGATTTTGTTCTCGTCTCTGCTGGCCGCCCAGGAGACTTCGCCTCCAAAGAGCCCCCCGAACGCCCAGTCCGGGAGCGGCTCAACGACATACAGCCGTAAGGCCAAGTCCGTGAAAGTGGTACTCCTGAAGTCCTGGGGGAAGACCAGCGTGTGGGAAGATCTGAAAACCAACTGGAGTGAGTACGGAAAGACCCCCCTCGTGATCGACGACACGACCTTCATCGACAGCGACTTCACCTACCAGGACATAGTCCGCTCCAAGGCGGAAGTTCTGGTTTTGAGCAACCCGGCGGGAGGCACGCAAGCCTATTCCCGGACGGAGGTGAACGCTGTGGCCACGTATGCGGCCAAGGGCCATTCGGTCCTTGGTACTTACCAGGTGTTCCAGTTCTCTACCACCGACAACCGTGCCCTGGCGCCAATCTTCGGATTGAACCCCACTCTAGAGTACGGTGATAGCGTCATTTCCAACCTGTTCTACAAAGTAAAACAGAATCCGTGTCTTTTCCGGCAAATCTCAGGAAACTCCTGGCAGTCTTATGGCTATCCATACTCGCAAGTACCCGAGAACACGGGGAACTGGACAGGCAATCTAGACAGAGCCACCGCCGTGGCCGAGTCCGACAGTTACGTGGGTGTCATCACCACCTACCAAGGCAAGAAGTACACCGGCTTGTATATCTCCAATTTCCCCGAATACTACGGAGGCACGGACGACGAGCAATTGCTTTATAACGCATCTGTCTGCTACGCCAAACAGCAGGAGTAATGGCGGCGTTCCTACACTGGAAACTTTCCTTCTTCCCCGATACTCTAATCAATAAGGAAATCATTGGCTGACTTCAATCCAGATTGCATGAAGTTCTGCAGATTTATTCTCGCGCTTGCGACCACACTCTCGCTGGCGGGAGCGGTTTTCGCTGGCACAGGCGCAGACGAAGGTGTTCACCCGGCGCCGATTCTGCCCACACAGTTCGGTGGCTGGCAGATCTCTGGGTCGCCACACACCAGCGCAGATCCGGCGATGGCGGACCCAGTGAATGCCGCGGTGCTTAAGGAATACGGCTTCAGCGGATTTGAATCCGCCACCTATACCCGCGACGACGGGCGCAAACTCACGCTCAAGGCGGCCCGCTTCGCCGACGCCAGCGGCGCCTATGGAGCCTTCACCTACTACAAGACGCCGCCCATGCTGGTGGAGAAAATCGGCGACCAGGCCGGGTCGCTGAACGAGCGCGTGTTGTTTTATCGCGGAGATATTCTGGTGGACGCGGTGTTTCAGAACCTGACTGCAATGTCGGCCGCCGAGTTGCGCGAATTAGCGGCAGACCTTCCCTTGCCCTCCGGTGGCACGCGGAATTTGCCCGGCCTCCCGGCTTATTTGCCTGCTCAATCGTATGTGAAGAACACGGCCAAGTACGTGGTCGGTCCCGTGGCACTGCACAACCTGAATGCGCCGGTTCCAGCGGAACTCGTGGACTTCAATGCTGGGGCGGAAGTTGTTGTTGGGAATTACAACAGTTCAGCGGGCCAGGCGACGTTGATGTTGATCTCTTATCCGACTCCGCAGATTGCCGGTGAGCATCTCCGCCGGATTGAGGCTGCCGCGCACCCACAGAGTTCCAACACCACGGAATCAAATACAGGTCCTGCCAGCAGCCAGCCAGTCTTTAGCCAGCCAGTCTTTGACAGGCCAATCTTTGGCAAGCGCACGGGTCCCATCGTGGTTGTGGCGGCGGGCGCGCTCACGCAAAGCGAGGCCGCCTCGCTGCTGGCCTCGGTGAATTACGACGCCAACGTCACCTGGAACGAGAATACGTATCTCACGAAGAAAGATAATGTCGCCAACCTTCTGGTGAACGTGATCATTTTGTGTTTCATTATTATTGGGTTCGCGCTGGTGGCAGGCGTAGCTTTTGGAGGCATTCGCCTGCTCGCCAAGCGGCTCTTTCCCGATCGGATATTTGACCGCTCCCAGGATGTGGAATTCATCTCCCTGCACCTGTCGGAAAGCCGGCCGGAACCCGCTGGCGGCGACGTAAGCTCATCAATCAAAGCGGTTTAAGCTGATCCCGCCGGATTTTTGCCCAGAATCAGCGAGCCACAAGATCTGTTAACCTATTTTGTAAGTCATTGAAAGTAAAGACATTTATTTCCTAGAAATTTCTTGACACCCCCTTTTTCGGCTCATAAGATTTCGCCAGAAAGTTTTGACGGTATAAACCTCCGTTGGAACTATTCTCCCTTGAAAGAGAAGGCCGCCCATGTTGCCGGGTGGCCTTTTCGTTTTGCCACGATCCAGCACATCGCTCGATCAACCAGATCCTGGGTTTCGTTGGAACGGCGATCCGATATATATCGTATCTTGAGATGGTGGCGGCACGTCGCGGTGGCGGGCAAGGAGGAGGAAAAATGTTCTGCGATAAATGCGGCGCGGTGGTGCAAGCGGATCAGCGTTTCTGCGGCCGTTGCGGGAGAGAATTTGGCGGGGGCACGGTCGTGGGTTATCCGCGACGCAGCCGCGTGCAGGAACATATTCGTTTGCTCGGCATTCTTTGGCTGGCATTTTCTGCGGTGAGCGCGGTGGGAGCGGTGGTCTTGTACGTTATTGCCAACACACTCTTCGTTCACTTGCCGGAGATGAATGGGGCCCCGCCCGCGGCCACGGGATGGCTGCATCCCTTTCTGAGTTTTATTGCGATTTTAGTTGCGGCGAAGGCCGCCGCTGGATTCCTGGTGGGATGGGGACTGCTGCAACGTGAGCCTTGGGCCCGCATCGTTACCATTATTCTGGCCTTCCTGTCGTTGTTCAACATTCCATTCGGCACCGCGCTCGGCATTTACGCCTTGTGGGTGCTGCTGCCGGCTGAATCAGATGCCGAATACGAGCAGCACGTGCGTCGCGCGGAAGTGGCGTGAGCGCGAGCTTCGCTTTCCGTGCTGCCGCCGCTCTTTACGCTGGCTGCGCCCGCATTTAGAATCGAACTCGGGCCGACGTAGCTCAGTTGGTAGAGCAGTCGATTCGTAAAGGACTCAGTCTTGCGTATGTTGTTGTGAAATCAGGATCGCTGAAGTGCGTTTTTTGGCGTTTTAGGGGGTTCCTGAGCACGTTTCGTGCAGCAGTTTGTGCAGCAGTAATTTTCGTCTCCCATTCGAAAAATATTCGCAAGACCTTCGCTTATCGTCCGGGTTCTGCGATCAATTTCACGTAAATTTTGCTCTCTGAGCAGCCGACCGTTTATCGGCTGCTCAAGAACTCAGCACGGCCCGACCCGATGTCAGACGTGCTCGATCAAAAAAGCAAAAGCCCGCCGATGAAAGCGGGCTCTGCGGTGAAGTGATCTTCGTTAACCGCCCATTGTCGCAACCCGCAACGAGATTGAATTCGAAGGAAGCGGCAAAGGTAAGGATTGTTCAAAGCGGTCCCACTCTATGCCTAGCACAACACCAAGGTTGCAGGCTGCGGTCGGCGTCGGAGGAGTTTCGTTCTTCTTTGGAATTGCTGCCAAGTTGAGTCTCTTACGCTTCTTGTAAGGCTTCCTTTGCCTCGGCACAGGTTCACCACCCAGAAAACATCTTCCTAACTGAAGCAGCCGATTGTGTGTTCGGTTGAATTGGGCTTCCGTCATGCCGAGTGAATCGGCTGCCGCTGCCTGCGTTTGAGCCAAACATAGCGCCCCGACTCCGGGCAGAACATGCGGGTCTTCTCGCCGAACGAAATCCAAGAATTCGGCGACGAAGGCTCTATCTTGGCCCCGTTTTTCGGAAGCATTGGTAGCACTTTGCAAATGCTGCGAGTGTGAGTGGCAGAACTCATCACTGACCGAAAAGGGATCGCCGCATTCCCTTTGTGTGTCCAGCGACACGCTTCCGGGCTGGGACAGCGCATCTTTCATACGCTTGGAATGGAGACTCCGGAATTTATTCGTGAGGCACAGGTTGACATAACTCTGGAACCGAGCTTGGTTCGCTCCGTAGTGCTTGTGCGGATCGAAAGTTTGCACGATGTCCTTCTTGCCAGCCTCCCGGTGCTTGGACGTGGGCGGCAGATGT
>Ga0209415_10000995_pt1 | contig 53912 bp, 50 predicted proteins | sample PeaSoiSIISIP2007_FD_187696 | JGI IMG/M metagenome (GOLD analysis project Ga0209415, IMG submission 187696) | Peat soil microbial communities from Weissenstadt, Germany - SII-SIP-2007 (SPAdes) (version 2) | ecosystem: Environmental > Terrestrial > Soil > Wetlands > Peat | place: Germany... | reverse complement strand
AGCATGGGAATGCCCGCACCCAGTACGACCGGAATAACCATCACGTCGATTCTGTCCACATAACCGGAGTCAAGGAAAAACCGAAACAGGCTGCTCCCACCCATCAACCAAACATCTTTGCCGGTCTGAGCTTTTAGGGATGTCACCCACTCACGTGTCAACTCCGGCACCACCTTCACTTTTGGGTGCTGCTCCTGCTTGAGAGTGCGCGAGAAGACCACGCTCGTAATTCCGACGAAAGCTGCTTCACCCAACCGGTGGACAGCGAGCTCATAAGTGCGCCTGCCCATCAAGAGCGTGTCAAACTGCGCCCAAATCTCGGCAAAGTCAACTTCCGGGTCCAGAGTGATCCAGTCCACCTCTCCATTCGGGCCTGCGATGAAACCATCCAAACTCGCAGCGACTCCATATCGAATTCTCCGCATGCGCTACGCGCTCTCGTGGAAATGACGTTTCGGTGTAGGGCGTCAGTGTCTCACAACTAGACAACTGTTGATAAATCGCGATTTCACTCATTGACCACCTCGGGAACGCCGCTTGGCAACGACATCGAGCAAATGAGCCCGCAACTGCTATAATGACTGCAGGGGTAGTTACGTTTTTCTCCTCTTTCAGGTCCTCTGACCTAAGCCAGTTCATCTGAAGTTCTTCCACCTTAGGCTTTCAGCGAGCCCAGGATTCCGGCCGTTCGACATCGAAACGCTTCTACCCGGGAGACACGGAACTCGCCAAGAAGGGTCGCTCTCATGAGCGCAATCAGTATCTTCCTCGATCTGCTGATCGTGCTGTTCACGGTCGTGCTGATTCGCTGGATGCTTAAGCTGAAACCACAGGCCGCCCGGTTGGGGTCGCAAAGGATGTGCCCATCCTGCGGATTGATCACGCCTCGACTAAAGGCAAGGTGCATGGAGTGTGGCAAGCCCCTTACGGCGGTGGCCTATTCGACTTCAAAGAAGTGAACCATCGCTTTGCTCAAATCTCCCGAGAACCTCTCGGCTAAGGACATAAATATGAAAAACATCAAATTTATTGTAAAAGTGAGCCGAGGTGGCGCCCGTGCCCCTCAATACGTGCAGAGTGTTGATCGGAGTCCCATCCACATGACGACCAACCGGAAGCTGGCACTGCTGATGGGGAAATTCACGGCCGAGGACGCCGCCAAATCCCTCCAAACTTCCCAGTGCATGGCAGAGCTAGTGTCCGTACAGGTACCTGCCTAGCTCTCAGTGAGTCTCAAGGCGTACAAGTTCGCGTGGTATCAATGCCGACGCCACATGAATCGGTTGCCGTACCTCCAGCGGGCTGACCCTTTGGGCAATGCGCAGGATCATATCCCTGCCGACAAACACCGCCCTCCGAGCCGGAACAGTAGCCCGTAAGTTCTCCGCAGCGCGTGCTCCCGCACACGTAGACGCAATGCCCGGAAACTGGCGGCGGGGAGGACAAGCAGGTCAGCTGCGCGCTCCCAAGCTTCCCATCCGCAGAGGCGGTAATTGAGATGGGGCCGCCGACACTCAGGCAGGTGGTAAGTCCAGTACTCCGATCGATGGTCGCGACACTCGTATCCGAAGATGACCAGTCAGCACTTAGACTATCTTGGGTTGTCGGCGGCTGATCGAAGGTTCCCGTTGCAGTGAACGGCAAGGTTCCGGTGGGTGCTGTTGCATCTGCACTACCTGGCTGCACGGTAACGCTCAGCAACGCCCGCGAGGGTGTGGACATGCTATTGCCCCCACAACCAGAAAGGAGCCACAATCCACACAGAGAAAGTACGGATAGAACACGCCCTCTTGTAATGCCTCCTCCAGACCGCGGGATCAGGCGCGCAGGCAAGCGTAGCGCAGCGAACAAGGTAACGGGAGTCAGTAACATCACGAATCTGGATTTCATAGCGCGTCTCCTTAATCAGTTCTTCTTCGCACCAGGGCTGCTGTCCTGGGTCGCGGGGACCGGGGAGGCGATACCGACCCCTCCCGGCCCCGGCAGCTCAGCGGGCCTCAGAGCTGGGGTGATCCGGGTCATGGTGCGGCCAACATAAACAACCAGGAAACCGCTATTGGCACGGCTGATACCGACACGCCCGACCCCAACTGCCCAAACGTCGCATCACCACCGAAACAGGAACTTGAGCCGTCCCGCGGATCGCCCCTGACAAGATCCCAAGCGCCAGGGTCACCGGCAGGTCCTCGATGCGCCACTTCCAGTCCGATCTTGGCATCCAGGTTCCCGGTTCACTCCCCGGAACTTCGTTAACTACTACCGCCAGCCCGCCAGAGTCTTGACGAAATCCTGAATTTTCTCTGATAGAATCCTCGCCGCTTGGGGGGAAAGCCTTGCACCAGCTTGCCAATCCCGGCTATGGGTTCGGCGGGAAGTTGGCGCCATCTGAAGAAGAGTGTTGACATTTAGTCCCGATTACGCTCAGTGACCCCGCCACCCAGTTCCGAACAGGAGTCTAGGCCCACTCCGCAACCCATTGCCTCCACGGCACTTAGCCAAATATCAGACCACTGTACATACACCTATGTACATAAAAATGTTCCTGAAGGAACACTGTGGAAAACCGAACTAAGTCCTTTTGGCCAAGCAGGTTAAGGGCAGATTGCTTTTTCCGGGTTCCGGCTGGGATCCCTACTGGCCGGTCAGCAGGAAGACCGGATTCTGCGTTGGCGGCACGCCGTTGGGCGGGGCGGGAGCGCCGCTGAACGGAGTCGGCAGGTCGAGCACCAGAATATCTTCGGCGTTGTTCTGCCCGCCCGCGATGGTGCTGGTGGTGGTGTTGATGATCGCCACCGAACCTCCGTCGCACAGGCTGGCATAGACGCGGCTGCTGTCTGCGGCGGCGGCGGCAAACATGCGGAAGCGCGCCGGGCCTCCCGGCGAGTAGGAGGCGGCAGGGGCGCAGGAAGCGGCCGGCGCCAGCGCAAACCCCTGCGTGGCGGAAGACGAAGTCCCTGCCAGCACTGGAAAGACGTTGGTCTTGACCGCGAGGGTAGCGGCATCGAAAACGGTCACTTGTGGGATCATGCAACCCGCTGCGCTCAACAGCGGATCAGGGCAGGTTGCTCCCGTGGCCGTCGCATAGCTGGCCACGTAAAAGCGGGAGCCATTGGGCAAAGGCGCCACGGAAACCGGTATGACCGCGTTACAGGCGCCGGCTGCGGCCGTACACGGCGGAGGCGCAGGAATGTTGACCACGCCGCTTGCGCTGCCGATGGGCGTCGGCGGGTCGGTGGTCGCGTCAAAGATGTATACCGCGCCCGCAGCCGGATTGGTCACATAAAGCCGGTTCCGGCTCTTGTCATAGAGAACGAAGTTCGCGCCGGCAACTCCGACGGACTGATTGGAGACGGCGGCGTTGGTATCGGTGCGAATGGTGTAGAGCTGGCTGTCTACGGCGCCGTTGCCCTGAGTTACCACGTAGACACGCTGGCTGTCCACGCGGGAAACCGCCCAGACCGGCGGGCTGCTCAGCGAAAGCGGGGCGGCCAGCAGCGTCAGATCGGTAGGGGAAATATCCGAAACCGTATTGTTGCCCTGGTTGAGCACGTAGACGTACTGCTGGTTCGGCGTTTCGACCATCGCCACCGGGTGCGTGCCCGGGAAGTAGGCGATGTTGATAATAGTGCTGGTGGATGAGCTGAGCAGCGCGACCGAATCGGTGCTGGTGCGGCTACAGTTCAGGCCAACCTCGACTCCGTAATTCGCGACGAAGACGGTGTTATTCTGCGTCGTAGCCAGGAAATCCGGCAGGTACGGACAATAAGACGGAACGGTCGCAATCCCACCCAAACTTGGCGGCAGGCCGGGGGTTGAATTCACGTACTGGAAGATGGTTTGAGTCTTGTCAATCGAGGTGATCGGGAAACAGCCGTTGTAGGGCGAGATTCCGTTGATCCCAACCCCTGAAATTTCAATCGGAGTTCCGACGACGGCATTGCTGACGGCGCCGCCCAGCGTAACCGTCACGTTGCCGGCGTTATCTTCGCTGAGGGCGACAATCCCGGCGGACTGGGCGGTGCCGGAAGTGGGCAGGCTGAAGGTAGCCGGCGAGCTGAATCCGGTACCCGTGGAAGTGTTCAGCGACGGAGTGAACGCCGTAATGACGTCGGCTCCGGGCGGGCAGGCAGCGCCTCCGCTGCTGGCGACAAATACGCGGAAATTGGTGGGCAGGATGACGGCATGGGTGGGATTCAGGCCCATGTTTCCGGAGCCGATGTTGGTGTCGCCGGAGACGTCAATCTGCATGGCTGTGCCCTGGCTGAAGGGAACGTTGGCGTTAATCGAGAAGACCTCATGGAAATTCGCCGGATTGGGCGGGGTCGTGTTGATGGGAAGCACGACGGGCCGGTACACCTGGCCGCAAGAAATCTCCAGCAGAGTCGCTATCGCCACGGCGGCGAGTCCAACCAAACGTCGAACACTCATCAGGTCTCCAAAGAAGATTGCCCGGTCGAATGACTGCGGCAGAAACGATTATTGTAACCATTGCGCCGGGTCCGCGCCAGTTCAGAGCACAGCCCGGTAGCGGCGCAAGTTCGAATCTTTTGTCTGCGTCATCCCGAACCGCGGCGTGGTTCAGCCGCGGGAGGGATCTCCCAGAGCAATGTTCCCGGGGGAAATCTCTCGCTGCGCCTGAAGAACGGCTCCGCTCGAGTGACACCCGCTAAAGAGTCAAACTGAGCCTCTACCCACAGCCTTGTCGCAGCGCTGAAAGAGAGTGCGTGAGAACCTTGTGCCGTCCCTGCCGGGACTGGTTCCTTGTGTCACTCCACCCCGGACTTACGTCCGGGGCTAATGAATGCCGCCCCTGTCGGGGCTGGAATGCGATGATTTCATTCCACCTCGCCTGCCGAAATTCAGTTCTCACACCCACTGAAAGCGCTGTGACAACCGAACCGAGTTTTCAGCAGACGACTCCGGCCGCGGGCTTGAAGCTTCAGAGAATGGATGCGGCCCTGAGGCGGCAAGGATGCCTGGGTTGGAATGATGCGGTATGAGGCTGCGAGAAGGAGCAACCCGTGAGGCGGAGATCCGGAAGCCGCGCTATCTCCCCCGGCGCGATTTGCCGGCCACCGCAGCTGGTTCCTCGGACTTGATGGTGGCGGCGGGCTTCTTTTTGCCTTCCATCTGCGCTAGGCTTTCCTTCAGCGCGGCCATCAGGTCCACCACCGGAGCCAGTTTCCTGGGCTTTTCGACGGCGGCCACGTCCCCGCCCTCGAGTTTGGCTTCGATCAGCTTCTTCAGGTTTTCCTGGAAGTTATCTTTGTACTTTTCCGGGTCCCAGTCGGCGGCCAGGGCTTCGATCAACTGGTGAGCGACCTTCACTTCCGCCTCTTTCAACTCCACGCCCTCGGGCGCACCGAAGCCTTCCGCCTTCTTCACTTCCTCCGCGTAGTACATGGTATGCAGCATCATGCCGCCCTCGGTCGGGCGCAGGAACACGGTGTACTCGCGGTTGTGCATGGTGATCTTGGCGATCGCGACATAGTCGCTCTCTTCGAGGGCTTTGGTCAGCAGGGCGTAGGGGCGGCGGCCGGCTTCCTCGGGCATCATGTAATACGACGACTCGAAATAGACCGGATCCACGTCGGCTGCCTTGACGAATTCGAGGATCTCCATGGTCTTGGCGGTCTGCGGCTCGATCTTCTTGATCTCGTCGGGTTCGATGATGATGTATTCGTCCTTGCGGAACTCATAGCCTTTGACGATATCGCTGCGCTCCACCACCTGACCGTCGGCCTGGCACACGTACTGCTGCTTGAGCCGCGACTTGTCGGTGCGATGCAACATGTTGAAGGAAATGCCGGAACTGCGCGCGCCTGAAAACAGACGCACCGGCATGGAGATGAGTCCGAAGGTGAGGTGACCGGACCAGACCGAAGATGGCATAGTTGTGACCTGCCCCAGAAATGGTGCAACCGCTCTTGCACCGAGAGTTTAGCCTATAACGGCGCCGGTTATGCCGCCAAGCTGAAGCTGGAACCCAAAGGCCAATCACCACCGAGTGGGCCGTCAGCATGTTAGACCCAAGGGATAGTAGTTGCAAGGATGGGTCCCGCACGGCGTACCCGTTAAAGATGCACAGACTGACTTCTTGATTGCTTTGTCTTTGTGCCGATATTCTGCACAGCGCGTTCGGAAGGATAGGACTTGACTCCAGTAGTCGGATTTCGATATAACGGACTCCGACTATGAAAGAAGATTTTGATCAATTCGTTCCTCTCTCCTCCGCCGCGCTGCATATCCTGCTCGCGCTCGCGAGTGAAGATCGTCACGGCTACGGAATTATGCGGGAGGTGGCCCGCCAGTCGGACAACCGCTACAAGCTGGGCCCCGGCACGTTGTACGACAATCTGCAAAAACTGCTCGATCAGGGCATCGTGGAAGAGCGCTCCCCACGCTCTCCCGGCGATGATTCAAGGCGCCGCTACTATCGCCTGTCACGCTTTGGCCGCGGACTTCTGGCGACCGAGATCGCGAGGCTCGACGGCGTGGTCCGCGAAGCGAGACGACATCTCAAGATTCGTCCAGAGAGGGCATGATGAACCGCACCTTGTATCGTTGGCTCGTTGGCCTGCATCCGCCCGCCTTTCGCCTGCGGTTCGAGCAAGAACTTCTTTGGATCTTCGACGAATCCAGTGCCGCATCGGGCACGGCGCCGCTCCTGTATGACGCCGCCCTCTCTCTGCTGCGACAGTGGCTGGTGCGGTCAGGAGCGTGGAAATGGGTACTCGGAGGTATCGCGGGAGCGTTGCCGGTCCTGATCGGATTCGGGAGCTTTTTGTTCAACTGGCCTATGCGCCCGTGACTCAGAGCTTTTCGTAATGAGTGTGTGCGCCGAACTGTGAGCCGGTTATTTCTAATTCCGTCATTTCCTGTGAGGAGGGCGGGCACATGCGAAAGTGGGTTCGGAGAATCTCGTGCGTATTTCTGATTCTGCTGGTGCTGGCCCTTCTGGTGGGGTTTACCTATGAACAGGTCGGGAGATCCCGGGATGCCAGTCAACTGCCTCCACGCGTTGGACAGGCGGTTGACATTGGTGGACGCACGCTGAACCTCTACTGCTCTGGTCAGGGTACTCCGACCGTGATTCTTGAACCTGGAGGCAATGAGCCCGGTTACGCGTGGCTGCTGCAACAATCCAAGATGGCGGGGTTCACCCGCACCTGCTGGTACGACCGCGCGGGTGTAGGGTGGAGCGATCCGCCATCGTCGCCGAGAACGAGCACCAGCATCGTGAGCGATCTGCACGAGGCGCTACAGCGCGCTGGGGTTCTGCCACCCTACGTGATGGTGGGTGGGTCGGTGGGAGGCGAATATGTTCACATCTATACGGCGCGCTACCCTGCTGACGTGGCCGGTCTGGTCTTGATCGATTCATCGGTTCCGGATATGCATGAGCCGGACTTCATGCTGTCGCCCGCAAATCGCATGTCGGGCCGCGCGAGGCATCTGTTTTGTGTGGCCTTGCCCGCAATGGCGCGGTTCGGCGTGCTACGTTTTGCGGCGAACCGAGAGCGGCGACCTCGTCCGTCCGATTTCACCCCCGAGCAAGGCAGCGTATTGGCCAGGCTCGAAGCGCAGCCGAAGGCGTTTCGGACCGATGCCGAGCAGGCTTGCGCAGCCACTGACGAGGGCAGAATCGTTCCGAGAGAAGGCGGCGGAAATCCCGATATCAACAACGCTGCACGGAACGCAGGCAGCCTGGGCGATCGCCCGCTGGTCGTGCTGACCGCTGGAAGGTATTGGGCTCCTCCCGGTTTCGAAAAGGAAGCAGCGGAATATCACGAGATGTGGGTGCATCAATTGCAGGCGAGCCTGGTGCGCCTGTCAACCCGCGGCCGGCAAGTCATCGTGGATGCGGAGCACGACATGGCGGAATCGCCGGATGCCATCGTCACAGCAGTCCGACACGTGGTCGGCGAAGTGCGAGCAAGGGACAAGTGACGGTTCCACCACGTCTGGTGAGCGTCTTTCAACCAACACCCCGCGGCATTCCAGAAGGCAAGGCGTCTTGCTGAACCCTTTGCCGGTACCGGCACATCTGTAGATCAGTCGTTTGAAAACTGGATTGTGGAGATGCGATGACTGATCCCAGATATCCCGTTGGCAAGTTCAGCTATGACGGACCTCCCAGCGAAGCCCAGAAACAAACTCTCCTCAACGAGATTAGTCAGGCTCCGGCCAACTTGCGCGCTTCGGTGAAAGGACTTTCCGAGGTGCAACTCGACACGCCCTACCGCGACGGCGGGTGGACGGCGCGGCAGGTTGTGCATCATGTGCCCGACAGCCACATGAATGCATTTATCCGCTTCAAGCTGGCGTTAACCGAGGATGAGCCGACGATCAAGCCCTATGCCGAAGACCGCTGGGCGCTGCTCGGCGATGTCGCGGGCACACCCATCGAGACCTCGCTGTGCTCGCTCGATTGCCTGCATCAGCGCTGGATGGTTTTGCTGCGATCGCTCACGGCGGACCAGTGGAAGCGAACGTTCCGGCACCCGGAAATCGGCGTGATGACGCTTGAGAAAACGCTGGCGCTTTATGCCTGGCACGGGCGGCACCATGTGGCGCACATCACGAGCTTGCGGGAGAGGAATGGGTGGTGAAGATACCGACGTCAGGCTCCGGGGATTGCGTTTCGTGTCCGGCAAGCTGGAATCGTATTGGAGCGGCTCTGGCGGCTAAAGCCGAAACCCTTTGCTGCTCATGGCGGGACGGTGAAGAGAGTGCGTGAAAGCTTGTGCCGTCCCTGCCGGGACTGGTTCTTTGTCCCGCTCGTACCCCGGACTTACGTCCGGGGCTAATGCATGCCGCCCCTGTCGGGGCTGGAGTGTGATGATTTCATTCCACCTCGCCTGGCGAAGTTCAGTTCTCACGCGCACGGCTGGCGCCGTGCCCTTCCCGTTCTTGCCCACTCGCTGCCGTAAATGGAGAAATTCTCTACGTGATTCCCAGGCGCCAGAGCAAATAGCTGGTGGCTTCGCGGAACGCCGCGACGGTACGCTGTACCAGCCCGTGCGGCCGGGAGTCGGCGCGGGGAGCGACGTAGACCGGCCCGATGCCTTCGTGCTCAAGAAATTTCCGGATGCGGAAGACGTGGTAGGCGTCGCTGACCGCGATGCAACTGTGCAGACCGTTGGCGCGCATAATGACGGCCACTCGCTGGGCGGACTCGGACGTGTCCGATCCCTGGGTTTCGGCGATCAGGGCGTTCTCGGGCACACCACGCTTGCGCAGATATTCCCGGCCCACTCCGCCTTCGCTGAAGTTGGGATCGGCGGCGGCCCCTCCGGTCGTGATCAACACGGGCGCGACGTGGCTGGCATAAAGATCGAAAGCGTGATCGAGTCGGGCGCGCAGCACCGGGGACGGGTGCCCGGAATATTCTGCCGCGCCGAACACGATGATGGCATCGGCCGGATGGATTTCCTCGAGAGACGCGGTGTGGACAACGCGGACCGCGGTGATTACCAGAAACAGCACGACCCCGGCCGCAGCCGAGGCCAGCAGACGGAACCACCAGCGCCGGAGGGGTAGCTGGTTGGTATGGCTATGATTCATCCTTCTTGTTCGAGGAAGCTCGAGATCTGGTCCGCCGGTATGGCGCCTTCGCGGATCACGCGCCAGGATCCCGATTCATCGCTGAGATCCACAATCGTAGAAGCCACGTCGCGCGGTGAAGGACCGCCATCCACGATGATGTTGATCCGCCCCTGAAGCTGGTCGTGCACCTGTTCGGCGCTGGTGCACTCGGAGGCGCCGCTGAGATTGGCCGAGGTGGCAGTGATCGGGATCGCCGCCGCCGTCACCACGGCGAGGGGAATCCTGGCATTGGGCACACGCAGCGCCACGTTGCCGGTATTGGCTGTCACCTTCAGAGGCAGGCGCGATCCGGCTTTGACGATGATGGTCAGTGGTCCGGGCCAGAACTTCCGGGCCAGCGCATAGAACTGTTCGGGCAGTTCCTTGGCCAGTTCCTCCGCCTGGTCCACACTCTCGATCAGCAACGAGAGCGGTTTGTGGCGGGAACGTGTCTTGATGTCGTAGACCTTTTCTACGGCGCGCAAGTTGAAGGGATCGGCGGCCAGACCATAAAAAGTGTCGGTCGGCATGCCCAGCACTTCCCCGGAACGGATCTGGTCGGCGGCGTATTTGATCAGGGACAATTCGGGATTTTCACAGCTGATTTTGACGATCTCGGCGCGCACGGCGCTCCCTTCCGGTTTCCTTCAAGCTAACGTTTCACTCAGAGAACTTACCATGATACGGCAAAAGGTTGCAGGATGAGTCGGTAGAGTATCATGCAGTCAACCTTCGCAATGACGGAACGAGCAAAACCCGCGCCGAGCGCGCAGTCGAGGCTGCGGCGCATCGAGGGGCGGCACAACGCTCTGGTCAAGGACCTGCGCCAGGCGTTCGCCCACGCCGAACTGACCGAAGGGGGCGACTGCGCCATCGAGGGCATGCGGATTGTAGAAGAGGCCATTCGCAGCGGGCTGCGCTTTCGGGCGGTTTTTTTTCGGGAGTCGGCGCAGGGCCTGGCCGCAAGGCTTCTGCCGCAGATCGGCGCTCACGTGGAGACTCTGGAGCTCCCCGACAAGCTGTTCGACGGCGTGGCGCCGAGCGAGACGCCGCAGGGCGTGGCCGCGCTGGTCCGGCCGAAGGAATTTTCCCTCGATGAAGTGCTGGAGCGAATGCAGGTTGGTCCGATTCTGGTGGCGGCCGGATTGCAGGATCCCGGCAACCTGGGAACGATCCTGCGCTCGGCGGAGGCATTCGGAAGCGCAGGCGTGATCCTGGGAGAAGGAACGGTCAGCCCGTTTAATTCGAAAGTGATCCGTGCCTCGGCGGGATCGGCGTTTCGGCTTCCTGTCGTGCGGGCAAAGACGGCGGGCGGGCTGAATGACGTCTGCGCAAAGCTGCGGGCTCAGGGCGTGCGCCTGATGGCGACTTCTTCGCATAAAGGTACGTCGCTTGATCAGGCGAAGCTGGCGGGGCCGATCGCGATTTTCGTCGGCAGCGAAGGCGCCGGCGTGCCTCGGGCGCTGATCGCCCAGATGGATGAAACCGTGGCGATTCCCCATTCTCCGCAAGTGGAATCGCTGAATGCGGGCATTGCCGCCAGCATCGTGCTCTACGAGGCCGCGCGGCAGCGGCGAGAGTAAGTTCCCCCGCCCCTCGACAGGCTCAGGGCAGGCTTTCTCGCGCACAGAACGCGCGAGAAATGTTGCACCTGGCTGTCACAGCCCCTTCTATCCCTAAGGTAACCACCCTCCAGGTCACTCTGGTGGCCTCGAAATCGGGCGCAAAGTTTCCCCTGCTGAGCATTCTTACGTCTGAACGGCGGCGGCGCGGCAACTTCCGAAGAAAAAAGCGCGCATCCCCGGGCCGGTTGAAGTGAGGCTTGAACAAGAGAGGTTTGACGATGAAAACTTCGATTTTCTCTGTCTTCCCGCCACTCAGACGATTTGCCCTGACTCCAAGAAAACTTCTCCCCTGCCTTGTGACCGCGTCTCTGATGTGGGGTGTCGCGGCCATCGCCCAGGAAAAGGCGGCGGAATCGCCGCATGCCTCGGGCTGGGTAGTGATTCCGGTGGAGGAATACCGCGTGCTGCGGGCGAAGGCTTACCCGGTCGAGCATGATCCGGAACCGCCCCCGGTTGAAGCCACGCTTACCCGCGTGGATTACGACCTGCACGTGGCCGGCGACCTCGCGGCCGGCCGAGCCAGCCTCACGGTGGACGTTTTGAAAGACGGCTGGGTGCGGGTGCCGGTGCCCACGGGACTGCTGGTTCGTGAGGCCCGGCTCGACGGCAAACTGGTGTCACTGGTGCCGGGAGTTGCGGGCAAAGGCGGCGCGCATCTTTCCGCGCTGCTTTCGCACGCGGGACGTTTCGTGCTGCTGCTCGATGTGGATGTGCCGGTCACTTCATCTGCTGGGGAGGAAAGCCTTACCCTTCCTGCGACCGAATCCGGCGTAACCCGGGCTGCGGTTGAACTTCCGCGCCAGGGGGTGGATGTGCGAGTGTCTGGCGGTCTGATTTCGGACAAGTCCGAATCGGCCGGCGACACTAAGTGGCTGGCGTACGCCCGCGGCAACGAGCCGCTGACTCTGACCTGGCGCAGGAAAACGGAAGATCACCACGTTGAACTCCCGCTGCGCCTGCGCGGGTCGCTGACGCAGCTGACCAGCCTGGCGGAAGACTCGGCTTCGGTCTATGCCGAGGCCAATCTGGAAATCGTGCAGGGCGCAGCTCGCCAAGCGCGTATCCAGCTTCCGCAGAATGTCACCATCAACCAGGTTTCGGGTGCGATGGTGGCCGATTGGGAAATGAAAAATGGCGAACTGGTTGTGACGTTCCTCGAACCGGTCGAACACAATGCCCGCTTCGTCATCACCGGAGAGAGCCGCCTTCCCCGGGACGGAATCATTGACGTTCCCATTCTCCGGTTGCTCAACACCGAGCGCGACGAAGGCGGGATCGCGGTAGAGGTTCTGGGGGCGGGCGAGATCAAGGGCCAGAAATCGCAAGGGCTGGAAGAAGCCGACGCGACCGACCTGGGCGAGATGGTGGCCAACCGGCAATCGCCCGCGCTGGTGGCTTTTCGCGCCCGCTCCGGAAACGCCGGAGCGACTCGAACCCTCAGCGTCAACGTTGCCCGCTACGACCAGCAGGCCGTGTTGATGGCCAACGTGGAAGAGGCCCGCTACCAGGTTCTGCTGAGCACGGACGGGAAAGAACTGGTGCAGGCCCGCTATGCGGTCCGCAACAACCAGCGCAATTTTGTAAAGATCACGCTGCCCGCCGGGGCGACGGTGTGGAGCGCGTCCCTGGGAGGGAGGCCGGTCCGTCCGGGGCAATCGCCAGACGGCAGCCTGCTGCTGCCGCTCGAGAAATCGCGCGGCGAGGACGCACCCGCGTTCGCCGTCGAAGTGATGTACCTGGTCAAGGCGCCGGCGTGGGCCGAGAAAGGCCAGGCCAGGCTGATCCTGCCTGCGCTGGATCTGCCCATTTCGCGCACGGGAATGCTGCTCTACTATCCGCCACAATTCCGGATCACGGCCGAGCCGGGAACCTTCCGCACGCAGGAGTACGAGAATCCGATTTCGGCGGCGCTGAAGGCAGGGCCAGGATTCGGGGAAGGTTTTGGCGCGGGAACTGGCGGTGGGATGACAGGCGCCTCGGTTGGTGCGGTTATCTCCGATGCAGCTTCGCCCGCCGCTCTTCCACCGGCTTCTAGACCTGGGGAGGCGCCGTTCAATAACCGGGCAGTCAACGATGACAAAGAGAAGAAGGATTCCACGCAGGCGCTGCTCGACAGTTTCCGGGCGAAGTCGAGCGCGGGAAAGGTGACGGGGATTCTGCCGGTGAACGTGGAGTTTCCGGCATTCGGGCCGAACATATTCCTGGTTTCCGAATTGACCAGCGAGAACCAGCCTGCCGCGGCCGAGTTCAACTTCCAGCGTGACAAAAAAGGAGGAGTGCGATGAAAAACCGATTCCTGGTGGTGTTGCTGCTTTGTACGTTCTGCGCGGCGGAGGAAAAGTCCGCCCTTCCCTTGCCGGACCCCGGCAATGTCACGCTAACGCTCGACGAATACAACAAGCTGGTAGAACTTGCGGCGAAGCCGCCGAAGAAGCCGGATACCGCGCCTCTTCCATACTCGATCAAGCGTGCCGAAATGAAGCTGCGGGTGGAGAACGATGGAGTGCGGGGGACGGTCGAGCTCGAAGGCGAAGTTTTCCGCAAGGGCGTGAGCAAGGTTCCGCTGGCTACGGGAATGACTGTGCTCGACGCTCACCAGAATGGCAAAGGAGTGCCGTTAGAGCAGGAAAACGGCACGCACACGGCCCTGTTGAGCGGGCCGGGCGAGTTCTCGGTTGCGCTCGAAACCGGCATGCCGCTGCGGATCGAGGCCGGTCGCGCCTCTTTCAGTCTTCCCGCGCCGGCGGCGGGAAGCGTGCAGCTGTCGCTGGTGATTCCGGGCGAGCATACACTCGCCAATCTGAGCTCCGGTCTGATCACCAGCCGCAAGTCGGAGAATGGGCATACCACGATCGAAGCTACGCTGGCCCCGGGCCAGCCGGCCAACATCTGGTGGGCGACGCGGGAAGTGGTCGCGCCGGTGGTGCCCCGCGAGGTGCGATTTCTTTCTGACGCGAAGACACTAGTTTCCGTCAGCGAGGCGGAGATGCGGGTTGCGGTGATGGCCGATGTCACCGTGATCCAGGGCGAGCCGGCGCGGTTCGAGGTGCAACTGCCCGAGGGATTCGAAGTCACGGGCGTTACCGGATCGTCGCTGGACTCGACCGAAACCCAGTCGGGCGTGCTGACCTTGAAGTTGAACCATCCCGGCCAGCGCAACCACCAATTCCTGATCTCGATGGAGCGGCCGATCGCGGATTCCAAAGCGGAAGCGCCGTTTCTCAGCTTCAAGAACGTGCAGCGTGAAACCGGAGAAGTTCTGGTGGAAGGCGCGGGCACGATGGAAATCACAGCGACCGAAGGCGGCGGGCTGAAGCGCATGGACGTGAAAGAGGCGAATCCTTATCTGCGGTCGCTGGCGCATTTCCCGCCGCAGGCAGCGTTTCGTTATCACCGGCAGCCCAGCGAAGCTCCAACTCTGGCGCTCGAATGGGTGCGGTTCCCGGATGGCAGCGTGCTGGCTGCGATCGCCGAAAGCGCCGAGGTTACGACGCTGGTCACATCCGAAGGCAAATCGCTCACCGAAGTGAAACTGGTTCTCAAGAACCAGGCGCAGCCTTTCCTGAAAGTCACGCTGCCGCCCGGCGCCAGCATTCTTTCGGCCGACGTGGCCGGCGAGCGGGTCAAACCGGTACAAGGCCCGGATGGAAACCGCGTGCCGCTGCTGCGGCCCGGCTTCCGGCCTACCGAGTCGTACACAGTGTCGTTTGTGTTCATGCACTCGGGCGCACCGTTTGTCAAGAAGGGCGGCGCCGAACTGACCCTGCCGCACATGGACATCCCCATCAATCAACTGAACTGGGAAGTCTTTCTGCCGGAGCGGTACAAGGTGAAGGATTTCGGCGGCGACGTCATTGCGGCCAATCTGGTGGCGCCAGCGTTTCGGGAAGAGGCGGCCATCGGCACCCAGAGGTACCATGAAGCTCAGTACTCCAGGAGCATCTCCAACAACCTGCAGGCGGAAGCTTTGCCGGGACAGATGGGCGGCATTGTGGTGGATCCGAGCGGTGCGGTTGTCTCCAATGCACGCGTCACCATCAGTTCGGCGGAATACGGAACGCGAACGGTGCAGACCGACGGTGGAGGCCGGTGGGTGATTGGCGGCATGCAGTCAGGAAGCTACAAGGCACGAGTGGAGATGCCGGGATTCAAGACTACGGTGATGAATCTGAATTACGACGCCAGCCAGCCGTCGCTGTACAACTTCACGCTGAACGTTGCCAATGCGTCTGTGGTGGTCGAAGTGACGGCGACGGCGTCACAACTTAACACGGAGTCGGCGTCTCTCGGCACGATGGGGCGAAATTACACCGATATCAAACAGTTGGCTCCCGGAGCGACGGGGCAAACTGCTTCGGCCAACGTGGTGAATCTGCAGAAGAGGGTTTCCGGCGTATTGCCGATACCGATTGACGTGCCGCGGGCCGGCACATCGTTCGCCTTCGTCCGGCCGCTGGTGCTCGATGAGGAGACGAAAGTGACCTTCAGCTACAGGAGCCGGTGACAGAGCGGATTCCGCAGATCGGTCAATAGCGCGGATGAGGGAGGGCCCGGATACTCCGGATCGGGGCTTTCCCTCACCGGCGGCGCCCTCCAAAGTCCAGTGTTTCCGGAGCCTCAAAGGCATGCCCACATGCGGCCTTCCGCACAGACTTGCCATGCACCTGCGTGACCCTCTCCGTTGTCGGATTGCCCGATAGCATAGAATGATGATCGCAGGAACGAAGATGATGAGCGAGACCGCCGCCTGGAAAGCCTGGGAAGGCCGCATTATCGAAGGGAGATTTACGCTCCGGCAGTGGCTGGGAGGCTCCGACCATAGCGCGGTATTTCTCACCGGACTTCCGGGGCAGGCATCGCAGAAGGCGGCCATCAAGCTCATCGCAGCAGAGGGTGCTGAGGCGGATCGCCAGGTGGCGCGCTGGCGGGCCGCAAGCCGGCTTTCCCATCCTCACCTGATTCGCATCTTTGAGTGCGGGCGTTGCGAGCTCAGCGGGTCACCGCTCGCCTACGTAGTCATGGAGCTGGCCGATGAGGATCTGCAACAGATCATTCCGCAAAGGGCGCTCACACCTTCCGAAGTCAGCGATCTGCTGCCCCCGCTGCTCGATGCGCTTTCCTATCTGCACGACAAGGGTCTCGTCCATGGGCGAATCAAACTCTCCAATGTGCTGGCGGTAGGCGACCAGGTGAAGCTCTCTGCCGACCGGGTTGCGACGCCGGCAGAAGCCGGATCGCAGCCGACGCGACGCGATGTGTACGATGCGCCGGAAACCGCGGCCGGCATCGTTTCGCCGGCGGGCGATCTTTGGTCGGTGGGCGTGACCGTGGTCGCCGCGCTGACACAAAGCGTGCCTTTCAGCGGAGAGGCGGCGGCCGGCGAACCCGGTTTGCCGAATACGATTGCCGAGCCTTTCCGCGGCATCGCGCGGGAGTGCCTGCACCTCGATCCCAAGCGGCGATGCTCGATCGCCGACGTCGAGGCGCGGCTGCAGCCTGCGGCCCGGTCGGTGGCCGCGGAACCGGAACCGGCTCCGACCGCCCAGCATCCCGGCAATCGCGGGAGAGTGGTGGGGGCGGTGCTGGCCGTGGCACTTCTTGTCGGTCTGGTGACATTCTTCTCCCGCGGAAAGAGTGGGAGAAACGGAGCACCGGCGCCGCAAACCCAAACCGCTGCCACCCCGCAGCCTCAAAAAGCTTCCATCCAGCAGCCGCCGCCGACAGCACCAGTGCAGCAGCCCGCACACCAGACAGTGCCGGCTCCCTCTCAGCAAACTCCGGCTCAGCCCAAGCCCACTCCAACCATAGCGGCGAAAGTCAGCCAGCCGGTGGCAACTGCCGCGGCACCTTCGAAAATGACTGAGGCGCAGCCCACGAAGACGTCGGCTGAAGGTACGGTGGTGCGGCGCGTTGTTCCTGATGTTCCGCTGAGCGCCCGAAATACCATCACTGGCAAAGTGCGAGTCAGCGTGCGGGTACAAGTTGATCGCGCGGGCAAAGTCACGGCGGCGAAGCTTGCCTCGGCGGGACCGAGCAAGTATTTCGCGAATCTGGCGCTGAAGGCCGCGCAGGGCTGGGAGTTCTCCCCTGAAGAAAATGGAAAGCCGGCAGACTGGCTGCTGCATTTCCGTTTTGGACGGGCGGGCGCCGAGGTTTCGCCCGAAAAAGTTCCGCCCGAAAGAGTCAGCCGCTAGGGAACAGGCTCAGGTCTTCGTCTGCCGCAGCTTCCATACAATCTGCCGCACCATGCCGAGAAAGACCTTCGCGTCCATGGAGCTGAGGCCGAGCCGCAGCATCAGGCTGCGCACCTTTTTTTCGGACACGGCATCGTTGCCCGGCTTGACGTAGCCACTTTTGTGCAACGCCTCGAGCAGGTTCCCGGCGATGTGCTCAACGTCGCCCGCGGTCGCAAGCTCGACCTGGCTTCGTTTCTCTTCCGCCGGTGTACTGCGTGCCAGTTCGTACAGACACAGCGCCACCGCCTGACCGAGGTTCATCGAGATGTTGGCGGCCTGAGTCGGGATGGTCAGCAGCCAGTGACAGTGGCTGAAGTCGTCGTTGGTGAGGCCGATCTTTTCCGATCCGAAGAGCAGAGCCACGGGGCCGTTCAGGAGCGCCGTTCGAATCAACTCACCGGCCGCATCAAGCTGCCGCGGCGGATGCCGGAGAGCGCGATCGCGTACGGCCGTGGTTCCCACCACGAGCGTGCAATCGGCTACCGCCTCCGCCACCGTCTTGAACTCTTCCGCCTGCTTCATCAATGCCGAGGCACCAACGGCTGAGCGGGCATCACGAAAAGCGATTGCATAGGGATTCACCAGGCGCAAACGTCCGGCGCCGAAGTTGCTCATGGCACGGGCCGCCGCGCCGATGTTGAGAGGATTGCGCGGCCGCACCAGGACGACTACGAGATCGCGAAGTTCAGGGGAAGCTGGCAAGGATCCCATTTTACGACAGCGGAAAATCGTGGTTCCGGCAGGAAAACAAGCCGGGCTTCGGGCGCTGCCCGTGTGGTACTTCTGAGTCCTGCCGGGCGGCGACAATCTCGGCTGTTCCCTGTGTTATAGTGGGCCCCATCGCAACCATGGGACGGGGATTGCTCTGTAGCGTTACGGACGCTCTCTTCGCCAAACTGCGGAACTGCGGCGTGGAACCGCAATCTGAATTCAACAAGGAGAAAAACCGGCCATGAGAAAAGTACTGCTGATCTGTCTTGCGGTATGTTTTGTGCTTGGGTTGACGGCGCTGGCGTTCGATGACATGGGCAAGAGCACAACCGTCAATGGGTGGGTGGTAGATGATAAATGCGGAGCCAAGGGCGCCAACGCGGCAGGTGAGGCTTGCACCAAGAAGTGCCTGGCTGCGGGTGCGAAGATGGTGATTGTCACCGACGGTGACCAGAAGGTGCTGATGGTGGACAACCCCGACGCGCTCAAAGGGCATGAAGGGCACCACATCGCCGCGACCGGACACATGGGGAAGGATTCCATTCACGTGGAAAGCGCGAAGATGTTGTGATGCGTTTTTCCGCGGAGTTATTTGAGGGCGGCCGAGGCCGCCCTTTTCTTTTGGCAAGAAGATCAGCCGGCGGAACGATCGCGGGCAGTTCGCGGGCGAGGGCGCCCGCGCCACATCACCGCACCACTCCTTCCAGCGGAGAACTGGCAGTGGCATAAAGCTTCCTCGGCATGCGGCCGGACAGGTAGGCCTGGCGCCCGGCGAGTACCGCGTGTTTCATCGCCTCCGCCATCAGCACTGGATCCTGCGCATTGGCGATTCCTGTATTCATCAGGACAGCATCCGCGCCAAGTTCCATGGCGACGGCGGCGTCGGAGGCCGTGCCGACACCGGCGTCTACGATCAGCGGAATTCCGGTGATCATCTCGCGCAGGATGCGGATGTTCGGCACATTCTGGATGCCCATGCCGCTGCCGATGGGAGCACCCAGCGGCATGACCGTGGCCGCACCCGCATCTATCAGGCGCTTGGCGAAGACGATGTCGTCGGACGTGTAGGGCAGAACCGTGAAGCCCTCTTTCACCAGCACGCGCGTGGCTTCGAGCGTAGCCTGCACGTCGGGATAGAGAGTGGCCTGGTCGCCGATAACTTCGAGCTTCACCCAGTCGGACAAACCTACCTCGCGGCCCAGGCGAGCGGCGCGAATGGCCTCGTCGGCGGTATAGCAGCCGGCGGTGTTGGGCAGCAGGAAGTACTTTTTGGGATCAATGTAGTCGAGCAGCGATTCCTTGCTGCGATCGAGATTGACGCGGCGCACGGCCACCGTGACCATTTCCGCGCCGCTGGCTTCGAGAGAGCGCGCGGTCTCCTGAAAGGATTTGTATTTCCCCGTGCCTACGATCAGGCGAGAGCGGAAGGAACGTCCAGCGATGACTAATGAGTCCGACATGGAAGTATTGTAATGCGGCGGAGGGCAAGGATTGCAACGCTCATGTTCCTGAATTGAGCAGTTGCAATGCGCCCAGGCCGCCGCCCACGAGTCTGGCAAAGAATGCCTGAAGTTCTTGCGGAGAGTCGGCGCGGTTGTTCTCGGCCCAGCATTCAAGAATAGCGAGCAAGGACGAAGCCACGAAGCGCACAACCATCGCGTCTGGCATAGCTATATCTGGTTCACCGCGAAGACCCTCCGCGCTCAAATCGAGAAGCTGCCGCAGTCGTTCCTCAAAGCAGTCCCGAAGTATTCTGGGAGCGCGGGCTGCACCTGCCTTCCCCATCAGAGTCTGATAAAGCCGGGGCGCTGACCTGACGTGCGCAAATAGAGGCGTGGCGTCCACCGGGAAAGACCGGTTCGGGTTGCGGGTCAGCATCGGTGACACGATCCGCCGGAACTGCGAACGCAGAAGGTCATCCTTGGACGAATAGTGAGAATAGAACGTTGCCCGGCCGATTCCGGCTTTCCTGCAGATATCGCTGACACGAATGTCTCCATAAGAGCGGTGGTGAAGAAGCTGCACAAATGCATCGTCGAGCCGCATACGCGTGCGGACGATGCGCCGATCGTTTTCCGAGGAGCTTTCTTTCACGCTGGATTTCTCAGAGCCATCTGCCCTGCAAATTTTCAGGGACTTACCAGACGATTTCAAATTTCTGTTTGGGAACTCCCGCCGATTGAGGTTTTCTGTTGTGCGTTGGATCGGGCGCTTGTAGCATCGCCAACCATGAAGCCCGCTACTTCGAACGACCCAGTGCGCAGAGTGCTGGCCGCTGCGCTGTTAATCTATCCAGGTGCATTCGTTCTCGTTTTCCTCATGCACTTTCGCCATCTGTCGGATTTTCTAAGATTTCAGATGCATTATGTTCCGCGCTCGCCCGAACGCGTCGTCACAGCTCTCATCGTAGCGCACAATCGCTGGCCCCTGTTTCACGATCCGCACATGATCGGCTATCTGGCACTGCCGCTGCTTCTTTTGTGTGCGTTCGCACTGTACCTGCTTGGGCGCGATGCGCGGCCGCTGGCCAGCGCGGCGGCCATGATGATTACGGTGACCGGAGTCATCTATCTGGGAGGTGTGTTTGGAATGTGGACCGCATTCTATCGCGGCCTGGGACAGGTGGACCCGGCTTACACGGACGGAGCCATCGCTACATTCGCTGCGATGACCGCTCCGCAAGGCGCGTTTCTAGTGACCACGACCCTTGCCAAGCTGGCCATGATCGGCTTGGCAGCGCAGGCACTCGCACTGATCGGGACTCGCGTGGTCCCCGCCTGGTCGTGTGTGTGCGTCGTGCTCGGGTCGGCACTGTTCCTGGCGTTCTGGGATCTTGATAACTGGATGCTGATCGGAACTGTTTTTACGCTGGTCGGCTTTGTACCGATGCGGAAGGCACTGCTGCGAACGACGGTGCAATCACAAGCTGGCTAAGGTGCCGTCGCCGTTTCCGACTGCGCGTACAGATCTTCAATCTGGCGCCGGTAGCGCTCTTCGATCACGCGGCGGCGCAGCTTGAGCGATGGCGTGAGGGCGCCATTATCTATGGTGAATTCCTCCGGCACCAGCAGCACGCGCTTCAACTTCTCGAAGCGGGCCAGGTTCTGGTTGATCCCTTCCACAATGCCTTCGTAGAGCGCCTGAACCTTGGGATCGCCGATCAGTTCGGCTCGTGACGAGAAAGCAACTCCGTTGGCCCGCGCCCAATCTTCGAGCATGCCGAAGTTGGGCGAGATCATCACCGCCGGGAACTTGCGCTTCTCCCCCAGAATGGCCGCCACTCCGATAAAAGGACTCAGCTTGAGCGAGTTCTCGATGGGCTGCGGTGCGATGAACTTTCCGCCTGAAGTTTTGATCAAATCTTTCTTGCGGTCGGTGACGGAGAGAAACCCATCGGCATCGAGGTTGCCGATGTCGCCGGTCTTGAACCAGCCATCCACCAGGCAGGCTTTGGTTTCTTCGGGGCGATTCCAGTAGCCTTTGAAGACAGAGGGGCCGCGCACAAGAATTTCGCCGTCTTCGGCAATTCGCACTTCAAGATTGGGTAGAACTTTGCCCACGGTTCCGATGCGGTGATTGACGGGATTGTTGACCCCGATCACGGGCGACGTTTCGGTCAGACCATAGCCTTCATGAATGCGAATCCCGACCGTGGCGAACCACTCCGCCAGTTCGCGGCCCAGGGGCGCGCCGCCGGAAATGAAGGTTTCGATGCGGCCGCCGAGACTTTCGCGAATCCTGGCAAAGACCAGCCGGTTAGCCAGCTTCCAACTCAGGGACGTTGGCGTCTTACCGGCGAGAATTTCCGGTTTGTGCCTGCGTCCCACGGAGAGGGCCCAGTCGAAGATGGCGCGCTTGGGAAATCCTTTCGCCTTCTCGGCCTGCGCGTAAATCTTCTCGTAGACGCGCGGCACGCTGACAAAGATGGTGGGCCGGACTTCCAGCATGCTCGCCGGCAGCCGGTCAAAGAACGGACAGTACGCCAGCGTCACCCCGTGATAGAGCAAGCCGAAATCCACATGCCGGGCGGTGATGTGCGAGAGCGGAAGAAACGACAGGCAGACGTGCCCGGGGTGCATCTGGAAGCCGAGCAGAGAGCACGAAATGTTGGCGACCAGGTTGCCATGGCTGAGCATTGCCCCCTTGGAGGCTCCGGTCGTGCCGGAAGTGTAGACGATGGTGGCCAGATCATCGGGAGCAATCGAACGCGCCCGCGCTTCCAGGTCCGGATCCAGGTTTGCAGGACCCTGCAGCATAATCTGGTTCATGGTTACGCAACGTGATGCGAAAGGCGCCAGATCGCCCACAAACTCCACCGGGTCCATGACGATGATCCGGTCAATCTGTGTCTGCGGCAGGACGGACAACACTTTATGCAGGTGCTGGTCCGAAGAAAGAAAAATCGCCCGGCATCCGGAGTCACGCAGTGCGAACGCGCTTTGTTCCGCGGTGAGCGTGGAGTAGAGAGGAACTGTCACCGCCCCCAGCAGAAGGCTGGCCATGTCGGCGACCGGCCACTCGGGACGGTTCTCGCTGAGAATCGCGACCCGATCGCCGCGGCTAATACCCCACCCGTTCAATGCCCGGGCGGTGCGTGCCACCCGGGAGCCGAATTCGCGCGAACTGATGGGCAGCCATTTGCCGTTCTCGTGGTAGAGCATGGCCCGATCCAGGTTCTGCGCGACGGCTGTAAAGTAAATGTCGTTCAGGGTAGCGATGCTCATGGGGTCTATCTCAGCAGCCTGGGGCACTGATTCCTGGGTCGCCGCTGAAGGGCTCGACAGAACTGTACTGTTTTGAGGGCCGTTTGGGCAATGCGCAGAATCACAACCCCGGTCACGGTTTTACCGGAGACCGGGGTACAGGATATGCTAGGAACCACCAATGGGAGGGGTTCGATGAAACCAAAGCGCTCGACTCTTCTGGCTGCCGGAGTGGTTATCGCCATGTCGGCGGCGATGCTGGCGCAGAGCGGGAAGGAAGGCTCGACCATGCCGAAAGTAGGCGACACGGCTCCGGACTTCAGCCTGAAGTACTTCGATGGCAAAGACCTCAAAGACGTGAAGCTCAGTGATTATCGAGGCAAGAAGAACGTGGTGCTGGGGTTCTACATTTTTGCCTTTACCGGCGGTTGAACCAAGCAAATGCAGAACTTCCAGCAGAACCTGAAAACGCTGGAAGCTGCCGACACCCAGGTTCTGGGTGTAAGTATGGACAGCGCCTTCGCCAACAAAGCCTTTGCCGACCAGATCGGAGTCACCTTCCCCCTGCTGAGCGACTGGGGCGGCAAAGTCACCCACGAATACGGAATCTACAAAGACGAGTACCAGGCCCCGCGCCGGGTGAATTTCCTCATCGGTAAGGATGGCAAGGTCATCGAAGAGCAGGTGGATCGGGATGCGATTGATCCCAAACACATCGTGGACACCTGCCAAAGACCGACGATGAAGAACTGATGGCGCGGTCTCTCGGGACGGCGCGAGTTTGAAGGCTCGCGCCGGGCTCTCAGGGATGCGGGTTACCCGCTACCGACGGTTGCAGCAGACGCAATCCACTCGATGGGCACACATCGGCGGATTCGGCATAATCGAATGACCTGGCGTCACTCGGCTGAAAACTCTTGAGCCAGCCGACGACTTTTTCTACTCCAACCGGAAACGGGCTTCCCCCGTCAGCGTCCAGCCAGTTCAGCCGCTGGGCTTTGCCTTCGCCACGAGAAATTTCTGCCCGGAAGCTTTCCGAATCCTGGCGGATCAGGCCCCCGTGGTTCCCCGATAAAGCGCGGAATTCCGAAGCGTCGAGCAAAGTCTTGAGTTGCGATAGTTGCTGCGCCGGCATTTTGCCCTGCAATCGCTCCGTCTCTCCGTCCTTCAGGTTACGCATGATCCGGTAGCTACCGTCGCGGGACACGGCCAGGCAAAGGCTTCGCGTGCCTTCAACCCATACCGCTGCCGATCGGTCATAAGAAAACCGGCCCAGCAAGTCTGGATCGCTGGAATGGTAGACCTGCTGGGTCCACGCGCTGGCCGACACCAGCAGAACAGCTATCGTCACAAGCGACTTTGCACGGGCGTACATGCCGCTACCTCCGGGGAATAAAATCGTACTAAGCAAGAGACTCTGCCGTCGTGAAAAGGATAGCGCTTCACCGTTTGCGGGAGAAGGGTAAACCCATTTTGATCCTGAGATTTGCGGCCGGAAGTAAATGTCCTTCAGAGTTACGCGCCAACTTGCTGCAGGAAACTAAACTGTCTCTATCGTGTTCATACGCATGTGAGTAAGATCAACGTGTACGGATTTCTGTTCCGTCGAGGCAGAATTATGAGAATTCGCAAATTGTGGTCTGGGATGCTCTTGCTAGCCAGTTTCGCATTCTTTTTTCAGAGCGCGGCCATCGTCAGAGCGCAGGATGACGAGGAACAGGGCCAGGACCCGCCGGGCCGCGTGGCGCGGCTGAACTTCTCGCAGGGCTCGGTTTCGTTCCGCCCGGCTGGCGAAGACGACTGGGTCTCGGCTGTCCCGAACCGCCCCATGGTGACGGGAGACGACCTGTGGGCGGATGAAAGTTCGCGGGCCGAGGTTCACCTCGGCTCGGCTGCGCTTCGCCTGGGAGAGCGCACCGGGATCACCTTCCTCACCCTCGACGACCGCACGGCGCAGATCCGCCTGGCGCAGGGATCGCTGATCATGCGCGTCCGGCACGTGGACGACGACGACACGTTTGAAGTGGATACGCCGAACATCGCATTTACCCTGCTGCAGCCGGGCGAGTATCGCTTCGACGTGAGTCAGGATGGAAGTCAGACCGTCACCACGGTTTGGCATGGGCGCGGCCGGGTCACGGGTGGAGGGTTCACGTATACGGTCGTGGCTGGCCAGTCCGCTACCTTCACCGGGACCGACCACCTCGATTATGACCTCGGGCAAATACCCGGCCAGGACGATTTCGATAGCTGGGCTTTCGACCGCGACGGGCGCGAGGACCGCGCAGACTCGGCCAACTATGTTTCGCGCGAAATGACGGGGTATGAAGACCTCGACGAGAATGGCGACTGGAGCTACGTCGCCGGCTACGGACCGTGCTGGAGGCCGCGCGCCGTGGTTGCGGGCTGGGCTCCGTACCGCTTTGGCCACTGGGTCTGGGTCGGACCGTGGGGCTGGACCTGGGTGGAAGACGAGCCCTGGGGATTCGCTCCGTTCCACTATGGACGCTGGGCGTCGGTGAACGGAGGGTGGTTCTGGGTGCCGGGACCGGTGGTAATCCGTCCAGTATGGGCGCCGGCTCTGGTGGCGTTCGTGGGCGGCGGGCCGGGCTTCCGTTTTTCAGCCGGCGTCGGCGTAGGCTGGTTCCCGCTGGGGCCCGGAGAAGTGTTCGTCCCGGGATATCACGTGAGCCGGAACTACGTGAACAACGTAAACATCACCAATACGTCGGTGAACGTCACTCGGGTCACGAACGTCTATAACTCCGTGATCGTCAACAAGAGCACGACGATCAATAACATCACGTATGTGAACCAGCATGTGAACAACGGGGTGACGGTCGTATCCCACGACACGTTCGTGAACGCCCGTCCGGTTGCGCAGAACGTGATGAAAGTAGAACCGCGTGAAATCGCAGCCGCGCCGATCTCGCACGTTGTCGTGGCCGAGCCGGTGCGCTCCAGCGTAATAGGCGCGGGACGCCCGGTGAGCGTGAGGCCGCCGGCTGCGGTGATCAGCCGGCCGGTGGTTGCGGTCCAGACTCCGCCGCCCCTTCCGCGTTCGATCGAGCAGCGCCAGACCGAAGCGGGTGGGCATTTGAATCAGCAATTGCTGGTGCGGCCAGCAGGACCGACGCGTCCTGCTCCGGTGAATCAAGCTCCGATGAATCAAGGGCAGCCGACGAATCAAGGGCAGCCGAGCGAGGGCTTCAAACCGTTCCGTCAGCCTGGCGGCATCAATAGTGTGAACGTGCAGCCGAACGCTCAGCCGCGCGTGTACGAAAACCAGGGAACGCCACCCCCGCCGGAAAATCGGCCGGAAAATCGGAATGTCCCGCAGCCGCAGTACCGCAATGTTCCGCAGCCCGAAGAACGGCCATCGCAGTCCTGGAACCAGGAGACACACCCGCTGGTGAAGCCGACACCGCCGGTGCAGGAGCGGACTCCGCAACAGGAACAGCAGCAGGCACAGAAGTTCAACCAGTGGCAACAGCAGCGGCCGGCTCCACCTCCGCCTCCGCAACCGCATCCATCGCAGCCGAAGCCGGAGCCTTCGAAGCCGCCCAAGAAAGGCCACTGACGCTGACGGTCCGGCGGGGAGTGTGATAGGGTTCGCATAAGATGGGTTGCGGACCGCAACAATGAAAACGACGCCGGGGCAAACGTCCCGGCGTCGCCTTTTCCGGCCTAAGTCATGAGCGAAATCAAGAGCGCGCAGAAGAGCGGGGAAAACGCCGAAGCCAAGCGCCCCTTTTTGAACTGGATGGATCTTCTGTGGCTGATGTTCCTGCTGGGCCTGGCTCTTTTGCCGCCGGTGTATGAGCCGCACAAGCAGCTTATCCTGCTGGCCTTCGGCGTGGTGCAACTGGCCGAGGGATGGTTGGTAACGCGCATGCCGGGCCGGGGCCCAGCGTATCTGGTCCTCCTGAAGATCAGCCTGGCGACGCTTCTTATTGATCACACCGACGAGCTCAGCATCAACAGCAGCTACTGGCCGATCTACTTCCTGCCTGTGGTCACGGCGTCAGAATACTTTGGATCGTTGGCCACGCTGGGTTGGACCGTCGTTGCGTCGGCCGCTTACTGTTCCTATCTTTATCCGGCTCTCCAGGAGTATGAGATCGGGCCCGAGGCCTACGGGCAACTGGCGATCCGTGTCCTGTTCTTCTTCCTGGCGGCAATGGTGGTTAACCGTTTTGTGCTGGAGATAAGGCGGCAGACGCAGCGCTATCAGGAGTTGGCCGAAACCCTGGCCGAGACCAACCGCCGTCTGGAGCAGGCGCAGGCCGAGGCGCGGCGTTCGGAGCGGCTGGCTGCGCTGGGACAGCTTTCGGCCGGCCTGGCACATGAGATTCGCAATCCGCTGGGCGTGATCAAAGGCTCGGCGGAAATGCTGACTCAGAAGCTGGGAACGTCGGATCCGCTGGCCACCGAACTGGCGGGCTACATTTCCAGCGAAACCATCCGCCTGAGCGGGCTGGTCACTCGCTTCCTCGATTTCGCGCGGCCTCTGCACGCAGATTTGTCCCCGCAAAATATCACGGCGGTGCTGGATCGTGCGCTGGATGATGTCGCGAAAGCATGGCAGGGTAAGCCGGTGAGGGTGGAAAAGGAATATCAGCCGAACTTGCCGGCCATCGCACTCGACGAAGGACTGTGCGAGCAGGCCTTTGTCAACATCGTGCAGAACGCCTACGACGCCATGGGGGCGGGCGGCGTCCTGCAGGTGAAGGCGATAAATTCGCAGTCCGCCGGGCGCCATGGGGTGGAAGTGCGCATCGCAGATTCCGGACCTGGGATTCCCGCGGAATTGCGGGAACAGATTTTCAATCCGTTTGTGACCACGAAGAAGAGTGGGGTGGGATTGGGGCTCTCGATCGTATCGAAAATCGTGGATGGCCATCGGGGTACAATTCGCATCGAGAACGCGGATTCGAACGCGCGTTCGGCGCCGGGAAGAGGAGCATGTTTCACGGTTTTTTTCCCCGAAGCCGGCGAAACGACTCCAGTGGCGGAACCGGCTCATCTGGTGATCTCGTAAACGAACGCAGGCAGTGAGGACGAAGCGCGGATGCCTTCCATTCTGATCGTCGAGGACGAAGCCAAGATGCGCCGCCTGCTCGAGTTGAATCTCGGCGAAGACGGTTTTACCACGTATTCCGCCGGGGACGCCGAAGCGGGGTTGAAACTGCTCCGCGAAAATTCCATTGATCTGGTGCTGACCGATCTCAAGCTTCCCGGGATGAACGGCCTGGAGTTCCTGCAAACCGTCAAGCGGCAGAACGCGGCCCTGCCAGTGGTGGTGATGACCGCATTCGGCAGCGTCGAGACCGCGGTGGAAGCGATGAAAGCCGGGGCCAGCGACTACGTGCTGAAGCCTTTCTCGCTGACCGAGATGCGGATGGTCATCCACAAAGAACTGGACGTCCGCAATCTGCGCGAGGAAAACCGGACGCTGCGCGAAGCGCTGGGTAAGCGCTATGCGCATCCTAACGTGGTGTCGCGCAGCCCGAAGATGCAGGAAGTGCTGGCGACATTGGAGCGCGTCGCTCCGACCAACTCGACCGTGCTGCTGGGCGGCGAGAGCGGCGTGGGCAAAGACCTGATCGCCCGCGCGATTCATGAAAAATCGCGGCGGGCGTCGGGACCGTTTCTCAAGATCAACAGCACGGCGATTCCCGAGAACCTGCTTGAGAGCGAACTGTTTGGCTTCGAGAAGGGCGCGTTCACCGGAGCCGCTGCCAGCAAGCCGGGCAAGTTCGAACTGGCCGACAAGGGGACTCTGTTTCTCGACGAAATTGGCGACGTCCCTCCGGCCATTCAGGTCAAGTTGCTGCGCGTGCTGCAGGAGCGGGAATTCGAGCGCCTGGGCGGCACGAAAACCATCAAAGTGGACGTTCGCCTGATCGCCGCGACCAATCGCGACCTGCGGGCGGCGCTCGAAGAGGGAACGTTCCGCGAAGACCTTTACTACCGCCTGAATGTCGTGCCGATTGACATCGCCCCGCTGCGTGAGCGGAAGGAAGATATTCCGGATCTGGCGAACCTGTTCATTTCGCGGTTTGCGGAAGATTCGCGGAAGGGCATCGAGGGCATTACCCCGGAAGCGATGCAGATTTTGGTGAATTATCATTGGCCGGGAAACGTGCGCGAATTGCAGAACGTGATCGAGCGCGGTTGCGCGCTGGCCAAAGGCCAAGTGCTGGCTCCGGCGGACATACACCTGGATACCCGACCAGCAAAAGCCGCCAATGGCACAGGATTCCTTCCCGACGGCATGACGCTGGAACAGTGGGAAGACGAAATGGTGCAGGAGGCGCTGCGCCGCGCCAACGGCAATAAGAGCCAGGCCGCGCGCCTGCTGGGCTTGTCCCGCAACGCGCTGCGCTATCGGCTTTCGAAGATCGGGATCGCGGATGAAGGGGAAAAAGAGTCGTAGCCGGTTGATCGGGCTACTGGGCGTTTTGCGCATCCAGCACCGCTTCCACGCGGGCTGTGCCTCCATTCACATCCAGGTTCTTGCTCCAGTCGGAGTATCCCGCCTTCTTGATTGAGATTTCGTGCTTGCCTGACGTCACCGTGATGTTCAAGGGCGTACTGCCGACCGGGGTGCCGTCGAGTTGAACCTGGGCGCCATCCGGGCTGGAGGTGATCTGCAGGGCCGTCTTGATTTCATCCACGGCCGCCGGGGCAGGTGGGGCCGTCCCAAAGCTTGCCAGGTCCAGGCGGAGGTCTCCATTGACGAAAGCAGTGATCTCGGTTCCGCGGGGAAAGGTTGTGTTTGTGCCGTGGACGAGCAGGAAGAACGGGGCCGCAGCGAGCGGCACCTGTAGCATCATGCCGATCATTTCCCCGGTGCGGTTCTCGCCAGTGGTTCGACCGAATGCCCGTACGGGAACCTTGCCTCCGTTGCGAAGCTGAATGTCGTTGATGCTGAAGTTCAGCCGACCAGCGCGGCCCATGGTCTTGCTGGAGGTGGCCTGGGTGACGACGCCGGTGGCGGGCGTGCCGCGGCGCAGCACGGTGACGCCGCCGACCACGACGTCGTTCACGACGTCGAATGGGATTGCGTCCCCTTCCTTGGCGGTGTGGGAATCGAGCTTATTGAGCAAGCGCAGCTTCATCGGCGTGCCGTCCTGCAGAATAGCTGTCCCGGGCTGCTGCGCCGGGGCAGGGGCCGTTTCCGCCGCGGGAGTCGGGGATGCCGGCATGGAAGCCTGGGGCTCCTGCTGCGCGACCAGCGATGCCAACAAGAGCAGGACCAACGCACAAGAAAACAGATAGCGAGTCATGGCGTCCTTCCTTCCGGAACGGGACGATGGGATGCGGCAAAGCGATTCAATCGTCGAGGCCGCGGATTCCGGCCTATTTGACGGCTGCGGCACTCATCTTGACCAACTCCGGTGCGTTGGACATCTTGGCTGCCGATTGCTCGGTCATGTCGTGCACCGAGTCCTCCACGATGTGCTTCAGGTTGCTGCCGTAAGTAAATGCATTTCCCATGTGGCGCTCGGCGGAACCCTGCACGGTGTCAATCCAGAGGGCCTTTCCGGACTGATCGCGTACGGTCCACTCGACCAGGACCACGAGTTCACGCTTGGAAAAGGCAAAGGCTTTCTCCGTGGCACCCACATCGGCGAACTTGGGCTGTAACACAAGCTGGGCGTCGCCAGCCTTGGAGGAGTCATCGACCCGGGTGAGGGTGGTGAAGATGCCTTTGAGCGCCGGTTCCAACTCCGTGCAGGCGTACTTGCCGACGGGAAATTTTTCGCGTTTCTTTTTGTCTATGGTGGCGCAGAATTCGGGGGTGAGAACCAGAGCGGCGGTGAGCGACAGCTTCTTTGCCGCCGGCGTCGGAGCCTTGTCCTGGGCCGCCCCGGAAAGGGGGAGAAGCAGGAAAGAACACGAGGCGAACAGAAGGCAACGGCTAGCGATTGACATAGGGGCTCCTTCCTAAAAGAACAGGTTTATCACTTCGGTTTCGCCGCTTTGTGTGCTGGTCAGCGGAACCTGCAGATGTATCTGCTTCCGAGCGGCGTCGGTGGGAACCGGCACATAGACAAATCCGTGCACAGAAGAGCCGGGCGCGAGAGTCTTGCTCCGCACTTGTTTTTTCATCAGGTTTTCCCGAACATCCGAAAGCTCCTTGAGCAGGGTGAGATCGACGAGTCCGCCGGAGCCCAGACGCGACGCAGTCTTACGCGCTCCTTTGCCAGTAAGCTCGGCTGCCTCGCCCAATCCGATGGCGGAACCATCGAACAGATATGCGGCGGTGGCGGAAGTGTTCTGGATGACGATGAAGACCGGGAGGATCCCCTTGGAGCTGAGGCGGGAGTCGAAATAAGTCTTTTGTTCGTCAGGGGTTTCCACTGGTTCGACGGCGACGATCAGTCCAGCCGTGGCCACTTTGTTGGCATATTCGCCAGCCGGACGCACGGGATAGTCCGGAAAATGGTGCGAGGCGTAGCCGGGCTGAACCGCGAACAGGACTGAGAGGGTGCAGACGACTGTCAGGGAGTTGGTTCGAAACATCGAAACACCCTCCTTCGACGACGAAAAACCACGAACGAAAATTCCGCGGTTCGATGAGAAGAAAAGTAGGGATCCGAGAACGGTGCGGATTGGAAACTGAGGAGAGTCTTTTTCTGGTTCTATTTCCCATCGACCCGGCAGTATACCGCTCGATGAATACCGACCACCAGTTTTTCTGATCGAAACCAGGCCTGAGGCAGCGTCCATCTACCCAACCCAGGGCAGACTGGCCGAAAACCACCACCCTTGGCTGAGGTCGGCCAACGCGGCTGAATTCCGGCCTCGGGCCGGCAGGTCCCACCTTTTTCCTCGCTGAAAGTAAAGGAGTTGCACCCCACCGTTTCGCAGCCTTTTGGCACGGCACTTGCTTTTCTCTCAGGTGGAGAATTTCCACGAGCATGCGGGTTCATAGCAACAAGGCCGGTTCAGAGAGGTGGGCCATGAAAAACAGATTCTTATCGAGTTTGGCAGTGTTAACGCTGACGGTGGCCGGCGTATTGACGATCAGCGCGTTTGCCCAGACGACCGAAGAGGGCACCGGGCCGACCGAGCAGCCGAGCGCTCCCATGGAGGTCGGCCAGGTGCAGCCTCCTCAGGGTCCGGCGGAAGCGCAGCCGGGCGGGCCATCCGGCGAGGCTCCGGCGAAGACCGACCTGGGCGTGGCGCGCATCAGCATGATTCACGGTGACGTCTCGACGCAGCGCGGAGACTCGGGCGACTGGTCAGCGGCGACGCTGAATCAGCCGGTCATGGGCGGTGACAAGGTTTCGACCGGCGACGGCGCCCGCGCGGAACTGCAACTGGATTTCGCCAACATTCTTCGCCTGGGCACGAACTCCAAGGCCAACCTTGCAACCCTGACCCAGAAAGACATCCAGATTCAGCTTGGGCAGGGCATTGCCAATTACACCGTGTCGAAAGACAGTGAATCCGAGCCGGAAATTGATACACCGAACGTGTCGGTACATCCTGCGCATCATGATGGCGTGTTCCGCATCGAAGTGCGCCCCGATGGCGACACGCTGGTGATCGTGCGCAAGGGTGAAGCACAGATCGCCACGCCGCAGGGCAGCGCGGAAGTGCGCGAAGGAGAAATGGCGACCATCCGCGGCGACAGCACCTCGGCGCAGTACAAAGTTTCGGCCGCTCCCGATCCGGACGACTGGGATCGCTGGAATGCGGATCGCGATCACCTGATCCGCAACTCACAATCGTGGCATCACACCAATCGTTACTACACTGGATCTGAAGATCTTGACGCCAACGGCCGCTGGCAGAACGTGCCTGACTATGGCGACGTGTGGGTTCCGAACGAGCCCGAGGGATGGGCTCCGTATCGCAACGGCAACTGGGTGTATGAGCCTTACTACGGCTGGACCTGGGTCGGCTACGAACCCTGGGGCTGGACGCCATATCACTATGGCCGCTGGTTCTGGTACGGCAGCTCCTGGGCGTGGTGGCCGGGACCGGTAGGAGGCTTCTACCGTCCGTTCTGGTCGCCGGCTTACGTATCGTTCTGGGGATGGGGCGGCGGCTTTGGTTTCGGCTTCGGCGGGGGCGGATGGGGCGGCTTCGGCTGGCTCCCGCTCGGCCCGTGTGACTGGTTCCATCCCTGGTGGGGTGGATATCGCGGGCGCTTCGGCGTGACCAATATTCACGTCACCAACATCAATCGCTTCGGCGGGATTGCGCCGCTTCATGGCGGGAACCGGTTCTCGAACGTGGCGAACATTCATGACCGCCACATCGGGGGAGCGCTCTCCACCGTCGGGGCCGGTCATTTCGGCACAGGCCGGGTTTCGGCGATGGCGGCAACCCATGAGCAACTGAACGGCGCGCGCATGATGGCCGGCAACCTGCCTGTGGTTCCGTCGCGCGAGAGCTTGTCGGCAAGCGGACGCGCGGCCGCCGCATCCACGGTTCGCAACGGCGGTTCCGAGCGCTTCTTCGGATCGGTCCACAATAACGTGGCGCATCCGGAGTCGTTCGATCGTCAGACCACAGGACTGCGGCAGACCATGCAGCAGAATCATGTTTCGGCGATCTCGGCCGGCGGGCGCGGTGGCTTTGGCGAGTCGAACGTAGCGCGCGGCACGGTTTCGGCCGGGACGATGCAGAAACCGAGCGCGGGCACGTTCCAGGGCGGGCGGGAGATGAACATCCCGGCCACCCGCGGAAACGGTTCGACGTCGCCGGTGGCGACGGAAAATCGCGGCGCATACCGGACGTTTACCCCGCCGAACAGCAACACGGCCAGGCCTTCGGGAGCGACCAGCGTGACGCCGCAGCATGGCACGAGCATGTCGGCTCCGGCGGCCAGCCGCGACGGGTTCCGTCCGTTCACACCGCCTTCGGGCAGCCCGATTAACCGCGGCCCCTCAGGCAACTCGTCGTACTCCGGCAACTCGTCATACGAAGAGCGCGGCAGCAACGGCAGCTATTGGAGCCGCACCGCGCCGAGTTCCCAGATGCACGTCAATGGGCCGGTTTATGGCGGGTCGGAGAGAGGCTCGCGTCCGCAACTCGACATGCGGCAGCCCATCGTGCGGTCGCCGTCATACGGCGGATCTGCCGGACGCGCCTCTTACCCCAGCTATGGCGGGCATAGCGCGCCTCCGAGCTATGGTGGTTCGCACGGCGGCTACAGTGGCGGCCACCCGAGCGCGCCAAGCGGGGGCGGTGGACACCCCAGCAGCGGAGGTGGTGGACACTCCAGTGGTGGCAGTAGCGGGCATTCTTCCCGAGGACACCGCTAGCCACAGTTGAGAATTCCCTTGGCCCACATGGGGCGCGACGGCAAAGGTCGCGCCCCGCTTTTTTCCCGGCTTACTTTTTCGCTGAGTGATTGAGGGGCGGAGCTGGCTTCACTGGAGTCGCGTCCACGTACACATATTCGCCCGGCTTGGCGTATCCGAGTTGTTCGCGCGCCTCTTTTTCCACGGCTTTGCCGTCGCTTTTCAGACTCTGGATCTGCTGTATGTAACGGTCGTTTTCCTGCTGCGCGCTTTCAATCTGCTTCTTCAGCGACTCATACTCGGTCCGCTTCTGGCGATAGGCGACCATGCCATTCGCGCCGAAGGTCACATGCACCAGCAGCGAAACGGCGAACACACCAACCACCACGGTAGCGATCCGGCGGCGCAAAGTGTACGCACGCATGGCGAGCGGCCGGAAATGCTCGACCCACGAGGCGGCCAGCGCTTCGGCCTGGGGAGCGTGCTCGGCCATCGCCCGCAGACCATCCTGTGGGCTCATAAACCGCGGCCGGTGGAACCGGATTGTCTTCGCGATTCGCTTCACTCGAATGCCTTTTATTCGAAAATCCAGGCTTTGGCGGCCGTGCTCAGCTTCTCCAGGCCTTTTTCGCTGCGCGCCTCGGAATAGACGCGCACCACCGGTTCCGTACCCGACAGCCGGTAACAGACCCAGGACCCGTCGCTGAACACCAGCTTCAATCCGTCGGTGCGGACCACCTGGCTTACGCTGTGGCCGCAGAACTCCTTGGGATCAAGCCGTAGCTTTTCAGTGAACTTCTCCTTCACCACCGGAGTCAATCGGAAGTTGTCGCGCCGGGGGAAATAGGAACCAACTTGGTTACATAGGGCCTTCAACTGTTCGCCCAGTGGCTTGCCGCGGCGCGCCACGGCCTCGCAGCACAAAAGGCCGGCCAGGACACCGTCTTTCTCAGGAACGTGGTGCCGGATGGATAACCCGGCGCTCTCTTCGCCGCCGATGGCGATCTTGTCCTGCATGATCAGCTCGCCGATGTATTTGAAGCCGACGGGAGTCTCGTGCAGTTCGACCTTATGCGCCTCCGCCAGAGCATTGATCAGGTTGGTGGTCGCGACGGACTTGGCCACGCCGTTTTTCCATCCGCGGCTTTCCACCAGGTAGTCAAACAGCAAGGCAATCACGTAGTTCGGCTGGAGGAACGCCCCGTCGGCGTCAACGATGCCGAAGCGGTCCGCGTCGCCATCGGTTGCAATGCCGATCTGGGCGCCGGATTCCTTCATCTTCTTCCGCAGGTCTTCGAGGAGGTGGTCATCGGGTTCGGGCGCATGCCCACCGAAAAGAACGTCTCGCTGATCGTGCACCGTGGCCACCTGCACGCCGGCTTCGCGCAGCAGTTCGTCGGAGTATCCGCGGGCCGCGCCCCACATGGGATCAAACGCAACCTTTACTCCTGCTTTCTGAATGGCCTTGAGGTCCACAATTTCCGCCAGACGTTTCAGGTAGTCCGGCTTGGGATCGATCGTCTCGGCGGCAGGTTTCGCGCTGCCTGCTGGAGCCGGGGCCGCAGCGTCTCCCGCAATAATTTCCGCTTCAATCTTTTTCGTTACCTCGGGGAGAGCCGGGCAACCGTCGGGCGTGGAGAACTTGATCCCGTTGTATTCCGGCGGATTGTGCGAGGCCGTGAAATTGATGACTCCGTCTGCCTTCAACTGAATCACCGAATAGGCAAAGGAAGGCGTCGGCGCGGGCTCGGCCGCGACCAGTGGAGTAATGCCCTGGGCTGACAGAATGTCGGCGGCCATGGCGCAAAATGTCTCGCCCAGAAAGCGGGGATCGCGGCCCACGATGACGCGCGCGCCCTGCGGTTTTTGTGCAGCTACGTAGCGGGCAATCCCGCCTACCGCGCGCCGCACGTTGGCGAAGGTGAACTCCTCGGCCATGACGGCCCGCCATCCGGATGTGCCAAACTTAATTTGCGTCAGCATGTTCGACCTCCCTTGATCGCAAGGAGTGCTAAGCTCTCGTTAGTCCACGCTCGTGACGGCTGATTCTATATGACTGACAAGCGAATCGTCCTATCTACCGCGAGTTCCGACGAGGAGGCGCGCAAGATCGCGCGCCAACTCGTCGAGCGTCATCTTGCCGCCTGTGTCAACATCGTCCCGCAGATCGAGTCCGTCTACCGCTGGAAAGGCAACATTGAGTCGGGCCGGGAGTGGCTGCTGATCATCAAAACCAGCGCCGACCAGTTTCCTGCGCTTCGCGACGCCATCCGCGAGCTGCATTCCTACGAGTTGCCCGAATGCATTGCGCTCAACGTCGACGATGGAAGTTCGGCCTATCTGGACTGGCTGGGAGAATCGCTGGGTGGGAGCGGGGATGCATAAGCGCTGCGTTCGACGTGGTTAGGGTTTCCCTTTGCCCCGCAGATTCAGCCGCCAGTAATCCAGCGCAAACGGCGGATCGTTTTTTGCAGCCTGAGCAGTCAGTTCCGCCACGAACTCCGCCCGCAGATCTTCCGAAGGGATTCTCTCCAAATGCCGGCGCAAGATAATATTGCGGACAAACTCGCTGTACTGCTGCTTGCTGTCGAGGATTGTCGGCGCCGGCTCGATCGAAGTCTCGACTTCAACGAAACCGGCACGCCGCAAAGTATCAGCTGCGCCTTCCGCATACTGGTAAAGCCAAGGCTCCCTGAATCCAGCAAAGAACGAAGCGAATTTCTGGGTCGCCGCCAGGGCGTCCGCCCGCTGGCGCAACATCACCAGATTCGGACCGCCGCCACATTGCGCCTCGAGCCATCCGCCGGGCAGAAGCGCTTGGCGGAGGCTGGCAAAGAGTTGATCGTGATCGAGCACCCAGTGAAACGCGGCCGTGCTGACGATGCCGTCGAAACATTTCTCAAAAGGCACGTGCAGCAGATCGCACGCCACCAGACTGACACGTGACCCAAACTCGGAGAGATGTTCTCGTGCCGAGGCGAGCATGTTCTGCGACAGATCCACGCCTACGACCTGCCCGTGAGGTAGAGCCTGCAGCAATTCCGCCGTCAGGCGTCCGGTACCGCAGCCTGCGTCGAGCAGGATCTCGTCGCCGCGCAACTGCAATCTCGACAGCACCTTCATGCCCCAGCTGACCTGGGGCGCAGAAAGCCGGTGGTAGGCGGCCGAATTCCACTCGCGGGAGGATTGGCGCACGTCGGTCACAAGCTGGTCAGACCTGAGAAATCAGAATCCGGAAGAAGATTATCCGTGTGAATCCGTGGCCCAGGCTTAGATCGCGTCCAGCGCCTGATCCAGATCGTCGAGAATGTCGTCCACATCTTCGATTCCGACTGAAATACGTACCATTCCGTCGGTAATGCCGATGGCTTTGCGTCCTTTTTCGCCGAGCGCGGCATGGGTCATGGTCGCGGGATGCGAAATCAATGTCTCCACGCCGCCCAGGGACTCGCCCAGCGAACACACGCGCAGACGCTTAAGCATCTTGTTGGCGTTTTTCTGGGAACCCGTGTCAAACGTGATCATGGCTCCGAAGCCGCGCATCTGGCGTTTGGCCAGGGCGTGTTGCGGATGGTCCGCCAGTCCGGGATAGAAAATCGTTCTCACTTTTTTGTGCTTCGAAAGAAAATCAGCCACCATGCGGCCGCTGCGATCGTGAATCTCCATGCGCGCGGCCAGCGTCTTGACGCCGCGCAGCACCAGCCAGCACTCGAACGGAGAAAGAATTGCCCCGGTAGCCTTCTGCAAGAACGCCAGTTTCTCCGCATGCTTGTCACTCGCGCAGACCACCACGCCGCCCAGGCCGTCGCTGTGGCCATTCAGGAATTTTGTGGTCGAGTGCACCACCAGGTCCGCGCCCAGGGCAAGTGGCTGCTGGAAATACGGCGACATGAACGTATTGTCCACCACCAGGGCGACGTTCCTGCGGCGGCAGATCGCGCTGATTGCGGCCAGATCGCTCAACCGCATCAGAGGATTGGTCGGCGTCTCGACGTACACCATGCGGGTATTCTTGCGGATGGCCCGCTCAACGTTCTCCGCCGCCGTGGTATCCACGTAAGAAAACTCCAGCCCAAAATCGGCCATCACCTGGTTGAAGAGCCGCGGCGTTCCGCCATACAGATCATTCCCGCAGACCAGGTGGTCGCCCGACTTGAGCATGCTCACGACGGCGTGGATCGCCGCCATGCCGCTCGCATACACGCGCGCCGCGACGCCGCCTTCCAGCGCTGCCAGATTCTGCTCGAGCCGCGTGCGGGTGGGGTTCGACACGCGGGAATACTCATATCCCTTGTGCTCGCCGATGCCCTGCTGCACATAGGTCGAAGTCGGGTAGATGGGAACCGTGACCGCGCCGGTGAGTGGATCCGGTTCCTGCCCGCAGTGAATCGCGCGCGTCGCAAACCCAGGTTGTTTATTTTTTCCCATTGGAATAAATGCGTAGAACGGCTTAGATCCCGCCCTCGAAAATCTTCTTGGACAAATACCGCTCCGCTGAGTCCGGCACAATCGTGACCACGCGCTTCCCTGCTCCCAGGCGCCCGGCGACCTTGAGCGCGGCGAACACGGCCGCGCCGCCGCTCGACCCGGACAGCACGCCTTCCTGTGCGGCCAGCAACTTCACCATGCCGTAAGCCTCGTCGTCCATCACTTTGATGACTTCGTCGCACACCGAGGGGTCAAAAGTCTGCGGGATGAAAGTGTTGCCAATGCCTTCTACTTTATGCGTCCCCGGCGGACCGCCGCCCAGCACCGACCCCTGCGTCTCCACCGCGAACGCCAGCGCGCCCGGAATGCGCTCTTTCAGGAAGCGCGCAACACCGGTAAACGTGCCGCACGTGCCGCAACCCAAGGCCAGCGCGTCTACTTTCCCGTCCATCTGCTCGAAAATTTCGCGCGCGGTGGTTTCGTAGTGAAAGTCAGGATTGGCAGGATTCTCGAACTGCGCCGCCAGGAACGCGTCCCGGTCGGCTGCCGCAAGCTCTTTCGCCTGACGGATCGCTCCCTGCATGCCCTCGCCATCGGGAGTGCGGGTCACCTCGGCGCCCAGAGCGCGCATGATCGTGACTTTTTCCTCGGAGAATTTCTCCGGCACGAACAGTTTTACTTTGTATCCGCGATTCACGCCGATCAGCGCCAGCCCGATTCCGGTATTTCCCGCGGTCGCCTCGACGATGGTCCCGCCGGGCTTGAGTTTGCCTTCGTATTCGGCTCGACGAATGATGCCAATGGCCGCGCGGTCCTTCAGGCTGCCGCCAGGATTCAAGTATTCGAGCTTGGCAAATACCTCGGCTGATCCAGCCGGAACCAGCCGCTTCAACTGCAACATGGGAGTCTCGCCGACCAGTTGGGTAATGTCGTCGGCGACGCGCAGGCGGGACATTGCAGAATTTGTAGAACCCACCCTACAGGGTACGGGGCCGATGTCGAATCGTCAATTACTCCGGAGCACGGAAGGATTGCCGCTATAATTACCCCCTTCCGCTCCCGAAAGGAAACACTATGCGACGCTTTGCCGCGCTGTTATTGACGGTTGCCATGATTCTTCCGCCTTCGGCCCTGGCCGCCGATGAGACTCCGCTGGTGGGTTACTCACCGCAATCCAGCCAGTCGGAACGTGACTGGGAGAAGAAATTCCGCGCTGTTCCGGATCCTTCCAACCTGCGCGAAAACATGCGCCGCCTGAGCGCCCGCCCCCACCACGTCGGCTCACCCTACGACAAGGACAACGCCGAGTGGATTCTGGCCCACTTCAAGGAATGGGGTCTCGACGCCCACATCGAGAGGTTCGACGTTCTTTTCCCGACGCCTAAAGTACGCGTGCTTGAAATGCTCGAGCCGGCGAAGTTCACGGCCAAGCTGGAAGAGCCGGCCATCGCGATCGATCCGACTTCCAATCAGAAATCCGAACAGCTGCCCACCTACAACGCATATTCAATTGATGGCGACGTCACCGCGCCCCTGGTATTCGTTAACTACGGCCTGCCCGAAGACTATGAACAACTCGATCGCCTCGGCATTTCGGTCAAAGGCGCCATCGTGATTGCCAAATACTACCAATCATGGCGCGGAGTGAAGCCGAAAGTTGCCGGGGAGCATGGCGCGATCGGATGCCTTATTTACTCCGAGCCGCGCGACGACGGCTACGGCCAGGACGACGTCTTCCCGCAAGGGCCGATGCGCAATCCCGACGGCGTACAGCGCGGCAGCGTCATGGATTTCGCATCCGCGAGTCCCGGCGATCCGCTGACTCCCGGCGTGGGCGCTACGCCCGATGCCAAACGGCTGTCAGTGAAAGAAGCGAAGAGCATCACCAAGATTCCCGTTTTGCCGATCTCTTACGGCGACGCGCAACCCCTGTTGGCTGCGCTCAAGGGGCCCATGGCGCCCGAGGAATGGCGCGGCAGCCTGCCCATTCCCTACCACGTTGGCCCAGGGCCGGCAAAGGTGCACCTGAAGCTTGAATTCAACTGGGACATCAAGCCGGTCTATGACGTCATCGCAAAGATCCCGGGCAGCGTCGCCCCGGACGAGTGGATCATTCGCGGCAATCATCACGATGGCTGGGTTAATGGAGCGGAGGACCCAATTTCAGGCCAGGTCGCGCTGCTGGAAGAGGTTCGCTCGTTCGGTGAACTGTTGAAACAGGGCTGGAAGCCGCGCCGCACCATCATCTATGCGGCCTGGGACGGAGAGGAGCCCATGCTGCTCGGCTCGACCGAATGGGTCGAGACGCACGCCGACGAACTGCGCCAGCACGCCGCGGTTTATATCAATACCGACGCCAACGGCCGCGGGCTGCTCGGCATGGGCGGGTCGCACAGCCTCGAACAGTTCATTAACGGAGTGGCCCGCGACATCGAGGATCCCGAGAGCAAGATGACCGTATGGAAGCGGCGCCAACTCTCCGAGATCGCTGAAGCCAAGTCGCCGGACGCGCGGAAGGAACTCCGCCAACGCGCCGACCTGCGGATCGCCGCCCTCGGCTCAGGCACTGACTTCACGAGCTTTCTCGATCACGTCGGGGTGGCTACGCTCGATCTCGGTTTTGGGGGCGAGGACGAGGGTGGCATTTACCATTCCATATACGACGATTTCTACTGGTATACGCATTTCTCCGACTTCGAATTCGTCTACGGGCGGGCGTTGTCGCAGACTGTGGGAACGGCCGTGATGCGCCTGGCAGACGCGGAAGTGTTGCCTTTCGATTTCGTGGATTTTGCCGACACGATTCATAAGTACACCAATGATCTGGAGAAGCTGCTGTCGGACAAGCAAGAAGAGATTCGTGAGCGCAATCAGGAATTAGATGACGGTGTCTTCAAAGCCACGCTGGACCCAAGGCGACCGACGGTGGCGCCGCCCAGGGAAGAAGTTCCGCCTCATTTGAATTTCGCTCCCATGGAGAACGCGGCCGAGGCGCTCACGCGCAGCGCCGATCACTATCACAAGGCATATTCGCAGAAACAGTCGGGGCTGAGCGACAGCCCGGCAGATTGGTTCAAGGCCCTCAACGGCCGGCTCATTGAAAGCGAACGCAAGTTGACTAATCAGGATGGCCTTCCGCGCCGTTCCTGGTACAAGCATCTGCTCTATGCTCCGGGCGTTTATTCGGGATACGGGGTAAAGACCGTTCCCGGCGTGCGGGAAGGGATCGAGCAAAAGCGGTACGCCGAGGCCGAGCAGGAAATTGTTCGCGTTGGCAATGCGCTGCAGGAAGAATCGGCTCTGATCGAGTCGGCCGCGCAAATGCTGGAACAGGCGGCTCACTAGAACCAGTCTGATGAATAGCTCTGGGTAAGGGCACAGCTTCAGTCGTGCCATTCGGGACCGATAAGAACGCCGGCTTTAGCCCCTTGGGGTCTTGGCAACCTCAGGGGCTGAAGCCCTCGAAAAGAGCGGCCTTATCGCAGCGCTGAAAGCGCTGCGCCACCCAAAATCGCACGCTATCGGATTTACTTGCCTGCGGACGCGGCCGGCTGCGCGCCGGCATAGTAGCCGCTTTTGGTGCGCACGGTCATTTTGCCGTGGCCCTTCGATTTGGCCTCGACCCGCACCATGCGGAAACCGCCGGCTCCGCGCGGATTGGTAGGCTTGTATCCGATGCTGTACTGGTTCCGAATGTCGTGGGCCACCGTACGGCTGATCTCATCCACTTCGTCGAGCGTCTTCGGGAAGAATGCAATCCCTCCCGTCCGCTGCGCGATGATCTCCAGCGCCTTTCGGGCTCGCTTGGGATGTTCTTCTTCTCCCAGGACCCCGATGGCATACACGGAAGGTCCGTTCTCTTCCTGCAATTGCTTCACGGCCTGCTCCAGATTCTCGTTGCTGGCGTTGTCCTCGCCGTCGGTCACGACAAAGAGGACTTTCTTTTCCAGGCGCGCGTTCCGCTTCAAGTGGTCGGCTGAAGCCACGATGGCATCGTACAGCGCGGTGCCGCCCCGGGCGTCAATCTTTTCCAGTGCTTCTTTCAATTTGAGCAGATCGTTGGTGAAGTCCTGGTCGAGGTAGTATTCATCGTTGAAGTTGACGATGAACACCTCGTCCCGCGGATTGCTCGAACGCACCAGATTCAGCGCAGCCTGATTCACCTTGTTGCGCTTTTCGCGCATGGATCCCGAGTTGTCAATCACAATGCCCATCGCCACCGGAATGTCTTCGTTGTGGAACGAAATGATGTTCTGCTGCTTGCCGTCTTCAAAAACGGTGAACGCGTTGCGGTCCAGATTGGTGACGATGTGCTGCTTGTCATCCACGACCGAGGCGTGCAGCAGCACTTCATCCACATCCTTGCGGATGACGAACACACCCTGGTCATCGGGCTTCTTGCCGGTATTGTCCGGGGGCTGCGGAGAAGCCGGGGTGGGAGTCTGGACGGATGAGGAATTCGCAGCCGGCTTGGTGTCGCCCGGCGTGACCGGATTCTGCGGCCAGGCCGGCAGGGCGCATTGCAGCCCAAGGCCGATGGCAAGCGTAAGAAAGATTATGGCTTTCGCAGCCTTATTCTGCAGGCGCGTAGTATCCCGTCCTGGCATACACCCGTAGTGGCGGCAATCCTTTCGGTGGCAACAGCTTCACTTTTATCTTACGCCATTTGCCGTCGCGCACGATCTTGGTTGGACGGTATCCCAGGACATATTGATTGCGGAGTTCCACGCCGATCTTGGTCGCCACGTCACCCAAGTCGTTGGGGTTATCAATGGTAAAAGCGCGCCCACCGGTCAGTTCAGTGATTTCGCTCAGCAGTTGCGGCCCGAGTCGCTCCTCCATGGCAGAGGCATAGCGGTCATAGATGCCGATGGCGTAAACCATGACGTCGGCTTCCTTGACCAGGGCCTTAATCTCGCCCTCGGTATAGCGGCTGTGATTATCGCCGCCGTCGGAAATGATCAACAGGGCCTTCTTCGCATATTTAGCCTGGCGCATTTTGCTTACGCCCATGTAAATGGCGTCGAGCAGGGCGGTCCGCTTGCGTGGCACGGCGAACACCAGCTTATTCTGGATCTCATCCACCGAACTGGTGAAGTCGGTGACCTCCTCGGGCGCGTCGGAGAAGGTGATCATGAAGAACTCGTCCTGCGGATTCGCGGTCTTGAAAAACTCGATCACCGCCTCTTTCGCCCGCTCCATCTTGCTGCTCATGCTTCCGCTGGAGTCGAAAATCACACCCAGAGAAACCGGCGCATCTTCGCTTGAGAATGTCCGGATTTCCTGCTGACTGTTGCCCTCGAAAAGCTGGAAGTTGTCTTTCTCAAGCCCGGTTACCAGCCGGTTCAGCGGATCGGTGATCGTGACTGGAACCAGCACGAGATCCACATCCACCTTCAGCGGACGCACGTGGGCGCTCAGGCCGGTGTTTGAGGACACGAGACTCTCTTTGGGGGCGTCTTTTGGTTTTTCCCCTTCCCGCGGAGCCACGTGCACATCATTCACGTCAGTTTGCGCCAGAGCCGGCACCCACAGGCACAGCAGGGCGCAGAGAGTCAAAGCAAGCTCTTCCCACCGCCGCATGGAATTCCCCGAGGAGGATTTTTGGCGCAGGCTAGCTTCAACCGGATTCCTGGCGGAACCCGCACAGCCGTTTCGAACTAGGGCCTTCGGGCGAAGTGACCGGCGCCCTTCACAACCCAGGCGGGCCATAAGTACCCCAATGCGGCGGATGTTATCACACGTCGCGCCGCGCGGCGCAGGCATTTTGTTAAAAAACAGTCACAAGTTCCGAACTGGGCACGCCCGTTTTCCACATCCGGAAACGCCCGACCGGCGGGCGTTCGCAACCATTCGTCCCTATCTTGTTACAATCAAAGGTTTCCTATGGCTGACATACTTCCTTTTCGCGCTCTCGGCTACGATCTCACGCGAGTCGCGGCCCAGCACGTGGTCACTCAACCCTACGACAAAATCACGCCCGCGATGCAAGCGGCCTACTATGCCGCCAGCCCGTACAACCTCGTGCGTATTATCCTGGGCCGGCGCGAACCCGGGGACAATACGGCACTCAACATGTATACACGGGCAGCCGCTTTCTCCCGCGACTGGCGCGCCCAGGGAATTCTCCGGCAGGATTCCTCACCGTCAGTCTATGCTTGCTCTCAGGTCTTTACGGCGCCGTCGGGAGCCCGCTTTGAGCGCCGAGGATTCATTGCTCTGGGCCGGGTCGAGGACTATTCCGCCGGGGTCGTCTTCCGCCATGAGCAGACCCTGGCGAAGCCCAAGGCCGATCGTCTCGACCTGCTCCGCGCCACCCGTGTGCACTACGAGCAGCTTTTTCTGCTCTATGAAGATGCGGGTGAGGTTGATTCGCTTCTCGGACTAGAAGCCAAGACTGCCCCGACGATCGAAGTAACCGATGAATACGATGTAATTCACCGCGTTTGGCAGATTTCAGATCCGGAAGTGATCGCTGCCGTTCAGGGGAAGATGCGCGACAAGAAGCTCGTGATCGCCGACGGTCATCACCGATATGAGACCGCGTTGAACTATCGCAACGAATGCCGCGCGGCGACTGCCGGGTCCAGACCCGACGCACCCCATGAATACGTCATGATGACCTTCGTCAACATGAACAATCCCGGCCTGCTGGTCCTGCCGACCCATCGCGTGGTGCATTCTCTGAATTCGTTCTCAGTGGAGGATTTTCAGAACGCCAGCCGCGCTTTCTTTCAGGTGGAAGAAATTGATCCCGCGCTTGACGCCGCACGGGCAACCGCGCTGCTGAACGAACGAGGACGCGCCGGGACCGCTTTGTTGGCCGTGACCGCGAACCGCGCCTTCCTTCTGCATTCGCCAAAGGAGGCCAGTTCGCGATTTTTTACCGGATTCTCGACCCGCCAGCAATCTCTTGACGTGGTGCAACTGCACAAGTGTTTACTGGAAGGAGTGCTGAAGCTTTCCGAAGAATCGATCCGCAACCAGCAGAATCTTTCCTACCTGCGCGACGCGTCCGAGGCGCTGGCGCAGGTTCGCCAGGGCAAGGCCAACCTCGCATTTCTGATGAACCCATGCCCCGTCCAGAAAGTGCGCGACGTTGCGTTCGCCGGCGAGGTTATGCCGCAAAAATCTACCGACTTTTATCCGAAACTGCTGAGCGGACTCACCGCCTATGCGCTCGACTAGTCACCCCGTGCTTCCTAGCGCCGGCGTCCCGCCGGCTGTCGCGCAGGCATTCCCTCCGCGCAGGTGGTTCCTCTTCTTGTCTCTTGCGCTGCTCTTCTGTGCCCTGACCCTCTCGGGCGCCCCCGAAAAACATCTCTCTGTCTATTCCGTCGCCGCGAACTACTCCCTTCCCCTCGTTCAGCACGACGGCCGCGACTGCGTTGGCCTGCTTGAAGTGCTCGAGCCGCTGGGGAAAGTCAGCGCCCGTGCGGAGGGATCGCGCTGGCGCCTGCGCTACAACAGTGTCGAAGGCGACTTCCAGGCCGGCAAGACGCACGCCCGCATCCAGGGCCGCGACTCTGATCTCGGCGGCACATTCGTCATGGAGAACAATCGCGGCCTGGTTCCGGTTTCTTCGCTCAGTACGCTCCTGCCACGCTTCCTGGGCGGTCCAGTGACTCTGCGCGAAGAATCCGGCCGGCTTTTCATCGGCAGCGTGGCAACCCATTTCACCGCCTCGCTCGGCACCGATAACCGCCTGGTCTTCAATTTCACGGCGCCCGTAAGTCCGACGATCGCCACCGAGCCGGGCACGCTCCGCATGACGTTCTCGCGCGATCCCGTGGTCGCTCCCGCTTCGCCAACACTTACTTTCGGCAACAAAACCATCCCTTCGGCGAACTATAGCGAAGGCAATGGGGCGGCCGTGGTCAGCGTGGCCTCAACCGTTCCGGTCATGGCGACCTTCAGCAATGACGGGCGAACGATCACGATCACGCCTGCGCCGGCGTCCGCCCAGAATGCGCTGCCTCCAGTCGCAGCGGGAGCGCTGTCAACGCAGACGCAGCCGGGAGTCGCCGCGTCTCCAAACGCGCCGGCCCCAGTCTCCCGCAGATACTTTGCCGTGGTAGATGCAAGCCACGGCGGCGACGACCACGGCGAAACTCTCAGCACCACCCTGCTCGAAAAAGACATCACAGTTGCCCTGGCCCGCAGCCTGCGCCAGGAACTGGAGAGTCGCGGCATCACCACCCTGGTGCTGCGCGACTCCGACGCAAACTTATCGCTCGATCAGCGCGCGATCTTCGCTAATGCCGATCATGCTGCGATTTACATCGCGTTGCATGCCGCCTCCAGCGGCCACGGCGTACACGTGTATACCGCGTTGCTTCCCGATGGCGACGAAGATCGCGGCCCGTTCCGGTCCTGGAGCACGGCCCAGCACGCCTGGCTGCCGATCAGCCAGACCGCCGCCACCGCCGTGGCGGCTGAACTGCAGAGGCGGCAGGTCCCGGTGCGTTCCCTGGCCGCTCCGCTGCGCCCGCTGAACAACGTAACCGGAGCTGCCATCGCAGTTGAAATCGCCCCGCAGGGATCCGATTCATCCCAACTCACCGCCCCGGACTACCAGCAACTCATCACCAGCGCGGTAGCCACCGCCATCGCCGCCACGCGCGACCAACTGGGAGCGGCACAATGATGACCTCACCAGACACACGTGGGGACGGGCGCATTCGCCCGTCCAGTCGAGTCACATGTGGGGACAGCCGCCGTCGGCTGTCCGGTCGAGCGGAGTTTCATGGCATCTCCGCAGCGAGGTGCTGCCCATGATCCCTCGCCATCTGATCATCGGCGTGGCCGTGCTGCTCGTCGCAGTGCTGGGCATGAGCATTTACGCCTGGCAGATGCGAAAGACTGCCGTCGGGCCCGTCGCAGCTAATGACACCCGCCCGCTGGCTCCGCCCGTCGCCGGACCTACAGAACAGGTCACGCTCTTCGTGGCCCGCGACAACGATGGCACCCTGCGCGCGGAGGCGGCCAAAATTCCCTTGCCTTCCGGCCGCCAGGAGCGCGCCGAAGAATTGCTCCGGGCCCTGCTCTCGCTCTATCTCGATAAATCCTCGCCCCACGTTCTCGGGCCAGGCTCCGACGTGCGCAGCGTTTTTCTGGTGGACCCCGGCGTCGCCGTCATTGACCTTAACGCCGCCATGGCCGACACGCACCGCTCGGGCGTGCTCGTCGAGGAGCTGACCGTGGCCTCGCTCATCCACACCATCTCGAGCAATACGCCCGGCATCGTGAAAGTAAAGATCCTGGTGGATGGTCACGAACGCCCCACGCTCGCCGGACACGCCGACCTGACCGGCTACTACGATGTAAGCGCCGTCAACCAGGTCGCAACGCAGTTGCAGTGACCCTGAAAACGCAGCCTGCGCCACCTATCTTCACGGATAACCCTACCGGCTGCCTGGTCTATCCGGATGAATCCGTGTGATCCGTGGCCAGCTTTTCCGCAGAATGTTACTTTTCCAGCGCCTCAAGCTCCTTCCTGGTCCGCTCCAGGACTTCCCGAATCTTCTCCATCTTCGCCGAGTCGTGATAATTGCGCCCCGCCGCCCGGATTGCGGCCTTCATGACGGCGGCGGCCGGCCGAGCCATCTCCGAGCCTTCCGGACCCATCACCCAGGTCCCGGCCTCCTGAGCGCGCTGCCAGATCTTGCGCACCGGCTCGGCGGCACGCTGCAACTCCGCCTTGCCATCGTCGGTCAGCGAATACTTGCGCTTGCCCTCCGCCTGGTCGGACGTCACCAGGCTCTCATCTTCCAGTTGCTGCAACGCCGGATAAATCGCCCCGGCGCTGGCCTTGTAAATGCCGCCCGACTTGGTTTCCAGTTCTTTCATCAATTCGTAGCCGTGCTTCGGCCCGCTTTCGAGCATGGACAGCAACGCCAACCGAATCTCTCCCGGGCCGAAAAAACGTCCCCAACGGCCTCCGCGACTCAAGGGAAATGCACCTCCCATGAATGGCGTCGCCATGCCGCCCTGCCACCAACTTCCACATCTTCCGTACATATTCAAATCTCCTCAAAGTTATTCGCGAACGAATAAGCGATTCCTGACTTCAGATTTGAAGATTGCAGATTGAAAATCACCGGTTGAACAACGGGCAGCTCTTAAATCTGCAGATCCAGAATCTGAGATCTTCGATCGTCAACTCGTTAGATATTGCTTTAAGTATATCTATAGATATATCTGTTGTCAATTGGCGGTTCCCTCGTTGTCTCAATCACTTACATTCCGCGGCAATCCAGAGGGTTTAGCTGAAGGCTGAAAGCTGACAGCTGAGGGCTGACGGCTGCTTCATTTACAATCCCGAATCATGTTCTATCGCTCGGATAACCGCTCGTCCAATCAACTGCGCCCGGTTACGATCACTCCGGAGTTCATCCCCACCGCGGAAGGTTCCGTTCTCATCGAATTCGGCAACACGCGCGTCATCTGCACCGCCTCGATCGAAGAGGCGGTCCCACAGTTCCTGCGCAACTCGGGCAAAGGCTGGATTTCGAGCGAGTACGCCATGATTCCCCGCTCGACCCTGACTCGCACGCCGCGCGAAGTCTCGAAAGGCCGCCCCAGCGGGCGAACCCACGAAATCCAGCGCCTCATCGGACGCAGCCTGCGCGCGGTGACCGACCTCGCGCGCCTGGGCGAGCGTACCCTCTGGATTGACTGCGACGTTATCCAGGCCGACGGCGGCACGCGCACGGCTTCCATCACCGGCGCCTTCGTCGCGCTCGGCCTGGCCCTCGAAAAGCTGGTGGACGCGGGCACGCTCACCGCCGTTCCGCTCAAAGACTTTGTCGCCGCCGTAAGCGTGGGAATGGTGGACGGAGAGATTCTGCTCGATCTCTGCTACGAGGAAGACTCACGCGCCGACGTGGACATGAACTACGTCATGACCGCCGGCCACAAGCTGGTTGAAATCCAGGCCACGGCCGAGCACCAGGTCTTCGACGACCAGCAACTGCAGAAAATGCTGGCACTGGCCCGGGAAGGCGTAAAGCAGTTGATCGCCAAGCAGCAGGCGGTCCTAAGCGCGCTGACGCTAAGGCAATAAGTAAGAATGATGTAGGGACAGCCGCCCTCGGCTGTCCGAACGAAGCCTTGGCTTGAGGGAACCTTGCCCAATTATCAACATCTCACGCTCGACGAACTGCTAAACCTGGCACAGGATCGCGATGAACTCACCGATGAAGCCCGCCTGCAGTTAGAAGCCGAGCTTGCCGCTCGCAAAGTCACAGGCCAGGAGATTGAATCCTACGCTCGCGAGACTGCCGCACAGGAGCGTGTCAAGCAACGCCGAACGGAGCGTTCCAGCTTCCTCTACGAAACCAGAAACAAGCAATTCCTGGGAAAGAACAACCGCTACCACGATCCTAGAGAGCGGATCGAGGAATTTGATACGACGTTGTGGTTCACCGTTTGGATACCGATCATCCCTTTGGGTTCATATAGAATCAGGCGCCGTTTCCGCAAATGGTGGAATCCATGTCCGATCGGCAAATTGCACATCCTCGGAACGCGGCCACTCGATTGGAAGCAGATTTTCCTAACGTGGGGCAAGACTGCGCTGATTGTCTTGATTCTTGAACTTGCCCTTCGCCGATAGTAGCAATCCAGAGTTCATCCTCTTCGTCGTCTAGCTCCCAAGCCTCCTCGAACAATTTAGTGCGTCTCCGCCGCAGAGGGATGTGTTCCCTTTTTTTCCTCTCTCCCAAAACAGGACCCGGCTTCCAATTTCCCAGTTAGAACTGGCTAAGCAACCTTTACTCCCGCCCCCGGCCACGCTACCGTGAAACCAGCGATGGGCATTGCGAGTCCAGGCACCCAATGAGCCGGACCACGCGCCGCTCTCCAAACTTCGGCCTGGTGCTCGGCAACGCCCTCGCACAAACCCGGTCTAGTCAGCCAGTCTTCACAACGGGTCTTCAGGGGCTGGTTCCGGAAAAATCCGCGCTAGCCGCCGTCAGTTTTTGTTGAGGAAGCGATTCCCATGCTCGACCGCCGCGAAACACGCACCGGAGCCGACCTCGGCCTGACCGTCTGGGGTGTGGACGCACAAGGGGTCCGCTTTCTCCAGGAAGTACGCGCCCGCGACATCAGCCTGAGCGGAGCTTTGCTCTCCGGCCTCGACACCGATCTCAGCTCGGGCGATGTAATTGGAATTCTCTACGCCGGCAGGAAAGCCCGTTTCCGCATCGTGTGGGTTCGCTACGATGGCGCCGGCCACAAGATGCAGGCCGCGGTCCACCGCCTCGAGGCCGACGCCTGCCCCTGGAAGGACCTGCTGCCGGAAGTGTCTGCGCCAGGCCCGCGGATCAGTGCCCAGGTTCCATAGGTAAGGCTAAGCGCTGCCTCTGCACTCTCTCTGGGAAGAGATCTCTACGCGATCCACACCGTCTTCGCGTTCAGGAACTCGCGCATGCCGACCGCGCTCAACTCGCGTCCATGCCCCGACGCCTTCACCCCGCCAAACGGAATGCGCGGATCGGATGCGACCATCTTGTTGATGAACACCATCCCGGCTTCGATTTCGTTGATGAAGCGCTCGCGCTCCTTCTCGTCATTGGTCCACACGCTCGATCCCAGCCCGAAGCGAACATCATTCGCCAGCCGGATCGCCTCATCCACATCCTTGACACGAAACACCGACGCCACCGGACCGAAAAACTCCTCGCCATACGCGGGAGAATTCTTAGGGATATTCGTCAGCACCGTCGGTGCGTAGAAATTTCCCGGCCGCTTCAGCGGATGCCCGCCGGTCACCAGCTTCGCGCCCGCTTTCACGCTTTTCTGCACATCTGCGTCAAGATCTTTCACTCCGTCCGGCGTCGACAAGGGGCCGAGTTCAGTCTTCTCATCGAACGGATCGCCAATCTGCAGGCTTTCCATCTTCGCCACGAACTTGCGTTCGAACTCATCGGCGATTGGCTCAGCCACAATGAAGCGCTTGGCCGCAATGCAGGACTGCCCGTTGTTCTGGATGCGGGCCGCCACGGCCGTATTCACCGCCGCTTCCATATCGGCGGAAGGCATCACGATGAACGGATCGCTGCCGCCCAGTTCCAGCACGACTTTCTTGATCCGCTTGGCCGCACCCATGCCAACCTGAATGCCGGCCTGCTCGCTGCCGGTCAGCGTCGCCGCCATGATGCGCGGATCGTTGAGCAGCGCATCCACTTGTCCAGAGCCGATCAGCAGGGTCTGAAATACGCCTTCGGGAAAGCCTGCCTCCCGAAAAATGCCCTCGATCGCCAGCGCGCACTGCGGAACATTCGAAGCATGTTTCAGCAGACCGACATTGCCCGCCATCAGCGCCGGCGCTGCGAACCGGAACACCTGCCAGAAGGGAAAATTCCACGGCATCACCGCCAGAACAGGCCCCAGCGGCAGATACCGGACGAAACTCTTCTTCGCACCCGTGTCTACGACCTCGTCGGCCATGATCTTTTCGGCATTGTCGGCGTAGAAATAGCAGGCCGTGGTGCACTTCACCGCCTCGGCCACGGCAGACTTGAAGGTCTTGCCCATCTCCAGAGTCATAAGGTGGGCGAATTTCTCTTTGTCCCGCTCCAGGATCTCCGCCGCCTTCCGCATGCGCTGGGCGCGGACGCTAAACGGCGTTTTGCGCTCAGCCCTGAACATGCTGACCGCCAGCTGCACCTTCTTTTCGATCTCGGCTTCCGTGAGTGGCTGGAAGGTCTTAACAACTTCGCCCGTGGCGGGATTGATGGTCGCAATGGCCATGATGGCAGTTCCCTTTCTAATGAGGTGACATTTCTACTGAAATGAAATTCTATCGCGGTCCGAGGAAACGTTCCGGATCAAGATCGGCCCGCTGGACGTAGAGCGGGCTCAGGAATCGGAGCGGTCATGTCACTATACCATCAGTGCGCCGCGCTTCTCGCCCACCTGGATGCTGCCAAAGTCTGCAGGTATTTCTATCGGAACTTCAGCCGTTCCCTTTTCACGACCTGCAGATTCGCCAAAGCCTCTTCCATGGCTTGTCTCTCGGAATGGTGGTCTGAGCTTCCTTCCAGCGACGCGCGGCGGGTGAGAACGGCGGCTTCAGCGACTTCCACCAGCTTGAAGAGCGTCTTGGCGTCGGCTTCCGTTAACACCGCTTCGTAAGCGTGCTGCCAGGTTGGGAAATGCGGACTGGGAGGCGTGGGAGTAGAGAAAGAGTAGTTAGGCGCCATCGCCCGGTCTCCTGCAAACGACGATAATCTGTTCACAAGAGACCGTCACCCGACTGGGCGCGGCGGAAGGATGTGGATAGACGACGCCAGTCTACATCCAAACTCCGCTATTAGCGCACATTTATTTGTACTGTACCGTACCAGACGTTGTTTCGACTTGCCGGCGAGGCGGGGGAAACGGGCGCTGTTTCCCAAGACAGGAAATACCCAAGCAACAGGAATTTGGTCAGCCCACTGAGGAACCATTCTTTGTGCGCTTCCGCACATTTCCATTCGTTTCCGCTTCCCAGTCCCTGAGCTGTTGCTGAACAATTCCGTAGCAATCGCAAGCAGACTTTTCAAGCTGCTTACGCTTCAAGATCGTGACGCTTCCCCAGGTGTGGGAGATCAACCCCGCCTTCTGCAAGGCGCCGGCCGCCACGGTCACGCTGGAGCGGCGCGTTCCCAGCATCTGGCCTAGAAATTCATGGGTCAGGGGAAGACTGTCGGAGAGAATCCGGTCCTGGCTCATCAGGATCCATCTGGCCAATCTTGAAACCACGTCATGCAATCGGTTGCAGGCTGCGATTTGCGTGCTCTGCATGGCCAGTTGGTAGGCGAACCGATGCAGCCGTTTTCCCATTTCAGGAAATTGCTGGATTAACTGCATCAGCGTCTCTGCATCGCAGCGGTACGCCGAACCGTCGGCCTGAGTCATGACTCTGGTTGGACCGTTGTTGTTGTATCCCACGAGCAGGGGCAAACCCACAAACCCTTCCCGGCCAATCAGACCTACTTCAACCATTTTTCCGTCCGGCTGAACTGCCAGGATTGACATCAATCCTGCATTCACAAAGTAACCAGATTTGATGGTTTCTCCGGCCTCGTGCAACACGTGGTGAAGCTTCAGCCGCACGAATTCCAATCTGGGCAGGACTTGGCTGCATTCCTTAGGTGTAAGACTGAGTAGGATTTTGTTGGCAACAGAATTTCCGTCGCCATCGGTCGGGGCCCCTGCAACCCGGCGAGATACACCCGTCCTTTTCGCCATATCGGCTCCTTGGGTGCAGCGAAGAACGTGCAGCGAAAAACGCGCAGCGACTACGCTGTCTGATTTCGCAAGGAACCGTCACCCGAGAGGGGCGCGGCGGAAAGATGCGGGAAGAGA
>Ga0209415_10000994_pt1 | contig 53933 bp, 52 predicted proteins | sample PeaSoiSIISIP2007_FD_187696 | JGI IMG/M metagenome (GOLD analysis project Ga0209415, IMG submission 187696) | Peat soil microbial communities from Weissenstadt, Germany - SII-SIP-2007 (SPAdes) (version 2) | ecosystem: Environmental > Terrestrial > Soil > Wetlands > Peat | place: Germany... | reverse complement strand
GGGACGACTGGATTTGAACCAGCGACCTCACGCACCCCAAGCGTGCGCGCTACCAGGCTGCGCCACGTCCCGACCGCTTTCAACCGCGTTTCAGCGTATCACTCGCGTTCGAGGAGGGTCAAGACAGCCAGCAGCTCTTCGTGCAGATCGAGCAGGAATTTCCGGTGCGCGCGCGACGCGGGTCCGTGCTTCGCGGGCGCTTCCGCGGACCGGGTGATTGGATTCCGCGCTTCACCGTGCGTCCCGGAGTCGCTCGCGCCGTTTTGGTCGGCAAGGTGCTTGCGCGCCCCCGCGATTGTAAAACCCTCTTCGTAGAGCAGCCGCTTGATTTCGAAGACGGTCTCGATATCTTCGCGCCGGTAGAGGCGGTGTCCGCTGGGGCTTTTCACCGGCTGTAGGGTGGGAAATTCGGACTCCCAGTAGCGCAGAACGAACGTCTTCGTCGCCGTCAGTCGGCTCACTTCGCCGATTCGGAAAAGGCTCTTTTCCGGGAGTTCGCGCGCAGCTTGGGCCGCACTTGCCATAGCTTGTCTGTATCGTAGGCCGATTTTCCGGCGTGTCAACCCCTCACGGGTTGTGGAAAATAGCCTTCCGCTACCGCTTGGAGCCGCGCTTCTTCTCGCCGTGCCACTTGCGCTTGTCGCTGTGCCGCGGCTTGCGCTTCGTCAGAGGCGCCCCGCCGCCGGCTTCGCCATGCCGCGGTTCGCGCTTCTTCAGCCGCTGGTTGAAGCGAATCGGCGTGCCGACGAAATCAAAGGCGTCTCGCAGACGATTCTCGAGAAAGCGCTGATAGCTGAAGTGCAGCGGCTTCGTTTGGTTGGTGAACAGAACAAAAGTGGGCGGCGCGGTCGTGGCCTGCGTGACGTAGTAAATTTTTACCTTGCGGCTCGCCGGCGAAGTCCCGCGTTCGAGGTCCACGCTCGAAAACCAGCGGTTCAGCTCGCCCGTGGAAATTCGCCTCGCGCGCGCCGTCGCCACGCGATCGATCAGCGTGTAGAGCTTTTCCACGCGCTCGCCCGTCAGCGCGGAAAGAAACACGATCGGCGCGTACGAGAGAAACTTGAACTTGTTGCGCACGATCGGCTCGTAATCCGCCAGCAGCTTGCTCGGATTCCCGCCCGCGCCCTTCTCCCCGTGCTTCTTTTCCCTCTCGGCTTTTTCGCGCGCCGCTTCGAGCGCCAGGTCCCACTTGTTCATCGCGATGATCACCGACCGGCCCGATTGCTCCGCGTAGCTCGCAATCGTCGCATCGTGCGACGTCACGCCCACCGACGCGTCCACCACCAGCACCGCGATGTCCGCCCGCTCCAGGTGCCGCCGCGCCATGATCACGCTCAATTTCTCAGCGATCAGATTCGTCTTGCCTTTCCTGCGGATTCCGGCGGTGTCGAGAAACCGGTACGTCTTGCCGTGGCGCTCGACCACGGTATCCACCATGTCGCGCGTGGTGCCCGGCTCGGCGGAGACGATCGACCGCTCCGCACCCACGAGCTGGTTCAGCAGCGTCGATTTCCCCACGTTGGGCCGGCCGATGATTGCGATGTTGATGTGCGGCTCGATTGCAGGCTCTTCGCCCTTCGGAAAATCCTTCGTGAGCGCGTCGAGCAGCGTGTCGATGCCGAATCCATGCTCCGCTGATATCGGAAATATCTCGTCGCCCAGTTCGTAGAACTGCGCGGCCAAGTCCGCCTGGTTCGGCGAATCCACTTTGTTCACGACGAGCACGGGCGGCTTCCCCGCGCGCCGCAAGAGCTGCGCGAGTTCCTCGTCCAGCGGCATCGGTCCCGCGCGGCCATCGACGACCTGAATCACTCGCGCGGCATTCTCGATCGCCATGTGCGCCTGCCGGAGAATCTCGCCGGGAATCCCGGCCTTGTCTTCCGGCACGATCCCGCCCGTATCCACCACCTCGAATGCGCGGCCCTCCCAATTGGCCGTGCCGTAGATCCGGTCGCGCGTGATGCCGGGTTCGTTCGTCACGATCGACCGCCGCGTGCCGGTCAGGCGGTTAAAGAGCGTGGACTTCCCCACGTTGGGGCGCCCGACGATCACGATGGATGGGAGTTTCGAGGCCATTTCAGCGGCGTGCCAGCATCCTTTGCAGCTCGAGCCGGCGTGCGAGCAAGCGATTCAATTCCGCGGGAGATGCTTTTGTCTCGATCTGTTTCTGCAATTCCGAAAGCTCCTCTTCGACCCGGCGGCCGCGCAAAACGCTCAGGCAGCTCTCCGCGGCTTCCCACGTAGCTTCAAAAGACGTCTCGAAAAGCACCTCGAAGAGCAATCGCCGATCTCTCTCCTCGAGCGCCGCCGCCAGTGCCGCGGGGTCCGGCTGCTCGCCCACTTTGGAAATGAGCAGCTCCAGTATTCTTTCGGTTTCGAGGCCCCTGTGCAGGGCGTTCGCGAGGATTTCTCCGGCGAGCTTCTCCCGGAATCCCTCGGCCTCGATCAGCATCCGGATCAGCTGCCGTTCGGCGGGCTTTGCAGCCGGCCCAAGCAGCCCCGCTTTGGGCTTCACCTCGCTGCGGCGCTCGACCGCGGCGCGTCGTAGCTCTTCGCGCAGCACAGGCTCATCCACGCGCAGCTCGGACGCAATCCGCGAGGCCCATTCGGAGCGCAGCAGGCGGTTCGGCAGCCGCTGCACGTATGGCATCAGAAAATTCAGCGCGGCCACTTTTCCCGCCGCTGTCGAACGATCCATCTGCCGCGCGCGCCCGATCAGGTAGTCGAGATAGGGCGGCGCCTGCGCCAGCAGTTTGCGGTATGCGTCCGCGCCCTGCTCCTTGAGGAACTTGTCCGGATCGGCGCCCCCCGGCAGCGCCAGCACGCGCACGTCGAACTCTTTTTCGAGCAGCAGCGTGACCGAGCGCTCCGTCGCCACCTGCCCCGCGGTGTCCGGATCGTAATTCACCACCACGCGCCGCGTGAACCGGCCCAGCAGTTTGATCTGCGCCTCGGCCAGGCTCGTGCCGCAGCTCGCCACCACATTCGCGAATCCCGCGCGCGCCACGGCGATCGCGTCCATGTAGCCTTCCACCAGTATCGCGAAATCCTCTTTCCGGATCGCTTCCTTCGCGCGGTCGAGGTGGTATAGCACATTGCTCTTCGAATAGATCGGCGTCTCGGGCGAATTTAGATACTTGGGCTGGTCGTCGCCCATCGCGCGCCCGCCAAACGCGATGATTTTCCCCGCTTCGTTTGCGATCGGGAACATGATCCGGCGGCGGAAGCGGTCGTAGAATCGCCCGCTTTCGTTTCGCGACAAGAGTCCCGAAGCTTCGAGCAGCTTTTCGGGATATTTCGATTTCAGGTGGCGCAGCAGCGCGTCGCCCGACGAGGGCGCAAACCCCAGGCCGAATCGCGTCATCGCCGCGCGGTCGAGGCCGCGATCTTCGAGATACGCTCCTGCTACCTTGCCCTCATGTCCCTCGTGGAGCTGCCGTGCAAAAAACGCCGCCGCCTCCCGATGCATCTCGACGAGCGCGGCGCGCTGCTGATTCTCCTGCCTCTCCTCCGGCGAGCGCTCCCGCGGCCTCGGAATCGGAATGCCGCACTTTTCCGCAACCGTCCGCACCGCCTCCGGAAACGTGCACTTGTCCACTTCCTGCACGAATTTGAAAACGTCGCCGCCCGCGCCGCACCCGAAGCAGTGATAAATCTGCCGCACGGGATGCACCGCGAACGACGGAGTCTTTTCCTGATGAAACGGGCACAGCCCCGTGAAATTCTGCCCCGTCTTCTTCAGGCGGATGTATTCCCCGATGACGCGGACGATGTCCGCCTGCTGCTTCACCTTCTCCGCGAATGATCCTGCTTCAGCCATTCTTAGGGAACGGAAATTGGAAAATGGAAAAAAGAAAATGGCACCCGCAAGATCCTCGGGGTCGTCATTGTCCGCATCATTTCGCTGCGCTCGGAGTTGCCGACATTTTCAGATTCTTAGTCGCTCGTATGTAACCGTTGATAAGACGAATGGCACTGATAGCCATCGCATCAAGCTCTTCGTATGTTGCCTTCGGAATGTACCCAGCGTCGAGGGCAGTAGTCAAATGATCGCGCAGCTCGTAGAGGGACCCGCGGCTCACCCGGCAAAACTGGACATTTTCCTGATAGGAATAGCGGCCGTACCCTTCAGCCAGATTCGCAGTGACGGAACTCGCTGCACGCCTTATCTGAACGGCCAAGCTGAACTTCTCTTCCTGAGGGAATGCCCTCACCATTGTATACAACTCGCTGCGCAACATGCGTGCATGTTTCCAAGTTTCCAGTTCGGTGAAATCAGTAACACGCGGGCGGGCGGTGCGTGGCGGCGACTCTTTGCTATTTTCCATTTTCACTTTTCCATTTTCCGTCAGCCCTTCAATTCGGCTACCGTAATCGCCGTGCCCCCGCGATCTTCTGCCTCGTGATGGATTCTCTCCACGAGGGGATGCGAGGACAAGAATTCCCCGAGCCCCCGACGAAGTGCTCCCGTTCCGTGGCCGTGGATAATGCGCACGCTCGCCTTGCCTGCAAGCGCTGCCTCATCGAGGAACTTGTCCACGCGCTGTGTGGCTTCTTCGACGGTACAGCCGATTACATTGATTTCATCGGCAGCAGGTTCGTCACTCGGCTGGGTGTGAACGGTGATTCCTCGGGGACGCGCGGCTGCCGCAGCGGCATCCGCCCTCGCAGCCTTCGCATCGCTCTCGATGCCGATCACATCCGCGAGCGCGACTTTCATCCGCAGCGGCCCAGCCTCGACTTCTGCCATGCGCCCGTCGTGGCGCCTGAACACAACCGCCTGCTTGAATCCTTTCACCTGCACGCGCTGCCCTTCCAACAGCTTCTCAGGCGCAACGGGCGTTTCGAGCGAACCCGCCGCGACGCCCAAATCCGCTTGCGACGCAGCGAGCGTTTCGACTACCGCTGCATCCGCTTCGGCGCGGGCGTCCGAAGCGATCTTCCCCATGCGGCGCCCGCCCTGTTTTTCAAGCTGCGCGCGCACCGTGCGATCCTTGATATCCGCGGCAAGCCGCGCGACTTCACCTTCCAGCCGCTTTTGCGTCGCAAGAAAACTCTTCTCCAGCTCGGCAATGCGTTTCTTCTGCCGCTCGACCCATTCGGTCTGTAGCGCGCGGCGGTCCGCTTCGAGCTGTGCAAGTTCTTCGCGGGCCTGGCGCTTCACCGTTTCCATCTCGTCGCGGCTGCGGTGGAGATAGGCGATCAGGTCGCGCGCCTCGCGCGATTCCGGCGAAAGAGTGGCTCGGGCGCGGTCCACCACGCGTGCGGGAAGTCCGAGCCGCCGCGCGATCTCGATCCCGCTCGACGTTCCCGGCACGCCGACCAGCAGCCGGTACGTAGGCCGCAAATGCTCCTCGTCAAACTCCATCGCGGCATTTACTATGCCCGGCGTTGTCGAGGCGTACGCTTTCAGACGGTCGTGGTGCGTCGTCGCAAGCGTCATCGCCCGGCGCGCGCGAAATTCCTCCAGCAGCGCGACCGCGAGCGCCGCGCCCTCTTCCGGGGCCGTGCCAGTACCCATCTCGTCCACCAGAATCAGCGAACGCTCCGTCGCCACCTCCAGCATCGACTTCAGATTCAGCATGTGCGCGGAAAAGGTCGAAAGGTCCGCGGCGATGGATTGCTCGTCGCCGATGTCGGCAAGGACGCGGTCGAAAATCGGCATCCCGGCGCGCTCTGCCGCGATCGGAATTCCCGATTGCGCGGAAAGCGCCGCGAGCCCCACGGTCTTGAGCGAAACCGTCTTGCCGCCGGTGTTCGGCCCGCTGACGACCATCACTGTTTCTTTCCCGCCAAGTGCCAGCGTGAGCGGCACGGCCTTGCGCCCCTGCGGCCGCAACGTGGCTTCGAGCACGGGATTGCGCGCCGCATCGAGCCGCAGCGAATTCCCCGCCGCGAACTCCGGCGTCACGCAATCGAATTCGCGGGCAAACCGGCCGCGCGCGAAGATCGCATCCAGATGCGCGATGGACACAGCCGCCGCGTCGAGAGGTCCCCTCTCGGCGCGCACACGCTCTGTAAGTTCTTCGAGGATGCGCGCGATTTCGGCGGTTTCGTCTCCCCCGAGCTGCACCAGACGGTTATTCAGGTCGATCGCTTCCAGCGGTTCGACGAACACCGTCTGCCCCGTAGCGCTCGCCGCGTGGACCACTCCTGGCACGGCGCGGCGTTCCGATGCGCGCACGGGAATCACAAAGCGGTCATTCCGCAGCGTGATGTAATCTTCGCCCGCCGGCTCGCCTCGCGCGCGCAAGATGCCTTCCAGCGAGTGCTGAATTTTCTCGCGCGCCTGAACCATGCTCGCGCGGATGCGCTTCAGTTGCGGCGAGGCGTCGTCGCTGATTTCTCCGTTCGGCATCACGGCGCGCCGAATCGCGGTCAATAGCGAACGGAAATCGGCCAGCGACGCCGCACGTTCGGCCAGGCGCGGATACTTCGCGGCTTCGCCTTTGAATGTCTGTCGGACCCCGCCCGCCGTCTCCATCAAGGAAGCAGCGTCGAGAAATTCCGCCGGCGCGAGCACCGAGCCGGGCACCGCGAGCCGCTCGAGCCACGGCTCCGGATCGGCTAGCGAGCCGAATCCCAGCTCCGACCCGGCGCGCAAGTATGCGATCGCCTCGCGCACCAGCGCAAACTCCGCCTCGAGCGCCGCAACGTCCTGCCCCGGCGCCAGCGCATGGATCGCGCGCCGCCCGGGCGCACACGTAGTGAAGCCGCCGACGATTTCCTTCAGCCGGTGGAATTCGAGCAGTTCTTCAGCGGGACGCGACACGAATGCCTCGATCGCTCATTTTAGCCCGGTTGCCTGTGGGAAATCAGTGCGCTTCGAAATGCATCGCCAGAATTGCCGCAGCGTCGGCGGGAGTCGAAGCCGTGCGTATCAGAGGTTCGTCCTGCTCGCCCCATTGCGAGGAGTGGCCGAGCTCGACTTCGCGCACGCGCTCGATCACCGGTTGCCAGAAATCTCCGAGGACGACCAGCGGCTTCTTTCGCATCGCGCCCTTGTTGAGCATCTCCCAGACGACCGCTAGCTCGACCAGCGTTCCCGTTCCGCCGGGGCACGCGACGTAGCCGCTGCCGCGCTTGATCAGCTCGAACAGACGGTCCTGCCATGTATTCACGCGGACTTCTTCATCTATCCAGCGGTTCGCGCTCGGCCTGAAAAATTGCGCGGTCACGGCGAGCGTTCGCCCGCCTGCTTCTTTTGCGCCCCGCGAAACGGCCTCCATCACGCCGCCATAGCCTCCGCTGCAAACGATCAGGCCCTTCGCCGCAAGTTCCGCGCCCAGGGCCTGCGCCTGGGCATAGTGCGCGTCTCCGGCGCGCGGCCGCGAACTTCCGAAGACTGTGACGATCTTCGCTTTGCGCGTCAATTTTTCTTCTTCTTTGCGGGAGGTGCGGCGCCCAGCGTCTCGACCATCGCGGTCGCGATGGCATCGAGCGCCACGGTCGCGTCTGGCCCGTGCTGCGGGTCATTGTTCGCAAAAATGGAGAAAACGAGCGATTCGCCTCGCAGCGTGGTAGCAAAACCGGATAGCGCCCTCGTGTGCTCCACCGCCCCCGTCTTCGCCTCGATCATTCCCGACGCCGCGGTGTTCTTCATCCGATCCTCGAGCGTGCCGTCCAGTCCGGCGACCGGCAGCGTCGAGACGAAATCCCGGCCCCAGGGCTGCCGGGCGGCATATCCCAGAAGCGTGACCACTGCGCGCGGTGTCACCAAATCGTCGCGCGAAAGCCCCGAACCATCCGAAAGCAGAACGTCGCCCTCGGCAATTCCGGCGGTGCGCAGAAAATCGCGCTCGCCCTTGAGTCCCGCCGCGGTCGAACCGAGGCCTGTTTTTTCCCGAGCGATGGTGCGCAGAAACAGCTCCGCATGCAGATTCTGGCTGATCTTGTTCGTGAGGCGCACGCTTTCGAGCAACGGCGACGAAACATGTTCCGCGAGAACGAGCGGATTCGGATCGGGTGGCGGTGGATTCAGCGGAAAGACCGGCTCGCCCGCCGCCGTCGTTTCCGGCGGAGGCGCGTGCTGCACTCGGGTCGTGCCCGTGACGCGTACTCCGCGCGCTTCGAGCAATAGCTTCAGTGCCAGCGCAGCCGTTTCGCCCGGCGCCGTCATCGCCAGCTCAAGCATGATCGGCGTGTGGCCGAGCCCGATCGTTCCTCGCAGCAAGAGAAAATTCACGCCCGGCTGGCGGACCACCGCGAAGTCCGACTTTGCATCGGCCGCGCCCGTCTTGATTTCGTGCGCGAACGTATTGAGCGCCGCCTCCGGCGCCGTCACGATCGTCGCCGGATCGCCGACGAATGCGCCGGGCCGCACCTCCACCGCAATCGTGTTTTCGTTGAACGCGATCGCGCTGACCGGCGCGCCAAACGTGAAAAAAAGATCGCCCACGCTCCAGCCCGCTGGATACGGATCGAACGGAAGGTAACTGTCGTCAGCGACGATGTCTCCATCTACTTCCTTCAGCCCCTTCGCGACGGCTTCGTCCGCGAGCTCGGCGAGAACTTTGTCGGCCGGCCCATCGCGTTCGGCCTTCCCTGCGTATGGAAACTTGCGGTTTGATAGGTCCGGATCTCCGCGTCCCGCGAGAATCAAGTCCCCGGCCAGGCGCCCGCCATCTTCGAGCGTGGCCTTCGATTCGAGCGTCGTGTGGAATCGATAGTCGCCGCCCAGTGTCGCCAGCGTGAATGCGGTTGTGAAAATCTTCGCGTTCGAAGCCGGCGTGAACAAATGATCGGCGTTTAGCTCGTAGAGCGTCGCGCCCGTGTCTCGGTCGGCTACCAGAATCCCCCAGTGCCCCTTTTCCGCTTGCGTCTCTTTCAGCGCGACTTCGACGCGCGCGCGGAACCGCGCCACATCCGGGCGCGCCTTGGTGGGCGCCGAAGACCCAGCCACCTGCCTCGTGCGAGCCGGATGCTGTGGAGAAGTTGCCTGCGCGAAAGCCGGAGCGGCGAAGGTCCAAAACGCCGCGGCGATCAGGAGAGAACGGCCGAGCCCGAGAGTCGCGAATCCGCTCATAGCCAGTGGGAGGTTTTTCAACGCGCTCAATTATATGGCAACGCCATCCGATCACGCTCCTACCGCCGGGGTTGCGCTGCCCCACCCAGAACACATATCATGGAATCGCGTCCATAGGAGGAAGCAATCATGACAAAGAGAATGTTCGCATTCATGCTCGCGGCATCGCTGGTCGGTCTGCTGAGTCTCTCGGCTGCCGCGCCCGTGCGGGCGGACAACAAGGAAAAAGACGAGGACCGGCTCCACAATTCCGGCCAGGTGCTGAAAGAAATCCTCAATATTCCGGACGACATTCCGCAAAGCCTGATCGACAAAGCGGATTGCGTCATTGTGATTCCCACGGTGCTGAAATTCGCGATTGGCCTCGGCGGCAGTTACGGCCGCGGAGCGATGACCTGCCGCAGTGGCGATGATTTTCAGGGTCCCTGGGGCGCTCCGACGATGATGGCGCTCGAAGGCGGCAGCTTCGGACTCCAGCTTGGCGGCCAAGCGACGGACTTTGTACTGCTCGTGATGAATCAGGGTGGAGCAAGCTCCATCCTCAGCAGCAAGGTGAAGCTGGGCGCCGATGCGTCCGCCGCCGCCGGTCCCAAGGGCCGGGACGCCGAGGCGGATACGGACGTCGCCATGCGCGCCGAAGTCCTCACCTACTCGCGTTCCCGCGGCTTGTTCGCCGGCATTTCACTCGAGGGATCGACGCTCCGTCCGGATAACGACGCGAACGAACGCATCTACGGCAAGAAGATTTCCGCAAAGGACATTGCCCTTCACGGCGCGGTCCCGGTTCCGCCCGCAGCGAGAGCGCTTACGGCCACGCTCAATCAGCACAGCCCCAAGAACCGCTCGAAATAACACCTTGCGTGATGCTCTGCGCCCGGAGGAGCTTCCCTCCGGCGCGGGGAATCTCGCCCGATGATCTCTGATTCGCGTCCCCAGCCCTCCTGGATTGACTTTCACTCAAAAATGACCTAAAGTCACATATGGCTTAAGGTCAGGGAGGACATCGGAATCATGGCATCCCCCAATCCTGTCGCACGGCACGCCGTCCCCCCGCGTGCGGGACGCCGCGAACGCCACCGGGCCGAAATCCGCGAACGCATTTTTCGCGCCGCACTCCATCTTTTTGCCGAACGCGGCTTTCTCGAAACCACCGTCGAGGACATCACCGAGGCCGCCGACGTCGGCAAGGGAACCTTCTTCAACTATTTCGAGACCAAAGAGCACGTCCTGGCCACCCTTGGCGCCGAGCGCATCGCCGCCATCGAGCGCGCCCTGGAACGCGCCAGGACGGGCCCTGCGCTTCCAGCACTTAAGGAGATGGCCAGCGATCTCGCGGGGCAATCAGCAGAGAGTGCGGCCCTGCTCCGCGCCATTTATGCCGCGCACGCGTCCTGCGCGCCGGTCCGCGCCCAACTTCACAAGCGTATTCAGCACGGCCGTCGTCTGCTCGCGGAGATCTTCGCTATCGCGCAGCAGCGCGGTGAGGTCCGTCGCGATCGTTCGCCCGCGGAGCTGGCCCGGCTGACCCAGATCGTCTTGTTCGGAATCACCCTCGCCTGGGCCCTGAACCCGGACTCATCCTTGCGAGGAATGGCGGAAGATGTGTGGGAGCTGATCGTCCCAAATCTTCGCGCCGATGAGAAACGCAAGGGAGCCAAAAGCCGGCGGAGCGTCCGGACATGAGCCGCCAGCCCTGCCCGGAAGCGATCCGATGCGGAATTGCTGCGTCTTCCGCCGCTGCCGCATCATCCAAAGCACGACGGATCGTTGGAGGAGATCCGGTGGCACCGCGATCTACAATCCTATCGATCGTTGCCGCAGTCTTTTTTTCGCTGGCGGCCGGTTCCGCGCTGGCGCAGGGAGGAATTGCCTCGCCCGGCGCGCCGAGCTCTGATTTCGGTGGGCCCGCTCCACCAGCGCCGCAGGGCGCCTACTCGGGAAGCGTTCCGGCAAAGCTCGTTCCCGGCGTTTTGCAGATTTCCTTGCAAGACGCCCTTGATCGCGGCCTGAAGCAGAACCTCGGCTTGCTCCTTTCCGGCGAAGATGTCCGCGCGGCCCGCGGCGCGCGCTGGAGGCAGATGAGCGCCTTGCTCCCCAACGTGACGACCTCGACGTACATCGACGGCTCGCAAGTCGATCTCGCCGAATTCGGCTTTACGTTCAAGATTCCCATTCCCGGCGTCTCGATCCCTTCGATCGTGGGGCCCTTCGCGTATTTCGATTCGCGCGCCGATCTGACGCAATCCATTTTCGATTGGAAGGCCATCAACAATTCACGCGCTGCCTCCGAAAGCGTGAAGTCCGCGCGATCCAGTTACAAGGACGCACGCGACCTCGTCGTTTTGGCCGTCGGCTATACCTATCTGCAAACAATCGCGGACGAAGCCCGCATCGACACCGCGGATGCGCAGGTGAAAACGGCTCAGGCCCTTTCCAGTCAGGCGTCGGATCAGGTCAAGGCCGGCACTTCGCCCGCGATCGACGGTCTTCGCGCGCAGGTCGAGCTGAAATCGCGCCAGCAGCAGTTGATCCAGGCGAAGAACGACTTCGCCATTCAGAAGCTCAAGCTCGCGCGGGCCATCGGGCTCGCACCGGGCCAGGAATTTGAGCTGACCGACAAGTCGCCGTACCAGGAGTTTGCGGAACTCAGCGTGGACGACGCGCTCAAGGCCGCGTACGATTCGCGCTCGGACTATCAAGCGGCACTCGCGGACGTCCGCGCCGCTCAATATTCCAAGAAGGCCGCCGAAGCGGGCTACCTGCCTTCGCTATCCATGAACGCCGATTACGGCCTGGCGGGGACGTATCCGGATGTTTCCACCCACGGCGTGTTCGACGTGCGGGGCACGCTCTCTATTCCGATCTTTCAAGGCGGCAGAGTCCACGGCGATGTTCTCGATGCCACCGCGCGGCTGGAGCAAAGCCGCGAGCGGCTTGAGGATCTCCGCGCCCAGATTGACGCCGATGTCCGCACCGCGCTATTCAACGTTGAATCCGGCGAGCAAGAGGTCGCCGTGGCCCAGAGCAATATCGATCTGGCTGAGCAGACGCTGGCGCAGGCGCGGGACCGGTTCCGCGCGGGTGTCACCGATACCGTCGAAGTCGTGCAGGCGCAGGAAGCGGTCGCGAGCGCCCACGAAAGCTACATCTCGAGCCTCTATCGCGACAACTACGCAAAGATTTCTCTCGCACGCGCCCTGGGATCCGCCGAAGAGAGCTTTAAGAAATACTTTAAAGGAAAATGAGACATGGCACAGCGAACCGAACTCGAAGCGTCGCCCGTCACTCCCGCGGAAAATCCGGCTCCTCCGGAGACTCACTCGGCCGAACCTCCACCCTCCCACGCGTCTGAATTTTTTCGGGAGCGGCCGCAGGCGCGGATGTATCTGATTATTGCTGGGCTCGTGCTGCTGGTCGGTGGCTTCTTTGCGTGGCGCTACTTCTCGAGTTACGAGTCGACCGACGACGCTCAGGTGGACGGCCATCTCATGCCGATCAGCGCGCGGATTTCCGGCTATGTCGCGAAGGTCAATGTGAATGACAACCAGTACGTGCAGGCCGGCACGGTGCTCGTCGAAATCGATCCGCGCGATTATCAAGTCGCCGTCGATCAGGCGCGCGCGCAAGCTGCGGACACCGCAGCCATGGCCCGCTCCATGGGCATCGATGTCCCGGTGACGTCCGTCAACACGTCCAGCCAGGTTTCCACGTCGGAAGCGGACGTGGCAAACACCCAGGCCGGGATCTCCGTCGCCCAGCACCAGTTGGATGCAGCCCAGGCGCAGCTCGCTCAGGCCGAGGCCAATGACGTGAAGGCGCAAAATGACCTCGCCCGCTACAAGCAGCTCGTCGACAAACAGGAGATCTCTCAGCAGATTTACGATCAGGCAGTTGCCGTCGCTACGGCGTCCACTGCTGGCGTGGCCGCCGCCAAGTCTTCCGTCGCGGCCGCCGTCCAGCAGGTGACGCAGGCGCACGCTCGCCTCGCGCAAGCGCAGGCAGGCTGGCGCTCGTCCCAAACCGGCCCGCAGCAGGTTGCGTCGGTGCGCGCCCGCGCCTCGTCGGCCGAAGCCGCCGCGCAAGAAAAGCAGGCAGCCCTCGAAATGGCGGAGCTGAATCTCCAGTACACGAAGATCATCGCGCCCGTCAACGGCGTCGTGATGAAGAATGTCGAAGTCGGGATGAACGTTCAGCCGGGCCAGCAATTGCTCAGCGTCGTCCCGCTCGACGATATCTGGATCACGGCCAATTTCAAGGAAACTCAGTTGAAGAAAATGATGCCCGGGCAGCGCGCCGAAATCAAAGCCGACTCAAACGGCCGCACCTACGAGGGGCGGGTGGACAGCATCGCCGGGTCGAGCGGCGCGCGTCTGAGTTTGCTGCCTCCGGAGAATGCGACCGGAAACTACGTGAAAGTCGTGCAGCGAGTTCCCGTGAAAATCGTGCTCAATCCGGGGCAGAACGCCGATCATTCCCTTCGTCTCGGAATGTCCGTCGAACCGAAGGTATTTCTCAAGTAATCCCCGCGGTCCCTCTGGTTTCAACGAGCCCGTCGCAGTACACTGGCGCGCCAAGGGGGACCATGCGCGCCCGGATCATCACCATCGAACGCGAATACGGCAGCGGCGGAGCCATGATCGCTCGGCACCTCGCCGAACACCTCGGCTGGAAATTGTGGGACGAGGAAATCACTGCCGAAATCGCGCGCGTGGCCAATGTCGATCAAAAGGCCGCGGAGAGCTGCGACGAGCGCGTCGATTCCCTGCTCTATCGCTTGTTCAAGGTGTATGCCCGGGGCAGCTACGAGCGAGCGCTTCCCATCAACGAGTCGCGCCTGTTCGATACCGACCGGATGTTCGCAACGCTCGGAAAGGTAATCGAGGATGTCGCGGCGCAGGGGAATTGCGTGATCGTCGGCCGCGGCGCCCCTTACATTTTGCGAAACCGTCCGGATGCCTTTCACGTATTCGTATACGCGCCGGAAGAAGAAAAACTCCGCCGCCTCAAGTCGATTGGCCAGTCTGAAAAAGAAGCTCTCCACTTGATCGACGAAATCGACCGAGAGCGCGCTTCCTTCATCCGCCACTACTTCAACAAGGAATGGCCCCTTCGCTCACTCTACAACCTGATGATCAACTCGAAATTCGGCGACGAATTCGTAGTCGAGACGATCCTCCAGCAGATCGCCGCCCTCGAGAAGCGCCCGGCCGCAGCAGGCGTTGCCGCTAAAGCCTAGCGTCGCTCGGGGCGCCTTCGGAGCCACTTGCCGCGCAGGGAGTCTTCCCGTAGTCTGATTGCCCTGACTCCTGATCCACCCGTGGACTGCGAGGAATTTCGATGAGTTGTCCCATCTGCGAGAAGCGGCCGCCGAAGCGCTTTTGTCCCGCGAAGGGCGAAAAGATCTGCGCGGTCTGCTGCGGGCGCGAGCGCGAAATTACCATCGATTGCCTTTCCGACTGCCCGCACCTTGTCGCCGCGCACCGCTATGAGGCCGAGCACCGCCAGCCCATCTCCGCCGAAGAGTTCCCCTACCGGGATATCCAATTCCCGGCGGACTTCGTGTATGAGCGCTGGCCCGTCGTCACCGGCATTGCGACCACGATCCTGCGCTTCCAGATCGACAATAAGGATCTAAACGACGGCTCGGCTCTGGCTGCAATCGAAGCCCTGGCCGAAACCCATCGCACGCTGGGGACCGGCATCTACTACGAGCGGCCGCCCGACGCGCCGCTTCCGCGTGCGCTCTATGGACAGCTCGTCCAGTTCCTGCAGGAATTCCGCAAGGACGCCGCCGGGCGCGCCGCCTTTCCGCCCTTGAAGGACTCCGATATCTTCCACCTGCTTGTTTTTCTGCTGCGCGTCGGCAAGCAGGAAACCAACGGCCGCCGGCTCTCGCGGGGATTTCTCGAGTTTCTCCGCGCCCGCTTCCCTCTTCCCGCGGACGCCGCCAAGGACGCTCCGCGCATCATCATGCCCTAGGCGTGCAGCGTCAGTTGCCTGTGGCTTTGAATTTCGGATTCTGGATCACGCCGAGCACGTTGCCGAACGGGTCGTGCACCGCCCCGATCAGGATTCCTTCGCCGACGTCCTGCACCGGCTCCTGCGGCGTGGCGCCGAGATCGAGCAGGCGCTGATACGCGGCGCGCGCATCCTCGACGCCCCAGTAAGCGATGCCCGCCGCGGATCTCTTCTGACCCGCGTCCGGCGTCGGACTTAATCCCAGTTCATAGCCGCCCACGTTAAATCCCACGTAAAACGGTTGATCGAAATAGGGTTGAACGCCCAGCACATTCGCGTACCACGCTTTGGCCTTGGCGAGGTCCTTCACCTGATACGCGGCCGTCCTCAGTCCAAAGAACACGGGACGCTCCTTTTTCGCGGCCTGTGACGATCCCGCCGCGGAAACCGGCGGACGGCCTGCCGCAAATGCTGCCAGACATATTACGGCGAAACACATCGTCCATCTCGAGACGGTTTTCAACTCCACGCCGCGAACCAGCTTCTTTTCCGGCTTCATGCTGTCGCCGCCGGAATCCGGCGCATGCGCGCGCGTGCGTCTGCCACGAGTTCTTCTGCGTGATTTCACGTTTGGCATCGTTGTTCTCCATCTTCCCAGGCGAGCTGCAATTGCGGTGCAATCGGTGATGGCTTCGTCGGCACTTCGGGTCGCGAGCGCAAATCATATTTCTGGCGCACCTTTTCCACGCGCGCGGCGATTTCCTTCCGATAGCTTTCCGGCGCGTCTCCGTAGTGGCTGTACCACTCGCGATATTGCCCGGTCAGCCTTGGAAACTTCTCTTCCAGGAACGCGCTGAACGATTTCCACGACGACGGCATCAGGAAAAGCACGCGCGCACCAAACCATTGCGCTCCCGCATCGCGCGCCGCACGCGCGACCGCATCGAGATCATCTTCGCGGTCGGTCAATCCCGGCAAAATCGGCATCGCGAACACCCCGGCCGAAATCCCCGCCTCGCGCAGCTTGCGGACCGCCTCCATGCGCAGGTCCGGCCTCGGAGCGCGCGGCTCGAGCAGCCGCGCAAGCCTCATCCGCATCGTCGTGACGCTCATGTTGATGGCAATCGACGATCGCTCCGAAATGCGCAGCAGCACGTCGATATCGCGCACCACCTGATTCGATTTCGTCGTGATCGAAAGGCTCAGCCCCTCGCGCTCCGCCATTTTTTCGAGCATCGCGCGCGTGGCGCCGAATTCGCGCTCGGCAGGCTGATAGGGATCGGTTGCGGTCCCGATGGCGATGTGCTCGCCGCGAAGCTTCTCGCGGCTCAGATCGCGCTCGGTGAGCGGGCCCGCGTTCTGCTTCACGTAAATCTTCGATTCGAAATCCGCGGAATCGAGCTCCATGTATTCGTGGGTGTAGCGCGCGTAGCAGTAGCGGCAGCCGAATTCGCAGCCGCGATAGGGATTCGCAGTCCAGCGAAACGGCACCCTCTCGGAGTGGCACTCGTTGAGGATCGATTTGACGGGCAGCAGAAAATACTCCGTCCCGCGCTTGGCTTCGGCGCGAGGGGAGGATGCGGCGAGGCGCGCAATGCCAACCAGTTCCGTCGCGGGCTTCCTGCTCCGGTCAGGCGCCGGAGGGGGCGCGGAAGCACCGCTAGGCGGCTCACAATTGCCGTGGCGAGCGGCTTGGGGGAATAAGGTGAGACTGGTTTGCTTCGCGCGAGCCGGCCGGCGCCGAAGCGTCTCCGGGTTCGCTCGAAGGATGGGATAAGTGGCCATTGGCAGCCTCGCCGCACGCGCCGAATGTATTCGCTTTTCTTTCGCCTGTCAAGAGAAACATTTCGCTTTTGTTTCGCTGGTCGCCCGTACAAGATCGCCCCTGGAAATCCCCCCGCATGCCCTTAATCCGCCCTTCCCCGGCGGCCGATATACTGGAGAGGCGACCCCTGGAGACTTTGCCCGTGCCCCAAGTAGGGATCCTGATCGTCGATGACGATGTCACCAGCCAGCAGGCACTGAAAAACGTCCTCGATTCTGAGGGTTGGCGCGTCCGGATCGTTCCGGTCGCCGCCGACGCCCTGTCCGAGCTGGCCACCGGAAGCTGGAATCTGGCCATCGTCAACGTGGCCCTCGCGGACGTCCGCGGGCCGCTCTTCGCCATCCTGCGCGAGCTTGCCGAGGCCGATTCCGAGACCCCCGCCCCTCCCATCGAAGGGGAAGAGCCAAGCCCCCGAAAACATATCCGCTCGCTCTTTCTGGTGCCCATGACCATGGCCAAGAACGTCCAGCCGGTCCTCGAGCGCGAAGGTCTTCCCTACTCGTTCAAGCCGTATCACCTGCACGATTTTCTCGAAAAGGTCAGCGAGCTTCTGGTGGAGGCCGGCGCCATCGCCGAACCGATCCGCAGCATCGGCGGCTTTGGAGCGGGCAAGCGGCGCAACCGGAACACCCGCTTCTCCCGCGATTCCCGCCGCGGCACGATGTTTGCCACGCGCGAGGACTACCAGATGACCGAAGAAGAGATGATCGAGTGGGAGCGCCAGGAAGAAGAAGACAAGAAGAAGCGCGAAAAAGAAGTGAAAAACATGAAAGATCTGGGCAGAGGCTGACGAGGAGGAGGGAGCGTGATGAAGCCGGAATTCATGATTTATGGCTTTTGGGCGCTGGCAGCACTTGTTGCGGCGAATTTCCTTTATCAAGCGAAGAAGAATCGAGGGCTGAAAGGCGCAATATTTGGAGCACCAATCACAAGAACTGTCGGGGAGCTGGACTTGGGAAAGAGCGGCCCGATGCACACGACGCTGAAACTCCACCATTTAGGATCGCGAGAACCTGGAGCACCCACAGTCGGAATTGAAGTCGTGAACCGGTCCATAGCGAGCTACCACATGTTTCCAATTAGACTGACCGCCGAACAGGCAGCTGCGCTAAGGGAACTTCTTTCACAAGCAGCAGCAAGCAGCTAGGCCGAAAGCCGTTGGAATCTTGAAAAGAATCGGGGCGAGGAACTTCTCCCTGCCCGCCAAAGCCTTTCTCCTACTCCTGCACCCAGCGTTTCACCTGACTCTTGTCCCGCGTTTTCGCAAGAAGCTCGGCAATCGTCTTCTTGAGCACCGGATGTTCGACGCCGCCCGCGATCTCGGCCAGCGGCACGAGCACAAACCTTCTCTCGGCCATCCGCGGATGAGGAATCTCCAGCTCCGGCATGTGAACCACGGTCGAGCCGAAGAGCAGAATGTCCATGTCGATCGTGCGCGGCTCTTTCGGCCCGTCGGACACAGGACGTCGGCTGCGCCCCATCGACCGCTCGATCGCGAGCAGCGCGTTCATCAGTTGCCGCGGCATCATCTCCGTTTCCGCCTCAACCACGCAGTTCAAGAACCAGCCTCCGCCGCGAACATCCACCGGCTCCGTCTCGTAGAGCGACGATTGCCACGTCACTCGCACTCCACGCATGCCCAGCGCCTCGACCGCCCGCGCGATATTCTGCGCGCGCTCCCCCATGTTCGATCCCAGCGATAGATGAATCGTCTTCATCCGACTAACTCGCTGTCCGCTCGCTGCTCCTGCGTCCGCGCCAGAAAAAGAATGCCACAAGAGCAGTGACAATCAGCACGCCGGCGACCGTCAATGCGACGGGGTGGCCGTGCTTCGCGATGAACGCGATGATCTTCCGTCCATAGCGCGCGGCCAGATAGGCCAGGATTGTGTATCGAATGATTCGGCCAAGTGTCATCGCGGCCAGAAATTTTCTTACCGGATATCGCATGGCGCCGGCGGCGAGCACAAATGGAACCATCGGCGCCGGCGGCGGCAGCAAAGCTGGGATGGCGATGGCGCTGAACCCCCATCGTTCGAAGATCCTTTGAACTCTATCCACATGCCTGCGCGACAACCTGCGCTCGAGCGTTTCCTTCCCGCCTTTGCGAGCCAGCCGGTATGTGACGAAACCTCCAATCACCGAGCCTGCCGTCGCCATCAAGGCGTAGTAAAACCACCACTCCTGCTGGCGGGCGGACAAAATGATCGTCACCACGTCCATGCTGCCGGGAATCGGAATGATGGAGCTGTCCAGAAGCCCGAGGAAAATCAGGCCTAGGCCGCCAAGGTGGACGATCCAGCGCCGCAAGCTGCGCGCGGCAGTCAGCATAAGTACCGCGGTGATCGGGCCGGGAATCATCATTTCTAGACCAGTTAAAAGAGGCCCGGCTGGCGGCGAGGTTCTTCCATACCGAAATGCTTGTACGCGAGCGCGGTGGCGACGCGGCCGCGCTGCGTGCGGTCGAGCAGCCCGAGCTGCATCAGGTACGGCTCGTAGATTTCCTCGATGGCATCTTCTTCCTCGCTCAGCGACGCGGCAATCGTGTTGAGTCCCACCGGCCCGCCGGAATATTTCTGGATGATCGTGAGCAGCAGGTTGCGGTCGGTCTCGTCGAGGCCGTGCTCGTCCACGCCAAGCATTTTCAGCGCATCGCGCGCGACCCCGAGCGTGACGTGGCCTTTGGCGCGAACCTCCGCATAATCGCGGACCCGCCGCAGCAGGCGATTCGCCACGCGCGGAGTGCCGCGGCTGCGCCGCGCGATTTCGACGGCGCCGTCCTTATCTATCGTGATGCCGAGAATCCGCGCCGAGCGCGTGACGATTTTCTCCAAATCTTCCGGCGTGTAGAAATCCAGCCGGTGCACGATGCCGAAGCGCGACCGCAGCGGCGCCATGATCAGGCCCGCGCGCGTGGTCGCGCCGATCAAAGTGAACTGGTTCAGCTGATACGGATGGACGCGCGCGCCGGGACCCTGCCCGATGATCAGGTCTACGCGAAAATCCTCCATAGCGGGATAGAGGATTTCCTCGAGCGCGGGCTGGAGGCGGTGGATTTCGTCCAGGAAAAGAAAATCGCGCGGGTCGAGCGACGTGAGCACCGCGGTGAGATCGCCTTTCTTTTCGAGCAGCGGCCCGGAGCTGATCTTGATCGACGAACCCATTTCAGTAGCGAGGATTTGCGCGAGCGTGGTCTTGCCGAGGCCCGGCGGGCCGTAGAGCAGGACGTGGTCGAGGGCTTCGCCGCGCGCGCGCGCCGCTTGGACGGCGATCTGGAGATTTTCCTTCACGCGGTCCTGGCCGATGTAGTCGCCGAAGCTGGCCGGGCGGACGCTCGCCTCGATGCGCGCGTCCTCGTCGAGCGCTTTTCCGGAAATCACGCGATGTCGTGGATCGGTCATTTTCTCCGCAAGCCTACGCCTCTTCGAAAACGCCGCTGCGCCGTTCGCTCTCGGTGAAAGCTTCGCCGGCGCGGTCCAATTCTTCCCACTCCCTTGCGAAACGCTTGCGCATGGCGCCGTGCGAAGCGACGCTCTCCCAGCGGTCGATCGTGAGGTAGCGGCGCGGATTCTCCGCGTCGCGGAGCAGCAGGGTGCCGTGATAGCCCGCATTCTTGCGAAACAGCGCCGCCCAGGGGCCGGAATTTGCGTAGTAATGCTCGAACTCTTGCACTCGATCCGCGCGCGCCATGAATTCCCAGACAATGCGTACCATTTCCGCCTCCTTTCGCATGTGAGTTCTCCGTAGCCCTTGGTATGGTCAACCCTAATTCCTGAAATCGCGCGGCCGGCTCACGACTGCCCCGCCCGCGCACCCTTGTGCATCGCAGAGCTGCCGAGAATTCGCAGCGACGCCCGCAAGAGTTTTTCGAAGTCGGCGTCGCCCGCGGCGCGCGCTTGTTCAACGGCTCGCTCGACCGATCGCTGTTCGTAGCCGAGATTGACGAGGGCCGACGCCACGTCGGCTTCAAGCTGCGAGCGCGTGGCCGGCTTCCCGGTTTCGGGAACGTCCACTGCGGCGAGCCTATCGCGCAGTTCGACGACGATGCGCTCCGCGGTCTTCTTGCCCACGCCCGGAATGCGCACCAGCAGCGCGACGTCCCCTTTGCGGATCGCAGGGACCAGATCCTCGAGGCCCATTCCGGAAAGAATTTTCAGCGCCAGAGACGGGCCTACACCCGAAGCAGTCAGCAGCAGTTCGAAGCAGTGTTTTTCGCGCGCGGTGAGAAATCCGTAGAGCGAGAACTGATCCTCGCGCACGTGCGTGTGGATCAGTAGCGTGGTTTCGTCGTGGAGCGCGCCGAGGCCGGCGAAGGTCGAAAGCGGAATCTGCACCTGATAGCCCACGCCGCTCACGTCGAGCAGAATCTGGTTGGGACGCTTGTCAATCAGCTTGCCGCGGAGCGAGCCAATCATGTCGAGCGATTATCGGTTAGGGACAGGAGGGTGTCAACGCGGCCACGCGGTGCGGTGCGCCGCTCGCATGCAGAACTTCGCGCGCGCATACGAAAATTCGGATGCGGACACTTTTCTACGCAATTTCGAAATGCCAAATTGGCCCGGCAAAACAATCTTCGCAAATCGCGCCGCTTTGCTTTCCTCGCGAAACGCCCCGCGTCTAACTGCACGCAAGGGGTGGATCCGATCGAGGAGGAACGAACAATGTCCCGCCATGGATTGAATCTTTTCGTGCCGATCTTCATCGCACTGGTGCTGGCGATGCCCGCCGTGGCTCGCGACGCTGGAGCGAAAAATGGGAAATCAACCAGCGCGACTCTGGATATTTCGATATCGGTGTCGCTGGCCGGCAAGCAGCTCAAGCCCGGAACGTACAACATCACAGCGGACGACGCGAGAGTGACGCTTGCGCAGAACGGCAAAGTGGTGGCCGAGGCGCCCGTGCAATGGAAGGACGAGCCGAGCAAGGCGCGGTATTCCAAGATCGTGACGCTCGGCGACCATCTCAAGGAAATCCATTTCGGCGGCAAGATGCGCTACGTCGAAATCGCGGAGTAAACAAGAGAGCGCTCGGTCCAGCCCGAACTTGCAGGGTGGACTGGCAGTTGTGAAGATCAGTTCACCGGAGAGTGCGGTCCCTGCGGACGGCTTCGTCGATCAAGGTCTCGAGTTCACGGCGCGTGAGCGTGACGCGTCCGGTGGGGCCGCCATCGGAATGGACGGAATCGATCGGAGCGGCAGGGGCCGCGGGTTGGGTATCGGCGCCGTAACGAGCGCGAGCCGCCTCCAATTTCTCGACGTCCCTCCCGGAAAGCAACACTTGCTTGCCCAGCAGTTCCGTCACGAGCGAGACACGCGCAAAATGCTCGGTGGTCTCCATGTGCAGGAAAGCGGTCAGCAGATCCGGCCCGTATGTGACCACGCCGTGATTCGCCATCAGGATCGCGTCGTGGCCCTGCACGAACGGCTCGATCTCCGCCGTGAGTTCGGCGGTCCCGGGCGTGCCGTAGGGAGCCACGGGAATACGCCCCAGCCCGATAACGAGCTCGCACAAGATCGGTTTATCGAGCGGAAGGCCGGCTGCCGCGTATCCTGTCGCCGTGGGCGGATGCGCGTGGCAGACCGCATTGACGTCGGGCCGGAGCCTGTAGATCAAAAGATGCATGGCCAGCTCGGAGGACGGCTGCCGCATCCCGCTCACGCGGCGGCCTTCGCGATCGATGACGATCAGGTCGCCCGGCTCCATCATGCTCTTGCACATGGCAGTTGCGGAGATGAGGATGCGGTCCGGGCCCAGCCGCACGGAGATATTTCCGTCGGTCGAGGCGACGTAGCCGCGCTCGTGAATCCAGCGGCCCGCGGTGCAGATGTCGCGGCGGTGTTCTTCTTCGGTCTTCACAGCACCGTGCGAGATCGAGTCGTGTTGCATTGGCGCCCCCCCTGACCCCTTTGAGCGGGGCGCCATTTACGCATAAAACCCTCTCAATTTCAAGGCTCGCGCAACGCGATCGATGGCCATGATGTAGGCGGCGATGCGGTTGTTCACGGAGTGCGCTTCCGCGTAACGCACCACCTGATCGAAGCTGTTTTCCATCACGTCCTGAAGACGTTCGTTCACTTCACTTTCGCGCCAGAAGAATCCCTGGCGGTCCTGCACCCATTCGAAGTAGCTGACCGTGACGCCGCCGGCGTTTGCGAGAATGTCCGGAATGATGAAAATTCCTTTCTTCTCGATGATCGGGTCGGCGTGCGACGTGGTGGGGCCGTTGGCGCCTTCGCAGAGAATGCGGCAGTCCACGCGGTGGGCGTTCTGCGCGGTGATCTGATTTTCCGTGGCGGCGGGCATGAGAATGTCGCAGGGGCGGAAGAGAATTTCCTGCGCCGTCGTTTTTTCTCCGCCCCCGGGGAATTCCGGCAGAGGTTTCTTCTGCGTATAAACCCAGTCGTAAAGTTTCGGGATGTCGATGCCTTTTTCGTTGTAGAGGCCACCGTGAATATCCGCCGCGCCGATGATCTTGTATCCGGCTGCGTGCATCAAGAGTCCTGCCTGCGAGCCGACGTTGCCGAATCCCTGAATGATCACGCGGCAGCTCTCCCGCTTCATCTTGAGCTTTTCGATCGCCTTGTTGCAGCAGATCATCAATCCGCGGCCGGTTGCTTCCTTGCGTCCCTGCGACCCGCCCAATTCCAGGGGCTTCCCGGTGACGACTGCCGTGGTGGCCTGATGCACGTGCATCGAGTAGGTGTCCATCACCCAGGCCATGGTTTGCTCGTTGGTACCGATGTCCGGAGCCGGGATGTCGCGCTCGGGTCCGAACCAGTCGGAGAGAGCAGCTGTGTAGCGGCGCGTGACGCGCTCGAGCTCGGCCTTCGAGAGTTTTGTCGGGTCGCAGATGACTCCGCCCTTCGCCCCGCCGAAGGGAATATTGACGACCGCGCACTTCCAGGTCATCCAGGCGGCGAGAGCGCGGACTTCGTCGAGCGAAACGTCGGGCGCGAACCGGATGCCGCCCTTGCCGGGCCCGCGGACCGTCGAGTGCAGCACGCGATAGCCCGTGAAAACTTCCAATCGGCCGCTATCCATCGCGACCGGGATGTATACGGTGATTTCTCTTTCGGGATACTTCATGTAGCGGTAAACGCCCTCTTCGAGTCCCAGCTTCTGAGCGGCAATTTCGAAGCGGGCTTCCGCCGATTCGTAGACGTTCAGCTCGCCGTGCACAGCGGTAGGCATGACATTCCCCCCGGCAACATTCTACCGAACGAGAGACCGCCAGAAGCAACGGAGCTCATCTTTCTTACCGTCGCCTGAGCCACAGAATGAAACCGAAAATCCCACCGGCGGCCAAAGCGGCAATTAGGAAGGGCCGAGCAACCGGAAGGGCCCCCCAGACCACCACAAATAGGCCGATGGAGAGAACGCCGCCGATGGCGCTGCCCGTGATGACGAGCGAACTCATGTTTGCAATGGGATCGCGCCCTTGACGCGGCTCATCGCCGCGCACGGAAGTATGATGCGATTGAATCGCCTTCATTTTTCATTCCTTCGCAGGTCGCGGCCGGTCATTTCGCGCGGCTCTGGGACGCCGAGCACGCCGAGCAGCGTGGGCGCGACGTCGCGGAGCGAGCCGCCGGGCTTCAACTGCGTGCGGCCATCCTCGGTGATCAGAATGAACGGCACGGGATTCGTGGTGTGGTACGTGTGAGGGCCGCCAGTCACGGGATCGATCATGGTCTCGGCGTTGCCGTGGTCGGCCGTGATGATCCACGCGCCTCCGCGCGGGCGGAGCGCCTGAAAGATTTTCCCCAGGCACGCGTCCACGGTTTCGCACGCTTTGATGGTGGCTTCGAGCTTGCCTGAGTGCCCGACCATGTCCGCATTCGCGAAATTCATGATGATGGCGTCGAAGTCGCCTTTTTCGACGGCCTTGATCACGGCATCGGCGACGCCGGCAGCGGACATCTCTGGTTTCAGGTCATACGTGGGAACTTTCGGCGAAGGCACGAGCACACGCTCCTCGCCCGCAAACGGCTTTTCGACGCCGCCGTTGAAAAAATAGGTGACGTGCGCGTACTTTTCCGTCTCCGCCACGCGGAGATTCTTGAATTCCAGCTCGGCGAAGACGTTGACGAGGATGTGCTCCAGTTTTTCGGGCGCGAGGATGTAGCGCAGCCACGGCCAAGTCTTTTCATACTGCGTCATGCCGACGTACACGAGATTCTTCGGACGCGAGGGATCGGGAAATTCCTTGAAGCCGGGCTCGATGAGCGCGCGCGTGATCTGGCGGGCGCGGTCCGCGCGGAAATTGTAAAAGATCACGGCATCGTCGTCGTGGATCGGGCCGCGCGGGACGGCGGGCTTGCCGGGCGCGGCTTGCGTCGTGATGACCGCAGGCAGGACGAACTCGTCAGTGACGCCTTTTTCGTAGCTCGCGCGAATCGCGGCGATCGGGTCGCTGAATTTCGCTTCGGCATCGCCATGGACCATCGCGCGGTAGGCTTTTTCGACGCGCTCCCATCGGTTGTCGCGGTCCATCGCGTAGTAGCGGCCGATGACGCTGGCGATCTGGCCGATGCCGAGTTCGCGCATCTTCTGCTCGAGCTGGCGGAGGAAGTCGATGCCGCTTTCAGGCGGCGTATCGCGGCCGTCCATGAAGCAGTGGACGAAAACTTTCTCGACCTTGTTTTCGCGCGCCATGCGCAGGAGCGCGAAGAGATGCTGGATGTGGGAATGGACGCCGCCGTCGCTCAAGAGGCCGATCAAGTGCAACTGGCGCGTGCGGCCGCGCTCCATCGCTTCGAGTAGCAGGGGCTGGCGGAAAAGTTCGCCGCTCGAGATGAGCTGTTCGACGCGCGTGATGTCCATCTGCACGATGCGGCCCGCGCCCATGTTGAGGTGGCCCACTTCGCTATTTCCCATCTGCCCTTCGGGGAGGCCGACGTATGGTCCAGAGGTGTGAATCAGCGTGTTCGGGAAATCCTTCAGCAGGCGATCGTAATTGGGCTTCCGCGCGAGTGCGATGGCGTTGCCCTTGGTTTCGGCGCGGTAGCCCCAGCCGTCGAGGACGGTGAGCACGATGGGCTTGGGTCGTTTGCTCATGGTCTCGGTTCTGTGTCGATTAGAAACGACCTCCATCCCTCATTTTCAGCAAGTTACGACCATTTCTAATCGCCGGTGTGTCGATTAGAAGTGAAGCCGGGAAGCAGGAAGCAGGGATGCGAGGACGCAAGGAGAGATCCCTCGGCTCCCGTTGGTCGCTCGGGATGACGACCCTCATCGGGTCGTCAAAAGTGTGACACTTCTTGTGTGCACCGATCGTTTGTTTTGAATGACTTAGGAGGCAAAAGACCTGGCATGGTGTGACACTTGATTTTGCCAGATTTCTGCCGGCGAACTGACCGGGCCGGACGAAAGAGGGCGCCGTCATTGGCGAGGTGCTGCCCGCCGTGGCGTCCCTTTGACCACCTTCGAGTTTTGTCCATTCAAACATGACCAAATTACGTTAGCACGAGGCGGACGTGTTGCAAGGGTGTTGTTGTGTAAAGAATCTGGAGGCACTGGAGACCGGATTTCGTGGCGGTCAGTTTCCGATCGGCGCGTTGTACGTCCAAGTGTCGCCAGGGTTATCTATGGGCGAAGCGCACAGGCACCCTTAGGCGGTGCTCGGGGCGAGAGAGTGCCTGTGCCACATACGGCAAAAGCAGATCCCTCGTCGGGCCAGAAAACGGCCCTCGCTCGGGATGACAACCTCGGTGTTGTGGCGGCACGCGGAGACCGCGCGATTTGCGCGCGATGGCTTCGGAGGTGAGGACCTTGTCTTCCGAGTACGCCGCGATTCAGGCACAATTGGAAGGGTCACGAGGCGGACCACATGCATTCGATTGGACCGATGATTCAGAGGCTGGGATACGACATCCAGTTTGAGATTCCCGCCCCGACGGCTATTGTGGCGTTGCTCAACGTGCATCCTTCCCGGGTTGGGGATCTTCACGCCCCGGACGAATTGCGCGTGGAACCTGCGGCGCAGCTTGAGAGTTATATCGATAGCTTCGGGAATCGCTGCACCCGGTTCGTTGCGCAACCGGGCACGCTCCGCTTGAGCAACTCGACCCTGATTTATGACTCCGGCCTGGCCGATCCCGTGAATCCTTATGCGCGTGAACTTCCGGTCCAGGAACTGCCGCACGATGCGCTGCGCTACCTCTACAACAGCCGCTACTGCGAGGTCGACAGATTCGCGACGATTGCACTGGAATTGTTCGGCGGGGTACCTCGAGGATGGTCGCGAGTGCAGGCCGTTTGCGACTGGGTACACTCAAGAATTCGCTTCGGATATGAATACGCCCGGCCGACAAAGACTGCCTTGGACGTGTACACAGAAAGTTTCGGAGTCTGCCGGGATTTCCAGCATCTTGCTGTCACTTTGTGCCGCGCTCTGCATATTCCCGCGCGCTACGCGACGGGATATTTGGGCGATATCGGCGTGCCGGCCTCCCCATTGCCCATGGACTTCAGCGCATGGTTTGAGGCGTATCTCGAAGATCGGTGGTGGACTTTCGACGCACGTCATAACCAGCCGCGCATCGGACGCGTGCTGATGGCGACAGGGCGCGACGCCTCGGACGTTGCCATGACAACATCCTTCGGAATCGCGAACCTGAAGCAGTTCACAGTGGTAGCCGAACAAGTGCCGCAGGGTCAAGCGAGCGGCGCTTAGGGTTCACCCGGATCAGATCTCCGCTCCCTTCCTCCATCAAGTCTTCCATCAAGGCACATTCGTCCGCCAGGGCGGACTCAGAGTAAGCGACGAGGATAACAACCGACTCGCATGGGCGCGTGTGCCGAATGGGCTACATCAGGCCAAGGATGTGTGCCGGGCGCAGCATGCTGCGCTCCTACGGAACCACCTCTTGAACGACGATCGAGATAAGTGGGCAGCTTCACGCCAAGGATGTGCGCCGGGCACGGTGTACCGTGCCCCACGACACCATCACTTGAGGAATGGTCGAGGTGGATGGGCGGCGCGGGGATGGATGGCTACGAATCACGGCAAAGGCAAAAGCGCCCGCCTGAAGGCGGCCGCTACGAAACCATCGCTTGAAGGATGATCGAGATAGATGCGTGAAGCGCGAAAATCGCGCTATCGGCGCGGCTCGCTGGAGGGCGGGACGATGCCCTTGAGGCGCAAATACACGGCGATGCTGCCATAGCATTCGTTGTCGTGGACGATGTTGTTCATGAGCGCGATGAGGCGAGGCACGGGACCGCGGAAGCTCTGAATGGGGTCATTCGAATTCGCATCGGTGAGCGCGGCGTACGCGGCATCGCAGGTGTCGAAGGAATCCTTGAGGGCGGCGACGAGATCGGCCTTCGTGGTCTTCGATCCGGCGCTTGGGGTCTTCGGCGTGCCGAGGGCGCGCGAACATCCGGCCGTCTGCGCGTCCGCGACGTGCGCGATCCATCCGCCGAAGCTGCGCTCTTCCGGAGTGGGCTGGAAAGCGTAGGCGTCATCCGGCATTTTGTCGGCGGCCTTGAGCAGGTTGTTCTTAGCCTGGTTGTACGACTGGCGAATCGCGTCGGTGACGCTCGGCGGCGCCTGACTGGGCGCCGGGGCCTGACCAAAGAGCGGCGAAGCGAGAAATCCAACAAGTCCCACCATGATGACGGCGTAGCGTTTCATCGCAGTTTCTCCTTATGAGGCCGTCGAAACCGGAAACTTCGTTGCCAGCCTCGCGGCCCAGCGGATTATAGACCTGAGTCAGCCCAGATCGGTTCAGGAAAAAGTCTTTGACCTCAGGGGCTAAAGCCCACTGGATTGAGTGCCGTTTATGTCGGAGCTGAAGCTCCGACCCCCTATGTCCAAGAACCACAGGAGAAAACGGCGCCCGCCTAAAGGCGGCCGCTACGAAGACAAGGGACAAGCCTCTACATAACCATCGCCAGCGCGATGCGACGCCGATTAATTGCTGGCGAGGGCGGAGCGGCCGGGGAAGCGGGCGGCGGAGCCGAGCTCTTCCTCGATGCGGAGGAGCTGATTGTATTTGGCGATGCGGTCGGTGCGGGATGCGGAGCCAGTCTTGATCTGGCCGGTGCCCATGGCGACGGCAAAATCGGCGATGAAGGCGTCTTCCGTTTCGCCGGAGCGGTGCGAGACGATGGCGGCGTATTTCGCCTTGCGCGCCATTTCGACGGCTTCGATGGTCTCGCTGACGCTGCCGATCTGATTCAGCTTGATCAGAATGGAATTGGCGATGCCTTCGGAGATGCCGCGGGCGAAAATCTTCGGGTTGGTGACGAAGATGTCGTCGCCGACGAGCTGGATCTTTTTCCCAGCGGCACTTGCCGCGCCGCCACCGCCGAGCTCCTTCGTGGCGAGCTTCCAGCCGTCCCAATCGTCTTCGGCAAGGCCGTCTTCGATCGAGACGATGGGATACTGGCGGACCCAATCGGCCCAGAAGGCGACGATCTGCTCGGATGTGCGCGCGGATTTATCGGATTTTTTGAAGACGTATTTCTTCGAGGCGCGGTCGTAGAACTCGCTGGCTGCGGGATCGAGGGCGATGGAGATTTGCTCGCCCGGCTTGTAGCCGGCGGCGGTGATGGCTTCGAGGACGCGCTCGAGCGCCTCCTCATTCGATTTCAGATTCGGCGCAAAGCCGCCTTCGTCGCCGACGGCGGTCGAATAGCCATTCTTTTTCAGCACGGCTTTCAGGCTGTGAAAAACCTCGACGCCCCAGCGCAGCGCTTCGTGGAAATTCGGAGCGCCGAGAGGCATCACCATGAATTCCTGGACGTCCACGGAATTATCGGCGTGCGCGCCGCCATTGAGGATATTCATCATGGGGACGGGAAGCGTGCGCGCGGAGGAATCGCTCGAATAGCGCGCGAGATACTTGTAGAGCGGCTGGCCGGAGGCCGCGGCGGCCGCGCGCGCGGCAGCCATCGAGACGGCGAGAATCGCGTTGGCGCCGAACTTCGATTTATTGGGCGTGCCGTCCGCTTCGATCATGCGGCGGTCGAGCGCGCGCTGGTCGGACGCGTCCATGCCCGTGACGGCTGCGGCGATGGCCGTGTTCACGTGGGCGACGGCTTTGAGGACGCCCTTGCCGAGATAGTGATGCTTGTCGCCGTCGCGCAATTCGATGGCTTCATGCTCGCCGGTGGAAGCGCCGGAGGGAACCGCGGCGCGGCCCAGCGCTCCGTCTTCGAGGCGCACGTCGGCCTCAACCGTGGGATTGCCGCGAGAATCGAGAATCTGACGGCCGCGCACAGCGATGATCTTTGTGGACATCATTCACTCCTGATAAAAAGTAGTGCGTAATCGGAGTTCAAGACCGCCAGCAACTACATGCTGCGAGAAAGACAGCGCAAAGGCACGCGCTTCGCGCGGCCCGTTTTGTCGGAGCTTCCCGACAAACGGCGTCGGGACGCAAACGGCGCGAAAGCTCCGACCCCCTAAGACCCCGCCCCCTTGAGCGAGCGCCAGACGTCATTCCGGCTCTTCAATCATGGATTCGGGGCGAACGACCACGACGACGCCATTGTCAGAGACGGCGTAGCGAGACCGGTCCGCTTCGAGATCGTGACCGATGACGGTGCCTTCGGGCAGCTCCACGTGGCGGTCGATGATCGCGCGGCGGATGCGGCAATGACGGCCTATGGTGACGTGGTTGAAGATGATCGACTCCTCGACGTCGCTGTAGCTATTCACGCGGACGTCGTATCCGAGCACCGACTTCGCGACGCGCCCGCCGGAGATGATCGATCCGCCGGCCACGATCGAATCGAGCGCAACGCCCATGCGCTCCGGATCGGCAAAGACGAATTTCGCAGGAGGATACTGCCGCTGCCAGCTATGCAGCGGCCAGCTTTCGTCATACAGATTGAAAATGGGCGTAACCGAGACGAGATCCATGTTTGCTTCGTGATAGGCGTCGATGGTGCCGACGTCGCGCCAGTAAGACGTGCTTTTCTTGTTTTCGTCGCGGAAGTTGTAGGCGAAGACGCGGTATTTATCGATGATCCGCGGGAGAATATCCTTGCCGAAGTCGTGCGAGGATCCGGGATTTTCGGCGTCGTCGATGAGAATGGGAACCAGGAACTGAGTGTTAAAGAGGTAAACACCCATCGAGGCGTTGACGGCGCCGGAATGCACGCGCGAGGGCTTGGGACGGGGCGGTTTTTCCTCGAAGCCGAGGACGCGCCAGTTCTCGTCGGTTTCAAGCACGCCGAATTTTCCCGCGGCGGAAACCGGATCCATCTCGATCGTCGCAACGGTCACGTCCGCTCCGGCCGCCACATGCTGCTCGAGCATCTTCTGGTAATTCATCTTGTAGATGTGGTCGCCCGACAAGATGAAGACGTAGTTCGACTGCTCGCTGCCGATGGAATAGATGTTCTGATAGACCGCATCGGCGGTGCCCTGATACCAGTGCTGCGAGACGCGCATCTGCGGAGGCAGGACCTCCATGAAATCGCCATGTCCCATCAAAGAGGACCAGCCGCGCCGGACGTGACGATTGAGGCTCAGGGCCTTGTACTGGGTCAGGACAAAGACGCGCCGCAAATCGCTATTGAGGCAGTTCGAGAGGGTGAAGTCGATGATACGATAAACGCCGCCGAAGGGCACGGCGGGCTTCGCGCGGTCCCGCGTCAACGGCCAGAGCCGTTCGCCCTGGCCGCCGGCCAGGAGAACACCAATCGCGTTGCGCATCTGCGGCATGGATCGGTTGTCCGGCAGCGCCTCCCCGGGGCAGCGCACTATTCTAGCAGCATGTCGCCCGCGCCGGAGGCCCCGCTTCCAGGGCGCGTGGAGCCAGAGGGCCGGGGCGAGGCGCAAGTCGAGGACGCGGCAGATTTACTGAGTAGTTAAAGGCCACGCCCCTTCGGGCTTAATAGACAATTTAAGTCTTGACTTGGACGGTAGCCTCCGATAGAAGGATTGGGCATTAGCCGGTTCGCGTGGATGCCGGTTACACTAACAAGAATTCCGTTAGTTCAGGTCAAACAAAGGGACGGGGGTGAATACGCGTGGCGGAAGTTGTAATTCAAGAGGGCGAGTCTTTGGAAAACGCTCTCCGGCGCTTCAAAAGGAAAGTGCAGTCGGAAGACATCATCAAGGAAATCAAGAAGCACAGCTACTACATGAAGCCCGGGGAAAGGCGTCGAACCAAGCAGGCCCTCTCGCGTAAGCGTCTCCGTAAGAAACAGCGGCGTGAGCAAGACTAGGCGACCCAGTCGTCCAAACTCATTCCAAGCAGCTTCGTGCCAGCGGGCAGATGACAACCGCGAGTATGTGCGGGCAATCATCGTGCCGCTGGCCGCGCGCTGCACCGCTAGCCCTACTTTCTCCCAGGCTCGACTCGCCGTCGACCTGGGAGCCCTTCCTATGCGAACCCGGCCCCGGAGCAGCGTATGGAATACAATGACAAGGTCCTGAAGTGTTCGGATTGTGGGGCTGAATTCGTCTTCACCGCGGGCGAGCAGATGTTTTTCGCCGATAAGGGCTTCAAGAACGAGCCGAAGCGGTGCAAGGCCTGCAAGGCAAATCGCTCGCAAGGCAATGAGATGGGTTCGGGGAACGCTCAGCGAGTGGAAACGAAAACGGTCTGCTCGCAGTGCGGGAAAGAGACCACGGTTCCTTTCAAGCCAACGCAGGGACGCCCGGTGTATTGCCGCGAATGCTTTCAGCAGCGGCGATCCATCGGCGCTTCGAGCGCCACAGTATAAATCCACAATCGCCGCGAGGCCGGCTGGCCGCAACCTGGTAAACCTCGCCTGCAACTAGGGAATTCCCGGTAACATGCCAATCGCCTGCTTGGCGCCTTTCCCGGCGCAATCGTGCCGGGAAGGGCTTTTCTGTTTTCCGGCGGGAATTCGAAAGCCTCCGATGAGCCGCGCCGTTGATTGACCTCCTTCCGATGGCAGCCTAAAATTAACCGCGGCGGGAGGCGCCACTTTCATGGACGAAAAAATACTGCGCGACTATGTTCGACGTGCGATGGACTCGCACGAGGCGCATGTCGATTGGAAGGGTGCGCTGAAAAATTTCCCGGCCAAGCATCGCGGGACGCGGCCGAAAGGCGCGCCTCATTCGGCGTGGGAACTGCTCGAGCACGTGCGCATCGCGACGTGGGACATTCTTGAGTTCAGCCGGGATGCGAAACACGTCTCGCCAGACTGGCCCGGGGGATACTGGCCGAAAAAGCCGGCGCCGCCGAATGCGGCCGCGTGGGAAAAGAGCGTCAAGTCGCTGGAGCACGATCTGGAAGAAATGGGAAAGCTGGTGACCGATCCGAAGACCGATCTCCTGGCGCGCATCCCGCACGGGTCGGGTCAGACGATCCTGCGCGAGGCGGTGCTGATCGCCGACCACAATGCGTACCATTTGGGGCAGCTCGTCCTCGTTCGCCGGCTGCTGGGTTGCTGGCCGGAAACGTAAGCCGCACTTCGCGTCCCGCCATCGAATCAGGGCATCTTATAGTTGGGATGAAAGAGGAACATACCAAGGTCCAAGGGGCACGCACGAAATGAGCGGGGAGCAAGCCATCGCGGAGTCGGCAGCTTCGAGAGAAGCGCAGGAGCGGGTGTGGGATTCGTTTCGCCGCTGGGGATACCTTCAGGCCAATCTTGACCCACTGGGAGATCTCGAGCCCGTAGCCCTGCCCGAACTGGAGATCGCGGGGCCCGAGGCGGACGCGGCCCGCCGCTTCTACTGCGGCAGCATCGGCGCCGAATTCATGCACATCCCCGACCGCGAGCGCCGCCTGTGGGTCCAGGAGCGCGTGGAATCGGAGGCGCCGGAGCCGGATCGCGCACGAATTCTCGACCTGCTGGTCCGCGCGGAGATCTTCGAGCACGTGCTCCAGACGCGCTATCTCGGCACGAAGCGCTATTCGCTCGAGGGAGAAGCATCGTTGCTCCCGCTGCTCGACGCGATCCTGAGCGCGGCGTCGGAGCAGGGCGCGGAGAAAGCCATGCTGGCGATGAGCCATCGAGGACGGCTCAACGTGATGGTGCACATCGTCGGCCGCGCCGCGGCGGACGTCTTCGCGCGGTTCGAAGACGTGGACCCGCGAAGCACCCTCGGCAGCGGCGACGTGAAATATCACCTGGGCGCCACCGGCACGTTTCGAGCGGCGAGCGGCCGCGAGGTTGGAATCCACCTGGTATCCAACCCGAGCCATCTGGAGGCCGTCGATCCGGTGGTGATGGGCCGCACGCGCGCCAAGCAGATGCGCCAGGGCGAGCACGGCCGGCGGGAAATATTGGCGATCACGATGCACGGCGACGCCGCGTTCGCAGGCCAGGGAATCTGCGCCGAGACGCTCAACATGAGCGGAGTCGCGGGCTTTACCGTGGGCGGCTCGGTGCACATCATCGTCAACAACCTGATCGGATTCACGACCGTGCCGCGGGACACCGGCTCTTCGCGCTTTTCATCGGACCTCGCCAAGCGCTTGCCCGTACCTATCTTTCACGTGAATGCGGAAGACCCGGAGGCCGTGGTGCGGGTGGGCCGGATCGCGCTCGACTACCGCTACGCGTTCGGCACGCCCGCGGTGGTCGACTTGATCGGATATCGCCGGCACGGCCACAGCGAGGTGGACGATCCCACCATCACGCAGCCGCTGCGCTACCGGAAGATCGAGGCGCACCCGCAGATGTGGCAGATCTACGCGGAGAAAATCGGCACGGATGCCGAACCGATCATCCAGCGCGTGCGCGAGGAATTGGACGCCGCGCAGGCGGAAGCGCGCGAACTCGAGAAGAGCCCCATGATGCGGAAGCTGCCGCGCTATTGGAGCAAGTTCCGCGGCGGGCGCTACGATGCCTCGCTCGAAGTGGACACGGCCGTTCCAGAGGAGTCGCTGACGGCGACCGGCGAGTCTCTGGTGAGCTATCCGGACGGATTCCACATTCATCCGAAGGTGAAGAAACTCCTCGAGCAGCGGCTCGACATGGCGCGCGGAAAGCGCGCGATCGACTTCGGCATGGCCGAGGCGCTGGCGTTCGGGTCGCTTTTGAAGCAAGGCGTGCCGGTGAGGCTGACCGGGCAGGACACCCGCCGGGGCACTTTCAACCAGCGGCATGCGGCGCTGATCGATATCGAAACCGAAGAGGAGTACGTGCCGCTCGAACACGTGGCGCGGGATCAGGGCTGGTGCGAAATCTACAATTCGCCGCTCTCCGAGGCCGCCGTTCTCGGATTCGAGTACGGCTTCAGCCGGGATTATCCCGAGGCGCTCGTCCTGTGGGAGGCGCAATTCGGCGATTTCGCAAACGGCGCGCAGATCATCATCGACCAGTTCATCGCGGCGAGCGAGGACAAGTGGAATCTTCTCTCCGGCATCGTGCTGCTGCTCCCGCACGGCTACGAAGGCCAGGGGCCGGAACATTCCAGCGCACGAATCGAGCGCTTCCTGCAACTCGCGGCGCGCGACGCCATGCAGATCTGCCAGCCCTCGACCGCGGGGCAATATTTTCACTTGTTGCGGCGCCAGGCGCTGCGGGCGTGGCGCAAGCCGCTCGTCGTTTTCACGCCCAAAAGCATGCTCCGAAATCCGGCGGCTTCCTCTCCGCTCGGCGATCTCGCGACCGGCCGTTTTCAGACCGTGATGCCTGATCGCGGCGACGGCTCGGCGGCGCGCGTGCTGCTTTGCACCGGAAAAATCGGCCACGAGCTCGAAGCCGAGCGGAAGCGCCGCCCGGAACGTTCCGCGGCTATCGTTTTCGTCGAGCAGCTCTATCCCTTCCCGGAGGCGGAACTCGCCGCGGAGATGGATCGGCACGCGAACGCGCGGGAGTTTGTGTGGGTCCAGGAAGAACCCGGCAACATGGGAGCGCACGACTTCATCGTTCCACAGCTCGAGCGGCTGGCTCGCGGGCGCGCGGTGCTTTCGGTCAACCGCTCCGCGAGCGCCAGTCCCGCCACAGGATCCGCGAAAGCGCACGAGATGGAGCAGAAAACGCTGCTCTCGCTTGCGTTCGGGATTTGACCGAAGACCTGCCCCGAGGATTTCCGAAGTTCTTCAGATCCGAGAAACGATCAAGCTGTGACCGCTGGCCAATACGGGCCGCAGCTCGTTCGATGAAAAGCCCGCGTTCCGGAACATCCGCTGATACTCAGGAAATGTGTAGGCGTCTCCCGAGGGAGTGGTGCCGAGCATCGTCATGGCGAAAGCCGCCGCGCGGGGAGGGCTGACGCGATCTTCGTTGGGAACGAAATCGAGCGTCACAACCACGCCGCCGGGAGCGAGCGCCGCGCGAATTTTGCGCAGCAGGGTCTCGATCGTGGGCGGGTCGAAGTGATGAAGGAAGTTGGTTACGAGGATCACATCGTAGCCGGAGCCGAACTCGACCTGGAAGGCGTCGCCGGGCAGGAGATGGAGGCGCGCGTCGATTCCCGCCGCCCGGGCGTTCTCTTTGGCGACCGCGAGCACCGGCGCCCAATCCTGGGCGAAGATTTCCGCGTTTGGATTGTGCTTCGCCAGCGTGACGCCGAATGTGCCGTGCCCCGCGGCGAGGTCCAGCACTTTCCATTTTTCCCCGGCGTCGGCGCCGAGGAAGCGAGCGATCTCTTCCGCGGCCAGCCGAGTCATCGGCGCCATGGAGCGCGCGAACTCCACCCAAATCGGATTTTCCGGCGAGATTGAGCCTTCGCCGGGCAGGACCGGATGCCCGCTGCGAATCGCGTCAGCGAGGTTCATGAAAGCGGCGACGGTGCCGGGCAGCGTGAGAAAGCCCGCGGTCTCCCCCTGATATGAGGGCGAACGCCGGTCGAGAAACATCGCCGAGTCCGGCGTCAGGGCATAGCGGTGGTCCTGCTTGTTGAGAAATCCGATGAGCGTAAGGTAGTCGCAGAGAATCCGCACGCCGCGTTCGGCGGCGCGGCAACGCTTCGCGAGAGCCGCGGCCGTATCGGCGCCCTCGCCGATTGCGGTGAATACATCCAGCTCAATTCCGGCCCTGAGCGCCGCGGTGTTCTGGTAGGCGTTCAACGTGTGATAGACGAGATTCCGATCCGGCTGTGGGGCGACTGTCTGCGTGGCCATGATTTGCCTTTCGATCGAGGACGATTGCGCTCTACTGCGCTTGCGAATTCTGCGCGAAGCACCAGTGTACGAATTCCGGCGTGTAGCGTTCGCTGACCGCGGCCGGGACGTCGGACTCGCTCATCTGCTGGAAATCGAAATCAATCTGACCATCGGGATGCACCGCGCCGGTGAGGAAACCATAGGCGTTGGTCAGTGCTGCATGCGCGGAGCTTTTCTCCAACGGCAATCTATAGCGCTCCGCCCCGGCCGTCCCGACAATCCATCCGGGCAGGACGCCGCCGTGCGCGCGCCAGTAATCGGTGTTGAAGATGCCATCCATGAAGTAGTGCGAATGGCTGGCGAGTACGTACACGTGCTTGTGCGCCGTGTTTTGAGCCTGGAGGAGATCGGCGTACACGCGGCGGCCCGTATCGGTGCCGCCGGGCGATTGATTCATGCTGTGATCCTTCGAGATGCTTTCGGGGAGCGCTTCGTGCATGCCCACGACAATCGCGCGAATCCGGCTGCTGGAAGAGTCGGAGGCCAGAGTCTTCTCAAACCAATCGATTTGCGGCTGATCAAACTGATTCTGCGAGGAGTTGTCGAGATTGATGAAGTCCACGCCGCCCGCCGACCAGTGATAGTACGTCTTGGGCTGGCGATCGGTAGGATCGTCCTGCAACCGCTGCGCGCGCAGATTCGGAGCGTCGATCCACCGGGCGAACTGGACTGCGAACTCCGCCTGCGTCTTCGGAGCGACGGTTTCATGGTTGCCGATTCCAAGATACACGCGAAGCGCTCCGAACGGCGCGATCTGGCTGTCGATAAAATCCTTCCAGGCGAGCGCCTGATAGTCCGGCAAGGCGAGCGGCGCGGAGAGATGCTCGGGCTGGTGCGCAATGTCTTCGTCTACCTCGCTGATCTTGCGAAAATCGCCGAGGTGCCAGTAGAAGATCGCCCCGCTCTGCTTTACACCGGCGGCGATTCCCGGCATCACGACGTCGCCGCAGTTGCGTGAATCTCCTGAAGCCGCGAACTTCCAGGGGCGCGGCCGCGGTCTTGAGGCGGGGGCGGACGGGTTGCTGCTGGTTTGCGCCTCCAATGAGGCGGGAGGTAGGCTGAGGGATATCAGCACAAGAGCCCCCGCGATCAACAGCATGGATTTTCTCATCGGCCCTCCGCGAGAGACCTGGCCATGGCTCGACAGGCAAATGCACTTCGAGCGAGGCACGACATTGTGCCGCGATGCGGGTGCGATGGCAACAGCGGCCATTACGCCTGCGTAGCGCGTTCGATTGAGGGGCGTGGAAACACCCGCTGAGGGGGTTACACTCGTTGGGGCCGGATGAACTGCGGTCCACATTCCGGCTTGTAGTAGATCGAACGGGCGAAACGCTGCGCCGGAAGCGCGGCGCCGCTCGCACGCTTTACCGCGGAGGCAGCGATGAAGCGCATCTTGGTGGCGGACGATGACCGCACGACCCGGCAGTGGCTTGCGCAGATTCTGCGCGCCGAGAAATTCGCGGTGTCCACGGCGTCCGACGGCCGCGCCGCCTGGAAGCAACTCCAGAAAACGAAATTCGACCTCGTCCTGCTCGACGTGTGGATGCCGCGCATGAACGGCATGGAAGTGCTCGCGGAGATGCGCGGGATCCGGTCACGCCCGAAAGTGATAGTGCTGACGTCCGACGATACCCCGCAAACGCTTCTTTCTTCGATCCGGGAGCACGCGCATCACCATATTACGAAGCCGGTCGGGCGGGACGAGCTGGTGTCGCTGGTGCGGGAATCGCTCGCGAAGAAAACGCGCGTGCCGCCGATCGAGGTGGTTTCCGCGCGTCCGGAGTGGGTGGAGCTGCTGGTCCCATGCTCGCTGGAGGCGGCCGAACGCCTGGAAGCGTTTCTGATACAGCTCGACACGGGGCTTCCCGAGGACGTGCGCAACGCGGTCGGGCAGGCGTTCCACGAGCTGTTGATGAACGCGATCGAATGGGGCGGAAAACTCGATCCCAAGCGCCGGGTCCGCATCTCGCACCTGCGCGCAAAGCGCATGGTGCTGTATCGCATCGCCGATCCGGGCGCCGGATTCAAGTTCGCCGGGCTCGACCACGCCGCGATCGCGCATGCCGACGAACCCACGAAACACGGCCAAATACGCGAAAAGAAGGGATTGCGCCCGGGGGGATTCGGATTGCTGCTCGTGAAGGCGAACGTGGACGAACTCCTCTACAACGAAGCGCAAAACGAAGTCGTCTTCGTAAAATACCTCGATTAGCGCTGTTCCTCAGAGCGTGCCGCCGAAAGATTAGTCCGTGTGGTACTTCGGTAACATTGCCGCCGCCAGTTCCGGGAGCTATCTTGGGCTCGAAGGTTGGGAGAGACTCCGGTCACACGGGCTACGGGAAGGGTATATATTCCGCCAGTAATCGGTTTCTGACGTGATCCGGAAGTGATGGTGTCCAACCATCTTGATCGGCTCAGCCGCGGGACTCGGCCGATCGCCAGCATGTCGTCCCGCGATGAAAGCTCGGTGGAATCCGAATGATCGTGGCACTCATTTGCGTCATATCGCTGGCAGCGCTCGGGCAGATTTTTGTGTCGTACTGCCGGTCGGCGCTCGCTTCCGCCAGAAAGGCGGACCTATCGGAACGCTTCCTGGCCGTGGCGGGCATCGAGAGCAAGAACATTCCCGCAAACGACTTCGACCGAATTCTGGAGCTCGTGCGCCTCTGCCCGGATTACGAGGACGGCCGGGGGGAGATACGAGCCGTCGGAGTCTATCGCAATCTTTTGGAAGTCCTGGGCCGCGTATCGCGGACCGCGATGCCGAAGCTGGCGGCGTGGTCTGAACAAGAGCGCCAAAGCTGCTCCTATTTTGCCGCCGTCGTGCTCGACCGCTGCATATCGTCGAGCCGCGAACTGTTTGTCCAGCATGCGAGTGACCGGCTGTAGCGAGCCCGATCCCGGCTCTCCCCTCCCGCAGGCGCTCGACCCTTTCCCAAACCGCTGCTACCATGGATTCAAGCCGGCAATGCCGGCTCGAAGATCGATGTCCGTGACACCGCTCGAACAACGCGTTCTGGAGAATCTGCGCAGCACACGAATGCTGACGCCCGGCGATCGTGTGGGCGTAGCCGTGTCGGGTGGCGCGGACTCGGTCGCGCTGCTTCGAGTGATCGAGGGCCTGCGCGACAAACTCGGAATCACGCTTGTCATCGTGCACTTCGATCATCTCCTCCGCGGCGCCGAATCGGATGCGGACGCCGAGTTTGTGGCCGACCTGGCACGCGCGCGCGGGCTTGAGTGGATTGTCGATCGGGAAGATGTCTCAGCGGCAGCCGCGCGACACAAGTGGAACCTCGAGGACGCCGCCCGGCGCCTGCGCTACGCGTTTTTCGAGCGCGTGGTCGAGGAAGGCCGCGCCACGCGCATCGCCGTGGCGCATACGGCGGACGATCAGGCCGAAACGGTTCTCGCGCACCTGCTTCGAGGCACCGGCCCGGCGGGCTTGGCCGGAATCTATCCCACCGCCGGTTCGATCGTGCGGCCGCTGCTCGGCGAACGGCGTGAGGATCTCCGGAATTACTTGCGAGAGCTCGGCCAGGACTGGCGCGAGGATTCGACGAATCGCGACCTGCGCCGCGTACGGGCCCGGATTCGCGAGCAACTCTTGCCTATGCTCGAGCGCGATTTTTCTCCTCACACTGCGTTGCACCTTGCTGGACTGGCGCGTCTCGCGCGCGAGGAAGAAGTATTCTGGGGCGCGCTCGTAGAGGATCGCTTCCGCGCGCTCGTGAGGGCCGATCGTGGAAAACCGCGATTCGGGATTCGAGCGCGAGACCTGCTCTTGCCGCTGGAATTGTCTTCCGCCACGGGGCCGGCTCCGTGGCGCGCGCTAACCGAACGCCTGATTCGCCGTCTATATCGTGAATTGCACGGAGACTTGCATGGGCTCACGGCCGAGCACGTCGAACGCGTGATCCATCTCGCCTCCGAGTCCGCGAGCGGGCGGCGCATCGAACTCCCCGGCGGCATTCTGGTCGAACGTAATTTCGATGAGCTGATTTTCGTGCGCGCCGGACGCTCCTCGCACGATCGAGAAACCTCGGCGCGATCGAATGCGTACCGATATGTTGTGAGCCTTCCGGACCACGGCGCGGCGACTGTTTCCGTTCCAGAACTGAAAAGCCGCTTCTGCCTGAAAGTGATTGACTGGCCTATCGCGGAGCGCGACACTAAAAGGGAGGGCGCGGTACTAGATGCCGACCTGCTCCGTGCCCCGTTGGTCCTGCGGAACTGGCGGCCGGGGGATGCGTATCAGCCCCGGGGGCGCCGTCAGCCCCAGAAACTGAAGGAAATGTTCCTGGCGGGACGCGTGCCGGTTCGCGACCGGGCCTGCTGGCCGGTGCTCGAGAGTGGCGGACGCGTGGCGTGGGCCCGCGGCATGCCGCCCGCGGAGGCGTTTTGCGCGCGAGAAGGCACACGTGCCGGGGTGGTGATTGAGGAAGACCACCTTTGAGGGATCGATGAAGGTCGCGTTTACGCGGCAGCGGCTTGCGACGCGCGTGAGCCAATTGGGTCGCGCCATTTCGAAGGATTACGCAGGCCGGACGGTTGACGTCGTTGTAGTGCTCGAAAATTCGTTCTTGTTCGCGGCCGATCTGGTGCGGGAAATTTCGCGCCCAGTGCTGTGCCACTTTGTGCGGTCGGAAATTCGCGACGTGCGGTTGGCTGGACACGATTGCCGCGAGATTTTTTTCAGCGAGGCGCCGGCGCTTCGCGGCCGCGACGTTCTCTTAGTAGACGCCGTGCTCAATACAGGCGTCACGCAGGATTTCCTGTTGAAGCGGATCGAGGAAGGCCGGCCGCGGACGCTACGCATGGCGGTGCTGTTCGACAAGCCGGCGTCGCGGAAAGTAAATCTAAGGGCTGAATACACTGGCTTCGCTGCCGCATCTAAGGATTGGGTGGGTTACGGACTGAGCGGCGAGTCCGGTCTTTACCGGAACCTTCCGTATGTGGCGGCGCAGGGGCTCCGCACAGGCAGCCGGGTGCGGCGTTCGGACGCTCGCAGGAAAGCATCAAAAGGGTGAGGTAACACGGTGAACTCAACAGTACGCAACATTTTGTTCTGGGTAATGATGATCGCGCTCGCGGTCGTGTTGTGGCAGATGGCATCGAGGCCCGGCACTACCGCTCATGAAGACGAGCCCAACTACACGAACTTCCTCGCCAAGGTTGACAGCGGAACCGTCAAGGACGTCACGATCTATCTTTCGCCCAACAGCGCCGAACTCCAGGGCGAATACCGCGACGGCAGCAAGTTCCGCGGCGTGACCGTCGCGAACACCGCGATTCCGGACGTCACGAAAGCCTTGCAAGATAAAGGCGTGCTCTACAACTACAAAGAGGTCAAGGAAGCCAACTGGCTCACCCTGGTCATCAATCTCGCGCCGTTTATCCTGATCATCGCGATCTGGATCTTCATGATGAGGCAGATGCAGGCGGGCGGGAATAAGGCGCTCAGCTTCGGAAAGTCCCGCGCTCGATTGCTGACCGCACAGCAGAAGAAGGCCACGTTCAAGGATGTGGCGGGGATCGACGAGGCCAAGGAAGAGCTGTACGAAATCATCGACTTCCTGAAGGATCCTCAGAAATTCCAGAAACTCGGTGGACGCATCCCCAAGGGCGTACTGCTCGTCGGGCCTCCGGGCACTGGCAAGACTTTGCTTGCCCGGGCGATTGCCGGCGAAGCCAACGTTCCGTTCTTCTCGATCTCGGGCTCGGATTTCGTGGAAATGTTCGTTGGCGTGGGCGCAAGCCGCGTGCGCGATCTTTTCGAGCAGGGCAAGAAAAACGCTCCTTGCATCATCTTTATCGACGAGATCGATGCCGTCGGACGCCATCGCGGAGCGGGCCTGGGCGGCGGGCACGACGAGCGCGAGCAAACGCTGAACGCATTGCTCGTCGAAATGGACGGCTTCGAATCCAACGAAGGCGTGATCCTGATTGCGGCCACAAACCGGCCGGACGTCCTCGATCCCGCGCTGTTGCGGCCGGGGCGTTTTGACCGGCGCGTCGTGGTGCCGCGTCCGGACGTGAGAGGGCGCGAGGAAATTCTTCGCGTGCACACGCGCAAGGTGCCTCTCTCGGAAGACGTGGAACTGTCGGTGATCGCGCGCGGCACTCCGGGCTTTTCGGGCGCCGACATGGCGAACCTCGTGAACGAGGCGGCGCTGTGGGCGGCCCGCCAGAACCGCAAATTCGTCATGATGGTGGATTTCGAGATGTCCAAGGACAAGGTCCTGATGGGCGCCGAGCGGAGGTCCCTGATTTTGTCGGACGAGGAAAAGAAAAACACGGCGTACCATGAGGCGGGCCACGCGCTGGTCGCCGCGATGACGCCGGGCGCGGATCCATTGCACAAAGTGACGATCATTCCGCGCGGCATGGCGCTGGGCGTCACGATGCAACTGCCCATCGACGACAAGCACACTTACACGAAGGAATTCCTCGAATCGCAGCTCGCCGTCCTGATGGGCGGGCGCGCCGCCGAAGAGATTTTTCTAAATCACCTGACGACCGGCGCCGGAAACGATATCGAGCGCGCCACGGAAATTGCCCGGCAGATGGTTTGCGAGTGGGGCATGAGCACGCTGGGTCCGCTGACCTTCGGGAAAAAAGAGGAAGCGATTTTCCTCGGCCGCGAAATCGCGCAGCACCGCGACTATTCCGAGGACACGGCGATCAAGATCGACGTTGAAGTGCGCAGCATCGTTGGCAGCGGATACACGCGGGCGCGCACGATTCTCGAGACTCATCGCGACACGCTCGAAAGCATCGCGCGGGCGCTGCTCGATCGCGAGGTGCTCGACGCCACCGAACTGAAGCTCCTGATGGAAGGCAAGCCGCTGCCGGAAAAGCTGCCGCCTCCTCCTGTTGCGCCGCCGGTGGCGACAAGGGAGCCGCAGATCAGTCTGCGCCCCGAGCCGCGGTCGATTCCCGGCCTCGCCAAGGGCGAGAAGCCAGCCCCGGCGTAGTCCTTTATCCCATCAACGTGTTTACGGAAGGGGCGCTGAAGGCAGCGCCCCTTTTTTGTTCTTCGCTGAGCGCGCGTTAATCAGGACTTAGGCGGCGGTTCTACCCCGATCAAGACCGCGGTAATCAGCGTTTGACTTCAAAGGTCTCAACCAGTTGCAGAAAGGTGTGGAAGTTCCCAAACTCTTCTAAAGTGAGGCCGAGCGTATCCCCGTCAAACGTAATCGCGAACGTTCGAGAGCCAGAAATGGCATAAACGTCTTCCATGAGCACACGCTTTCCAAAACCTCGTACGCTGTATCTGGCCGCACGCGACACGGAAGTTTCGGGCTCACTCGGACCGCAGTGCGCATGGAACAATCCGAAGCAGTTTCGGAGTCGCCAATTCGTGCTAATCCCGTCTACATCCACTTGTCGATCGAGGCGCTTCTGCCGTGGCTCATGTTCGCCACCTGGAAAAAGGCATTGGCCTGGCCGCCGCAAACGACGAAGTTAATCTGTTTCGCTGAGACGAAGAACGGGATCATCGCATCGTCCGGAAGCTTGTACCAAGTCGCGTAGGGCTCTCTGCCTTGCAGCGCGAGCGGATACAAATGAAAAGAGGCCAGGAAGGACTCCCGAAAATCCTTCACCGTGCGCTGCGTCTTCTTGAATACCCATTCGGTGAGCTTCTCCTTGGTGTCGTATCCCTGTTCCACCAGACGCTTCGCCACCAGCGGATCGCAAATAACGAGCGCACCCGACCCGCCCACCATGGATTGGCACATGAAGCTGATCTGCTCGTCGAACATCGCAATTTCGGCTCCCGCGCCCCTCGCGCCGTGACCCTGGCGAATGTCCGGTCCGCCGAATATGCTGACGACGTTTTCCTCGGGTTTGAATCCGAACTGCACGTGAAGGGGAGTCCATGGGCTGTTCTTCTCGTCCTCCGCGATCACGAGGTTGTTGTAGTCCAAATTGTTTCCCTGGCCGCCTTGATAGGTGTCGCCGGGTATACCGCCGTTGGTGAGGTTCTTGCCCATCAACGTCCACGAGCGCCCAATGGTGGCGTTGGACTGGGCGAAGGGGCTGAGCGCGCCGAGACCGTAATTCATGTTGAGCTTGTCGCGGATCGGGCCGTTGATCACGATTGAGGTGCTCGACGACGTGGTGGAGCCGAAGAGCCCCAATGGGCCCACAGACGCCATGGCAAGCACCACCGGAAAAAATTCCGGCCTGCATCCCGCCATCACCGCGTTCACAGCGACCTGCCTCACCGTGTACCCCCACCGCGCGGACGTATAACCCACACCTTGGACCGGTGTCCTGAGCACTTCGTCGGGACTGTGGCTCGTCCCCTTGAGCATCGCGTCCACTTTCTCTTCCGTGGGAGTGACGATCGGCAAGTAATCCGTCATTCCATTATTCATGAAGATTTCTTGCAGGTTATCCGCGGTATCCGGACCGAAGGTAGCCGCCCCTGCCGCGATGGATTGCATCCCGGTCTTCATCTCGTCCGCCGAAAGCGGCACGGTCAGGTCGTCGATGATCTCCTTCATGATTTGCTTTCCCGATACCGGGTCGGGATTTACCAGATATGCGGCGAGCTCCGCGTCTGTCTTGCCCCCGACAGGGTGAGGAGTAAACACTTGACGCAAGTGCGGCATGCCATCCCTTGCCGCGGTGAGGTTCGCCAATTCCGTGTAGGCCCTGGTGCACATCGGAATTGCAGGGACGCCCATCTTCTCCATCGTTACGCAGTGACTCACGGTCGCTGGGGAGCAGCCTCCTCAATGCCCAATGGCCATAACAGTCGCGTAGGCGTTTGCCTTGATTTCCGCCCAGAGCTTCGGGTCATCCTCGGCATATCCGCCGGCCTTTTTGCGGAAGACGGTCTTGACGCCGGGCATGTTCTGCTGAAACCAGGCCTGCATTTTCTTCAGGAGCGTCTCGCTGCCAAGGAAACTAGTGGCGTCGACCACGTAGATGGTCTTCCCGTCGAGGGAGCTGGCGCGAGGAGCCATCGAATAGAGCTGTATAGCCGGCGGAGTGCCTTTTGGACTAACCGCCAAAATCTTCGGCTCGCTTCCCGCGCCGCTGTGCGCGCCTTTTTTCTTTTGGTCCGCCTCCACCTGCGAGCCCGCCAGAAGCGCCGGAGACATACCCAGCAACGACAGCAGGTTTCGTCTGTTAACCTTCATGGATCGACTGCCTCCTACGTCTTGGCGATTTTGCCCGCATTATCGAATTCAGCCTACGGCAAACTGAAAGCCACGAAGCAGTTGCCGGAGGCTCCGATCAGATATTGCTTGCCGGCAACTTCATATGTAATGGGATTTGATTCAGCATTCGCTCCGCCAACGGTAAATTCCCACAGGAGCTTGCCGCTTGCGGAGTCGAGCGCGAAGAAATTGCCTTCGTCCGTTACAGCAAAAACAAGGCCGCCCGCAGTCGCAAGCGTGCTGGTCTCCGCGGGGGATAGCATACGGTACTCCCACTTCAATTTGCCGGTCATTACTTCGAGGGCGCGAATCGCACCGTAGGAGTCGTCTCCAGAAAGAGCGTTTCGTCCGCCACCACCGAAATCGGGAAAGTTAACTTTGGGCTGGCCTTGCACGGTGTATGCGCCAATTTCACGAGCCGAGACATAGAAAAGTTTCGTCTGAGGGCTGTAGGACGGGCTGTTCCAATTCGTGCCACCGTGGCCATCGGGATAAACCAAACTCCCTTCAGGAGTCGGCTCTGTATTGGGCAACAGAATCGGCCGCCCGTTCTTGTCGAGCCCTTTCGCCCAGGTTTGCGTCACGAAGGGGACGCCGGCCACGAAGGCGCCCGTTACACGATCCAACACGTAATAGAATCCGTTGCGATTCGCCAGCGCCAAAAACTTTCTGGGTTTGCCGTCCACCGTCTCGTCGAACAGCACGGGAACTTGGATTGCATCCCAGTCATGCGTATCGTGGGGCGTGAACTGGAAATACCATTTCATCTTTCCCGCGTCTGGATCGATGGCAAGCACCGAGTCCGAGTAGAGGTTGTCCCCCTCCCTGTTGCGGCCGTTGTAGTCAGGGGCGGGATTCCCGGTAGTCCAATACAAGAGGTTCAGTTCCGGGTCGTACGATCCGGTGCCCCACGTACCTGCACCGCCCGTGCCGGACATGTCTTTTCCCCACGTTTCCGAGCCGGGCTCGCCCGGACTTGGAATGGTCCACACACGCCAGAGGCGCTTTCCGGTCTTCGCATCGTAGGCGTCCACGAAGCCGCGAATCCCGACGTCTCCTCCGGAAATCCCAACAATGATTTTTCCATCGAGCACACGAGGCGCGCCCGTCATGGCGTAGCCTTGATTGTTATCGTCCACGTGGACATTCCATCTCACGGCGCCTGTGGTGGCATCGAGCGCGACAAGGTGCGCATCGAGCGTTTCCGCATAAACGGTGTTGGCAAAAACTGCCACTCCGCGATTCGAACGGTGCACTCCAATGGTGTAAATCTTTTCCGGAAGCTTGGGCGACCAGCTCCAGATCTTCGTACCGAAGCGCGCATCGAGAGCGGTAACCGTGCTCAGCGGTTCCGTGACGTACATGATTCCCGACACCACAACGGGAGATGACTCAAACGGCTGAAGAGGGCGGTTGGGCTGGTAGATCCAGGCCGGCTTGAGGCTGTGAACATTTTCGCGGTTGATCTGCGTGAGCCTTGAAAAGCGCTGCGACTGATAATTGCCGCCGTACATCAGCCAGTCTTGCGGCGTGGCGTCGGCGTGCAGCAACTGCTCGTAGGTCACGTCCTGTGCAAGTAATCTCGCCGGAGCCGACAAAAGTGAAACAGCAAACACAAGCGCATAGAGGGAGATCTTCATTGTGCGCTCTTCAAGCTCATAAGATAGGCGACCAGGTCATCCAACTGCGCTGCGGATAAGGTGTCCTTGAAGCTCGGCATGAAACTTTTCCCAGGCTCCTTTTCCAAGGAGCGCAGTTCAGGCTTCCGGAATCCGTGAAATTTTCCACCGGCATCCTTGAGGACAATCGTGAACGAGTCTTCACCAACGCGCACGCCTTCAACCACGCGTCCGTCCTTTTCGACAGCACGGTACATCAGATATTGCGTCCACTTGCTGCCAAAGGCACCCTCTCCCACCTGGGGCAAATTCGCGCCGGGATCTTGCAATCTCGCCTTCAAGTTCGTGGCTCCCCGCACAGCGCCAACCCGGGTCAGGTCGGGTCCGATGCTGCCACCCTGGCCGGCGATCATATGGCAAGCCGAGCAGCCGCTGGAGTTGTAGAGGGCTTCGCCCTTTTTGGGATCGCCGGTTGCTACGCCGGAGGCTATCGTGCTGTCCATCGTTCGGAGATACGCCACGATGTTTGCCGATTCTTTTTCCGAGACGGTGGAAGATCCCGGCATTGCGGTGCCCGCGATTCCTCTCCGGATGATGCCTTGCACCGTTGGATCGCCTAAGCGGGCCGGAACGCCGTGAAGATCAGGACCGTCGCCACCGCCGGCATCCGCTCCGTGACACGCAGAGCAGTTCTGCGCAAATAGTCGCTTGCCTTGTTCAAGATCGACCGGCGCGGCCGGCGAGGCCGCAGAAGGGGAAGAGACCTGCGCAGTCTGAGATTCCTGGCCTATGGCCTGGGAAACGTGAAACGCATTCGAAGTCAGAATCCACGCCATGAAAACCAAAGCAACAAGCCGGAAGCACCTGCCCGCATTCACACAACCCCCCTACTCACCCTTCGCCTGTCCCTTGCCAAAGTTCTCGCCAGCTGGGAGATAAATAACATAGAGGCCGCCCCGCCGCCAGCGTTCCGTTATAACTCCGACCACGTTCAACGTGTTTTTGCTCTGGTTCAGAGCGCTCTTCTGCTTCATCCGTACGCTTTCGCAGAAAGCCGTTTCTGAGCTCCTAACCTAACTCCCGATCAGTCGGCCGCTCGACAATTATCGTCGGCCCCGACTTCCGAGCGGCCACATGGACGTATAGTCGGATAATCGGAAACTGACCCACTTCCGACCGCCCGGCCAATTCTCCTTTGTTCTCGATTTGGCGTAGAATGGCGCCATGGCGCAAAAGCCAGCGGACACATTCGAAGTCAATTGCCCCTGCTGCAGCGCAAAGCTGACCGTGGATCGAGGTCTGGGCGCCGTGCTCGCGCACGTCGCTCCGGTGAGACCGCCGTCGATCGATCTCGACGACACCGCCCGCCTGCTACGCGAACATGAGGATGCCGTGGAAGCGAAATTCCGGGCATCCGTGGAATCCGAGAGAACGAAGGAAGATGTGCTGGCGCGCAAGTTCGCCGAGGGCTTGAAGAAGGCGAAGGACGCGCCCGTCGAAAAGCCCCTCCGCGATTTCGACCTCGACTGAACCCTCCATGCGATGGCTGCTCTGCTCCGGGCTCCATGAAAGCAGGGCGGCGGGGTCGCAGTATTTCCGGTTCTTGCCTGTTCTAGTTTCCCTGACCATGCTCTCGATTGCGGTTTCACCCGCCGGGGCGCAATCACAACAAGCGAAGAAGGCAACGCGTCCCCGCCCGCTCGATCAGGGAATCACTTGGCAGCGCGACCCGGCCACGGGTGAATTGCGCGCCGTGGCAGGAGGCGGCTCGCGCGGTGCAACCGGCACCAGCGCGGCGGCCGGACTGCATCCGATGCAAGTGTTCACGCAGATGGTTCCCGTGACCTGCGTCGTATCGACACCGGACGGAACGGCCGTGCCCGGCCTGCGGCGCGAGGATTTTCGCGTCTTCGATAATGGCGCGGAGCAGCCGATCGCCTACTTCGACGCCTCGAGCGCGCCGGCGAGCGTGGCGCTCGTGATCGACGCAAGCCCCAGCGTGCTTCGCGACTCGGAGGAGATGAAGCGCGCAGCCGACGCCTTGATCGACGCGCTCGCACCGCTCGACCAGGCGGCCGTGGTCGATTTCTCTGCGCACACCTACTTGCAGCTTCCGTTTTCCGATGCGCGCGAGCAGATTCGGCGCGCGGTCGCTCGCGTGGACGTCCGGGCGCTTCTGGGCGATACCGGAGGCTCGAACATCTATCAATCCGTGTATCTCGCGGCGCGGGAGCTTTTTCCGGGACGCACCGGCCGCAAAGCCATCCTTTTGCTCACCGACGGGCAGGACAGCGGCCTCGGCCTCAGCTTCGATCCGGCCAGCGCCGCGCCGCAGCCGGGCCAGGCCGGCGACCGGCTGACGTTCGATGACGTCGCTCGTAAGCTTGCCGCCGAAGACATCCAGATTTTCGCGGTTTCGACCGAGAATCGCCCGAAGGTGATGACGCCCGAATGGCTCGCGGCGCATGAGAGCGCAACGCTCGTAACGCCGGACGCGCGCTCCTCCGGCATTCCTCCCTACACGCTCTACCTTGCCGAACTTGTTCGCCGCACAGGGGGACAACTCTATTTCCTGCGCGAGTCGCAGACCATGGCGGACACGTTTCGGAAGATCGCGGAGAAAGTTCGCGCGGAGTACAGCCTCGGATTTTATCCCGCTGCGGGCGCGAACGCCCAAGGCACACGCGCGGGCTGGCATTCGCTCCGAGTGGAAGTGGTGGATGAGCCGGGCGTGCGCGTCTCGCACCGAGCCGCGTACTACGTTCCCGCGACGCCTTGACTCAGCATTTCGATCGGTTGGCCTTATCGTTTCGAGAAAATCGTGATTCAATAGCGGCCGTGTTCCAGCGGAAGACATTCCGGTTGCGGCTGCCGTCGCGCACACTGGCTCTCGGTGAGCGCACGCTCATCATGGGCGTGCTCAATATCACTCCGGATAGCTTTTCAGATGGAGGCCTTTATCTCAATGTCGATGCGGCCGTCGCCCGCGCTCTCGAAATCGAACGCGCCGGGGCGGACATTCTCGACATCGGCGGCGAATCCACGCGGCCGGGCTCCGAGCCTGTTTCGGCATCCGAAGAGATGCGGCGAATCCTTCCCGTGCTAGAAAGATTGCGCGGGCACTTGAAGATTCCGATTTCCGTCGATACGAGCAAAGCGGAAGTCGCCGAAGCCGCCGCATACCAGGGCGCCGAGATCCTCAACGACGTGACAGCGCTGCGCGCGGACCCGCGCCTGGCCGAAGTCGCGCGGCAGCGCAAATTGCCGCTCATCCTGATGCACATGCGCGGTGAGCCGCGCACGATGCAGAAATTGCCTTTCGCGCGCGACGTGATGCGGGACGTGGCGGCCGGTCTGCGCCGTGCGGTTGCCATGGCGCGCCGCGCGGGCGTCGCGAAATCGCAGATCGTCCTCGACCCCGGCATCGGATTCGGCAAAAGCGCCGCACAAAATTTCGAGTTGCTCGCAAGACTGCCCGAGCTCGCGCGTCTCGGTTTCCCGCTGCTGGTAGGCCCCTCGCGAAAGTCGTTTATCGGAAAGGTGCTCGGCGAAGTGGAGAAAGACGAGCGAGTTTGGGGCACGGCCGCGACGGTTGCCGCATGCGTGCTCGGAGGAGCGCACATCGTTCGCGTGCACGATGTCGCCGAGATGGTGCAAGTCGCGCGCGTCGCGGACGCCGTGCTGCATCCCGGATCGGTTGCGGCCAGGTCCGGCTCGAAATGAGGGCCGCAACAGAGGCTGCGATGTCACCGGAGCAGCGCGCCAATTCGCGCAATGCGGTGCTTGCCGGATTTCTCGGCTGGACGCTCGACGCCTTTGATTTTTTCATCCTCACGTACGTCCTCGTTCAGGTGGGCGCTGAATTCCACAAGTCCGTCGCCCAGATGACGATGACCATCACCGCCAGCCTGATGATGCGGCCCGTCGGCGCGGTGATCTTCGGGCTGCTGGCCGACCGCTACGGGCGCCGCTTGCCGTTGATCCTGGACGTGCTTTTCTATTCCGTGGTCGAGGTTCTTTCGGGCTTCGCGCCGACGTACCGGACGTTTCTTATTCTGCGCCTGCTCTACGGCATCGGCATGGGAGGTGAATGGGGAGTGGGCGCCTCGCTGGCGATGGAATCGGTTCCGGCAAAGTGGCGCGGGGTTCTTTCGGGCGTTTTGCAGGAAGGCTACGCGCTTGGCAACTTGCTCGCGGCCGTCGCATTTTGGACCGTCTTTCCGCACTGGGGATGGCGGCCGATGTTTTTTATCGGCGGCTTGCCGGCGCTGCTCACGCTCTTCATACGCGCCAAAGTGAAGGAAAGCGACGCGTGGAAGGCTTCGGCAGTCTCGAAAATGCACTGGCGGGATTATTTCCGCGCCGTGGCGATGAATTGGAAGCGCTTCCTGTACCTGGTCCTGTTGATGACCATGATGAATTTCATGTCGCACGGCACGCAGGACCTCTACCCCACGTTTCTTCAGCAGCAGCATCATTTCGGCGCGCGCGCGACGGCCATCATCAGCGTGATATCCATGGTCGGCGCAATTACGGGCGGGATTCTCGTAGGGTTGATCTCGGACCACTTCGGCCGCCGCCGCGCGATGGCGGCGGCTGCCCTGCTCGCGCTACTGCTGGTGCCGGCATGGGTTTTTGCGCCGAGCATGCTGTACATCGCCGGGGGCGCCTTCCTGATGCAGTTCATGGTGCAGGGCGCCTGGGGAGTGGTCCCGGCGCACATCAACGAACTCTCTCCAGGCGCGTTGCGAGGATTTTTCCCCGGCTTCGCCTACCAGCTCGGGGTTCTTTTCGCTTCGAGGGCGTCGAACTTCGAGGCGCTGATGACCCGCCAATTCACATACGCGCAGGCCATGGGGTTGTTTGCGGCGGTCGTGTTTCTGCTCGGGGCGATTGTGATCGCCGCCGGGCCCGAAGCGCACCGCATCTCATTCGGCTCATCCGAGACCGTGCGGCCAGACGTGTGACGGCTTTTGCTGAGGGCGAATTGAACTATCGCCGGGCACCGTTGCGCCGCTTCTTGTATGGGAGGCGGTCGGACTGACTTCGCGTGAGTGGCAGCGCATCTTCATCGACCGGGGCACGCGCCTCGCAGTTGAGCGTCGTAACAAGTTTCTGGAGTATCTCGATGAACTTGCGCCGCTCAGAGCGAGTAAATGGCGACAAGAGACGCGTATGCGCGCGCGCCGCACCCGGCAGGATGCGCCTCAGCGCTGCAAGACCGCGCAGACTGAGGCGGAGACTATAGCAGCGGCGGTCGGTGATGCTTCGCTCGCGGATGATGAGCTCGCGCTTGAGCAAGTTCGACAAGACCAATGCGGTCGTAAACCGATCCAAGCCGGCAATTCGGGACACGCCGACCTGATCGGTCCCCGGAATCTCCTGCAGTACGGCGAGCACCAGATACTGCGGCGATGTAATTCCCAACTTGCTGCACTCCCGGGTAAATATCGAGTCCGCGATGTGACGAGCGCGCCAAAGCAGAAACCCGGGCCTTTCATAGAGCCGAAGATCGAGGCCGAACTTCTTCGCGGCGTTCCATCCCCCGTCCGGTGCGCGATGGCGGCCCCGAGCGTAGGCGCGCAATCCTTGCTTCGGGCCGGTTGGAACTGCGGCGTTTCGCGAGATCTTCATGTCTTCGTTCTCTCCCTGGTCGGCTCACCCCATCCATGGCGTCCTGCACACTTGTCAGAATGCGTAGCATGTCACAATTCATCCCTGCACAGGAGGGAATTTACCCCCCGGTTATGCTAATCGGCCGATTCACATTCCCGAAAAGAGGTCTCGTGCGCGAGGTTTGCGCACGCCACTGATGCCGACAGACTCGGCGAAGCCATTATCAATGATGGCGCGCATATCGCATTTTTCTGTTAGGGTGACGTATGCCTTTAATGAGATGACCTACTCTCACGTTTGTTGACAAGCATGGCACGATGCAGTTCCGGACGGAGTTCTACAACGTCTGGAATCACCCGCAGTTTAGTCCGCCGGCTTCAAACGACGCGGCAAACCCGAGCTTCGGGAAAATTTTCAGCACGTCGGTTACGCCGCGCGTGATGCAATTCGCCGTGAAGTACCTCTCCTAGACGCGGCACAAATCGAGGTAGAGACAGCCAAAACCCGTCCCTCCCGAAAAATGGGAGGGGCGGGTTTTTTCTCGCACCCATGTATTCCAGAACGAATCTTGACGGGCTGCGAGTGTTCTCGTTCAGAATGATTAGTGACACTCGGTAGAGTGTCGCTATGCAAATACGAAGGGGAAGGATACCCAAA
>Ga0209415_10000993_pt1 | contig 53935 bp, 38 predicted proteins | sample PeaSoiSIISIP2007_FD_187696 | JGI IMG/M metagenome (GOLD analysis project Ga0209415, IMG submission 187696) | Peat soil microbial communities from Weissenstadt, Germany - SII-SIP-2007 (SPAdes) (version 2) | ecosystem: Environmental > Terrestrial > Soil > Wetlands > Peat | place: Germany... | reverse complement strand
AAATGCCGACGCGTCCTCGGTAACCGGTCTGGTCGCAATCCTCGCAACCTACAGGGATGCGAACATGACTGAGCGGTTCCATGTGGCCCAGGGCCACCAGGCGGTCTGCAATTTCAGGAGGCGTCTTGACGAGATCATTGCAGTTGCAAAGCTTGCGGACAAGACGCTGGGCGAGAATCCCGGTCATGGACGCGGCAATCATGAATGGCGGGATACCCAGATCTACCAGGCGAGTGATGGCCGAGACACTGTCATTGGTGTGCAAAGTGGAAAGGAGCATGTGGCCGGTTTGAGCGGCCTTCATGGAGATCTCAGCGGTTTCCCGGTCGCGGATCTCACCGACCATGATGACATTGGGATCCTGACGGAGAATCGAGCGCAAGCAACTGGCAAAGGTAAGCCCGGCCTTGTTATTGACGTGGACCTGGTTTATGCCTGCGAGAACGTATTCAACAGGGTCTTCGACGGAGACGATATTAATGCTTGGCTTGCGCAGGAAATTGAGGCTCGCATATAAAGATGTGCTCTTACCCGATCCGGTCGGGCCCGTAACCAAGACCATGCCCTGAGGCATTGACAGAACATCGCAGAGAGCCCGTTCCACGTCCGCGGGTAAGCCAAGCCCTGCAAAGCTGCGAATCGCATCGGCAGAGTCGAGGAGGCGGATAACCACTTTTTCGCCATATTGAGTGGGGAGCGTGGATACCCGCATGTCAAGCTGCTTGCCACCCATACGAACCAGGAAGCGACCATCCTGCGGGCTGCGCCGGTCGGCAATATCCATATCCGCGAGGATCTTGATGCGGGAGACAAATGAGTGGTGCAGATGACTGGGGACACGGAGAAGATCCCTGAGGATTCCATCCACGCGGATTCGGACGATGACATCCGCCAACTGGGGTTCAATATGAATATCACTGGCCTTTTTTTCGCTGGCGAGGGTGATCACTTCGGAGACGAGACGGACGGCGGGCGAATGCCTTCGCGCCAGTTCCGCTTGCGCTTCCTCAATGGCATCGTGATTCGCCTGGCGTGAGCTAGTGGATACAAATTCCATTTGCGGTCCCGAGGCGGAATCGTATGGATCGGCAACGCCAGCCGAGCCATCCGAGGCGTAGTGCTTCTCGATGGCCGCAAGGATGTCATTCCGAAAACCGATGCGGGGGGAGAGGTTTATTCCGGCATTGAAGCAGACCTCGTCGTAGAGAGCGACGTTTTGCGGTTCGGCCATAACAACCACGAGCTTGGTGCCTTCTTTCTCCACGGGAAAGACGCAACAGCGAAGAGCCAGGTGCCTGGGAATCAGGGCCAATACCTCGGGAGCAGGTGAAAGGGTGGTGCAATCGAGGTAGGGAATGCGAGTAACTTCCTCCAAAGCCGACGCCAAGTCCGATTTCAGGACGAGTTCGCGCTCCAACATCAGCTCGCCCAGCCGGATGACTTTTCCCTGTTGGTCCGCAATAGCTTGGGCAAGGCCGCTGGCCGAAATGTGACCCCGCTCCTGCAGGACCTCCCCAAGTTTTTTTCTTTTCACGGGACCCTTTTTCTTCCGAATTACAAACTCATTCTTGATGAAGCTCACTCAAGAGGTCGGAACCCTCTTCGCGTGTCAACACACCCTTGCGAACCAGGAGAGAGATCAGGCGGCCTAATATGAGACGTTCCGCACGAGGCAGGCTCTGCATGGAGAGATCGACATCGGAATGGTCGAGATCTTGGGCGCTTGCGCCTTTAATTTCCGAGATCCAGTGATCGATGACGGACTCCATTTCGGGAGGCAAGTCGGTGAAATTCACTCCCATACCCATGCCCGGAAGCGAGTAAGTGACAACCCCGAAAGCGTCGAGCTGAACCTCGGAATGCAGGATTGAGATTCTGACCCTGGCACCGACCGGATATACGCTGATGGCGTCGACGTAACAGCCATGTAGGCTGATATCGGCAACGCGGGCTGTACGATGCTGCTTGGTGCCCAGGTCGACGAGTTCGGCTATGGCGGAAAGAGAGACGCGCTCAGAGGCACGGCGGTCCGCGACATTAGAGGCCTTCTTGGCCGCGGTCGTAGGGTCACGTGAGAGAGGGTCACTCATGACCGGACACAACACTCCTCGAGAGGGAATTGTCCGAGCGGTTTTTAGGCCGGGGACAGACATATCTATTCTGTTTGGCCGTTTTCAGGCCAGCAATAGGAATTGAGTTTTGGTGTGCCGCAAAGCAAACAGGGTGCTGCAGTTATTCCGTGTACGCTGCTATAGAGGACCAACCTGGGTGGGCCGTAATCGCAGCCCAACCTGCAAAAGTTTCGGATTAATCGAAGGTTTGTCTCATAATCTTGACAACTTCAGACTTGGAGAGGATGCCTTTCCGTTCCAGTAATTGGACCAGATCAGCAAACTGTTCGTCAGGCTCGGAGATGACAGATTTGGGCTGCGCAGGCTTTGCAGATGGGATTGGTGAGTCGAAAGGATCTACGGAGGCCTCGAAGGATGACATCCAACGCTCCAAAACGGCAAGGCCTTCGGGCGTCACGTCGATGAAGGCTATACCCATGCCCAGGCCTATCTGGCGGTAAGCGACCTTTCCTTTGCCATCGAAGATCTCACCACCCTTTTCCAGGCGGAGACGCACGAGTGTGCCGGCTTGGAATGGGTTTAGAGTGTCAATGTAACAGCCATTTAAGGCAAGGTCACAACAGCGAGCGCGAACGCGGGCACCGGAGCTGACCTCGACGACCTGCGCGGCAGCAATAACGGGTTTTCGGGAGGAGGTACGCCGGTCAGCGACCTCCGCGTTGGCCTTGCTGGATGTTTCCCAAGATTTGAGTCTATCTTTGAAGGACCGTTCTTTCATCTGAAGTTCTCCAATAAAATTGGGAAGCTCAGAGCTTTGGAGGGGGAGCAACCACCAAAGTGTCTTGCCCAAGTAGAGTGCAATTGGATCCTCCCATAAGTCTGCTACCTACAGGGTTCGGACACAACGGCTATGCGCCGGCGTTTGCGCAAAGCCTCAACAAAGGGGGACGGGGAACAATCAATAGCCGGAGTGATATCATCCGCCGTGATAAGAAGCGTGGTGAGGGGTTCTAGGGCTGAGGGACGGATATGTTGACCAAAGGAAGAGATGTTGAAGGAGCTGGCGCGGCTCGACCGGGGCTCACGGAGAATGAGCGGTTGAGCGCGGGCAAGGCCCTCCGCGTGAAAGTGCCGCGGACTTCGCACGCGAGATGGCCGGCGGCTAGCGGGCGACGCGACGGGATTGCGTTGCTGCGCGCGGATGACCGGGGAAGATTGCCGGAGCTGCTACCCATCCGATACGGGCGGATGTGTGCATCGCCATTCGCGTTCTATCGCGGCTCGGCTGCGCTGATGGCTCGGGATCTGGCGGGGACGCCGGTGACTCATTTGCGTGTGCAGACATGCGGCGATTGCCACGTGGCCAACTTCGGAGGATTCGGATCGCCGGAGCGCAGGCTGGTATTCGACATCAACGATTTCGATGAGACGCTGCCAGGGCCATGGGAATGGGATGTGAAAAGGCTGGCGGCGAGCATCGTGCTGGCGGGGCGCGATCGAGGAATGAAGGAGAGGCATTGCGGGGACGCGGCTCGGCGCGCGGTGGAATCGTACCGGATGCACATGAGGGAATATGGGGGGATGCGGGCGATTGAGGTGTGGTATTCGCATTTGGGGGCGGCGCTGCTGATAGATAAGGCGACCAACGCTGCGGCGAAAGTCCGCTGGAGGGAAGTGGAAGCGCAGGCGCGGCTGCAAACGGCGGAGCATGTGTTTCCGAAAATAACTTCGATTGTGGATGGCCGCAGGAGGATCCTTGACAGGCCGCCGCTGGTGTATCACCCGCGGCAGACGCAGAAATTTGAGCAGGAGGTACGGGACATTTTTCACCGCTACCGGCTGACGCTGCCGGAGGAGCGGCGCGTGATTCTGGACCGGTACAAACTGGTGGATGTGGCGCGGAAGGTGGTGGGAGTGGGGTCTGTGGGCACGCGCTGCGACGCGGCGCTGTTGATGGCCGGCGAGCGCGACCCGATTTTCCTGCAGATTAAGGAGGCGCAGTCTTCAGTCCTGGAGAAATATCTGGGCAAGAGCCAATACAGAAATCACGGTGAAAGAGTGGTGACGGGGCAGCGGATGCTGCAGGCAACGCCCGATGTTTTTCTGGGATGGACGCGGGACGACCACGGACGCGACTACTACATGCGGCAACTGCGGGACATGAAGATGAAGGTGGAGATCGAGACGATGTCCGCTGGGGATTGGATGGAATATGTTGCCGTATGCGGCTGGACACTGGCGCGGGCTCACGCGAGGACGGGGGACGCGGCGCGGATCGCTGGATACATGGGGAAGAACGAAACATTTGATGAAGCGATTCAGGAATTCGCGGTGACGTATGCGGATCAGACGGAGCGCGATCATGGCGCGCTGGTGAAAGCGGTGCGGGCGGGAAAAATCAAGGTGGAGAGAAATCTGAAATGATGGGGTGCGCGCGCTGTGTTGGTGAAAAACGAGCCAAAACTTTATTGAGCAGAGTGCGCGGCGGGGCGGCGCCGGGCTTTGAGGGTGATGTTGAGCTCGTCGTTGCGTGGATTGGTGAAACGGAGAAGGATGCGGCCCTGATCGTCCAGTGAGATGACGGCGGGAGTGTCGAGCGATGAGAGCATCCAACCTGCGGGAAGCGTGACAAAATCTAGCGGGCGGCCGAGGGTGCGCTTCCAGACGAGTTCGTCCTTGTCCATCGTGTAACCGACCGGGTCGGTGTAAGTTTCCTCGACACGGACGCGGATGGATTGGCCTTCGGCGATGGCGCGATCGAGATCGCCTTGAACGACGACCGAGTCCGGGTCTGTGGGCTGCGGGTAGTAGCCGAGGGCGTTTACGTCCTTACCCTTCACAGTGTACGTCTTCAGTTCGTTGCCGGTATCCACGTCAAACATTCTTGAGTCAGGCGCGACCTCGCTGCCTTTGCGGACGAAGCTGTGCGCGTACTTCTGGCCCACTCGTGTGATGGTGAAATCGTGGGAGATGCGGAACTGGTGAGTGGAGGGGTCGAGAAGCCAGTAGGTGATTTCGCGATCCTGCTCGGAGCGGTGGAATTGGGCGCGGGCAGCGAGCGGAAGCAGGAGGAGCGCCACGATGATGGCGTACTTCGAAGCGCGTGCAATTCTGCTGTGAAGGGGCGCCGTCACGGGAGCCTCCGCGCGGTGATCTTGACTGGGAGCTGGTCGTCGCGATCATTGAGGAAGCTGAGGCTGATGCGCCCGTCGGCGCCGGTGCTTACAATTGCGGGCGAAGCGCTGGCGATGAGTTCCCACCCGAGCGGAAGGACAACTACATTGCGCTTGATGCCGAGCGGGCGATTGAATATTAGCAGACCGTCCTGGAGGAAATAGGAGGGCGCGTCGGTATACGTCTTGAAGATGCGGATGCGGGTTTGCCCGTCTTTAGGCACGGGGCCGGGCAAAGTGACCTTGAGAAAAAGATCGTCGTCGGCCGCGCGGGAACCAACTTCGCCGGTGGCCTTGGCGTCCTTGCCGGTGACGGTTTCAAATTTCAAGTCCTGGCCGGTGCTGCGCTCGATGACGCGCTCTTTTGTGGCCGTGGAACCGGGCCGGATAGGATTGAAAAAGAATTTGGCGCCTTCGCGCGCGACGGTGACGTCGTAAGTTATGGCGAAACTGTGGGTTTCAGGCGGCAGAAGCTCGTACAGAGTGAAATCGTCGGCCGCAAATGCCGCGGCACAAGTGATGAGGACGAAAACTAGAAATGCACGTCGCATGGTTAGTGAGGCGAGAGTCTACCACGAAGGCGCAGACTTAAGGCTCTTTTAAGGCGACAACTCCGATGTTGGCGATGACGGCGCCTTTGGTCATGGAGGGAACGCCACAGACATACAGGACGACGCCAGAAACCGGCGCGTGCGCTTCCTGAACAATGTGGCCGAAATAATCGGTGACATAGCCGATTTTCATTCCCGCGGCGGCGTAGGTGCCGCGATTGACGAGAGGATAGAAGATGCCGGGTTGGTCGCTGGAAACAGTGACGACTTTCTCGATCCACGCGGGATGCTCGACAAACGGCGCCGCGCCGGGGAGCATTTTCAAATAGCGCATGACGTTTAAGTTGCCGTAGACGAGAGCATCCACATCGGCAGGCTCGACGGTGCCGGAGTAGCCAGCCTCGGCCGTGACGGTGGGTTTGTTGCGGGTGAGCGCGGTGTTGCTGAGATATCTGGAGGCTGCGGGATCGCGCGGAAAATCGGATTGGATAATGATGTGGTTGAGACCGAAGGCCAGGGTCATTTCGCGAGAGATGCGATCCACTTTATCATTGCCGCCAACGGTCCAGTAGCTGTAGGGGCGCAGATTTTCGTCGAGGTCACCGCCGTGGAGGTCGATCAGGTAATCACAAGGCTCGACGACTTGCTTGGTGATGAGGAAGGAAACGCGGTCGGTTTGCGTGCCGTCCATCTTGCCGGGGTAGAAACGGTTCATACTCTTGTTGTCGAGCGGGTTGACGTGCGGGACTTTCTGCTCGAAGGACAAGATGTTGACGAGAGGCACGAGGATTACCGTGCCGGAGACTTGTGCGGGATCAAGTTCGTTGATGAGGCGCTCAACGGCGATGATAGAGGCGTATTCGGTGCCATGGGAGCCGGAAACGATGGCAAGGACTGGGCCGGGCTTCACACCGCGAACGACTACGACGGGGATGCGCGTACCGGCGTCGACTCCGGCGGGGACTTCGATGTAGCCATTTACTTTCTGACCGGGCGCGGCGGTGGCCGTGCCTACGGTGAAACTGGATTGCTGGGCGGAACCGGTTGGTGCGAGCACGAGCAGCGACAAGGCCATGGATGGCAGGATTCGGCGTAGCATTAACATGTGTCCTCCTTGGGATTTGCGCGAAGGCTAGCGTGGAGGCGCCGCGCGTGTCAACCCGGGATTGAGAACAAAACGCAGTTTTTGATTGGTTGGCTGGGAGAGGCGCCAAACTCGAATGGGCGATTTATTTGGAATGGCAAGCTGAGAAATCAGGAGGGCAGGGCAATGACGGAAGAAATAGTTGAAAAGAGTTTTGGTCGGCGATGGCGAGGAGTGCTCGTTGCGGGACTCGTGATTATGTTGGCGGTGGGATCGCTGATGTTCACACCGGTGAGGAATTTGGCGAGCAGGTTCCTGGCTTCACTGCGCATGCAAAAGGTGCAGGCGGTGAACGTGGATCTGTCCAGTTTTGTGGGGCCGAACGCGAATCACACCGTGCAGCAGATGGTTTCGCAGATGATCTCCGACAAGGTGGCGACGACGGTCGACGCACCGAATCAGCCTGCGGATACGCCTGCTATGGCTGCGCAATTGGCGGGATTTCAGGTGAACTTGTTTGCCGGGAGGAAAGATGCTCCGAAGCTCGAGGTCGCTGGGGCACATGCGATGAATATGACCGTGGATCGCACCCGCTTGCAGGCAATTCTTAACGAGGCGGGACGTCCGGATTTGGTGTTGCCATCATCGCTGGACGGCGCGGCTTTCGCGGTGCAACTTTCACGGAGGGTGCAGGCGCAATACGGGAATTGTCCTACGCGTGGAGGCAGCACGGATGGAGTTTCGACACCGCCACCCGCTTCGACGGAGTACAGCACCTGCGTGGTGCTGAGCCAGGGGCCCAGTCCGGTGGTGAATGTGCCGGATGGATTGGATGTAGGAGCACTGGCGGAAATTGGGCTGGAACTTGCGGGGATGAGTCCAAAACAGGCGCAGGATTTTCTTCACACCGTGGACTGGAAGACGACGCTGGGAATGTCATTACCGCGATTCATGCGGTCGTACGAGGCGGTGGAAATCAATGGGGTGCGTGGAACATTGCTGAGCACAGCGGGGCGGCGTGGCCCGACGTACACGCTGGTGTGGGCGAAAGATGGGATGGTGTACTCGATTACGGGATTCGGGAATTCGGGCGAAGCGGTGACGCTGGCGGACTCGCTGAAATAGGTTGCGGAGAAACCCCTGAACAATTCTGAGAATTACGCGATTCAAACGCAAAACTTGCGCAAGGTGTATGGCAACAAGGTTGCGGTGCGCAATCTTTCGCTGAACGTGGGCCGCGGGAAAATATTTGGTTTCCTGGGGCCGAACGGAGCGGGTAAGAGCACCTCGATCAAGATGCTGCTCGGGCTGGTGAAGCCGAGCGCCGGGGAGGCGTTCGTCCTGGGGTCGCCTTCGAGCGATGTGGAAATACGCCGAAAGATTGGATTTCTGCCCGAGGATTTCCGTTTTTATGAATGGCTGACGGCTGCGGAACTGTTGAAGCTCCACGGACGATTGTGCGGCGTTCCCGCAAGAACGCTGCGGGATAGGATTCCCGTACTGCTCGATCTGGTGGGGCTGACGCCGCATCGGGACAAGAGGCTGAGTGATTTCTCCAAGGGTATGCTTCAGCGGGCGGGGTTGGCGCAGGCGCTCATCCACGATCCGGAGTTGATTTTTCTGGACGAACCCACTTCGGGGCTTGACCCCATGGGACGGCGACTGGTGCGCGATATTATTCGCAGTCAACGGGAGCGAGGCGCAACCGTGTTCCTCAATTCTCATTTGCTGAGCGAGGTGGAGATAACTTGTGACCATGTGGCGTTCATTAAGGATGGTGAAGTGATTGCCACGCGGGATTTGCAGGCCATGACGGAGGGGGAGATACGGGTTTCGGTGCGAGCGCGAAAATTGTCCATGAAAATAGTAGCCGGGCTAACGAGCTGGTGCACCTCCACAAACCTGGAGGAGGAACAGTTGACGCTGACGACGAACTCAGCGGATCGGTTGCCCGATTTGTTGCGCCACCTGGTTTTAGCGGGCGCGGATGTTTATGAATTTACGCCAGAGAAACTCTCGCTGGAGGATTTGTTCGTGAGGATCATGGGCGAGGATCGGGGATTGTGATGGGTCTTTGGATCATGGCGGAAATCACATTTCGCGAGGCGGCGCGGAGAAAAATCCTTTGGACCGCGCTGATTGCCGGAATCGGGTTTCTCGCGGTGTACGGCCTGGGTTTGCACATGCAGATTGCCGAGTTTAATGGGCGCAATGTTGCGCCATTCCTGCGCTATCAAATCCTGAGCAGCATGATGATGATTGGGCTTTACACCGTGGATTTACTTGCGGTGGTGATGACCATCCTGACCTCCATCGATACGATCTCCGGAGAAATCACATCGGGCACGATTCATGCGATTGCCATGAAGCCGATTAGCCGCTGGCAAATATTGATGGGGAAGTGGACAGGGTTCGCGGGAATGATCGCGGGCTACGTGGTCATTATGTTCGGCGGGACTATTGCTGTCGGATACTGGCTTGGCGGGGTGGCGCCACAGAATCCGATCCGTGGCGGGCTCTTTGTATTATTGGAATGTCTGCTGGCGCTGACAGTGACCCTTATGTTCGGCACTTGGTTTTCCACTTTGACGAATGGAGTGATTGTGCTGGGCCTGCACGGGCTGGCTTTCATGGGTGGGTGGATGGAGCAAATGAGCGGGTTCACGCAAAGCACGAAGCTGGTAATGGTGGGTGTGATTTCGAGTTTGATTATGCCGAGCGAGTCGGTATGGAGGCGAGCGGCGTATGAAATGCAATCGCCGCTGGCCGGATCGCTGCAGTTCACGCCCTTTGCGGATGTGTCGGTGCCGAGCATGACCATGATTGGATACACGTGCGTTTACCTGATCTTTGCCATGGCCATTGCGATTTATCACTTCCACTCGCGGGACCTGTAGAAAAACAGCTTTCAATTGCACAAGACCTTGCGGCGATTTCCTGAGAAAGTGCGCGGGCAGCGGCCAGCCGGAAGGATTGTGTCAATTCTGATAGAATCGGCGCTTTAACGGCACACGAGGTGCTTTTCAATATGGTTTCTGAAGGATTTGCATCCGCGCGGATTGAGCCGCGACACGATTGGACACTCACTGAAATAGCTGAGACTTATACTTTGCCTCTGCCTGAATTGACCTTTCGCGCCCAGCAAGTTCATCGCGCATTCCACGCGCCGGACCTGGTGCAGACTTGCCGGTTGCTTTCGATTAAGACAGGCGGGTGCCCGGAAGATTGCGGATATTGTCCGCAGAGCGCGCACTATTCCACGGGACTGGAACGCGAGTCCTTGATGAATCCAGAGACTGTGATTGCCGCGGCGCAGAAGGCGCGCTCGGAGGGGGTGACGCGTTTCTGCCTGGGTGCAGCGTGGCGGGAAGCGCCCGAAGGGCGCGAATTCGAGCAAGTGCTGGAGATGGTTTCGGGGATTGCGACCGAGGGGCTGGAAGTCTGCTGCACGTTGGGGATGTTGACTGAGGATCAGGCGCGCCGACTGGGCGAAGCGGGGCTCACCGCCTACAACCATAATTTGGATACCTCACCGGAATTCTATGGTCAGATAATTACCACGCGCGTTTACGATGACCGGCTGCGCACGCTGCGGGCAGTGCGCAAGGCGGGGATCACGGTTTGCTGCGGTGGAATTGTGGGCATGGGGGAATCGGAGCGCGACCGGCTGGGATTGCTGCATCAGCTGGCAATACTGAAGCCGCACCCGGAGAGCGTGCCCATAAATATGCTAGTGCGCGTGGAGGGCACTCCCCTGGCAGAGCAGCCGGCGCTTGATCCACTGGTGCTGGTACGAATGATGGCCACAGCGCGGATACTGATGCCGCGCTCGATGGTGCGGCTTGCGGCCGGGAGGCAGCAACTGTCGCGCGAGGCTGTGGTGCTATGTTTTATGGCGGGAGCGAATTCAATTTTTGTTGGGGAGCGGCTGCTGACCACTCCCAATCCAGGGCCGGATGAGGACGCGCAGCTGCTCGAAGAACTCGGCATGCGGCCGATGGAATCCCATGTCGAATGAGGGCCATCGCAGAAAATCTGATTTATTGAATCAAGCTCTCGAAGCTGAGTTGGGCGAGCTCGAGGACCGCGACGAACTGCGCTCTCTGGAGATTCCCACCGGTATCAATCTCTGCTCGAATGATTACCTCGGGCTTTCGACGCATCCCGCGCTGAAGCAGGGGGTGCTCGAAGGTGTGGCGCGCGCTGAACGCATGGGGTCAACCGGATCGAGACTGCTTGCGGGACACGCCCGCGAATGGAATGAGCTGGAGGAGGAGTTTGCGGCGTTTGCTGGGACCGAGGCCGCGCTTTTCTTCACTTCGGGTTATGCGGCGAACATCGGCCTGCTGACTTCCATTCTCGGGCGAGGCGACACGATTTTTTCGGACGCGTCGAACCACGCCAGTTTGATTGATGGCATGAGGCTATCGGGCGCGGAAAAAATTGTGTACTCCCATGGCCGGCTGGATGCTTTTGAATTGGCGCTGCATGACCGAGTGGATCAGCCCGGAAGAAAAATAGTAGTTACTGAAAGCGTGTTTGGGATGGAGGGAGATTTCGCGCCGCTTGCGGAGATAAATGTTCTGGCGAAGCGATATGGGGCGGAGATGGTGGTGGATGAGGCGCATGCCACGGGCGTGTTTGGTCCCGAGGGACGCGGGCGCGTTGCTCAACTTGGTTTGGAGGATGAGATTTTTGCAGTGGTCCACACTTGCGGGAAGGCGCTGGCAAGCGCCGGTGCATTTGTTTGTGGGAGCGCCACCCTGAAAAATTACTTAATCAATCGGGCGCGGACATTCTTGTTCACGACAGCGCTTCCGCCCTATTTTGCAGCGCAAGTGCACTCGGCACTGAAGTTGGCACGCGCAGCGGATGAGGAACGCTCCCGGCTGGCAATAATTTCCGAGCGGCTGCGGAACGAATTACAGATGATGGGGTGGGATATTGGCGCGAGCGCATCACAGATTGTTCCGGTGATGCTGGGAGAGAATGCGGAGGCGGTCCGCGTTGCCCGGGAGCTCGAGCGCAATGGATTCGCGGTACGCGCCATTCGGCCGCCCACGGTGCCCACGGGCACCGCTCGATTGCGCCTGTCGCTGACCAGTAAGTTGACGGACGCGGAGATTACGAAACTGGCGAGAGTGATGACTGCTCTTCGGGAAGATGCCGGGGAGGAAGTGGGCCGGCGCACGGCATCCGCAAGTGGGACTTGAAAAAATGCCAAACTTTAGAATAACTTGGGAAACGTAATGGCAAAACACTTCTTTGTTACCGGAACGGACACGGGAGTTGGCAAGACCATGCTTTCGGCGCTACTCTGCGCTGCGCTCGACGCCTATTACTGGAAGCCAATTCAAACAGGAACCGAGCAAGACTCGGACAGCCGCACGGTCGCGGAGATCGCGGAATTGCCGCCGCAGCGAATTATTCCCGAGGCCTATCAATTCGCTCCCGTAGTGTCGCCGCACCTGGCCTCGCGGTTGGCGGGAGCCCGCATCGAGCTCTCGAAGATTCAATTGCCTGCGGCGGCGCGAAATTCGGCGCTGATCGTGGAAGGCGCGGGTGGGGTGATGGTGCCCATCAACGAGCGTGAGTTAATGGTGGACTTGATGCGGCATCTTGCGCTGCCGGTATTGCTTGCCGCGCGAAGTTCGCTGGGCACGATCAATCACACGCTGCTTTCGCTGGCGGCGCTCCGCGCTGGCGGCGTGAAAGTTGCCGGAGTGGTGATGATCGGCAAGCTCAATGCGGAAAACCTGGATGCCATTGACCACTACGGCGAAGTCCGCGTCCTCGGAGAGATTCCTTGGATGGCTCAACTGAATCGGGCTTCTTTGCTGGAAATTTTCGCCACGCGGTTTGACCGGGGATTCTTTGTGCCCGTGGCGAAGCGGGCGGCGGGATCGTGAGTGGCGCAGCATCGAAGACAGAGCGTGTGCCACTTCAGGTCGATTCGCTTCAGATCTGGCATCCCTTCACGCGCGCGGCCGAAATGCAGGAGCTGCCGCGAATTGTGCGTGGCGAAGGCGCGTGGCTCATCACGGATGATGGCAGGCGCATATTGGATGGAATTTCTTCGTGGTGGGTAAATCTGCACGGGCATGCGCATCCGCGGATTGCGGAGGCGATTGGCCGGCAGGCGGCGCAGCTCGAGCATGTATTGCTGGCTGGGTTCACGCATGACCCTGTAGAGCGGCTGGCAGAGGAATTGCGACGCGTGGCGCCTGCGCCGCTCGAGCATATCTTTTTTTCGGATGATGGATCCACCGCGGTTGAAGTTGCGCTGAAAATGGCGGTGCAGTTCTGGCGGAATTCAGGGCAGCCCGCGAAGACCGAAATAGTCGCGCTGGAGCACGGGTACCACGGCGACACTGCCGGCGCAATGTCGGTGAGTGACGATTCGCTTTTCACCGCAGCGTTCGAGGGGATGCGGTTTCCGGTGCGGCGCGCGCATTCGGCGTATTGCTACCGATGCCCCGTTGGGCTGAAGCGCGAGACTTGCCACATCGAGTGCGGCGATTCGCTCGAGAGAATTCTTCAGGAGCGCGGCGAACAAACTGCAGCAATCATTGTGGAGCCGTTGCTGCAGGGCGCGGGCGGAATGATTGTCCATCCCGTGGAGTATCTGCAGCGCATCCGCGCGCTGGCAACGAAATGCAATGTGCTGCTGATTGTCGACGAAGTGCTCACCGGATTCGGGCGATGCGGCCGGATGTTCGCTACAGAGCTGGCAGGAATTGAGCCAGATCTGATGTGTTTGTCAAAGGGATTGACGGGCGGGTTCCTTCCGATGGGCGCGACGCTTGCCACGCGCAAAATTTACGAATCGTTTTCCGGGCCCGAGCCTGAGCGCGCGTTCTGGCACGGCCATTCCTACACCGGCAATCCAATTGCCTGCGCGGCGGCGGCGGCAAACCTGGAAATCTTTCGCAGCGAACCGGTGTTTGAGCGCATTGCGGCCATTGCAGATATACATGCGGAAAGGTTGCCGAAGAATTCAAAGCATCCCGCCGTGGGCGATGTGCGCAGCATCGGAACCGTGGCGGCGATTGAGCTGCGGGCGGGCGACGCGGGGTATCTTTCCTCGTTAAGGCCGAAATTGTACCGGTTCTTTTTGGAGCGCGAAGTATTGTTGCGGCCACTCGGGAATGTCATTTACATACTGCCACCCTATTGCATCGAGCCGAGAGACCTCCATCATATTTATGACGTAATCGAAGAGGCGATCAGACCTCAATAAGTACTCCCCGATTTGAATGAGGCTATAATCGCTGCGGGGTTCATGCCGGAGATCTTTGGCGGAGCGTTCGCTCCCGATTTGACCGAAGCAGCCGCGGCAATCGTATAAACACCAGCAACCTGATGCTACAATTCCGCGTCGAATTCGTGCCCTCGACAAACGCCCATGGACTCCTTTGGATTGCCGGTCTGGCTTCAAGCCACCATATCCGCAGCGGGTGGGCTTGGTCTGTTTGTCGTTGCGTTCCTCGATTCGGTGGCCGTGCCGCTGCCGTCCGTCAGCGATTTGTTGCTGATTGATCTTTCCATCAAATCGCCGTTGCGGATGCCTTATTACGCGTTGATGACGACCATCGGCTCGGTGATCGGCTGCCTGGTGCTGTATTTCGTGGCGAGAGCGGGAGGAGAGGCATATTTTCGCAAGCACGGCGGCGCGCGCGCGGAACGCATCCACAAGTGGGTTGCCAGGAATGGATTTCTCACTATGTTGATCGGTGCACTGGCGCCTCCGCCGACACCGTTTAAGGGCATTGTAATTGCCGCCGGGGCGCTGGAAATGCCGCTGCGCACATTTACAATCGCATTGATTCTTGCGCGCTTGATCCGGTTTTTTGGGGAAGGATATCTCGCAATCCGGTATGGCGAGCAGGCCAAGCACATTCTGGAAGCTCACATAGTCCTGGTAAGCGTGATCACCATCGGAGCGATTGTGGTGTTTTATGGGGGCGCGCGTCTGATCCTGCGCCCGGCGAAGAAAGCCGTGCAGTAGACCATTCAGCTGGGCAAGGCGGGCCATTCAGCGCTCGAACAGGTCTCCAAATTTCAAATCTTCGTGAGTCACCCGAGACCGCGAATCCAAGTCAATCACGGCGGCCATGGACCGGCCGGGCGGCGAGCCAATCTCAAAGCGCATATCGGTGATTTCGACATGGAAGCCGCGATCGTTGTCGGTGACGGTTGCGCGCGGAAACCGCGCGAAGCTCATGAAAAGTTGAGTGGTTTGCGTGGCCCGCGCGGCATCGAGCGCGGCGGAAGGATCGGGCTTAAAGAAATGTTTTGCAGCGAAGGGATCAAAAGCGCCGAAGACGACCGGCACGTCCACCCGGAAAAGAGCGGCGTCCGTGATAATCGCGCCTCCCCAATGAAAGGGAGAAGGCGAATCGGGGAACGCCCCCGCAACAACTGGAGCGGCGCCCTGATAGAGCCGCGAGTTCAGTAAATCCATCGCGCGAGAATGCAGCACAAAGCGGCCGCCGGCGTAAATCAGCACGATGGCAAGGGCCAGGATTGCCCCACTCGCTCCGCTTTTGGATTTCTGCTTCGCACCAATCTCTTCCGTCACCATCCGGAAAAGCATGGGCACCAATATTCCTGCGAGCAGAACCATGAGCACCCACAAATCAAACTTCAGCAGGATGTCCATGGCGAACCAACGATCGCTGAACGGCCATAAGAGCTTGACTCCATAGCTATTCGTAAGGTCAAGCGCAACATGCAGGAGCGCACCGATGGCGCAAATAATCAACGCGCGTGAGAAACGGATTGGAGAAGTGGGATGCTTCCGCCCGGCGAAGGTGAAACAAAGGGCGGTAACTATAGCGATGGCTGCGGTCCCAAGAAGTGAATGCGTGAAGGTGCGATGGCCGATGAGGAAAGCGCGCGGCCCATTCAGGGCGGTAAGCCAATCAAGATCAGCCGCGAGCCCGGAAACGATGAGCATCGGTGTTGCCCAGTCTGTTGTCCTGTTTAATCCGGCGCGGCTGGCGGCAATGGATACGGCTATGTGGGTGAAAGGGTCCATCAATTACACGGCGCGGATCTCAGGTTGTTGAAAGCAAAGCGTTCTGTTTTCGCAAACGCGTTGCAAGCTGTGAGCGGTGATGCCCGGGCACGACCAGGGTGAGAGCATCGGGAACGATGGTGAAATCCACCGGCAGGGGCACGCTAGGTTCGCCATCGAGTTGGGCGTAAACCGGGCCGGGCCCCAGCGATTCACAGCGGAACGCCGCGGTCTTCACAAAATGGACGTCCGGCTGGCGCCGCAGCGCCCCTGTCCAAGTCGCCGGCAAATAAGTAAGGTAACGAAGTGCGTTTTGACTGGTGAAAATTGCCAGCTCAAATTCGTCGCTGAAAAAATCAGCTCCCGTGGTGATGCGGAAGGGCCCACCGTAATGCTTAGTGCGGCCGATGACGACCAGCGTGCCGTCCACGGTCGTCTCGCCCGAATTTTGGTGGGCGATCACGCGAAACTTGGGAAATTTGTAACGGAAGAGCTGGCGGAATCCCTCAAACCAATAGGAGATGATGCCCGTTTTCAGCTTCAGTGCGGGGTCCAGAGCATGAACGAGCGCGCCGTCGGCGCCCGCTCCAGCTACGCAAATGAAATATCGGCGCGCGGCGGCTTCGCCCGCCGGAGTCATTAACCCCAGGGCGACGCGGACCGGGATACCGCTGGAAATCATGGCCGCGGCCTTTGGGATTCTCCAGGAAATACCAAGCTCTTTGGCAAGCACGTTGGCGGTTCCGGCGGGCAGCAGTGCCACCGGTACCTGACTCCCGGCCATACCGTTCACCACTTCATTGAGGGTGCCGTCTCCCCCACAGACGATAATCATCTGGCTGCCTTCGGACACCGCGCGGGCAGCTATCTGGCCCGCTTCGCCAGGTGCAGCTGTGGGACGCAGGTCCGCCTCAATGCCAGCAGCGGAAAGCACGCGCCTGGCAGCGTCCAGATGCACGTGGCGGCGCCAGTGCCCCCCTCCCGCAAGCGGGTTGAAGATGATAGAGGCGGTCTTTATTCCTTCCAGCATATTGGCAACGCTGCGCATTGTATAATACCCCGCCTTGAACAACGCTCGCTAATCTTGAGGCCTGTACGAGAATGAGCACGTCAGCCGCCAAACAAGCCGAAAAGCTGCGCGACCAAATCCGCAAGCACGAATACTCCTATTACGTCGAAGACCAGCCGAAGGTAACCGATGCCGAATTCGACCGCCTGATGGAGCGATTGAAGAAGCTCGAAGCGGAACATCCCGAGTTAGTCACACCCGATTCGCCTACGCAGCGTATTGGGGGCGCTCCGCGTGAGGGATTCCAGACGGTGCGCCACGCGCGACCGATGATGAGCCTGGACAATGCATTTTCCTACGATGCAGTGCGAGATTTTGACCGCCGGGTGAAAGACCTGGCCGGGCGGGAGCAAGTGGATTACGTGGTGGAACACAAGTTTGACGGCCTGAGCATCGCGCTGCTCTACGAAGATGGCGTATTGGCGCGAGCGGTGACGCGCGGGGATGGCACGACTGGCGAGGATGTTACGCCGAATGTGCGCACGATTCGTTCGGTGCCGCTGCGAGTGGATGCAAAGATTTTGCAGAAGCTGAATATGAATCCGACCTTCGAGGCCCGCGGTGAAATCGTGATGCCGCGCAAGGCGTTTGCGGAGCTGAACCGTCAGCAGGAGGAGCAGGGTGGGAAGCTCTTCTCAAATCCGCGCAGCGCGGCGGCGGGAGCGGTACGCGTGCTGGACCCATCGATCACGGCGTCGCGGCGGCTGGATTTCTACGGGTACATTCTTTTTGCCGCGGCTGTGCGCGGCGCTCGTTCGGCATTCGCGCAGCAATCGGAATCGCTCACGGCCTTTACGAAAATGGGATTCAAAGTCTGCGCGGAATGGAAAGTGTGTCCAAAGCTCGCGGATGTATTGAAGTTCTGCGATCTGTGGGACACGAAGCGTGAAAAATTACCCTACGACATTGACGGCATCGTGATCAAAGTGAACGAATTCGCGATGCAGGAGGAACTGGGATTCACGTCCAAGGCGCCGCGATGGGCGATTGCCTACAAATGGCCGGCGCAGCAACAGACCACGGTGGTCAACGACATCATCGTTCAGGTGGGGCGCACGGGCGCGCTGACGCCTGTGGCGGTGCTCGAGCCGGTCGAGGTGGGTGGTGTGAAAGTGAGCCGCTCAACGCTGCACAACATGGATGAGATTGAGCGGCTGGGACTGCGCATCGGGGATTCGGTGCTGATCGAGCGTGCCGGGGAAGTGATCCCCCACGTGGTACGCGTGGTAAAGGAGGGCAAGCCGCGGCGGGAATTTCGCATGCCGGAGAAATGTCCCGAGTGCGGCAGCCATATTCACAAGGCGCCGGATGAGGTTGCCTATCGCTGTGTGAATGCCTCGTGCCCGGCCAAGCGTAAGGAATCGCTGATCCACTTTGCCGGGCGGCACGCCATGAACATTGACGGGCTGGGTGAAAAAATCGTCGACCAGCTTGTGACCGATGGCCTGGTGAAGGATGTCGCCGATCTATACAGCCTGAAACTCGAGCCGCTAGCTGCGCTCGACCGTATGGGGGAAAAGTCGGCACAAAACCTGCTCGATGAAATTGAAGCCAGCAAGAAAGTTGGACTGGCGCGATTGATTTACGCACTGGGCATGCGGTTCGTGGGCGAACGAACCGGGCAACTGCTTGCTGAACATTTCGGCGATTTAGATGCCATCGCGCAGGCCACCGAAGACCAACTCACGGAAGTGGGCGAGGTAGGGCCGAAAGTCGCCGCCAGTATCGCGGAGTTTTTTTCAGAGAAGGCCAACCAGGATTTGTTGAAGAAACTTCGCAAAGCGGGGCTGAAATTCACCGAAGAGCGCAAGAAGCCTGCTAATAATAGGCTTCGCGGGAAAACTTTTGTGTTTACGGGAGCGCTGGCGAATCGCTCGCGCGAGGAAGGTGGCGAGTTGGTAGCTCGCCACGGCGGAAAAGTCATCGGTTCGGTGAGCAAGAACACGGATTTTGTTGTGGTGGGCGCCGATCCGGGCTCCAAGTATGAGAAGGCGCGTTCGTTGGGCGTTACGATTCTGGATGAGGCGGCGTTTGAAAAGGTGCTTGAAACCGGCGTGCCGAAAGATTTCGAGGTCCCGGAGGAATCTGCCAAGAAGAAAGCAAAGAAGGGCGATGCCGCTTCCGCCAAGAAAAGCGCCGGCAAGCCTGCCAAGGGGCGGAAGAACGCGGGAGCGATGAGCCTCTTTGAGAAGTGAAATTCCCGCGATTTTTTCTTGCTAGACCGATTCCAACATGCGATCGATGGCGCGCTTGGCCCGGCGGGCAATATCCGCGGGAACGGTGACCTGGGGCGTCATGGATTCCATGCTGGCGATAATATTGTCGAGCGTGATGGCCTTCATAAACGCGCAGATGGCGTTCGGATTTACGGGATAAAATTCCTTGCCCGGATTCTGATTCCGCAGGCGATGCAGGATTCCGATTTCTGTTCCTACCGCAAATTCCTTGGCCGGAGATTCCTGCACGTGGCGCAGCATTCCCTCCGTGGAAAGGAACAAAGTGCGTTCCTTGGGCAATGTTCCATCCAGCACTTTCACCATGCAGGCGCTGACGCAACCGCACTCCGGATGGATCAGCAACTCGATATCAGGATAATCGTCCATCATCTCAACCACTTGCTGCGGATCGATGGATTTGTGGACGTGGCAGTAGCCGGGATAGGCGATGATGTTGGTCCTGCCCGTTTGGCGCGCAACTACATCGGCGAGATATTTGTCGGGCAACAGTAAAACCTGTTTGTCCCTGGGAATAGAGTTGACCACCTTCGTCGCGTTCGCTGAAGTGCAGCAGTAATCGCTTTCCGCCTTCACCGCCGCAGAGGTGTTGATGTAGGAAACTACCACCGCATCCGGGTAGCGCTTCTTCCAAGATAGCAATTCTTCCACGGTGATCGAGGAGGCGAGTGAACATTGCGCGCGCAGGTCCGGCAGAAGCACGGTTCTTTCCGGGCAAAGAATCGCCGCGGTTTCGGCCATGAAGTGCACGCCGCAAAACACAATCACATCGGCACGGGTGCTGGCCGCGGTCTGCGAAAGCTTCAAGGAATCGCCGACAAAATCGGCCACGTCCTGCACTTCATCGCGCTGGTAATTGTGCGCCAGCACCACCGCGTTCTTGAGGGCTTTCAATTCCTGAATGCGCGCTTGCTTCCGGCGGATCTCATCCGCGGAATCGTGGATCTCCTCCACGATGGGAAGCGTGTAGCGGTCCTCAAACCGCAGTTTTGTGGCAGTCGGTGTCATGTGTCTTTTCTTACCACTCGGGCGCTGTCGCCGGCCTTGATTTCCAATTTACTTCGGAGGTCCAACGCGCGGCAGGAATGAGTCAATGCGCCAATGGAAATGGCGTCCACTCCACAATCCGCGTAGTCTGCGAGAGTCTCCTCCGAAATGCCGCCGCTGACCTCAATCAGCACATTGTCCCACAGGCCTTCGGCGCGGAGGGCTGCGATGATCCGCGCTGCTTCCTCTGGGGACCCATTATCTAACATTATAAGGCAAGGATACGAATCTGATTTTGCGTCCGACCCCCTTAAGTCGCGAAAGGCACGGCCAGCTGCTAAAGCGCCCTCTAGCCCGGTCACTTCAATCTCTATGAATGCGGCTTTTTGGCGCTCCGACCATGCTTTGGTCAAAGCAAGAGGGACAGCCTCTGCTTCTTGGACCGCGAAGAGCCGCAAATGGTTGCTCTTGATGAGGATAGCATCGCCCAGCCCCAGCCGGTGCGTGCCACCGCCGCCGAGATGCGCGGCGCGCTTGTCCAGAAGGCCCCAGGGCGTTTTTCTGGTGATAACGACATGAGTGTGCGGCGAGTGCTTTCGAGCGGCCTCTGCGAGCCGATGAGTGGCCGTGGCGATACCGCACATGCGCTGCAGGAGGTTCAAGCCGACCCGTTCGGATGAGAGAAGCAATTCGGCCTCCCCCTCAAGACGAAGCAATTCCTGGCCTGCTCTGATCGGTTGGCCGTCGGCGGTAAGCGATTTGGCCTTTAGACCATGGTGGGTAAAAAAATAAACACCCTCAGCCAGTCCGGCCATTATGCCCGGTTCGTTAGCTATGATGCTTGCCTGCGCGTGCCTCCGCCGAATGCCAAGCGCGGCGCAAGTCAGGTCACATGGCTTACTATCGGCACTCTGAAGCGCGTCAGTGAAAGCATGCAACATTCGAACGTAGTCTGGGTTTTCCAAGGTGAGCTTGGCGCCATGGAAAAGGCCGGCCGTCAGGCGGTTCTCCCGGCTGGAAGCTGAAGCAGTGACCAAGCCGTCGTGCGGAATTTGGCTGCGGGCCATTTAAGTTACAATATTAGATTACTTTGGGCGAATTTGAGGTACAAGCTGTGGGGGTGGTTCTGAAGCTTGGGCCGAGGACCCTCAGTGTACCGAATCGGGAACTCACAAGTTGATGTCCACGGACGCAACGATGAGTCCCAGTAGCGGACAGGATGCTCTGGATGCTGGCGTCATTCCGCTCCTATGTAGTTGGAAATTAATGGTTTAGCAGGGACTTGCGATGGGCCTGGGCCGTGCAATACTCTAATTGAAGGTTTATGAGGGTGAATGGCAGTGGGAATCGCTCCTGAAGTTGCCGCGCAAATCCGCATCCTGATCGCTGACGACCAGCCCCACGTTGGGGAAGCGCTGCGGCTGGCGCTGCGTGATGAGGGGTACCATATCGAACTGGCGGGGTCGCCCGCAGCCGTGGTCACTGCTGTGAAGGATCGACCGTTCGATTTGGCGCTGCTCGACTTGAATTACGCGCGCGACACGACTTCCGGCCGCGAGGGACTGGAGCTGATCGAAGAATTGCGCGTGCTGGACCGCGATCTGGCCATCGTGGTCATGACCGCCTGGGGTAGCGTGGAAGTCGCCGTCGAGGCGTTGCAGCGCGGTGCGGGCGACTTCATCCAAAAGCCGTGGGACAACGCGGCGCTACGACGAATTCTGCATACTCAGATTATTCGTGGACAGGCGCGGCGCGCGGAGCGCTCGCGGCTGCGCCAGGATGAACGCGATATAGACGCGGCTCGCGCGGTTCAGGAGGGAATGTTGCCGCGAGAATTGCCTGCGCTGCCCGGATTCCAGCTGGCTGCGGCGTACCGACCTGCGCGTGTGCTGGCCGGGGACTACTACGATGTGTTGCCGCTGGACACAAACCGCGCCCTGGTGTGCATTGGGGACGTTGCGGGCAAGGGAATGCCCGCGGCGCTGGTGATGTCCAATTTGCAGGCGGCCGTGAAAGCCTACGCCGGAGAAGATTGCAGCCCAGTGGAGCTTTGCCGGCGCGTGAACCGCATTCTTTGTGAGAATTGCGAGCCGGGACGATATGTCACTTTTTTCTGCGGCGTGCTGGATTCGACCGAAGCGACATTTACTTACGTCAATGCGGGGCACAATCCGCCTCTGGTGGCGCGGCCCAATGGCAGCGTGCTGCGTTTGGCCGATGGCGGGCCGGTACTGGGCGAGTTTCCGGATTGGTCGGCGGCGCAGGGCCAAATCGCGCTGGAACATGGCGACCGGCTGGCGTTTTACACCGATGGCATCACCGAAGCCACCGACGCTGACGGGCAGGAATTTGGCGAAACGCGGTTGGCGGATTTGCTTTCGGCCAATCGCACATCGCCCGCAGGAGAACTGCACGCGAAACTCCTCGCGGAAGCGGTGCGCTTTGCCAACGGCACGTTCACAGATGATGCGACGTTGCTCGTTGTCGCGGCGATTTAACTCATCCCCCATAGTTTGGTTCAAATTCCTTCAATCCTCTGTTCTCCAAGACCAATAGAAGCCTGTCCCATGCACTGAACAAAACCGCTAACTCGCGCGGCCGTGCTTCCAGTCGTGGAGGATTTCGCGGGCGGCGTTGTAGCCGGGTGCGCCCATCACTCCACCGCCGGGATGCGTGCCTGAGCCGCACATATAAAGTCCGCGCACGGGGGTGCGGTAGCGTGCCCAGCCGGGAACCGGGCGCAGGAAGAAAAGCTGGCCCAGGCTCATTTCGCCGTGAAAAATGTTGCCTCCGGTGAGGCCGTAAATTTCCTCGAGGTCGAGAGGTGAAAGCACCTGGCGGTGGCGCACCAGGCTCTTGAATCCGGGCGCGTATTCCTCGATGTGGTCCATCACGCGGTTGGCATAGGCTTCCTTCACGTCGTGCCAATCTCCTTCTGCCAATTTGTAGGGAGTGTATTGCAGGAAAATTCCCATGATGTGCTTGCCCGGCGGCGCGATGGAATCGTCGTAGGTGGTAGGGATGGTCATTTCGATCAGCGGGTGCGCGGAGGGGCGGCCGTATTTCGCGTCGTCCCAGCCGCGCTCGACGTAATCCATGCTGGGGCAAATGTGCATGGTTGTCTTGTGATGTGGCTGGAGATTGCTGCCGGGAATTGCGGTGAAGTTGGGCAGGCCATCGAGCGCCAAATTAATTTTCATCGAGCAGCCCTGCATGGCGATTTCGCGCACGGCCTTCGCGAAATCAGTGGGTAAATGCTGCTCGCCGACGAGTCCGAGGAAAGTGCGCTTGGGATCGGCGCAGGAGACCACCGTTTGCGCGAGAATTTCCTCTCCGTTTGTGAGCACTGCCCCCACCGCGCGCGGGCCCGATGCGGTGTCTTTCATAAGTACGTGGTCCACTATTGCGCGTGTGGAAATCTCAGCGCCCGCGGCGCGCGCCGCGTCGGCGATGGATTGTGAAATCGCGCCCATCCCGCCGCGCACAAATCCCCACAAGCCGCGATGGCCATCCACTCCGCCCATCACGTGATGCAGCAAAACGTAAGCGGTGCCGGGAGAGCGCGGGCCGCCATTTGTTCCGATGACGCCATCGGTTGCGAGCGTGACTTTGATCTCCTCGGATTCAAACCAGGGCTCAAGAAATTCCGCGACGCTTTGCGTGAAGATGCGCGCCTGCCCGATGCGCTCGTCCTCGGGCATGCGCAGCAGTTCCATTCCCAACTTTCCCAGTCCCGCTAGATCCCCCCACCCGGCTTTTGTAATGTTGGGCGGAGTGCGCAACAACATGCGCTCGGCGAATTGCGAAAGCCGCTCGACGAATTCTTCGTAATGTGGGTAGACTTCCGCGTCTTTGCGCGAAAACTTGGCAATCTCCCCGCAGGTGCGCTTCTGGTCCTGCCACATGGTCAGGTGGCGCCCATCGGGGAAAGGAGTGAAGAACGCGGGGTCTTTGGCGTAAACGCGGTAGCCGAAGCGCGGCAGATCCAGCTCGCGGATGATGCGCTCCTGCATCAGCGAGCAGAGATAGGCCGCGGTGGAAACTTTATAGCCGGGCCACAACTCTTCGGTGGCACACGCCCCGCCCAGAACTTCGCGGCGCTCCAGCACACGCACGCTCAATCCTCCGCGCGCGAGATACGCCGCCGTGACGAGCCCATTGTGCCCGCCGCCGATGATGACGATGTCCCAGGTGCGTTGGCCGTTTTGTTTGGTCAAAGTTTGCGCTCGAGCCTCGCGCGGGAGCGTATCTGATTCGAATGCGATGAGCAAGCATCACGACATCGCAAGAAATTAGACGAATTCTGAGCTGCCATTTCGAGATGGCGGGCGGGAAGTTCGCGGCTGGGAAGGAGTTAAAAATGTGGTTGCAGAAAAGTGCTGCAACATTGTGCAAATTGTTTCACGTGGAACAATTTGGTCACTGGAGCCAAACAGCAAAGGGGAGAATCCAGATTGCAGATTTGCTGACGTACTCCAAGGTGCCTTTCAAGAACATCTGTATTCCGTCAAGGTGGTTGAATGATCCAACGCCGCGCATACTTTCGATATAACCGGCAGGGAGGCAAACCATGGGTGCGCTCTGGCTGGACATAAAGTTCGGGATGCGGATGATGGCGAAGAGTCCCGGCTTTACCGCCGTGGCGGTGCTGACGCTGGCGCTGGGGATTGGCGCCAACGCGGCGATATTTTCGATACTTGATCCGCTGCTGCTGCGCAAACTTCCTGTTCACAATCCTGATGAGCTGGTGCTGGTCCACGCAGCCGGCACAATCCATGGGGAAGATTCTTCGGAACTTTCCTCTTATTTTATCTATCGAGATAACGCGACGGTATTTTCGGGTGTACTCGCCGCGAGCCTTGTTAACGGTCTTCCTGTGACCAAGGACGGAGAAACGACGCCGGTCGAGAGCGAATCGGTGTCGGGAAACTTTTTTGAAGTTCTTGGCGTGCGTCCATTTCGCGGTCGGCTGCTGATTCCGTCCGATTTGCAAGCGAATCATGACCAACATGTCGCGGTTCTAAGTTTCGACTACTGGCGCCGCGAATTCCATGAGGACACGGGAGCCATTGGGAAGAATCTTACAATTCAAAATGTTCCCTACACGATTGTCGGGGTTGCTCCACCGGATTTCTTCGGCATCACGATGGATAGCGTGCCCGAGTTTTATATTCCTATCGGGTCGCACCCGAACCGCGAATGGTGGATAACGATCTTAGCCCGCTTAAGACCGGGGGTTTCGATCGCACAGGCACAGGCCGGGCTGGAGCCTCTGTTCCGTCAAGTGATGGCCGCCTCAACACTTCCAGAAATTGAAAAAGAGCAGGACATGTCGCGGCTGATTCTGACACCCGCGGCGCGAGGTCTTTCTGATTTGCGCGAGCGATTCTCACTGCCTGCGAAGATTCTCATGGCCGTGGTTGGACTCGTCTTGCTTATCGCCTGTTCCAATGTGGCCAATCTTCTTTTTGCGCGCAGCGCGGCGCGGCGAAAGGAAATCACTGTGCGGCTCGCTCTCGGCGCAGGACGCTGGCGCCTGGTGCGTCAACTACTGACGGAGAGTGCGCTGCTTGCTGCCATGGGCGCCGCGCTTGGACTTCTGGCGGCGGGCTGGGTTGGTCAACTCCTGGTTGCATCACTTTCCACAGAACGCGATCCCATTCATCTCGTGGCCGGCGTGACTGGACGCGTTCTCCTGTTCACCACCGGGGCTCTGATTGTTACGGCCTTGCTTTGCGGTCTCTTACCCGCGCTGGCAGCGACACATGGCCAGCTCGCGCAACATCTCAAGGTGCAGTCCTCGGGCTTGAGCGGCGCGGTGCGCAATCGTTGGCTGGCAAAATCGCCCGTCGTGATACAGGTGGCACTTTCTGTGACCGCGTTGGCGGGCGCGGGGCTGTTGCTGCACAGCCTCTACAATCTCGAAACGCTGGACGTTGGATTCGATCGCGATAACGTCCTCACTGTCGTTTTCAACAGCAACACCGGCGGACGCACTCAGGATCAGGTCCGCAATTTTTACGATGCCCTTGCGGAACGGGCTCGGAATTTACCGGGAGTCCATTCGGCGTGTGTTTCGGCAACCAGTCCGATTGACGGCCTCGAATACGGCGTCAATGTGGAGGTAGAAGATCGCCCAGTGAATCCCGGCGAATCTCATGTATTCTTCACCAACACAATGCCCGGATACTTTGAGACGCTCGGCATTCCATTGCTTGCCGGGCGAGACTTCTCCTCACATGACACGGCGGATTCAACGCACGTGGCGATTATCAATCAAACTATGGCGCGCCATTACTTTGGCGACCATAACCCTATCGGCAAACACTTCAAATTTGTGGAAGGGAATCGTCCGCCGATGGAAATCATCGGGATTGCAGCGGATTCAATTTATTTTAATTTGCGGGAGGCGCCGGAGGATTACCTCTATCTGGACCGGGCACAGTCCAATTCAAGCGGCTCAGTGGCCGGCACGCTGGACATTCGAGCGAACGGGAATGTAAAAGCGCTGGCCGCGTCTGTACGTGAAATGCTCCGTTCTCTGGACCGTTCCGTTCAGATCCGACACATCAGGACATTGCGGGAGCAGGCCGAAGAATCACTCCATTCGGACCGGGTGATTGCCGCGCTGTGCAGTGTCTTCAGTTTGCTCGCGCTGATACTCACCTGCGTGGGGCTCTATGGAACACTTTCGTTCAGCGTTGCGCGGCGGACGAGTGAGATTGGCGTGCGCATGGCACTGGGAGCCGAGCCGCGCGACATCTTCCGTCTGGTGGTTGGTGGTGGATTGCGCTTGACAGTGGCCGGGCTGCTGCTCGGCGCGGCGGGGGCGATGGCGTCTGGCTCACTATTGGCGAGCTTGCTCTTTGGCGTGAAGCGCTTGGATCCAGTCACCTTCGCATGTGTGGCTATTCTTCTTACCGCTGCGGCAATCTTGGCTTGCTATATCCCCGCGCAGCGGGCGATGCGAGTGGATCCACTCGTGGCTTTGCGGGATGAGTAGTAGTGAGGGGCGCAATCTTTACTTCACGCCCCTCTCAAATCTCCGCTAGCGCTTTTTCATGGTTTTGAACCCGCATCGATGAACGCGGCGATGTTGCCCTTGAGCTTCGCCAGGTCGGCGTCGTGCAGGTACATCATGTGTCCCGCTTCGTAATTCTTCAGCGTGATGTTGCCTTGCAGCTTATCCGGCAGGGCGAGATGGTTCACAGTAAATTCCGAGCCGAAGAATGGAGTGGCAAGGTCGTAAATGCCGCTTTCGATCTGAACATGAAGGTGCGGATTGGAAACCATGGCCTGCACCAGGTCCGGAATCACATTGGGTGAACCGGGAAACCCAAATCCGCCGCCCGGCCGCTTCCAATCCCACGCGCCATTCGCCTGGATATTCAGGGGGTCATAAACCCGCTCTTGGACGAATTTCAAATCGTTGCGGACGTAATTGTTAAAGGTAGCGACGAACGCCGGGCTGACCGCGTCCGACTGCGGATCGCTGAAGCCGAATTCGCTGAGCGGATCAATGCTGGGGCCCGAAAAGCGCGCATCGAGACGCCCGGTGGTCAGCCCCCGGCTGCGCTGAAGTTCGGCCACAAATTGCGGCTCGACAACGCGGAGGTCAGCCTTGAGGAGATAGTCTTCGCTCAGCCCCGTGAAGTGTGAAAGTTTTTTGGCGATATCCGACTTCTGAGCAGGCGTAAGTCCGTCGCCCTTCAACAGAGCGTCGGCATACTCGCCCATCGCGAACTTCTCCGCCTCGGCGATAAATGTGTTTACGTCGGCGGGACGGTCATTCACCGTCTTGTGATACCACGCGGTTGCGGCATAAGTGGGCAAGTAGAGGACATAACAGATGTCCTGGCCCGGCAGGAACGAGATGTTGCCGAGGTCGAGAACATTGGAGAGAAGGACGATTCCGTTGAGGGCCATGCTGTCGCGCGCTTGGAGATAATTGCCGAGGGCGGCAGAGCGAAACGTGCCATAGCTTTCACCGATAAGAAATTTAGGCGAATTCCAGCGGTCGTTTCGGGTGACGTAGGTGTGGATGAATTGCGCGAGGGAGCTGACGTCCGTATCTATGCCCCAGAAATCCTTGTTCTGAGCTTTGCCCACGGCATGGCTGTAACCGGTGCCTACCGGATCGATGAAGACCATGTCGGTGCGGTCGAGCAGGGTGTTGGCGTTGTCAGCCAATTGATAGGGCGCCGGGGGAGTGTAGTCGCCATCCACGGTGACAACTTTTCGTGGCCCAAACGCGCCCATGTGCAGCCAGATGGAAGCAGAGCCGGGTCCGCCGTTGTAAAGGAACGAGACCGGGCGCTGGCTCATGTCCTTGGCATCGCTTTTTGTGTAGGCGGTATAAAAAACCAGCGCGGTAGGATCGCCCGCGTCATTCTTGATTTGAATGCTTCCAACGGTAGCCTTGTAATTGATGGTCTGCCCGCCCATTTTAATGCTGTGGTCAGTGGACGAGGATTCCTCTTTCGCCGCGGTCGCGTCGGCCGCGGGCTTGGCATCAGCGCTTGCCGGCGGCGTCTGCGCGGCGGAGCGTACAGCTACACAAAACATGAGCAGAGTGACTGCGGATCCAGCCTTCCAAAATCGTTTCATTCATCCACCCCTATTGGAAAAGTGAGCGTTCAGCGGAGAGCAATCGCTGGGAGATCTTAAGCGGGCAGGCGGACGAGTGGTCACAATCCGGCCTGCGAACGCGATATCTCTAAAGGTAAGGACGCAAAATTACGGGAAATGTTTCGCAGGAAACAAGAATAGTCGAGTGGAAAATGCGGCGATTCTCAATGAAGATGATAAGCGCCGGGTTTGCTGGACACTTCTTCCGGGGGCAGGGAAGCCGGGACCGATTGATCTTCCGCGCGCCGGTCTGGCTTTCGTTTCAGATGATCTCCAAATCGGTTAGCCCCCGCTGTGAATACCGACCCCAATATCCCCTTGAGTAGGGGAAAATCGTGCAGGTCAAAGTGATCCCAAGCTTCGCGCCCAATTAACGGCCGCAGGAGCTGAAAAGCGGCGAGCAAACTTGATTTGGTTAGCAGGAGCTTGTCATCAGGGTTCGCGCGCAGATTGTCAATGAACCAATGGAAATCCATCTTCAGGTCGCGGGTGTAAAAACCAGTCCGATAGCGGGGTTGTGGCAGAGATTCCATCCCGCGTGCCAGATTCCAGAGACCAAGCGGGAAATCCACCCCAGCATCTATGGCCAACGCCAGCGAACCCCACAGCCTCGGGTTGATTTCCATCAGCCAGTGCTGCCCGCTCGCATCCACTCTGAATTCGACCATGGCAACCCCGTGCCATTCCAGAGCAGTCAATAGTTTTTCCGCATCCGCCAACAACGCATGGGGCGGTTCGATGGAACGACGGTAGGAACTCGCTCCGCCCGTGAGGGGAAGCTCATGCATGCGCTCATGGACGAAATGCCAGACTTTCTTCCCATGGTTGTACAAAAATTCAGCGCCAATTCCTCGTCCATATATATATTCCTGCCACTCCATGGCGGTGAACGGCTGCCACCGATCGAGCACCTCTTGGTACTCCTTCACATTTCTGACCACTTGCGCTGGAAATGATCGCAGAATCCCAGCGATTACAACCTTGCTATGCAAGGATTTCAGAACCACTGGAAATCTTTCGGGCCTGTTCGATTCAGCCTTGCCGCTCAGCAATACGCATTGAGGCATAGGCACACCCAACTCCTGCGCGAATTCGTAGGTCTTGTGCTTATCCAAGGCGATATCCATTGAATGATTCCCGGGCAGTACAGACCGGAGACGGATAGGATCGGTTGGTTCGAGCTGGCGAATGCCGAGGAGCGATGCTTCCGTGGCAGGAACAATCAAATCATATTGCCGGAGGGCAAACTGCTCCCGCAGCCAAACTTCAAAATCCTCCGATCCCGCGGGAGGTTGACGGAGTTTTCTGGCGACATAGCGGGAATGAAATGCCAGGCAGTCGGCCGACTCTACCGATACGTCAACCTCCAAGCCCTTACTGCCAAGGCTTTGGAGGGTTTCGACGGCCGCGTTGCAATAGCCGTCGAGAACCAAGATTGGCATTGCTTAGCTCCGGGACGCTTCTCATTCAGCCACGAGGAAGCAGTCATCGTTGCTGATCGCAGGCTCTGTAGTGCTCCGTAAGGTCATCAGCAGGCAGAGCAGCGTGAAATGACTCTACAGCGGTAACAGACAAGACCCTTGAGGGCTCAAAACTCACCCGATTTGGCCAGGCGAGTAAATCGAAAAGAATTATGACCAACTCGCATCGAACAAGAGTCTTGATTGCTACACAAGTTGGCGCGCCTGCAAATTCCCGAAAGAATCAGACTCGCATACTTCACGAGAATAACAGAATCACTCGACCTACAGTCCAGATGCTTTTTCCAGATACGGAACCGTAAATAGGCTTCCATTTTCTGTCTTCACACTGATATGAGCGCGAATAGCCGCCCAAGAGATTTGGCAAATGTTCGCATAGGACGGGGAATTACTCCAAAGATGATAGCGAGCAGCGCTCTACCGGGCCAGAGGCGATCCATCGAACGCGCGGCAGAATCACCATTGGAATTGGTTTGCCATTCTGTCGAGCGACATACCAGCATGGGTTATACCCAGCATGGGGAAAAATTGAATGGACGCAGGTCACATCGACCGGATCAGCGGGGGTGTACTCAACCCTGCCATTCTTCTGCGGAATGGCGTAGAGACCCTCGATTTTAAGAACTTGAAGGGGGTCGCCCGGCTTTGCGTTGTGCAATCGGATTCGGAACCAGATGTAATCTCCCACATAGATGATGGCAATCACAGTGAGAATCAAGACCAGTCCGCGCTTGATGATGGGAAAGAGGCGGTTCACGGCAAGTGGAATTAATTCCGGAGAATAAAACTCTCAATTCGTAATCTGGGGTGGGCGATGGGATTTGAACCCACGACCCTCGGAGCCACAGTCCGATGTTCTACCGCTGAACTACGCCCACCACCTGTGAAAATGATAACACGGTGGTGGAGGAGGGGCCAGCAGCGCGCAATTTAGCAGGGCCGAAAGCGCAGACACTCCATCGAGTCAAATCACGGCTTGGTTTTTTGGGATGTATGAACAGTCTGAGGCTGTCCGTTTTCTTTCACGTTCACCGGAATGCGTATCAGTTCACCGCCTTCAATTTTGAAAGCAGCGGGAACGTCATTGATGTGCGTAAGAATGAATTCCAGATCTTCCACTTGCGAGGTACGAACCAGGAAATCGGCGCTCTTGCTTTGGCGTGCAGCCTGGGGGGATGCGCCGCTCCACCGCTTGATGAGCAGCTCCGTGTCGCGATTTTCGGGCTCAAATCCTGAGGCGACAAGAATTTCAGCCATCCAAGCGCAGCAGATCTGATCTTCTTCCCGGAACTCACCGCGGCTGCCTGCTCCCAACAAGGCCACATGCTCGTGATGCGTTGCCAAGTGGCGTGCGGTCGGAGCGAAATTCCGGAAGCATGCGGCGTATCCCGCTTCGCACTGCGCCGCGTCAGACATCAACCTGCTGCCCGAACTAGACAAGAGAATGACGGGGCGCTCAATATCCGTGCGGCGAGTGAGAGCGACTGGGCTGTTGTTGAGGTTAAAACCATAAGGCATGTGTCCGCCGAGCTCGCCAATCTGCATGGGATTCGAGCTGGCCAGGAGCTCCATCATCTGGCTGGCACCGTCCAGCGTGGCCACAGGGAAACAACGGCGGCCAAGCTCAACCGCGGTGATGGCCACGGAGGTGGCGCGAATCACGTCCACTGCCACGACTGCGTATCCGGACGGATAGCGCTTGGCGCTTTCCGGAAGATAATCAATGGTCACACTCTTGCCCATAACGATAGTCTCCATCCGCGGATTCTTGCGCGATTAATTCGGTCTTCGAGGGCGCAAGTTTTCGTGTTCAAATGCGTCTGAGTGCAGACCGCGGCGGTAAATTTCGACGCGGAGCAATTCCTCCAGCCGGACATTGGAAAGGCGAACTTCCGGGCCAAAATGATTCAGCAGAGCGAACTGGCTCGGTTTGTTGGGCGCCTCAAACATCAACTGTTCCATTCCAAATATCTTGGTAAAGCGATCAGCGAACGCAGGGTTGAAATTGCCTTGTTCGTCAAATAGCCCAACACCTTTCGCGCTTTCCCTGGCCTCAACAACGAGCTCCAGCGCGCCTGCGCCCAGCCAGGTTTTTCCCTGCTCAATCAGGCCGCGGACAATTTCGTCCGTGAAAGCGCCTTCGTGTTTCTTGCCCAGCTCAAACTGTACTTCCAGCCCGCGGGAATGTGCCATGCGGATCACTTCTTTTGGAGGGAGCGGCAAATCCGTGAAACCCTCGCCGGCTTCAATGCGGGTCACGCCTAAGTCAGCGACCAGATCGAGGTAGGCAGCTAATTGCCCTTGCTGGACCGCTACTTCGAAAGGTCCGCCGCCGGTAACTGTTTTGACTTTGTTCTTCTTTGCCGCCGCAAGTTTTTCGCGCGTTGCGGATTCCTTGGCCACCTGCCAGCAGGCCATGGAGATTTTCAGTATGCAAATCAGGTGGCTGCTTTGCGCAAGATGCGACGCCACTGTGGCGGGATCATATCCAGGATCGAATGGACTGGTGGCCGGTGGAAGATCGCGCACACCGATGAGCCTCAAATAATCGGCCGTATGTTTGTGGCCGCCGGTTTTCTTGGAAGAACCCTTCTGCGGTGAGTGGCGCTTGGGCGCCCGTGAACCTGACATTCCTGAGCCTCCACTTTGCATGCGTTGCCGCAGCCTGAGAATGCGCACAAGAAGGTGCTCCCACAAGTGCGGGGGCACCTGAATTAATTCAATCTCAATGTAGAGGACTTAACGCGGAATGGCACACTGCGTCGCAAGGCTCTCCACACACATCAAAGTTATCCGCCGGCTCACGGAGCGTCTATAGAACAAGAGTACTATGCGTCCAGAAATGCACGGGTAGGTCTCATTCTATGGACTGGTTATGGACTGGGGAAATATAAAGGAAGGCGCGGCTGAGGAAACGGATTGCTAGCCCCGCTTGCGGAAAGTCGTCAGCTTGCCTCGGGCATGTCTGGCGGAAGCGGCGGCGGGATCAGGAAGCTTGGACTTTGCGAAAGAGGCCCATTGGCCTTGCGGGTCGTGCGTCAAGTACATAGAAAGGTGCTCGCGTACGTGGTCGTCCTGGCCCGTGGCTTCGTATAGCAGCGCGAGATTCAAATGTGCGTCCGCAAGCGAAGGGGCCACTCGGACGGCATGTTCGAGGTGTTCGATCGCCGCCCGGCGATTCCCGAGCCGCTCAAAGGAGCAACCCAGATTGAAGTGAGCAAGAGCGTTGTGCGGCTCAAGTTCGAGAGCCGCTTCAAAACAGCTGCGCGACTCGGCGCCCTGACCCAAATGGAAGAGAGCCGTTCCCAGATTCAAGTGTGCTTCGACCCAATCGGGCGCCAACTCGACTGCGTGACGATACGCATCCGCAGCGCGTTGCATGGTGCCCGGACGCGTATCGCAGGTAAGCCCGATCTCAAACCACTCTTCGGCGGTGTGCGAGGGCAGCGCACGAACTTTTTGCGCCAGCGACGAGGTTTCAAATTCCAAGAGCAGCTGCTTGGTGAGAGGTTCAATCGGTGGACCGCCCGGCCAGGGCTGGCTCACGACAATTTCACGGCCATTGGTGCTGATCCGCAGGCGCGAAATGGGCGCCGTGGATTCGCCCAGCTGTTCGCGGAGTGCCTCCAGCGCTCGGCGCAGCCGCCGTGCAGCCACGCCGCGCGCCGTCATGCGCTTCAGGGTCTCAAGGGCCACCAAATCCGTAAAATTGTAAAAGCGTTCGCCCCAGCGCGCTTCGGGTGAGACCAAGCCGAGGCGTCCCCAATAGTCCAGCTGGCGTCGTGAGACGCCCAGCATACGCACTACTTCATCGCGAGTGAATCGCTGTCGCACTATCGTAGTCGATCTTCGGAAACTCTCCGGCGGGCGCCGGTGTTGACCACACCCCAATACTGCTTCGCGGAATATTTCACTCCGAAGAAGCAGGGCAGCTAGGCCCGTGGGCATTATCCACATTGCGGCGAGAATGTGAAGGAAAAAATTTCCACAGGACAGGCCTTGCGCAGCTGGAACGTCTGCTTGCGCCGGGAGCAACTGTGTGTGAACTTCGATAGGGTAGTTCCGGCCTCCCATGCAACTCCACATTCTTGAACAACGCTCTCTCGAGCGCCAGGTAACGCTGGCAAGGCCGGTCTTGATTGTGCTGGCACTGATCAGTTTGTTGCTTCTGGCTCCAAAATCTGCATTAGCAGCGTGGTTTTTGGCTGCCTATCTGATTCTTGGACTGGGCATCGCCCTGGCGCAGGGATTTCCATGGGGCAGGACGTGGCGATTTCCACTTATCGCGGACCTGATTGCCCTGGTGGCGTTCCTGGTGATCACGCCTTCTGTGGTTCCGTTGTGGTTTCTGTTGTTGATTGCCGCTTATGCGGTCGGCGTGAGTTGGGGAGGAGCCCGCGCCTACTGGATCGTTGCCGCGCTCGCGATTGCCACCTTCGGGTGGGGGATGATCCGAAGCGATTGGGCCTGGACGGACGTCCTTCGAGGTATGGAGGTCGCCTGCGGAACACTTATCTCCGGCCTGAGCATGGCTTATCTGGGCAACCGGAACCGTCAGCAGGAATCGGAAATGCATTTTCTTTCGGATCTCACTGCCATGCTGCGCGTGGAACAGGGTGTGGCGGAATCCTTGCGCGGCATGCTGGGAGAATTGGTGGAAACATTCGACTGCGAGCGCGCGTTTCTGGTGCATCGAGACACGGAATTGGAGCGCATCTTCCTCTGGAGGATCTTCCGCGGCGCGAGCGGGCATCTGGCGCCGGAAAGTCTTCCTCTTGTAGCAGCGGATGGCTTCCTGCTCGACATGCCGGACGCCAGCGTGGGATGGAATTCGATGGACGGCGCGAGCGAAGGCTTCGGATGGAACCGGTTTAGCGGCGTCCCTCTTGCTGAAGTGCCCCTCATTCCGGGGCCTGCGCGCGAATTGCTCGAAATGAAGTCCGTTCTTACCGTCACCATGGAAGTGGAGGGCCAGCCCTCCGCGCGCATGCTGCTCGCCAATTCGCGGCAGCGCTTTACTTCGCACGATCTTCACCGGCTGGAACGGATCGTGCGGCACGTCGGGCCGCCGCTTGAGAATTTATTTTTGTTGCGGCACTTGCGCGCGCGAGCCATCGAATCCGAACGCAGCCGCATCTCGCGCGACCTCCACGACGGAATTTTGCAAACGCTGCTCAGCGTGGAGATCCAACTGGACGTGATACGCCGCAAGCTTTTGCAATCTCCCGAGCAGGCGGTTTCCGGGCTGGCCACGCTTCAGCAGACCGTTCGCAACGAAGGTTCCGAGCTTCGCCGCATGGTCACCGACCTTCGTCCTCTCCGCGTGCAGAGCGCCGATATGCTTGACCTGATGCGCGGCTTCGCGGAACGCTTCCGGAATGAGTCCGGAATACAGGTAGATCTCCTTATAAATGCGGCAGAATTACAGGCTCCTGACAGAGTCTGCCGGGAACTGTTCCAGATATACAGGGAAGCACTCAACAATATAAAAAAGCATGCCCGAGCTACCCACGTCGTGGTAAAACTGACGCAGTCGGAAAGCTCCATTGTCCTGGTGGTGGACGACAACGGCGAAGGGTTTAGCTTCGCGGGGCGGTTTTCCGGCGATGAATTGGACCGTTTGAGGCTCGGCCCTATTTCCATAAAGGAACACACACGCACAGTGGGTGGCCTGCTGACAGTTGAGTCCAGCCCCGGGCATGGGGCGCGGCTGACCGTAGAGGTAACGCTCGGTTAATATGGCGAAAAATAAGCAACCCATCCGCATCCTTATCGCCGACGACCACGCGATTTTTCGCGATGGCCTGCGGAAATTATTGGATGCCGATGACGATGTAACCATTGTTGGTGAAGCCTCGAATGGCGCGGAATGCATCCGCCTATTGACCAAGCTGAAGCCCGACATCCTGCTTCTGGATTTGCGCATGCCCGACAAAGATGGTCTTGCGGTGCTCGAAGAAGTCAACTTCGATTCGCTGCCCACCCGTGTAATCTGCGTGACCGCCGCCGAAGACGATCGTGACGTGGTCCGCGCCATGCGTCTTGGGGCTCGCGGGGTGGTGTTAAAGCAATCCGCCACTGACCTTCTGGTGAAAAGCATTCATCGCGTTTATGCCGGCGAAATCTGGCTCGACAATCACATGACCGCCGAGGTGATGAAAGCATTCGCCAAGTCCTCCGAATCCGGGCCGCGCCGCGAGAAGCCTTTGCTCAGCGAACGTGAAAAGGAAATCGTGCAATTAGTGGCGCAGGGTTTCCGCAACAAGGAAATCGGCGAAAAACTCTTCATCAGCGAGCAGACAGTGAAGAACCACCTGCACAATATATTCGATAAGCTCGGGGTTTCTGATCGGCTGGAACTCGCCCTTTATGCCATTCATCACCGCTTGATTGACAAAGCCTAGCCTCACTTAGCATTCATATTCACTGTGCACGACGATACGGCAAATCCTCATCCAGAACTCCAGAACTCCAGAAATCCCTCGACAAAAGCCGGTAATATCCGCATTCCACAGGCTTTCCCCAGGTGGAAATTCACTCGGTAAAAAAGCGAAAACTTTTTGATGGTACACGGGTACTGCCGAAAATGACCTTAAATTGGGACGCCTGAGCTATTGAGCCGCACTCACCTCTCCAATAATCTCCTTACTAGAACACGGGATACTTTTTATGACGCAATCGTTTAAGGAGACCTTTGTGACCTCAGAGGAACGCAGGTTAAACCAGAGATTCAAGATTCGCCTCCCCATGACGGTCCGCTGGACTTGTGGATCGGCTGTGGGCGAAGCCAAGACGGAGTCCACGAACGTCAGCTCCCGCGGTGTTTATTTTGTTCTGCCCAAGGAAGTGAAAAGCGGCTCTCCCGTGGAAATCCTGCTGACCTTGCCACACGAAATCACGCTGGCCGGTCCCGTGCGTGTGCGCTGCCTGGGCCGTGTGGCTCGAAATGATGGAACTGATGTTGGCCGAGTGGGCATTGTGGCCGAAATTGAACGGTACGAATTTCTGCGTGGCGACGAGTTCGTCGCGTAGCAAAGAGCTTGCCCGCATCCTGCGGAGGTGGGCAGGAAACATCGGGGCGCCTCGAACCCTCAGCGAGGCGCCCCGATTATTTTTTTCGCGGATTCCTTCCGTGAATTCACCGCGAACGTCAATCAACTATTCGTAACGCAAGGCCTTCACTGGGTCGAGCTTCGCCGCGCGCGACGCGGGATAAAGCCCTGCTCCAAGACTCACCAGGATGCTGAATAGAATTGCAAATCCCACCAGCCAAAGGGGCACGAACCAGACATCCTCCGAGGAGATGTTCTGGCTGGTCAGATATAAACTCACACCCCAGTTTATGATCCGGCCGATCGCCCATCCGAAAAACACGCCCAGGGCCCCGCCGAAGAACCCCATGGCTCCGGCTTCCGTAAAAAAGAGACGGCGAACGTCGCGGTCCGCCGCACCCAACGCTTTCAGCACACCAATCTCGTGACGGCGCTCCAGGATGGCCATCACCAGGGTGTTCACGATGCCGAGCGAAGCCACGGCCAGCGCCAGACTTCCGAAAATCGCCAGGAAGAGGTCAATAAACTTAAATACTTTTTGCAGGCTTTTGGCCGCGTCAAATAGTGAAAACGCGGTGAAACCCAGCTCCTTTACTTTATCTTCCACAGCTTGCACATTGTTTGGGCTGTTCAGCATTATGGTCAGCGAGGCATAAACCTGCTCGCCGGGGCTGGTGACGACCTCCCGCACGTCAACGCCTTGAACCGTATGCATCTGCTCTACGAACTCCAGCGGCAACATAATGGGCGCGCCGCCAAATCCGCCGGGCCCGGCCTGCGCACCTTCTACAATTCCAATGATGCGGACTTTGACTTCAGTCGGCACAATCGTGAACCCATAACCAAATTCGCCGTTTGCGACAAAATCCTCCGGCCGCTGCCCTGGTTCCTGCGGCACGGGTTTGCGCTGCGGATATCGGATGGTCACCATCTGGCCAATCAAATCTTTGGGCTGGATCTTGCCTTCATCCGCGAGTTGTTGCGAAAGCTCTTTTTGCAGGATGGCCTCCGCGGCATTCGCTGCGGAGAAAAACGATCCTGTAATGGTGTCAAATATTCCGGTGCCGCGCGCTTCAGGGGGCACGCTGGCCGCGGCCGTCACGTGGCCTTTGTCGTCATAACGCAGATCCGCCGTAAGCCTCAGTTCGGGATAAACCGCGGTGACATTTTGCAGCGCCGCAAATTGCTGCCGAACCGCAGTGGTCAGATATTTTATTTCGCCAGGTTGCGGCGCCAACGGTCCATCCCCACGCCCACCCCGCCCCCCACGCCCTCCGTTATCATTGCGAGCGTTTCGCGGCGCCACATAGACTCGATTGAATAATCCGGAACTTTCCAGCTTGCCCATCAAGAGCTTTTGCAGCCCAATGCCCAGCGAAAGCATGGCCACCAAAGACGCCACGCCCACGGCGATGCCCAGTGTCGTAAGCGTGTTGCGCAACATGGCTTCGCGCAGATTTCGGGAAGCAAGCTCCATCAGATCGCGCGTTTTCACTGTGCGTCTCCGTTCGAGGAGAGCTTCCCATCTCGAAGATAGAAACGCCGGCCCGCGTATCGCTCCGCCAGTCGCGCCTCGTGCGTCACCATCACCACGCTCATTCCCAGCTCTCGATTAAATTGCTGGATGAAATTGAGGATCTCTTCGCCCGTGCGGCTGTCGAGATTCCCAGTGGGTTCATCGGCAAGAAGAATGGTAGGACGGTTGACCAGCGCACGCGCCAGCGACGCTCGTTGCTGCTCGCCGCCGCTCAATTCCGCGGGACGGTGCGTAAGCCGCGCAGACAGCCCCACTCGCTCGAGCGCCTCGCGCACTCGTGACGATCGAACATTCCGATCCACTTCGGCCAGACGCAACGGCAACTCAACATTTTCCTCCAGCGTCATGCGCGGCAAAAGATTGAATGATTGGAATACCATTCCAACAGTCAGGCTGCGGTATTTCGCCAGTTCATCTCCGGACATTTCCGAAAGGTTGCGCCCGTGCGCAAAGATCGCCCCGGACGAAGGACGGTCCAAACCCGCCAACAAATTCAGCAGTGTGGATTTGCCCGACCCGGAGCTGCCCAGCAGAGCGACAAATTCACCCGCGGCAATTTCCAGCGACACTCCATCGACGGCCCGGATGGTTGCATCGCCCATTTGGTAATGACGCGCGACTTCTGCGGTCCGCAGCGCCGCTTGCGGCGTTTCAATCATTCGTCCACCTTTCTCTTTTGATTATACGCATTGAGTGGTGTGAAGGTTGCCTCTAAACCGCGATTCGGATTGTACCCACTCAATGATTGACCAAACGGTTGAGCGCGATTCCACCAATGGAGTCCTGAACCGCATGGGAAATCATGCCGGGCTTCAGGCTTCGCCGCCACACTGCCAGCACACCGAACAGGATTCCCTGGACGGCGATGGCAATCGCGTGTTTCGTTCCCTGGTAAGTGTGGCAGGCACCAAAAAATGCGCCGGAGGCCAATATCCCGACTGCCGGAACTTTCGTCCAGCTAATAAACTGTCTCTGCAGATATCCGCGAAAAATAGTTTCTTCACAGATTCCAGCTGTGAGCGACAAGAGCAGCCAGATGGCCATTTCAACAGGTCCGCTTGGCGCCATGAATCGCACAACTTCCAAGGACGATGTGTCATGCAGAAGACGGCCTACCAGGGCCAAGGCCACCACAGAAACGGCGAGGAAGCCCAGTCCGATTCCGATATCAATCTGAACTTTTCGCGCAGTCGACCAGCGCGGGCCAACCAGGTCCCGCAGGGTGACGCCGCGGCGGCGGATGCCGTAGCACACGAACGCAAACATCACCCACTCGAAAATCAGAGTCCGCAAATACAACAACACGTGGTTGGGCGCGGCAGCCGCTCGCAATGCATTTGCGTGTGCCTGACTGAAATAAGCCCACACACTTAGCATCGCCAGCAACGCAATCGTGTGGACGGCGCCGGCGATGGGCTTACGTGATTCTTGCGCGCCAGGTAGAGAATTCGCCGCAACTGCCGGAGGATTCGTCATTATGTGCCCTCGATTTCATGTGAAACGATGTGAGGTTAACCATCACGATTAGCCCTACAAATGAATACGTATGGGAAGCTAAGGAATGTCGGACGTGCGGCCGATGCTGCTTTAGCTCTATCACACCCCCAGATAGACCCCGCCGGGGCATGATTCTATACTGCAAGGGTGAGTCCGGACACCGGTCAACTGACTGCGCTGCATCGCTATTGGGGTTTTGATTCCTTCCGGCCGTTGCAGGAGCGCATTGTCAGCAGCATTCTCGCCGGTTACGACACCTGCGTGGTGATGCCCACGGGCGGCGGCAAATCTCTTTGTTACCAGTTGCCGGCGGCGCTCCTTACAAATCAAACCGGCATCGTGATTTCCCCTCTGATTGCTCTCATGCAGGATCAAGTCGCGCAACTCACGCAGATGGGAATCGAGTGCGCGCTCTTGAATAGTTCACTTACCGAGAGACAGCAATCCGTAGTGCTGCGCGAGGCGTGCGTAGGCAAGTACCGCCTGCTTTATCTTTCGCCCGAGCGATTGGTCCGCCCCGATACCCTCGAGTGGCTCCATCGCATCCCCATTTCGTTTTTTGCCATTGACGAAGCGCATTGCATCTCGGAATGGGGGCACGAATTTCGCCCGGAATATCGCCAACTCAGCTCGCTGCGGCGGCATTTCCCGGATCGCCCCATGGCCGCATTTACCGCCAGCGCCACTCGGCGCGTCCGGCACGATATTATTGACCAGCTCAAACTCCGCGATCCCCACAAATACATCGCCAGCTTTCACCGTCCCAATCTCCGCTACCTCATCAAGAAATGTGAAGCCCGCACCCAATCCGATTTGCTTCTTGGAGCCCTGCGGAATTATCCCGATAGCAACGTCATCGTGTACGCGCCAACCATCAAACGCGTCGAAGAGACTGTGGCGCTCCTTGCGGGGAAGGGAATCCCCGCCATTTCCTATCACGGTAAAATGGATCCAGAAACCCGCAGAACCAATCAGGAACGATGGATGTCGGACGAGGTGCGCGTACTGGTGGGCACCATCGCGTTCGGCTTGGGCATTAACAAAGCAGCGGTCCGCGCCGTGATTCACCTCTCGCTGCCCAAATCGATTGAACAGTATTACCAAGAAGCCGGCCGCGCCGGCCGCGATGGACTCCCCGCGGATTGTCTACTCCTCTGGCAGAAACGCGACGCCGGCCTCCTGGCCCACTTCATCGAGCAGGTCGTTGATCCCGCGGAAAGGGAACGCGGCTGGCAGCGCTATCACGAAATTCGCGACTTCGTCGAATCGGCGAACTGCAGGCATCGCCAGATCTGTCTTCATTTTGGAGAGAATCCGAAGTGGCACACCTGTAAGGCCTGCGATATTTGTGGCGTGGATTTCAAGTGGGAGCCCACTCCTCTCCGAGCGAGGCAGCGGAAACAGTCGAGACCGTCGTCCACCGCGGCGGTCGAATCGACGCGAGGCCGCTCAAAATCCGCAGGAAAGGCCAGTCTCCTTGAGATAGATCCCGGCCTTCGCGAATATCTTCGCGAATGGCGCCGCGTAGCCGCGAAACAGCAAGGCGTGCCGGCATTCGTCGTCATGCACGACACTTCGCTGGATGAGTTGTGTATGGCCCGCCCCACTTCACTCTCTGGGATTCGATCCATCTCAGGATTTGGCGAACGCAAGACGGAACTCTATGGCCGGGAGATACTGGACGCTCTCAAACTTTTTCAGCAGGGCGCCCGGGCAACTTCAAATCAGATTCCATTAGCACGCGCCTTCCGGAAAGGTGCTTAACCCGCTCGATTGCCAGAAATCTTCAATCGCAACGCAGAACGGGCGGAGAGCATCCCTCCGCCCGTTCGTTCTGGCTTTTGACTTTACGGAAACGCTCCTATTTATTGCACCGTCAGCGACACCGTAGTCGTGTGCGACAAACTGCCCGATGTTGCGGTCACCGTAATCGTTGAGGTGCCTGCCGGTGTTCCCGTTGGCGTGTTCGTGCAGCCTGCGATTCCCAACGCCGCCATCAACACCATTCCTACGAACAGCGCCGGTGCCAGTTGTCGCCTGCGGTTCGTCTTGCGCATCCTCAACAGTCCGTAAAGTAGCAATGCGCCCGCAAAAGTCCACAGCAGGATAAACCGATTCGATGGATAGGAAATCCGTGGCGGCACCATGCCATGTGCAGTGGGTAATCCTCCCACGCCGCGCATCGTAGTCGTGATGGTCATCGTCGTGGAAATCGCCGAATTACCCGGTGTCACACTGCCCGGATTGAATGTGACCATCGTCGCCGCTGGCGCACCCGACGCACTGAAGGTGACCGCGTTCGGGAAGCCGCCTGTAGCGGGAGTGATGGTAATCGTATACGTCGCCGTCATTCCGGCAGGCACGGTGACCGGTGGCGTTGGGCTGGTCGGTGTGAAATCAACGCCAGAGCCGCCCAATGTGATTGTGTGCGGACTGCCAGCCGCGTTATCGGTGATGACTATCGTCGCCGCGCGCGCACCGGCCGTTGTGGGTTTGAAGCTTGGCGTGATTGTGCAGTTGGCGCCGGCAGCCAGCGTATTCGGAGTTGTTGGACATGTGTTGACTTGTGAGAAGTCGCCCGGATTGGCTCCGATAAAAGTGAAACTTGTGATGGTCAGCGGACCGGTGCCCGAGTTCGTGAGCGTTACAGCCGGGGCGGGCATCATGACACTGACGTCCACGGTCCCGAAGGCCACGTTCGCTGCAGAGAGATTCACACCCGGCTGAGTGCCGGTGCCGTTCAGCGTGTCCATCTGCGGAGATCCCGGTGCATCGTCAGCGACGTTCAAAGTTGCCGTTCGTGCCAGCAATGCTCCCGGCGTAAAGGTGAGAGTCACACTGCACGATCCACCGGCCGCCGTGAGAACGAAATTGGCAACGCAAGTCGTCCCAGCACCGATGGCAAAATCACTTGCGTTGGCGCCCGCGAGGCTCACCGGATTCGCTGCGGCCAACGTAGATGGAGCGGTCCCGGAATTTGTAACCATCACAACCATTTGATTGGCCGAGCCTACATTCACGCCCCCGAAAGGTACAGGAGACGGACTCAGGGTCACATTCGGGATCGTGCCGGTTCCGTTGAGGATGTCCGACTGCGGACTCCCCGGAGTGTCGTCGAATACGTTGAGATTGGCAGTGCGCGCCAGCACCGCGCCAGGAGTGAACGTGATTTTAACCACGCAGGAGCCGCCGCTCGCGGTCAGCACAAAGGCGGCCACGCATGTGGTGCCGGGGGCCAACGCGAAATCAGCCGAATTAGCGCCCGTATTGGTCACGGGCGCGCCAGTCAACGTGGTTGCCTGATTGCCGTTGTTCGTCACCGTCACTGTCACCGCAGCGCCTGTGGTCCCGACCCTCTGGTTGCCGAAGGCCACGGGTGAAGGATTTAAGGCCACCATAGGCAGCGTGCCTGTTCCATTGAGCACGTCAGTCTGAGGGCTGCCGAGCTCGTCATCCGCAAGATTAAGCGTCGCCGTTCGCGCACCTGTTGCGGCCGGCGTGAACGTCACGTTGATCACGCAAGCTCCCGTCGTAGCCACCAGAACAAAGTTTGCCGTGCAGGTAGTTGTACCGGGCACTACCGCGAAATCACTCGCATTTCCACCCGTGATGCTGATCGGCGTACCCGTCAACGTGGCCGCCGCTGTGCCGGTGTTGCTAACTGTAATCGTCACCGCAGCGCCCGTCGTGCTCTGTTGTTGGCTGCCAAACGGAACCGGCGATGGAGCCAGCGCAATCACTGCCGCCGTGCCTGTCCCGCTCAGTGTGACCTGCTGCGGGCTTCCCGCAGCATCGTCGGTCACATTCACCGTTGCGGCCTTGGCGCCAACCGTGGTCGGCGCAAATTTCACGCCAAAGGAACAATTCGACCCAGCCGTCACCGGAAACGCCGCCACCAGACTGCATTGCGTTCCGCTGGTTGCCGCGGTCAACGTGAATTGATTTGAGTTGGCACCAGCCAGACTAAGGCTGGTCACGTTGAGCGTATCCGTGCCCGTATTGCTCACCTGAACGTTGGTCACAGCGCTCGCCGCATTGATATTTTGGTTCCCGAACGGAATATTGTTCGGGTTGAGTGTCACTGCCGGGGCCGTCCCAGTGCCGTTCAGCACGCCCGTCTGCGGACTGCCCGGAGCATCATCGGAAATATTGAGCGAAGCGGTACGCGCACCGGTGGCTCCAGGAGTGAAGGTCACGTTGACGACGCAAGTGCCGGTGTTCGCCACCAGCACGAAGTTTGCGACGCACGTCGTGCCCGCGCCAATCGCGAAGTCACCCGCGTTCGCGCCCGTAAATGTAATCGGATTCGCGGCTGCAAGCGTGGATGGCGCCGCACCTCCATTCGACACGGTGATCATGGTCGCAGCGCTGGTCGTGCCAACCCGCTGGTTGGGGAAGGTAAACGGCGCAGGGTTAAGGACTACCGCCGCCACGGCTCCTGTGCCGGTAAGCGAGACCTGCTGGGGTGAGCCTGTCGCGTCATCATTCACATTCACTGTTGCGGCCTTGGCCCCAACCGTAGTCGGCGCAAATTTCACGCCGAAAGAACAATTGGCCGCTGCAAGAACCTGAAACGCCGCGGCAAGATTACACTGAGTTCCGGAAGTGGCGGCCGTCAGGACAAATTGCGTCGTGTCAGCTCCAGTAAGCGTAATGCTGGCCACGTTGAGTGTGGCCGTCCCGGTGTTGCTCACTTGGACGTTGGTCACCGCGCTCGTCGTGTTGATTCCCTGGTTGCCGAAGGGAATGTTGTTTGTAGAGAGCGTAACTGCGGGGGCTGTGCCCGTAGCATTGAGAGTGTCCGACTGTGGACTGCCTGGAGCGGTGTCCGCAACGTTGACCTGTGCAGTTCGCGCTCCCAGTGCGGAGGGCGTAACCGTCAAGTTGATTACACACGAGCCGGTGCTGGCCACCAAAACGAAACTTCCCACGCAGCTAGTCGTTCCGCCCACGATGGCGAAATCAGCCGCATTCGCACCAGTGATAGTTACTGGCGTGCCTGCCGCCAAAGTAGCCGCCACATTTCCAGTGTTGGTCACCGTCACCGTCATTGAGCCGCTTGTTGTCCCAACGCGCTGATTTCCAAACTGTACAGGCGATGGAGCCAGCCCCACGGCGGATAACGTGCCGGTACCGTTGAGCGTATCGATCTGCGGGCTGCCGGGAGCGTTGTCGGCAACATTGACCTGTGCGGTTCGCGCTCCCGTGGCGCTCGGAGTGAAAGTAACGTTGATGACGCAGGTGCCAGTGTTGGCCACCAGGATGAAGTTGGCGACGCAGGTAGTCGTTCCGCCTACGATGGCGAAATCACCGGCATTCGCGCCTGTGATCGTGACCGGCGTTCCCGCCGCCAGGGTAGAGGGGGCTGTGCCGGTATTTGAAACCGTAATCGTCACCGCAGAGCTGGTCGTACCTTGTTGCTGGTTGCCGAACGGAACGGGCGAAGGCGCCATGGTCACATTGGCCACAATTCCCGTGCCATTGAGCGTATCCGTCTGCGGACTGCCCGGAGCATTGTCGGCAACATTGACCTGCGCAGTTCGCGCTCCGGTCGCGCTCGGAGTGAAGGTCACATTGATGACGCACTTTCCGGTGCTGGCCACCAGGACGAAATTCGCCACGCAAGTGGTTGTGCCGCCCACGATGGCGAAATCACCGGCATTCGCGCCCGTGATGGTCACCGGTGTGCCAGCCCCCAGAGTAGCGGGGGCTGTGCCGGTATTTGAAACTGTAATCGTCACCGCGGCGCTCGTTGTGCCCTGCTGCTGATTGCCAAATGGAACCGGCGAAGGCGCCATAGTCACGTTGGCCAAAATTCCCGTGCCATTAAGTGTGTCCGTCTGCGGGCTGCCCGGAGCATTGTCGGCAACATTGACCTGAGCGGTTCGCGCACCCGTGGCGCTGGGAGTGAAAGTAACGCTGATGACACAGGTGCCAGTGTTGGCCACCAGGACGAAGCCTGCGGTACAGGTAGTCGTTCCACCCACGATGGCGAAATCACCCGCATTCGCTCCGGTGATGGTCACAGGTGTGCCGGCACCCAGAGTGGCTGGAGCCGTGCCCGTATTGGACACGGTAATGGTCACTGCCGCCCCGGTGGTGCCTTGTTGCTGGCTGCCGAACGGAACGGGCGAAGGCGCCATGGTCACGTTGGCCAGAATTCCAGTGCCATTGAGGGTGTCGGTCTGCGGGGTGCCCGGAGCATTGTCGGCCACATTGATCTGCGCAGTTCGTGCTCCAGTCGCTCCCGGAGTGAAGGTCACATTGATGAGGCACGACCCGTTGGTCGCTACCAGGACGAAGCCTGCGGTGCAGGTAGTCGTTCCACCGACGATGGCGAAATCACCCGCATTCGCGCCCGTGATGGTCACAGGTGTGCCGGCCCCGAGAGTGGCTGGAGCCGTCCCCGTATTGGACACGGTAATTGTCACCGCCGCGCTGGTGGTGCCTTGCTGCTGGTTGCCAAACGGAACGGGCGAAGGCGCCATGGTCACGTTGGCCACAATTCCCGTGCCATTGAGCGTGTCGGATTGCGGGCTGCCTGCAGCATTATCGGCGACATTGACCTGTGCGGTTCGCGCACCGGTTGCCGTTGGAGTGAACGTCACGTTGATGACGCACGACCCGGTGTTCGCTACCAGGACGAAACCTGCGGTACAGGTAGTGGTGCCACCCACGATGGCGAAGTCGCCTGCATTGGCGCCGGTGATAGTCACGGGCGTGCCTGCCGCCAGTGTGACCGAAGACGCGGCCGAGTTCGTCAAGGTGAGCATCATCGAAGCGCTGGTTGTCCCCTGCACCTGATTGCCGAACTGCACGGGCGCCGGAGCCAGCCCAATAGTTCCCGTTCCCATGCCGTTAAGTGTGTCAGCTTGTGGGCTGCCCGGAGCATTGTCGGCCACATTGATCTGCGCAGTTCGGGCGCCGGTCGCTGCCGGAGTGAAGGTCACGTTGATAACGCACGTGCCGGTGGTCGCTACCAGGACGAACCCCGCGGTACAGGTAGTGGTCCCGGGGACGATGGCGAAGTCACCTGGATTGGTGCCTGTGATGGTCACCGGTGTGCCTGCCCCCAACGTCGCAGCACCATTCCCCGTATTGGACACGGTTATCGTCACCGCCGCACTGGTTGTGCCTTGCGCCTGGCTACCGAACGGAACGGGCGAGGGGGCCAGCCCGATGTTTGCAGCGGTTACAGTAAAAATCTGGGCTCCCGACAACCCTCCACCCGGGCCGGGATTGAATGTTGATACATCAACAACGCCCGCAGTAGTGATCAGGTTCGTGGGCACGGTGACGGTCAATGAACTCCCGCTGCAGGTCGATGGATTCAGCACCGCTGTTCCGAACTGCACAATCGTTCGAGCGGGGACGGCCTGGCACTCAAAGTTGAGACCGTTCAGAGTCAACGGGAATGGGGCGCTATTCGCCAACATCTGTGTTGGAGCAATGCTGTTGAGCGTTGACGCGGGGCCTGTCACGCCGAATGGCATCGGGCTGGTAGGGTTACTTGGATTGTTTGCGTGACCGGGCTGCATTACTGTGATTTGGTGCAAGCCCGGACTGGCCGTGACGCTTGCCGGCAGCGTCGCCGTCATCAGGTTTGCGTTTGTCACGACAATATTCGTGACCCCAGGGTCCGCACCGTCAACAAGGATTTGGGGTGTCCCTGAGGGCACTCCGAAATCATTTCCTATGAATGTCAACGGAACCGTACCACTACCCACTGCGGCGCTCGAAGGCGAAATCGAAGTCACAAGAAGGAACCCGGTTGGGTTGATTCCAGGAACCAGCATGTCCCACACGCCGCGGCCATGCGTCACTGCGCGCAATTCCTGCGAATTTTGACGCAAAGCCAGGTCCGTAACTGGAACCGTCGGCAAACCCATCAATGGTGTCCAGGTTTGGCATGCAGGTGAAGCCGCGGGGGTGGTGCACTCAAAAACGCCAATGTCCGTCGCCAGGAATAAGTCATTGATGTTTAGCGGCGCGCCTACACTGTCCGGCACAACGGCATTGCCGGGAGTATTTGGCAGCGCGCCCGCAGCAGTTCCGCTGATGTCAACCCAAGTCGTTCCGCCATTGGTGGTCTGGAAAACATGCCCTACAACGTCAGAGAAGCCGCTAAATCCGGAAAAGGCCAGATAGGCGATATTCGCGTTATTCTGGTCAGTCTTCACTTGGGAGATGTAACGGGGAGGCAGCGGCGCACTCGTTAAATTGGTCCAAACCGCCCCTGCGCCCGCGAGCGCATTTGTGGTGCGCCAGACCTGTCCATTCGAGGTGGTCGCATAGACGGTGTTGGAATTAGTGTCGGACGCGTAGATCGAAGTTACGTCATCATTAAGACTACCGCCAGTCAGGTCGGGAGAAATTGCCGTCCAATTATTCCCAAAATTAACCGTCTGCCAGACTCGAAACGTCCCGTAGTATAAAACCCCGCTTTGACTATGGTCGTGAGCCAATGGCGGAATAAACAAAGACCGGTCACCGCTTGTGCCGATCTCATTGATTATGGATGACCAGGATCCTGCAACCCCATTCAAGGGTGATCTGAGGAGTGATAGATTCTGGCAGCCAGCATAAAGTGTTGACGGGATGTTCGGATCAATCGCCGTGTAGCCGCCGTCTCCGCAAGTGACGTGATCCCAAGCTATACTGCCCGAGAACTTTTCCGTGCCGTTGTCCTGCGTGCCGCCCAAATCAAAATTGGTATCCGTCGGATGAGTCGTGTGCCCCGGATAAAACTGAGTAATCACTAGATTTGGGTTGTTTCCGGTCTGCCAGGTAAGGGGACTAGCCGTTGGATTGTCCGTAAACCAAATTCCGCCGTCATTGCCGGTATAAAGGCGAATCGCACCGCTGTTATTTGCGAATGCGAAGGCATGAGTGTCCACATGCGGGCGTACTGCAGTCGAACCGTTAGTGACATCAATCCACGTTGTTCCCCCGTCTGAGCTGCGGAAATCCGTGCTGCTGTTATTTGTGAATGCGGACCCGCCCACAAAAACAGTGTTGGGGTCGAGGGGATCCGCAGCGACAGACAAGTCGTACCAGCATTGTCCTGCGCAGAAATTGGGCAGGCTTGGCAGGCTACCAGTAGCAGTAAACGACCACGTAACACCCGCATCGGTAGACTTCGCCATTCCCAGAAGGCCTGATGTGCTTATGTTGTTGATGACCACGTAGACTGTGAGGCCGTCACCTCCGAGGGCAAGTTCGTGACGACCAAGATTCGTGGTCGGCAAATTGGCCACTGATCCGGTTAGCTTGGTATATGTGACGCCGCTGTCGGTCGATTTGTATACGCCGAACGCGGCATTGCCCGAAAATCCTCCCAGCGTGGCAAAAACTATGGTGGGAGTTACCGCGTCCCAAACCACGCTGTTTCCAGGCGCGCCGCTGGCCGTGGGAACCAGCGTCCAAAGCGTGCCGCCGTTCGTTGTGCGATAGACCCCCGAATTCGCGTCGTTGGAGAAATCCACCACTGCTGCTTCCACGATTGACGTGTTTGCTGGATCCACGGACATCTCGCCTATGACATACCCTCCACCTTGAAACGGATACGGACCGATAGGGGCGCAGAAGCTTACAGCCACACCACCGGCCATTCCGCTGCACTGCTGTGTCCAAGTCGCTCCCGCATCCGTTGATTTGTAAATTCCGGCGCCGTAATAACTGTCCAGTGAAAAACTGTTTTCTCCCGTGCCCACGTAAATTGTCGTGCTCGCAGTCCCAATCGTCCCCGAAGGTACGATGGCAATGCCTCCGATGGCCAAAGACTTGTTATTGTCAAATGTTGAGTTCCAGGTTGTGCCGCCGTCGGTGGATTTCCATATGCCACCGGTCGCCGCGCCTAAATAAACCGTCGTGGGTACGTCAGGGTCTACGGCAATTGCGGTCACTCGCCCCGTGGATGCCGGATTACCGAAGTTCGCGCCTCCCGCCGAATTTGTTACCGGCTGGGGGCCGATGTTGACCCACGAGGCTGGTTCCGGCCAGCCCAGTGGGGGCGGCGCTGGCGCATCGGCAGGAGGAAGAAGTCCCAGCGCGCGCTGTTGCGCAATCATGGAGTCCAATTGCGCTAGTGAATTTTGCCTCGCGCCAGGAGGTGTATGGGCATTCGGATACGCGCGCTGATAATAGAAATAATTGGAGTGACTCTTGGGATCGTCTCCACTTTCGCCGCTCCCATTACTTCCGTCAGCTTGCATCACAAAGTTATTCTTGTTTCCATCCGGCTCGGCCGCCTGTGAATATGTGGGCTGCAATTGAATGTCGAGCTTCGGTGCAACATTCGCCGTGGATTGCGCCGAGGTGCCCACGGGTGCCTGCGCCCGTGCGGCGTTCGATATCACAGACGCGGCTTTCCGCGTCTTGTGTGCCGGCGTGGCGGCCTTTGCATCCAGCGCGCCGATACCGGTGGGATTAAGCACGGGCTGCCGCGATCCGCTTGGCGTCGGCGACACCCCTGACTCCGTTCGGGCGTTGCTTCCCGACGCTGCGTGGCGCACCATTCCTCCACGCATCAAGAAAAATAGACACGCAGCCAGCGCGGCGGCGCCAATACTCGCCCCCAGCAGGAATCGAATTGAACGGAAGTTAAATTTGAAGGTCTTGCCCGCGAATTGCATATGGTTTCTCCCGAATGGCTGGCTTTCGGAGGACGGAAACGCAGTTCCCGATTCCCGATTTGATAAAAGATGCCTTGGAATGAATGATCGGAATAATAAGGAGAGATGCCGACACTACCATTCGAGACAATTCGACCGATATACGAACCGAAGCGAGAAATAATGCCCGGATAATTTTCACCGCCCTGCTCGCACCCACGACTCGCAGAACGCGAACCTTCAACTAGACCATATAGTTGTTGCGCAGCATCCTGCGCCGGGCTGAACCCTCAAGTCAAGTGAAAATGCACCGAGACTTGGCGAGCGGTTCTTTCATTGAGAATAGATCATTCACGGACACGAGCTCTTCGGCGCCCAGGCTAGCTTTTGCGGGATATGCCAAATATCAAAGGCAAAGAAGCCCTTCACTCCTGATTCACATTCAGTTTGGATCCCCGCGGGTAATCATGAAATCCGATTGCATCTTCGCACGTAAGCGCCGACAACGCCGCACAAGACTCGGCAATTTGAAACCATGATCCCGTTAGGTGGTCCAGGAAAGGGAACTCCCGGTAGTGGGTCATCTCTAACGAGGCCCTGACGGATTCTCACAGGCATCTAAAATGAGCATGTGAAAATCAAACTCCAGAAAGGCGTGAATTTGGACTTTACCGCAGCAGCCTCAAGTGTGGTTAGCAGGGCCATAGGCGAGAACCTATTCGATGGTAGCCCCCTGCCCGATCCTGACGCTGGCAAAGACCCCAAGGCGGTCACACGGGGCAGGATGGGCGGGCGTATAGGGGGTTATGCGGCATATCAAAAGCTAGCTGATGAGGACGAAAATTTAACCGCTCGTCGCTGCATCACGCCCGACCAGAAGATTTGTATTCCGTTTTCTTTGTTTTCATTTTTTGGCGCAAACACAATCATCGTTCTGCTTTCCGGATATTCCGTTCAGAATTAAGAGCCAAGTGCCAATGAGGAGACTCCTATTAACTACCCCCCTTCCCTTCTTCTAGGGCTTGGCGGATCACTTTGGTCCGGAGAAACAAAGGTCCCCGGTGCGCGAATTGCAATACGCGAAAAAGAACACGTTGTTGAATTCAAAGGGGTTAAGGGAGTTCGTTTTGCAAAATTGCCCTTATCACAGTTTCACATTGCAAATGTGGGTCGGTATCCGCAATGAGATCCGCGCCTTTGGTCACATCGCAATGCGTTGCGAAGTGAACATCCCTGCGGCTCGTCATTGTGGACAGTGGTATTGAGCGCAACAACCACGACTGTCGAAACCCGCTAAGTGACTGTAAAATCAGGCTTTAGACAATCTTGACCGCAACACCTTCGGCGCCCACAGAGACGACTTCGCGCGTAGACTATTCGCAATATATTAATTATTACGTAATATAATTAACTGTTAATTAATCGATTGCCGCTCCGTTTGGTGCGGTCGTCGATCCCGATTGGGCCCCACCGCGACGCTCGCGTCGAAGCCGGTCTTCGGCCATTTCCCGAATTGCCTCCTTGTTCAGAAACGCCGTGTCCTCCTGCGCTGCCCGTTCCTCCTCAATCTTGTCAATCTCTTGGGAGACTTGCCGCTTGTGATGGACCTCCTCTGGCGTGGGCAGTGGCTAGACATATAATTTGCACTCCTTAATAATTTGGTCACAAATCATGTGGAGCGCGATGACGGCTTCACGGGATCACTTACTTCCGCTTTACTCGATCACGCTTTGGGTGGGTTGAGTCCCCGGTTTCGTGCACCTTCTCGTCCTCCCGGACACATCGATCAAGCAGGAACTCGATCTGTTTGTTCAGGGATCGGTGTTCGCGTTCCCTATCGCAGCCTGGGACTTGGGTGAAACCTGCCCACGTCGGAATTATTCGGCGGGCTCTTTCTTCTGGGGGAGAGTAAATGTTGGAGGTGATTCGAGCTTTCCCTTTTGTAGCCCTCTATTCCAAACCTCAAAACGATTTCGCGGTTGAGAGGCCAACCCGCACATTCAGCGTCGGAACAATTCTATTTTAATGAACGCCCAACAATCGATTGGCAGGGTTTCAGGCAGGAGGAAATCAGAAGTAAGTGACGGGATCTAGTCTGGTTTTTGCTTTTTCGCTTTAGCCCACCGAGCGGTCACTGCCTTCCGAGCAATGTCGCTGCGCTGTTCAGGTGTTAACTTTTGGAGCCGCGCCTTTCCACCTTTTCGCCCCAGCGCCACAGCGTTCTGGTCCTTTTCTTTTTGTTTCTTCTTCATCAAGGACTCAGACCTTATATCGACGCAAGCTCAAAATCAACAAGCGACTTGACTATACTTAGCGCTTCGTATATACTAAGCGCTAGGAATGGAGGCAATCATGAAGACACGGCCAGATCCGGTTCGATTAGAGATGAGGTTTGCAAAACAAAAATGGGTGGGAATCTGCGGCCAAAAGGTGGCTGAACTTCGAAAATTGGTTCGCCGATATCACCTATCGGTGGCTCTTGGAGACGTCACGTGTTTCGGAGATAAATGGTACGTCACGCACGCAGGCCTGCTGCGGTTAGCTCATCGGAAACACTGTTCAGGTATTAAGACGATCTTGGAAAGACGATATTCTGAATCCTCCGCTAACCGTTGGGTCTTCAAAGCGATTGTCTACAAGTCGCCTCGATCTCGCGGCTTCGTCGGCTACGGCGATGCCGACCCGTCCAACGTCTCCTCTTTGGTCCACGGCGCCGAAATGCGCGTCGCGGAGACCCGTGCCGTTAACCGCGCCCTCCGCAAGGCCTATGGCATCGGTCTTTGTTCGGTCGAAGAACTCGGTTGGTCCCCGCGTGAACCGGAGCCAGCGGTATCTAAGCGTCAGGGACCCACCCCCATCGCGAGCAATGGACACAGCAATGGCCAGCCTCGCCTGCGCGACCGGCTCTGTCTCCTGATCCGCCAGCACCAACTGGATT